>Ga0116181_1003606_pt1 | contig 11983 bp, 7 predicted proteins | sample AD_UKC075_MetaG_FD_89752 | JGI IMG/M metagenome (GOLD analysis project Ga0116181, IMG submission 89752) | Active sludge microbial communities of municipal wastewater-treating anaerobic digesters from USA - AD_UKC075_MetaG | ecosystem: Engineered > Bioreactor > Anaerobic > Digestate | place: USA...
ATGATGACAAACCTGAAACGTTCATTCCCAAAGAAATCATCAATATTTTAGATGATTTTCCAATTTTGCCGAATGAGCAAATCCGCTTTTGGAATTGGCTTTCGGAATATTATCTCTGCAATTTGGGCGAAATATATCGTTTTGCCTTTCCGTCTTCTTTAAAATTAGAAAGCGAAACGTATTTAAAATTAAAACCCAATATCACCGTCGATTTTGAGAATTTGGATGTGAATGAAATGTATCTCATTCAAGCTTTGGAAGTTAGACAACTGATTAATTTGACCGAAATTGAAGCCTTTATCCCGAAAAAGGAAATCGTGAAAACCATCAAATCGCTCATCGATTTACAGTATATTGAAATCGACGAAAAAATCGCCGAAAAATACAAGGCAAAAGAAATCGCTTATCTTCGAGTCGATGAGGATGTAATTAAAAATCGAAAACTTGCGGAGATTTTATTGGAGTTAAAACGTTCACCAAAACAACAGGAGCTTTTCCTTTTACTTTTAGAAAAACAAACAGAAAATCCTGAAAAACCCATCAAAAAATCCGAAATTTTCGAGGAAGGAAATTACGCTCATAACCAATTGAAATCGTTGATGGAGAAGAATTTGGTTCAAGAGTATTTTCTGCAAAAAGACCGATTAGATTCTTATGAAGGCGAAATTCAAGATTTGGAAAAGCTCACCGAATCGCAGCTTCAAGCAAAAAAGGAAATTGATGCGGCTTTTAATGAAGGAAAAAATGTTTTGCTTCACGGCGTAACTTCATCAGGAAAAACGCATATATATTTAGAGAAAATTGAAGAAACTGTTTCCGAACGAAAAAATGTTTTGTTCCTGCTTCCGGAGATTTCTTTAACCAAACAAATCGTTCAGCGTTTAGAAAAAAAATATGGGAAACAACTCGGTTTTTATCATCAAAAATTGACTGATTTCGAAAGGGTAGAAGTTTGGCGAAAAGTCCGGAACAACGAACTCAAAATCTTAATTGGAACAAGGAATTCCCTATTTCTTCCGTTCCAAAATTTAGGTTTGGTTGTGGTGGATGAAGAACACGACTCTGCCTATAGACCCAAAGAAGTTTCACCGTTTTTCAATGCAAAGGATTCAGCGCAAGTTTTGGCGAAATTCTATCATGCAAATGTGATTTTGGGTTCCGCAACTCCTTCGGTAGAATCCTATTATTCAGCGAAAAATGATAAGTTGAAATATGTTTTTTTGGGTGAAAGATATGGCAATGTGAAACTTCCTGATTTTGAGCTGATTGATTTCAAGGAAGAACAAAATTCAAAGAAAATCATCGGCAATTTTTCTACAAAATTAATTGACGAAATCCGAAACGAACTAGACCGAAAAAAGCAAACCATGATTCTGCACAACCGCCGCGGTTACGCCAATGTGGTGGAATGTGAAACTTGCGGTTACGTAAACTATTGCTCGAATTGTGACGTGGTGATGACGTATCACAAATTTTCCAACGAGATGAAATGTCATTATTGTGGACAAAAAGCGACCAAACCAAAAATTTGCCCAAAATGTCATTCCGAAAATTTAAATGAAAGAGGAGTTGGTGTGGAACAAATTCACGAAGAAGTTTCAAGAATTTTCCCCGAAGCAGAAGTTGATAGAATGGATGTGGATTCCATGCGGAAGAAGTTTGCCTACGAAAAACTGTATGAAAAATTAGAAGACGGCGAAACCGATATTTTGGTGGGAACGCAAATGATTTCTAAAGGTTTAGATTTCGACAATATTGAATTGGTCGCCATTCCAAAAGCGGATTCTTTGTTGTATGTACAAGATTTTCGGGCAGAAGAAAGAGCGTACCAACTGATTACGCAGGTTTCAGGAAGAGCGGGAAGAATTTCGGGAGATGGAAAAGTTTTGATTCAAACTTACAACCCACAACATTCAGTTTTTCAGTTGATTAAAGAACGTGATTCTTCAAAAATTTATGAGCATTTTTTACAGGAAAGGAAGAAGTTCCATTATCCACCGTTTGTGAAACTTGTTTTAATTGAACTGAAACACCGAAGAGAAGACAAAGTTAATCGCGCCTCCCAATTTTTGGGTTCCATTTTACGAAAGTATTTGCCTGAAGAATGTGTTCTCGGTCCAGAGAAATCACCCATTGGAAAACTGAATTTGATGTACCAGTTTCAGATTTTGCTCAAACTTCCTAGAGGGAAAAAGTATTCGGAATTCAAAAATTTAATTCTGAAAAGTTTTGATGAGTTTGATGAAGTCACCGCTTATCAATCCATCAAAAAGTCGGTTTTTGTCGATTTTTAACAAACTTTAACAACTTTTACCCACTTTTATAAGTGTTAAACACTTGACTTTCAACAATAATTTATATTTTTGACCGTTGAAAAGTTGTCTTGCAATCCACTTTTAAGCATTTTAACCAAAGAGTTTACAGATAATCAAATAAATAAAATTAAATGATTAGACTAAAAAATATATTTGTATCAACAGCGATTTCGCTTTCGGCATTCGCTTTTGGACAAGGAACTTTCACCTCTAATACTTACCCACAATCTTACGAAACTTCATCATCTATAACGACCTCCTCTGAAAAACTGATGAGCGCAAAAGAATTGGTGGATATCAACATCAATGCGATGATGAACGATCCTGTTTTGCGTAATGCAAATTGGGGTTTCGTGATTTACGATCCAAAAACCAAGAAAGTGGTAAGTTCTTACAATGAAAATGCTGCATTAATCCCTGCTTCCACCACTAAACTTTTGACCACAGAAACTGCAATGAGTCTCTTAGGCGAAAAGTTCAAGTGGATTACCCAGTTGGAACATTCGGGAACAATTGATGATGAAGGAAATCTCAACGGAAATCTTTACATTGTAGGGAGCGGCGATCCTTCAATGGGCACCAACAAAGCTGGAGCAGCTTCTTATCGTACCATTATCACCGATTTCATCATGGCGATGGGTGAGAAAGGAATAAAAAAAGTAAACGGAGATATCATTATTCAAACTGCAGTTTTCAAAGCGAATAAGATGCAAAAACTTCCTGAGAATATTGTTTGGCTCGAAAACGGGAATTATTATTTACCGGTGGGAACTACTTCTGAAATCAACCCAGCAAACGAAAAATTAATCGCCAAGTCATCAAACCCTTTTTCCGAAAGCAAAAACTACTATTATATTTCGCCCTACATCAAACAAATGGTTTATGCGGAAAAATTTGACGGTGGTTATTTAACGACTAAACTTCCAGACGCACCTGCATATCTTGCCAACAGTTTGCGAGCAAGTATGGTGAAAAGCGGAATTCCGGTTATTGGAAAAGTGGTTGCCAAAATGACCGATCCAAATCCTGAAAAACGTGAAATGATTACCAATTATCAATCACCAACTTTGTCTGACATCGTTTTCTATACAAATCAACATAGTGACAATGCTTTAGCGGAGGCGACTTTACGAATGGTCGGTTTTCAAAAAAATGGGGATCAAACGTTGGAATCTGGGAGAAATGTGGTAGTGGAACATTTAAAATCTAAAGGTTTCGATACCAATGGTTTGAACTATATGGACGGAAGCGGACTTTCCAGAAGCAATTTGGTGACACCAATTTCTCAAGTGAAGTTTCTTACCAATTTGATGAATGAGAAATATTACAGATCCTATTTTGATTCTTTGCCAATCGCAGGACAAACCGGGACTTTGAAAAAATCATTTTTTGGAAGTGGATATGGGCAAATCAATGCAAAAACAGGAACTTTGAATAAAGTAAAGACACTTGCTGGATACATGAAAACCAATACTGGCAAAACTTTAGTATTTTCTTTGCTGATTAACAATTATGCTGGTTCTGTGGATCAGGTTAAGGCAAGAATGGAACAATTACTTGATCCTGCCATGAATCTTTAAACATATTTTTAAAAAAAAACAAAACCTTTCAATGTATGTTGAAAGGTTTTTTTATCTTTAGCACTCAAAAAATAATCAATGAAAAAATTCTATATCCTTGCTTTGGCAACGATTTTTACGCAGTTGTTTTCACAGAATAACGACGAAGCGGACATGAAAAGTTTAAAGCGTTCTGAAATGCAGCGTTACGCAAAGATGATTAATTATAATGTAAACCCCAATACATTAAATTATGATCTAAAATATCAGAGATTAGAGCTTGAACTGGATCCCGCGCAACAATTTGTCAGCGGAACGGTAACCAGCCATTTTGTGCCAAAACAAAATATTTCGAGCATTTACTTTGATCTTTCAAATGTTCTCACGGTTTCAGAAGTAAAATATCACGGCAGCAATCTAACTTTTTCACAACTATCAACCAAGGAAGTGAAAATAGATTTTCCGGCAAGTATTTCTGCTGCAACATTAGATTCACTTTCCATAAAATATTCCGGAGTTCCCGATGTAAACGGAAGTGCAGGTGATGCATTCACCGTTTCCACCCAAGGAGGAACACCTGTTTTATTTACGCTTTCTGAACCTTATGGCGCACAAGAATGGTTTCCAACCAAACAGAGCTTGAACGACAAAATTGAAAAAGTTGCTCTTAAGATTACAACACCTTCACAATACAACGTTGCTTCTAACGGCAAATTATTCTCTGAAACATTATTGCCGAACAATAAAAAACTAACTTATTGGCAAACCAATTACCCTATTCCTGCATATTTAATTGCTTTGGGAATCACCAATTATACCAAGATTAATGACACTATGGGAAATCCGCCGTTTCCTTTTGTGAATTATTTATACCCTGCAACAACTTCCAATACAACAACGATGTCGAATATTGCATTCACAAAAAATATAATGGGAACGTTTGAGCAATATTTTGGGCCTTATCCCTATCGCAGCGAAAAATATGGTCACATGCAGTTCGGTTGGGGCGGTGGAATGGAACACGCCACAATGTCATCAATGGGTGCATGGAGCCGGTCTATAATTGCTCACGAACTTGCCCATCAATGGTTTGGTGATAAAGTTACATGCGGTACATGGAACGATATCTGGATTAATGAAGGGTTCGCAACATTCGGGGAACATCTTGCCAACGAAAAATTGTTGATGACCAATGCACAGTTCATGACTTATCTATCAAATGCTATTAGCAGTATTACAAGTTCTACCAGTGGAAGTGTTTATGTTGCTGATGCAAACTTGGGAAATGTAAACGCAATCTTTGATGGTAGATTATCCTACACAAAAGGTGGCTTTGTTTTGAGAATGATAAAATGGATTTTAGGTGATGCGGCATTTTATCAAGCCATTAAAGAATATCACGACCGTCCCCAACTTGCATATGGTTATGCCGGAACCACTGATTTAAAAAATTCGCTGTTGCAATCCACTGGAAAGGATTTTACAGAATTTTTCAACGATTGGATTTATGGGCAAGGCTATCCAACTTACCAAATTAGATGGAACCAAACTACCGATAAAGTTATTCGTTTTAATGTGAAACAAACTCAGAGTCATTCATCGGTAAGCTTCTTTGAAATGCCATTACCAATAAAAGTAACGGGAACAGCAGGTGAAATTGCATATCTAGTTTTGGATAATACGACCAACAACCAAAATTTTGCAAATCAACTTAACTTCACGGTAGCCACTGTTCAGTTTAATTATGAGTATCAAATTATCCACAAAGGTTCTACAGTTACCAAAGACACTGCAGTCTTAGCGGTTGAAAATTCCGGGCATGATGTTACAAAAGTATTTCCTAATCCGGTGAAAGATCTCCTTTCAGTGTCGGGAATTGCAAAAGATTCTAAATATGAAATTTATAGTTTAGATGGTAAACTGATTAAGCAAGGAACGTATAATTCGTCGAGCAAAATCAGTGTAAACAATTTGAGCAAGGGGACTTATCTTATCAAAATTGGGGAATCAAATCTAAAATTCATCAAACAATAAACTTGATCTATTTATTAACACCTCAAAGCACTCAGAAATGAGTGCTTTTTTTCTTAAATTTACCAACATCAAAAAAGTAAAGATTATGATTTCTACAACCTATCTGGAAACTCTTCAGAACGAACTGCAAAATATTAAAAACGACGGACTCTTTAAGACTGAAAGAATCATTACCTCGCAACAATCTGCTGAAATTGAAGCAAATGGAAAGAAATTATTGAACTTCTGTGCAAACAATTATCTAGGACTTTCCAATAATGCAGAAGTGATGAAAGCTTCGCAAGAAATGGTTGATGAACGTGGTTACGGAATGTCTTCAGTTCGTTTTATTTGTGGAACACAAGATATTCATAAGGAACTTGAGGAAAAGATTTCAAAATTTTTAGGATTAGAAGACACGATTCTTTATGCAGCTTGTTTCGACGCAAATGGTGGAGTTTTCGAGCCATTGTTTACAGAAGAAGACGCCATTATTTCTGATGAGCTTAATCATGCATCAATTATTGATGGAGTAAGACTTTGTAAAGCAGCAAGATACCGCTACAAAAACAATAATATGGAAGATTTGGAAGCTCAATTAAAGGCGGCTTCCGAAAAAAACCACCGTTTCAGAATTATCGTGACCGACGGGGTTTTCTCCATGGATGGAATTGTGGCAAATTTAAAAGGCGTTTGCGATTTGGCTGAAAAATATGATTGTCTGGTGATGGTCGATGATTCACATGCAACTGGTTTTATTGGAAAAACTGGTCGTGGAACGCACCAAGCCAATGACGTGATGGGAAGAGTCGATATCATTACTTCAACTTTAGGAAAAGCTTTGGGCGGTGCTTTAGGTGGATTTACTTCCGGTAAAAAGGAAATCATTGATATGTTGCGACAGCGTTCAAGACCTTATCTTTTCTCCAATTCTTTAGCTCCTGGAATAGTTGGTGCAGCGATAAAAGTCTTGGACATGATTTCTGAGGATACATCTTTAAGAGATAAAGTCATGGAAAATGCAGAATATTTCAGAACCCAAATGAAAGCGAAAGGTTTCGATATTCCGGATGGTGATGCAGCGATTGTTCCAGTGATGCTTTACGACGCACCTTTGTCCCAAAAGATGGCTGAAAAACTCATGGATGAGGGAATTTATGTGATTGGTTTCTTTTATCCTGTCGTTCCAAAAGGGAAAGCGAGAATCCGTGTGCAACTTTCCGCTGCTCATACGAAAGAACAATTGGATCAAGCGATTGCAGCGTTTGAAAAAGTAGGGAAGGAATTGGGAGTGATTTAATTTCGAAGGGACAATTCGTGACTTGTCCCAATCCCAAAGATTTTCAGATAACAAAACAATTTAAATCAGAATATCAGTACAAACCACCCCGTCAAATATGCATCAGCAAATTTGCCATCCCTCCACCGGAGAGAAATTGTAATTCATATTTCAAAAGTGTTTTCAAAACAAGAAGCCCAACAATTAAAGAAGAATTCTGGACTGCTTTCGGGAAAAGTTTTCCCAGGAAGTGGATTTTGTATGATACCAAAATCAAGGATTTTTCCTTTAAATTTCATGCGGATCATAAAAAGGCTGAAGTTTCTATCGATATCGAAATGAAAGACGAAATCTTCAGAAATGCGTATTACGAGAAGATATGGTCGCTTGAAAGTTTATTGGAAGAAGAAGTGGGCGAGGTTCAAAAAGATGAATTTTACAGTTTAGAAAACGGTAAAATTATTTCCAGAATTTGGGTAAGGAAAGAAAACGTTTCTATTTATAACAAAAACACTTGGCGGGAAATATTTGAGTTTTTTGTGGCGAAAATGGATGGTTTTGAAAGGTTCTTTTGGGAATATGAAGATTTTATAAAAGATATTTGAGTGTGTAAAGATCGCCTTAAATAGTTAACAAAAGAATTTTTATTTTATTCTCGCAGATTTCGAAGATAAAATACTCAACATCTGCGCAATCTGCTAAATCTGCGAGATCTATTGTCTTAAACAATTGTCTTAAAATAGAAAAGATTATTCGAGTAAAATTAAATATACTCTTGAATTTTATTTACCACGAATGCACTAATTAATTGATTAAGAATTATTCGTGGCAATTCTATTATCCGAATTTCCTTTTTCGCAACCAGAAAAACAATCCGCCCAAAAATGCGACGATTGCTAAAGGAAGCAGCAAATTAAACCATTGCCAATTGGTTTTTTCCTCATCAATTCTTTGTCGGTCGAGAAGTCGGGCTTCAATATTTCGGTTTCGAAGTTCCATTAAATTGGAATCGTCGAGAAGAAAATCAAGACAGTTTCTTAAAAATTGTTCGTTGCCATAAGATTGTTTGGTCAGCAAATCTTCACCGAGAGGAAGCGGATTTCCTTTGTACATTTGGTTTCTCCCAACATCGCCGTCTGCAATTACAATCATTTTATTTTCAGGACTTTGCCCTTTAAAATTAGGATAAGAACTTCGTTCGCTTCTATTAGCATAAGCGGAAGTGAATTTACCTTCCAGACTTACCGCAAAGATTTTCGGCGCAGTGGGTTTGTCGAATTCTCTTAAAGAGTCGGTTTTTACGATTTCCGCCAAAGCCACATAATTTGGAACTTGCTTAATATTGGTCCTTTCACTCGATTCAAAAAGTACGTTGGTTTTAATATTTTTTCTACCCAAAGTGTCGATGGATGTAGGAAACTCAAACTTTACAGGGTTTAAATTTTTGGTGATTGGATTTTTGGTTTCAGCAATTCCAAGCGGAAAATAAGGCCAAAGAAAACTGCTGTATTGGGGATTTCCAGCGACTTCACCGGAAACAATTCTGATGAGTGCAGATTTTTTCATGTCCTTCACCAAACCTGGATTTATTCGCAATCCGTAATTGAAAAAGAAATCGCCAAGATTCGTATCCATCGGATAAGCCATGATTTTCTTGGCGTGGAAAAGCGTGTCCATTTCAGCATTTACGCCATCAATCATCCACAAAGTTTTTCCGCCGTTCATAATATACTGGTCTAGAATTACCTTTTCGCCATCGGTAAATGCTTTTCTTGGTTTTGCGATAACGATCGCATCCATTTTGTTGAGTTTTGGAACATCTGCGACCGTAAGTTCCTTTTGATTTTCGGGAATAATTGGTCCTGCGTTGTAATTTTCCAGCGCCATTTCCATAAATCCACGGAATTCATCGGGGCGCAATTCATCTTGATTAATTAATACGCCAATGTTTTTTTTGTGCTCTTCAATGAGGGATTTAATATTTGAAGCAAAATTATACTCCAAGTTTTCGATGGATTTGCTCAATTGTTCGGAAGCGTCAATTCCGCTTTGGTTGATGATTAAAGGTATTGAAGTTCCATAGTTGTTGTACTGCAGCGTTGCATAAGGAAACATCACGATTTCGGAAATTTTCCCGTCCTTCATGTCGGGAAGAATCGAAGGCTGCATTCCCATAGCCGCTAAAGTATCTTTCGACATTTTTGTTTTGATGGGATCAATGAACTTAAAGTCAATTTTTGGATTAATTTTTCTAAATTCTTCGAGCATGAATTTGGTTTCATTCTGCAACTGTCGGAAGCTTGCCGGGAAATCGCCTTCCAAATAAACGTCCACAACCAAAGGTTTTTCTATGGATTCTAAAATTTTTACGGTGGATTTGGAAAGGGTGTATCTTTTTTCCTGAGTTAAATCGAAACGTTTAGAAAATATTCTGAAAACGCCCATCAACAAAAGAGCGGCAAGAATGATATAGATGATATTTTTTTTGTTCATGCTTAAAAATTACTTTTTCTTTTCCACAAAAACTTTCGCTAAAAACAGGCAGATTCCAATGACTAAAAGAAAATAGCAAATGTCTCCCACATCAATCAGACCTCTGGAAAACCCTAGAAAATGCTGATAAAATCCTAAATTTGAAAGTACATAATCAGCGCCACCTAAAAGTTTGTAACTCGCCAATTGCTCAATCCCAAAATAGAAAATGAAACAAAGAAAAACGCCGAGCAAATAAGCCATAATCTGGTTTTGAGAAAGTGATGAAGCTAAAATTCCAACAGCTGAAAAAGCGGCGGTTAAAATAATCAGTCCAAAATAACTGCCGAAAGTGGCACCCAAATCAATATTTCCTTCCGGAACTCCTAAAACATAAACGGTGTACAAATAAACCACCGAAGGAATCAAACATAAAATCCCGACCAACCAAACCGACAAAAATTTTCCCAAAACGATTTCTGAAATTTTCAAGGGTTGCGAAAAAAGCCAGTTCAAGGTTCCCGCTTGTTGTTCTTCCGCCAAAGTTTTCATCGAAATAGCGGGAATGATGAACATCAACAACCAAGGAACGAGTACAAAATAACTCTGCAAACTTGCCGTTCCGATATCGAAAATATTGGAATCGTTCTCGAAGAAAAATAAAAAGAGCGTCCCGATCAAACTGAAAGCACCAATGATTAACCACGCGCTCCAGTTACCGAAATAACTCCAAAGTTCTTTTTTAAATATAGCAATCATAATAAGCTGGAAGATGGGTGTTGAAAGATGGAAGTTTACAAAACAACTTCAATTCCTGTATTTTTTATTGTTTTTTCTTGTTCACTAACTTTACCGTCATCATTATTAAAAATACCAAAACGAAAAATCCCACGATTAATTGCCACCATAATTCGATAACCATTGATTTTAGAATCACCGTAAAAACTACAAGAAATAAAAGGAAGGTTGCAATTTCGTTGGCTTGCCGAAGTTTAATGTTTTTGATGGGTAAAGGATTTCCGTTAAGATTTTTGATTTGCAACACTTTTTTCCAACACCAATAATGATAAATGGCGAGTCCGACAAGAAAGGTGAGTTTCAGGTGAAACCACGGCATTTTCATTAATCCTGAATTGAGAAAAATCATTGCTAATCCGCTGACTGCCATGATTGTTCCTGCGGGAACGGTGATGATGTTCCATAATCTTCGAGCCATGAAAATGTATTGTTCGCGCAGTATTTGTTTTTTAGATTCATCAAAAGCGTCCGTATCTTTATAATAAACAAACAATCTCACGAGATAAAATATGCCCGCAAAGTAGCTCACCATAAAAATGATATGAACCGCTTTAATTATAGTGTAAAGCATGAAAAAAAATATTTGCAAAGATAGTATTTATACCAATTTCTTTTTAACCAAAAACGGAAGAATGAATTGATATGTTAAAATTGTAAATCATTCCGTTATTTTGGAAAAAAATCCGTTTTTTTGTAAATATAAATAATTAAAAAGTAAAAATTATGAAGAAAATTTTCCAATTGGGTTTCAGTTTGGCATTTTTCGCATTTGGTTTTTCGCAGGAGCTAAAGCCTATTGCAGAAAAAGTTAAGAATGCACAGCTGAAAAACAAAAGCTTTGTGAAATACGATCTCTTTACCACAGATCGTTCGCCGCAGAAGCAAGATCTTTACAAATCTGCTGCAGAAGGTGTTACCGTAATGAACCTCAATAAATTAGAAATTAAGAGAGTTACCAACGAGCGGCCAGAGACAATGGAGATGACTTTCCCTTTTGAAGGAAAGAACATTACCGTAGAATTAGTGAAAAACAATATTTTCACCAGCGATTTTAAGGTGAATACCGATAAAGGTTCAGTAAATTATACGCCGGGCGTTTATTATCAGGGAATTGTGAAAGGAGATGAGGAGTCTTTGGTTGCAATTAGCTTTTTTAATAATGATGTGGTGGGAGTAACTTCTATTAAAGACGTTGGGAACATCATTTTAGGAAAGGCAAAAAATTCTGAAGACTTTGTATCGTACAATGATCACAAACTGAAAGGAGAAAATCCCTTCAAATGTGCTGCAGACGAGATTGAAGAAAATAAGCTTCCTGTGATAAAATATGATCCAGCGATGCTTACGACCAAAAAGACGGATAATTGTGTCCGCATTTATTATGAAGTGTGTAATCAACCTTACAAAGATAATGGAAGCAACGTAACAACTACAACAAACTGGTTGACTGCAGTACACAATAATATCGGAACACTTTATAACAACGATGCAATTACTGTAGCTTTAAGTGAAATCTATGTTTGGACTACTGCGGATCCTTATACCGG
>Ga0116181_1003607_pt1 | contig 11979 bp, 10 predicted proteins | sample AD_UKC075_MetaG_FD_89752 | JGI IMG/M metagenome (GOLD analysis project Ga0116181, IMG submission 89752) | Active sludge microbial communities of municipal wastewater-treating anaerobic digesters from USA - AD_UKC075_MetaG | ecosystem: Engineered > Bioreactor > Anaerobic > Digestate | place: USA...
CTGCGACAGCTTCTGAATATCAGTATTACCGCGGGCAATCAGGTACAGGCCGCACTCCAGGGTCTTGAGCTTCTCGATCATGAACGTGACCAGAGGCTCGGGAATGATCGAACCGTGCTGCGGCGCGATCATGCGCACCGGGTATTTCTCAATCGAGCGCAGTGCATAGCCGAGGATGTCGCGACTCGGCATGTAGTGCTCGTGGAAGGGCCGCAGCGCCTCGAAGTAATTCTCATCCTGAGCGACCAGGGAAAACTCCGGGGTCAGGCCGCCAAACAGATCGCTGGAAAACAGTACCCGCGACACAGGATCAAAGCTGCAGATCGCCCCGGGGAAATGCGCGTAGGGCGTGAAGATAAAATCCAGGCGCCGATCCTGCAGTTCCAGGGTCCAGTCGTGTGCATCGACCAGCCAGAACGGCAGGTTCAGACCGTAATGCTTGACCAGCATCTGCGTGCGCCAGTGCGTCACCAGCAGGGCATCATCGCGACTGATCAACTGGTCGATCAGCGGCAGCGCGCCGGTGATATCCGGGTCCTGATGATGACAGACAAAGTAGCGAATCGACGAAAAGGGGATGATTTCCTCGATCTTGCGCAGGGTGTGCCGGAAGGTGAGCTGCGATCCAGGATCGAACAGCACCGACTGATTACCCTGCTCCAGCAGGTAGACGTGGCATTGAAAGATATCGTTTTCCTGCCGGTGCCCCACCCACCAGATCCGGTCCGCCACCTGGATTGCGTGGTTGGTATCCGCATGCTCAAGATCGTCGATCGTATAGGGTGTCATCGTGTGCGCTCCAGCGGCGTTATCGACTGGGAATCGGCGGGAAAACGAACTGCTACGGCAGCAGGGTTATTCCTTGACCCGGGAGACGTATTCGCCCGTGCGGGTATCGACCTTGATCACCTCGCCGCTCTGCACGAACAGCGGCACGCGCACCACCGCGCCGGTTTCCAGGGTCGCCGGCTTACCGCCACCACCGGAGGTATCGCCGCGCAGGCCCGGATCGGTCTCGATGATGGTCATGATCACGAAATTGGGCGGGGCCACGCTCAGCGGTGCGCCGTTCCACAGCGTCACCTGACACAACGCCTCTTCCTTCAGCCATTTGGCGGAATCACCCATGGCGGCGGCATCGGCGGTGAGCTGTTCGTAGCTCTGCGGGTCCATGAAATGCCAGTATTCACCATCGTTATAGAGATACTGCAATTCAACATCGACCACATCGGCACCTTCGACGGTATCCCCCGACTTGAAGGTGCGTTCAATGACCCGACCGCTCTTCAGATTGCGCACCTTGACCCGGTTGAAGGCCTGGCCCTTGCCGGGCTTAACGAACTCGTTCTCGACGATGGCATAGGGGTCGCCATCCATCATGATCTTCAGCCCGCTTTTGAATTCATTGGTACTATAAGTTGCCATGCCAAACCTGCCTGGATTGTGAATGTGGGACCAAAAAGGAACCTATGATAACGGCAAAGTCAACCCTGCGTCAGGTGCCGCTCTGGCAGCGCGAACTGGCCCGAGCCATCACCGATCCGGCAGAACTGCTGCGGGTACTGGAACTCGACCCGGCGCTGTTGCCGGCGGCGACTGCAGCGGCGGCCCGGTTTGCGCTGCGCGTGCCACGCGGTTTTGTCGCCCGGATGCAGCGTGGCGATCCCGCCGATCCGCTGCTGCGCCAGGTCCTGCCGCTTGAGGCCGAGCTGGCCGAGATGCCCGGTTTTATCGCCGATCCGGTCGGCGAGCACGCGGCCCTGGCGGCGCCGGGCCTGCTGCATAAATACCACGGCCGGGCGCTGCTCATGGTCACTGCTGCCTGCGCGGTGCACTGCCGCTACTGCTTCCGCCGCGAATTTCCCTATGCCGGGCAGCACAGCGGCGCTGACCACTGGAGCACGGCACTGGCTTATCTGCGCGCCGATCCGGACATTCACGAAGTGATCCTCAGCGGTGGCGATCCGCTGTCGCTGTCCGACCGGCGCCTGGGTGAAGTGCTGGCCGAACTGGCGCGTCTGCCACAACTGCGCCGCCTGCGCATTCACAGCCGCCAGCCGATCGTCCTGCCCGAGCGGGTCGATGATGGACTGCTAACGCTGCTCAGCGGCTGCCCGTGGCCGGTGGTGCTGGTGACGCACGCCAATCATCCCCAGGAAATCGATGCCGCAGTGATCGCAGCGCTGCGCCGGCTGGGCGCTGCCGGCATCACCCTGCTCAATCAGGCGGTACTGCTGCGCGCGGTCAATGACGATGCCGGGACCCTGGCGACGCTGAACGAAACCCTGTTCGCCGCGGGTGTCCTGCCCTATTACCTGCATCAGCTCGACCGGGTGCGCGGTGCGGCACACTTCGAGGTGAACGATATCCAGGCATCAGCTATCATGGAGACACTGCGCCAGCGCCTGCCGGGTTATCTGGTGCCGCGCCTGGTCCGGGAACAGCCCGGCCAGCCGGCCAAGACCCCAGTCGCCTAAGGTGCCGGCTCATTCCGGTTTACCACGGCAGCGTCCGGCTACCAGAGAGGTTGGAAAGCGTGCCCGAATCCCCTGTCGTTAATCTGCTGATCGTCGATCGCTCGCGGCCTGACATCGAGCACATCATCAAAACCCTTGAAGGTGACGGTTACCAGCTGGAACTGACCCAGGCCAGCGACGTAGAAACCGTGCGCAGCACCATCGATTATCAGCCCCTGGATCTGCTCCTGCTGCGCCTGGGCGAAGACTTACCTACCGTCGCCGAAGTGCGCCTGATGATTGTCGAAGCCCGTCAGGACATCCCGATCATCGCCGTCATCGACGACGAACAGCGCCCGCTGCGCAAACCGCCCCGCCTGCTCGACGAAGGCGCCGACAACTACATCTACCTTGATGACGCCGATCATCTGGTCGCGGTGGTGCGCAAGGAACTGCGCCACCTGCAGGATCGCAAGCGCGAACAGTCCTTCGAGATTCGCTTCAAGGAAAGTGAAAACCGCAGCGCCGCCCTGCTCGACAATATCCAGGAAGCCATCGCCTATATTCACGAAGGCATACATGCCTACGCCAATCCCGCCTATCTGAAACTGTTTGGCTACGGCCACGCCGACGAACTGGCGCAGATCCAGATGGTGCACATGGTGCCGCCCGGTTACCGCGACACCCTCAAGAGCGTCATGCGCCGCAGCACCCGCTCCGGCAAGGCGGTCGAACCGATCGAACTGGTCGGGGTGCGCAGCAACGGCCAGACCTTCCCAATCCTGCTCGAATGTGCGCCGACGCGCATGAACGATGAACCCTGCACACAGATCATCGTCCGTGATGCCACCCCGGAAAAAAGCGCCTACAACCAGCAGCTCGAAGACCTGCTCAAGTACGACGATGCCACCGGCTTCTATACGCGGCGCTTCTTCCTGGAAACGCTGGAGATCGACCACGACGGCACGGTGCTGTACATCCTGTTTAACGACTATGCCTCGATCCGCTATGCCCTTGGCTTTGAAGCCATCGAGCAGTTCATGATCGAATCCGCCGGTCTGTTCAAGGAACTATTGTCCTCGCAGGATGTGCCCGCACACTTCGCCAGCGGCGTCTTTACCGTGTACATTCCGGCACGCTCACCGACCGACCCGGCCGCGCTCGCCGAGCAGATTCGCGCTGCAGTCGCCGCACACAGCTACCAGCTCAGCGGCAAGCTGTTCACCACCACCTGTTCGATTGGCGCCTGCCGCGCCTATGACGGCCAGGAAAGCGCGGTGCAGATTCTCTCCCACGCTGATCGTGCCTGCGAAGGCGCCCGGCAAAAGGGTGGCAATCAGGTCGAGTTCTATCAGCCGCCGCGTGAGGAAAGCGGCCGCCGCACGCTCAGTGAGCAGGATGAAGCTACGCTGCGCATGATCCGCGACGCCCTGACCAAGGGTCGCCTGAGCCTGATCTATCAGCCGATCGTCAGCTTCGAAAACGCCGAGGAAGCGCGCTACAAGGCCTATCTGCAACTGCAGGATCCCACCGGCAAGCCGCAGGCCATGGACACGCTCGGCACCATCGCCGTGCGCTATGGCCTGATGGGCGCTCTGGACAAGTGGACGATCATCCGCGGCCTGTCGGCGCTGATCGAGCTGCACAAGGCCGGGATCACGCCACCGATACTTTTTATGCGCCTGTCACGCAATTCGCTGGCCGATAATGAATTCTTTGATTGGCTAAGCAAGCGCTTCAAGGATTGCCGCCTGCCCGGTCATTATCTGGTGCTGGAAATCAAGGAAGATAACGCCGAGGAAAGCTTTGAGGAAACCAAGCAGTTGCGCGCTCGCCTGCGCGAGATCGGCTGCGGGCTGGCTCTGTCGCACTTTGGCGGCAAGAGCCATTCCGACCGCCTGCTGAGCGAACTGGTGCCCGACTACATCAAGCTCGACGGCAGCCTGATCGAGCGCCTGGCCAAGGCCAAGGATGAGAAGAGCCGCCAGGCCATGGCGCTGCTCACTGAGCAGGCCCGCGATCTGCGCACCCGGGTGGTGGCGGCCGGCGTATCCACCGCGCCGCAGATGGCCAGCATCTGGCAATTCGGCGTCACCCTGGTCCAGGGTAACATGGTCGCCGAGGCCGGCCCGCGGCTGGATTTCGACTTCCGCCAGTACGCCGGCTAGCGGGCGACCTGCAGGGCAAATCGGGTCATATCACTCAGCACACGCTGTGCCGCGATGCCGGCGGCCCGCGCCGCACCCTGTGCATCATCGCTGGGTGCCGGCTCCAGCACATCGAACACCCGGGTGCCCAGGACGTGCCCGCTCTTCATGTCCACCACCTTGATGCGCGCCGTCAGCCGCACCTGGCTGGGCTGGCTCATGAGTTCCTGCTGCAGGCGGATCACGTCGACATCCACCCGGACATTGGCCAGCACCGGCGCCGGCGGCGCCACCACCGCCTTGAAGGCACCGGTCTGCTCGAAGGCCCGCACCAGCGCCGGCAACAACATCTTCGCCGGCGTATCGCCCCAGACACTATCGTTGTAGTAATCCAGCTTGGGCGGCTGCCGGGTATAGGCGATGCGGTTGGAATCATAGCCGGACGCGGCCCGGGGCTCGGTCACCAGCAGCACCCGGCCACGGCTGCGCCGCGCAGACGGGGCCACAGGTGCCGGCGCCGGCGTGGCATCCAGCAGATAAGTCTGCGGGGGCGGTGTTTTGTCCTGCGGCAGGGTGCAGCCAGCCAGCGCCAGCAGCGCCACCATGACTCCGCCCAGCCAGCCGGCTGTGCCTGCGCCCCTGCGGGCAATGACGCGCATCAGCATCATCATGATTCCACATTCTCCTGATTGATCCGGTAGGGAAAAACTGCTGCACTCACCCGTGCGCCCGGCTGGCTGCAAACCCCTATGCAGGATATCCCGCACAACTGCCGTTCGCGCCGAGCCTGTCATGAAGGATGGGTACGGTACAAAGCCCAACCGGTCGGGAGCAGACCCCACTCAGGGTTCCTCGCCCGGACCCGGCCGGCCACGCGGCTTGCCCAGCAGGAGCGCGCGTGGGTTCTGCTCCAGCAGCAGCGACAGGCGCTGCAGCACGGCGAACAGATCGCGGGCCTGCATCAGCGTTGCATCCAGCTCGGGCAGGGTGTTCTGGTCGAGGCGCTGCAACTCACGCCGCCCATCCTCGGCCAGGGCCGTAAACGCTGCACCGGTGCGATCGAACTGATCGGCCACTTTGCGCACCGACTGGGCACTGGCGCGGAATTCACGCAGGGTCAATTGAGCCTGTACCCCCAGATCGCCACTGCCCTCCAGCGCCGCCGCCAGTTGATCCAGCGCCCGGCCCAGCCGCTCGGCACGTCCGGCCAGGGTCGCGGTGAACGTTTCCACATGGCCCAGGCTGCGGCCGATGCTATCACCGCGCGCAGCCAGGGCACCGCTGAGCGTGCTCAGGTGCTGCAGCGTCTCGGTGAGCGCCTGCTGATTGTCATCGCCCAGCAGGCGCTCCAGGCGCTTGGACAGGCTATCGAAATTGGTCAGGATGCTGTTGAAGGCATCATCCAGCCGCGCCACCAGCGATGGGCCCGCCTCGATCACCGGCAAATCCTCACCGGACTGCGGCTCCAGCGGCGCCGCTGCGCCACTGCTCCCGCTCAGTTCCACCGAGGCCACCCCGGTCAGACCACGGGTTGACAGCGTAGCAATGGTATCGCGCCGAATCGGCGTACCACGCTCAATGTCCAGCACCACGCCGACCCGGTCCGGATTGCGCGGGTCCAGCCCGATCGACTCGACCTGCCCGACCTGAACGCCGCGATAACGCACGGTCGCCTTGGGATTCAGGCCCGCCACCGACTCGCGGAAATAGACCCGATAGCGATCATAAACCCGGGTATCGCCACCCAGCGTCAGCCAGAACACCACGCCAAGCAGCGCCGAGCCGAGCACGATCACGAACAGGCCCACCAGGGCATAATTCACGTTGCTTTGCACAGTTGCCATCCTCGGGATTGCGCGCCCTTCGGCAAGCTCAGGGCAGCGCGCGTCAGCCCCCGCCTGCGTCCGGCCTGGAGCGTAGCGTAGCCGCCCGTCCGCGTGGCCCAGCAAAATAGGCCTGAATCAAGGGGTGGGGCGACTCGATCAGTTCGCGCATCGGCGCATAGCCAATCACGCGCTGCTCGCCAAGAAACGCCACACGGTCGGTCGCCTGCCACAGCGAATCCAGGTCATGAGTCACCATCACCACGGTCAGGCCCAGCGACTCCTTCAGCTGCACCACCAGATCATCAAAGGCGCCGGCGCTGACCGGATCCAGACCGGCGGTCGGCTCATCCAGAAACAGCAGCGCCGGATCCAGCGCCAGCGCCCGGGCCAGCGCGGCGCGCTTGAGCATGCCCCCGCTGAGTTCGCGCGGCAGCTTGACCGCCGCATCCGCCGGCAGGCCCGCCAGGGCGATTTTCAGATCGGCGATTTCGGCGATTTGCCGCGCCGGCAGGCGGGTATGCTCGCGCAGCGGCACGGCCACGTTCTCACGCACCGTCAGCGAACTGAACAGCGCGCCCTGCTGAAACAGCATGCCAAAGCGGCGGCGCAGGCGAAAGGTGGCGCGCTCACCGATGCCGACCACCTCCTGATCAAACAGGCAGATCGAACCAGCCACCGGCGCCAGCAGCATGATGATCGCCCGCAGCAGAGTGGTCTTGCCTGAACCGCTGCCGCCGACCAGCGCCACCACCTCACCCGGTGCAATATCCAGATCAAGATCCTGATGGATGACGGTGCGACCAAACCGGGTGCACAGGCCGCGTACCGCAATCACCGGTGGCGTTCCATCCGGCGCGATCACAGCCCCACCCCACCGAGCACCACGGAAAAAACCGCATCGGCGGCGATCACCAGAAAAATCGACTGCACCACGCTCACCGTAGTCTGCCGGCCAACGCTGTCGGCGCCGCCGCGCACCCGGAAGCCCTGATAGCAGCCGACCAGGGCAATGATTGCTGCGAACACCGGCGCCTTGCCAATCCCGATCATGAAGGAGGTCAGCGTCACCACGCGCGGAAAACGGTCGAGAAAATCCTGAAAGCTGACATCCAGCATCACCTGGGCCATGACCATGCCACCGAACACGCTCAGCGCATCGGCGAACAGGGTCAGCAGCGGCAGGGCCACGGTCAACCCAAGCAACTTGGGCAAGACCAGCAGATCCATGGGCGGAATGCCGATGGTGCGCAGGGCATCGACCTCCTCGGTAACCTGCATGGTGCCGATCTGCGCGGTATAGGATGAGCCGGTGCGCCCGGCGACGATGATCGCGGTGATCAGCGGCGCCAGTTCGCGCAGCATGGTCAGTGAGACCAGCTCGACGATGAAGATGTTGGCGCCATAGAACTCCAGCTGCCGCCCGCCCTGATAGGCAATGACAATGCCCATCATGAACGACAGCAGGGCGATGATCGGCAGGGCGTTAACACCGGCAGTCTCGATAGCGACCATGAGTGCCCGGCCGCGAAGGCGTGTCGGCTGCAGCACCACCCGCGCCAGGGCCAAGGCAGCTTCGCCGACAAAGCTCAGGAACAGGAAGCCGCTGCTCAGATGCAGCAGCGTCGCCTGCCCGAGCCGCACCAGCCCGTTTTCTGTCTTGATCTGCGGTGTCAGCGCGCCGGCCGCCTCGCGGCGGTTGCGCACCAGTTCCAGCAGTTCGCGATGGGTCTCGCGCAGCCCATGCAGATGCACGCGGCTGCCCTGCTGTTCCAGGGTCGCGATCAGCTTGAGCAGCTGCAAAGCCCCACTGGTATCCAGCGCTGTAATCGCCGCCGTGTCCAGGCGCACGCTTCCAGGCAGCACACCCGTTCGCCCTGAGCCTGTCGAAGGGCAACAGCGTGCTGCCGGCAGTCCAGCCAGACGCTGCTCCAGACCGGGAATACCGTCCAGGGTCCAGGCGCCCGCACAGGCCCAGCCGTCCGCGCCGATCTCAACCACCGCTGGCGTGATCCCAACCGGAGATGGCGGCTGGGCAGTCATCGTGGATTCAGACGCCGCCAGGTGGCCGGATCCTGCTGGCCGCCGGCCTGTTCCCAGATGCCGCGCCGGGCCTGCCGCGCCTCGGTCTCGGCCTGCCGGTAGGCGATAGAGTCATTGTACTGGGCATACACCACAGCCCGTCCCTGCCGCACCAGATCCAGCCCGGCGTCGCGCTCGCCGACAAGCACCTGGGCGACGGTGCGCCCATAGCGGTCCTGGTCGCGCACCCGCAGCGTGATCTCCGCGCGCTGTGGCAGCAGTGCACGCAGCGCATCGCGGGACCGCGCCCCCCAAGGCTCCTGCTTCATCTCCGGCGCGTCGATGCCAAACATGCGCACCGTGACCGTGCCATCCGGGCAGCGCGCGCGCAGGGTATCACCGTCATAAACCGCCTGCACGGTGCAGCTCAGCTCCATGCCCTGAGCCAGCGTCGCGGCGGCCGGACGGGACTCGTGCAGGATCGCGCTGAAAACAATGATGGCCACGGCCAGACCGGCCAGCGCCCAAGGGGAGCGGCTTCCACGGCGCCGGGCGCGCCGCAGTTCAACGCGCAGCGCCGAGACCAAGCGTTGCAGCAGGTCAGCTTTCACGGAGGCAGGCGGCATGATGGGCGAGATGTTCGCCAATGAAGCTGGCGATAAAATGGTAGCTGTGATCGTAGCCCTCGCGCAGCCGCAGATTCAGCGGCAGGTGGCGGGCGGCACAGGCGGCGGCGAGCGCTTCGGGATGCAGTTGCTCGACCAGGAATTCATCCGCCGTGCCCTGATCAATCAGCAGCGGTGGCGGCGTCGCACCGGCTTCGATCAGGCAACTCGCGTCGTAGGCCCGCCAGGCGGTCGGGTCAGCACCGAGGTAGGCACTGAAACAACCCTGTCCCCAACTGCAACCGGTCGGCTGGCAGATCGGTGCGAAGGCGGACACCGAACGGTACAGGCCCGGCTCCCTCAGGGCGCAGACCAGTGCGCCATGCCCGCCCATCGAATGGCCGCTGATGGCGCGCAGACCAGGCAGCAGCGGCAGCTCCGCTTCCACCAGCGCCGGCAGCTCACGGGTGACGTAGTCGTACATCCGGTAATGCCGCGACCACGGCGCCTGGGTAGCATTGACGTAGAAGCCAGCGCCCTGACCGAGATCGTAACGTTCCGGAACATCGGGCACTTCAGCGCCGCGCGGACTGGTATCAGGAATCACCAGCGCCAGACCCAGTTCCGCCGCGTAGCGTTGCGCGCCGGCCTTGACCCGGAAGTTGTCATCGGTACAGGTCAGGCCGGACAGCCAGTAGACCGCGGGCACTTTCGCCGTCTGTGCCTGGGGCGGCAGGTAGACGGAGAAGGTCATCGCGCACTGGCAACTGGACGAGGCATGGCGGTAGCGATTCAGCCAGCCCCCGGATTCCTTGATGGTTTCGAGCAGTTCCACGGTCGCCACACCTCAGAACACAATCACTGATCGGATGCTCTTGCCTGCGTGCATCAGGTCGAAGGCGGTGTTGATCTGCTCCAGCGGCAGGACATGCGTGACCAGACGATCCAGCTCGATCCTGCCTTGCAGATAGTCCTCGACGTAGCCGGGCAACTGGCTGCGACCCTTGACCCCGCCAAACGCGGTGCCTTTCCAGGTGCGGCCGGTGACCAGTTGAAAGGGCCGGGTGCGGATTTCCTGCCCGGCACCGGCCACGCCGATGATGGTGGACACGCCCCAGCCCATGTGGCAGCACTCCAGTGCCTGCCGCATCACCTCGACATTGCCGATGCACTCGAAGGAATAGTCAACGCCGCCGTTGCTCATCTCTTTGATGGCCTCGACCAGGTTGCCGCCAACGGTCGCCGGGTTCAGCGTATCCGTCGCGCCCAGCGCCGTGGCCATGGCGAACTTATCGGGGTTGGTATCAATGGCGATGATCCGCCCGGCCCGGGCCATGACCGCGCCCTGGATCACCGACAGGCCGATGCCACCGAGGCCAAACACGGCGACCGTGGCGCCCGGCTCGACCTTGGCGGTGTTGAGCACCGCGCCGATGCCGGTGGTGACGCCGCAGCCAAGCAGACAAACCTTGTCCAGCGGCGCGGCCGGATTGATCTTGGCCAGGGCGATTTCCGGTACCACCGTGTACTCGGCGAAAGTCGAGCAGCCCATGTAGTGAAACAGCGGCGTGCCCCGGCAGGAGAAGCGGCGGCTGTGGTCGGGCATGTAGCCAGTCCACACCGTAGCGGCGATGGACTGGCATAGATTGGTCTTGGGCGAGCGACAATACTCGCAGTTGCCACATTCCGGGATGTAGAGCGGAATGACGTGATCGCCCGGTTTCAGGCCCTTGACTCCCGGCCCGCACTCCACCACCACGCAGCCCCCCTCGTGACCGAGGATGCAGGGGAACGCGCCTTCCGGATCGTCGCCAGACAGGGTAAAGGCGTCGGTGTGGCAGACACCGCTGGCGATGACCTGCAACAGGACTTCGCCCTCACGGGGACCTTCGACCTCGACTTCCTCAATCACCAGGGGCTGCCTGGGTGCCCAGGCCACGGCGGCGCGTGCTTTCATTAGGGCGATCTCCTGCGGTAGTGGTGGAGAAATGGACGGACGGCTGGCGGCTACTTTGCAGCGGCCAGCGCCTGCTCCAGATCGATGAGGATATCGTCGATGTGCTCGATGCCGATCGACAGCCGCACCAGATCCTCGCTGACCCCAGCCCGGGCCAGTTCCGCCGGCGACAACTGCCGGTGCGTGGTGGTCGCCGGGTGGCAGGCCAGCGACTTGGCATCGCCGATATTGACCAGCCGGGTCACCAGCTGCAGCGCATCGATGAACCGGGCGCCGGCCTCGCGACCGCCCTGGATGCCAAAGCTGAGCACGCTGGAACCACGCCCGCCCATGTACTTGTCCACCAGCGGCTTGGCCGGGCTATCAGCCAGCGCCGGATAATTCACCCAGCTTACCTGGGCGTGATTCTGCAGGTATTCGGCGACCTTGAGCGCGTTCTCGCAATGCCGGTCCATGCGCACCGGCAGGGTCTCGATGCCCTGCAGGATCAGGAAGCTGTTGAAGGGCGAGATCGCCGCGCCGGTATTGCGCAGCGGCACCACCCGTGCCCGGCCAATGAAGGCCGCCGGGCCGAGCGCCTCAACATAGACCACGCCGTGATAGGACGGGTCCGGCTCGTTCAGGCGGGCAAAGCGTTCCTTGTGCTGATCCCAGGGGAAGCAGCCGGAATCGACGATGATACCGCCGATGCTGGTGCCGTGACCGCCCATGTACTTGGTCAGGGCATGCACCACGATATCGGCGCCGTGCTCGAAGGGCCGGCACAGATAGGGCGTCGGCACGGTGTTATCGACAATCAGCGGCACGCCGTGGGCATGGGCGATCTGGGCCAGGGCGCCGAAATCAACCACGTTGGCCGCCGGGTTGCCGATCGATTCGCAGAACACCGCCTTGGTCTTGCCGTCGATCAGCCGGCCCATGGCCTCGATATCGCGATAGTCGGCAAAGCGCGCCTCGATGCCAAAGCGC
>Ga0116181_1003608_pt1 | contig 11979 bp, 9 predicted proteins | sample AD_UKC075_MetaG_FD_89752 | JGI IMG/M metagenome (GOLD analysis project Ga0116181, IMG submission 89752) | Active sludge microbial communities of municipal wastewater-treating anaerobic digesters from USA - AD_UKC075_MetaG | ecosystem: Engineered > Bioreactor > Anaerobic > Digestate | place: USA...
CTAAACCATATAGCTGATGAAATGGAGGCATGGGATGATTCGACGACGCCCCCCTCACCAGCCGGGGTGATATGGGAGAATCAAAAGCACTATTATGGCTATGACAGTTCTCCGCCCGATCATCTCGGTAGATACCTCACAAGTTATTGGAACAACTACATGGTTACATGGGATACGGCCTATAATCATATCCAGACGCACGGTGATCCGCTAACATCTTCTGTTCCAGCGCATGTAAGAGTGTGTGCTGGATGGGCCCGAAATGCTGATGGGGACAAATATTTGTACATATTCGACCCTGGTCCGATAAATGAAGGGAGTATCCATTGGGAGAATTGGGAATCCATTCCACACCGCGGGTATATTTTGGTTGCTTAAAATCATCCTTTTTGGAGTTGCTTTCGGTGAAGAGAAGTTCAAAATAGGTGACGGGTACGCTCATATAAGTCGGAGTGATTAAAATGACCAATTTCCCAAACATCGAACCCCTAAGGGCAGCGCCATGACCCGATGGAGTCTTGCAGCCGTTGCTGCCGGCATCGCATGCATCGTGATCGCGAGCACGGTTCTCCTGTGCGCTCCACCGCCCGAGGCGGAGCCTGGAGACCCGTACCTCGTCGCGGAAGAGATCGCCCGCGATCATGCGACCGCAGCACTCGTCGAGTTCATCGTCGCGGGCCCCGGGCTCACTGAAGGGGTGGCCTGGCGGAACGCGACGATCGGGGCCGGGCCCGTGCTCTTTGCCGATCGCAACGGGAGGCCGTTCGTCTATCACTACCCGGTGGAGAGCGGCGGCACGACGATCGGGAGCATCAAGATCGCGGCCCGGACGGTCCTCGGCGGTCCGGTGATGGATTATGGGACCACGCCGCCGACGGCCTTCGACCCTGATGACGCTGTATCCAGGGCTATCGCCGCAACAAAACGTATGTATCCCGGCTGCAGTGTCAGGGACGCCCGCCCGTGCTACGCCTCGCCGGTCACCGGCGTCCTGGTGCGTGCAGTAACCGCTGCCGGCACGGAAACATGCCTTCTGTTCGATCCGGCATCAGGGAGGATGGTGGATGAATGGGTGCCGACAGAAGAGGATGCAGTCGTCGTCGACCATCTCGGGCGCATCCTCGGTCAAGATGAGGCCGAGGGGAGGGTCGCCGCATGGCACGACGCCGATGTGCGCTATCGTGGGACCCTCTCGTTTGCGGAACGCCATGGGATCAATCTCCGGCAACCGCTCTCTGAGGAGGATTTTGAACGCTACGTGGATTTCTTCAGGAACCTGACGGTATCGCCGGCCCCCGACACCCCCATACCCAAACCGGATACGGCCGCATGGGAGAGAGAACTGGAAGAGTGGCAGCAGAGGGCTGATTGGTGTATCGGCGTTGCCTATGATGCCGAATTGCCTGACGACGAGGTCTTTGCCGTAATCGAGGAGCACCTTGGGGGTTCCCCTCCAGGCGGGATCCGGACGAGCCCTGGTGGCTCCTGGCTCTGCCTCAACGCGACGACCGCAGAATTCGCCGGATACCGTGTCATTCTAGAGAACCATACGGTTGTCAGGATAACCGACGCCAGTGAGGCTTTCTTCATGAGCGTCATTGAGAACCCAAAGACCGTGGGGGACCGTACGCTGTGGCTCTTCGACATCGGCCAGAAGAACCTGTCCGGGATGACCTCGGGGGAGATCACCGACCTGCTCCTCGCTGAGGGCGTCCCGGTAGAGAGAATCCGGATCGCCTACATGCGGGCATACTCCGGAGACCGAGACGGGCGGGAGCAGTTTGCGCAGGGGTTGAACGCGGATGCGCGCCTGCTCTTTGTGATGAAGGAATACCTCACGTGAGCGTTAACCGCCCTCGCCCCCGCCTGTTGCATCCGGGGCACCGGCGGGGGCTTTGGGCATCTCCATCGCCGAATAACAACCCTTAAGATGGATCTTAAGAGAGGTACTATTCAAATGCTCGATCAGTTCAAGGGCTGCCTCCTGGGGGCTGCCATCGGCGATGCGCTCGGCATGGCGCGGGAGAGCACACCCCCTGATTTTCAGCGCCTCCATGGGGGGTACCGCCGGGCCTGGCGGGGTCACCCGAACGCCGGGCTGAAACCCGGGCAGTTCACCGACGACACCCAGATGATGCTCCTCGTCGCCGGCATGCTCGTTGACGGAACCTACTCTGAGCAGGGGTATGCGGCGGCCCTTGCCCGGATGTACATGAACGAAGAACTCCGGTTCCCCGATGGCGCTGTGGAGGCCGCGTGCCGGCACCTCCTCCTCTCCGGTAAGCAACCGGCTGGTGTTGCCTCCAACACCTCCGGCTGCATCAGCATCTCCATACCTTTTGCGCTTGCCTACAGTGACCCGGTCGACGTGATCGAAAGGGTGGTCCAGGCCTGCAGTGTCACCCACACCCACCCGGCGGCGCACGCCGGCGCGGTCACCGTCGGGCTGCTCATCCACCATGCTGTCCGCGGCCGTCCCGACGCACTCTCCCTCGCCAGGGAGCATGCCACTTTCGAGGACGTCACCCTCGGCAACAAGATCCGCGCCGCCGTCCGCCTCGCAGACGAGGGGATCAGCCTCGAGAGCGCGCTATCGGTGATCGGGAACGGCGTGGCAGTCTACCAGACCGTTCCGCTCGCTTTCTTCCTTATCCACCGTATCAAGGACGTCCCCACCCTCCTCTATACCGCGGCGCATGTCGGGGGGAACACCGACACCATCGCGCTCATCTGCGGAGCCTACGCTGGTGCAACCTTCGGGAAATCCTCGTTGCCCCCGGATCTCCTCGAAGGACTCGAGATCCGGGACGAGATCGAAGCGATGGCTGCCCGGCTCTACGAGCGGCACACTACAAAACCTTAAGATTCTGTAAAAGAGAAAACTTTCTTATGGAAATTGCGATTATCGGTGCATCCGGATACACCTGCGGCGAGTTAATGCGGCTCCTGCTGAACCACCCATCTGCAGATGTCGTCACCGTGACATCCCGGAAACTGGACGGCACCCCCGTCGCCTCGGTCCATCCCCATCTCAGGGGACTGACCGATCTCGTCTTCCGGGACACCGAAGTCGGCGATATCGATGCCGACTTTGCTTTCCTTGCCGTACCGCACACGGCGGCGATGAAGGTTGCCGGGACGCTTGCAGAACGGGGGATCAGGACCGTCGACCTCTCTGCCGATTACCGGCTCCCAAAGGATGTCTACGAGAAGACCTACGGCGTGCGCCATGAGGCCTACTTCGAGGCCCCCTACGGTCTCGTCGAACTCCACCGCGACGAGGTCAGGGGTGCCTCTTTCGTCGCGAACCCGGGATGCTTCCCGACCGGGGCGACGCTCGCAGCTGCCCCACTCGCGAAGTTCGCCCACACCATCATCTACGATTCAAAGACAGGGGTCACCGGTGCAGGCAATACCCCATCTGAGACCACCCATTTTCCAAACGTCGGCGACAACTTCAGCGCTTACAAGTGGACGAACCACCGCCATCTTGCTGAGATGAAGCAGGAGGCGGCCCGGCTCGGTTCAAGTGCCCGGTGCTACTTCACCCCCCACCTCCTCCCGGTGAACCGGGGCATCCTCACGACGGCTCACATCCTCCTCCGTGAGCCGATGGAGCAGGAAGAGGTTGAGGCGCTCTACCAGAAGTTCTACAAGGATGAGTTCTTTGTCCGCTACCAGAAGCCTACCCTTGCCGCCGTGCGGGGGACTAATTTCTGCGATGTGGCGGTGGAGAGTGAGGGCGACCGGGTCGTTGCGATATCAGCGATCGACAACCTTGTCAAGGGCGCAAGCGGCCAGGCGATCCAGAACATGAATCTGATGTGCGGGTTTGCGGAGGATGATGGTCTCCGCTTCGCCGGCATGAGCCCATGAGGTGGCGGCTGTGGCTGTGCTGGTCAAGGATATCATGACCCCGGATCCGGTGACCGTCCAGGTCGACTCACCGATCCGCGAGGCGGCAGGATTGCTCAGGAAGTACCATATTGGCGGACTCCCCGTCATGGAGGGCGACCGGGTGGTGGGAATCGTCACCGAGACCGATATCATATCGCTTCTCGATACCGGCGATCTCTCGAGCGACCTCTGGCTCCCGTCGCCGCTCGAGGTGATCGAGATTCCTATCAGGGAGTTCATCAACTGGGAGAAGACAAAGCGGGCACTTACCGATATCAGCGATATGGAGGTGCGGCGGGTGATGAGCACCCCGGTAATCACCATCGACGAAGAGTCCGATATCGTCGATGCGGCCTCCCTGATGCTCAGGAAGAGGATCGCACGCCTTCCGGTGCTCCGCGATGGGAAGCTTGTCGGGATCGTCACCCGGGCAGACATCGTCCGGGGCATTGGGGCGTCAGCCGGGGAGGAGGAAGAGGCGTGAAGAGCATCTGTGCGGTCAGGGGCGTCAGCGCCGCCGGGATCAAGGAAGGTAAATTCGGGCTTGCGCTGATCCGGGCGAGTGGGACCGCGGCCGGGGTCTTCACCTCGAATAAGGTGCGGGCCGCTCCGGTCGAGGTGATGGTAGACCGTATGCGCCGAGGCAGACTCGACGCCGTCGTCGTGAACAGCGGGTGCGCAAACGCCTACACCGGCAGGCGAGGGATCCGCGACGCAGTGGAGATGTGCGCTATCGCGGCCGAATCCCTCGAGCTCGACCCGGATGCGGTCGGCGTCGCGAGCACCGGGGTGATCGGCCGCTACCTCAACCTCCCGCTCATTCGGGATCAGTGCGAGCGGATAGCCCCGCTCCTTGCCCGCAACGGCGATGCTGAGGACGCGGCGGCCCGGGCGATCATGACCACCGATACCTTCCCGAAGCATGCTCTCGTTGAGACCGAATCGTTCTCTGTCGGCGGGATCACCAAGGGGAGCGGGATGATCGCCCCCAACATGGGGACGATGCTCGCGTTCATCTACACCGATGCTGAGGTCGAGGCCCCGGTCCTCCATGATATCCTCCGCCAGGCGGCACGGCGGTCCTTCAACCGTGTCGTGGTCGACGGGGATACGAGCACGAACGATGTGGCCCTCTGCACCGCGACGGGGGCTGCAGGAAAGGTGGATCGAGGTGAACTCGCAAGGGCTGTCGAGGACGTCTGTCGCAACCTCGCGGTCCAGATCGCCCGCGACGGTGAGGGAGCGACAAAACTCCTTGAGGTCACGGTTCGTGGCGCCGCTGACGAGGACTCAGCCGTCGCCGTGGCGCGGACAATCGTCGCCTCCCCGCTCGTCAAGACTGCTATCTACGGCGAGGACCCGAACTGGGGCCGGGTGATCGCGGCCGCCGGTCGGTCAGGCGCGGATTTCGACCCCTATGCGGTCTCGCTCCGGGTCGGGGGGGTGCCCCTCGTCGTCCGCGGCGAGATCGTCGCCGACCTCGGAGCGGCGAAGACCGCGATGCGTGGCGATACCGTCTCCTTTGACCTCGACCTTGCTGCGGGCGATGGGGAGGCGACAGCGTGGGGATGCGACCTCACTGAGAGATACGTGGAGATCAACGGGAAGTATACAACATGAAACGAGAAGACGTGCTGATGGAGGCCCTTCCCTACATCCAGAAATTTTACGGGAAGACAATTGTGATCAAGCTCGGCGGCCACGCGATGGTCGACCAGAACATCCTTGAGACAGTGATCAGGGATGCCGTCCTCCTCCGCTACGTAGGGATGAAGGTCGTCCTGGTTCACGGTGGTGGCCCCGAGATCACCGCAAAGATGCGAGCAATGGGCAAGGAACCGAAGTTCGTCGGCGGGCTTCGGATCACCGACCCTGAGACCCTGGAGATCGCCCAGATGGTCCTCGTCGGCAAGATCAACGATGGGATCGTCTCCCTGATCGCGAAGTGCGGGGCCCGGGCGGTTGGGATCTCAGGTAACGACGCAAACCTCCTCATCGCCCGGAAGATGGAGCCGCAGCGGGTGATGGTGGGGGATGTCGTCCAGGAGGTGGATCTCGGCCATGTCGGCGAGATCGAGGAGGTCGACCCCGAAGTGCTCCATTGTCTCCTCGCCCAGGGTTATATCCCGGTGGTGGCGCCGTTGGCCCTCGACCGACAGGGCGGATGCCTGAACATCAATGCTGATACCGTGGCCGCCGAGATCGCGATCGCTCTAAGGGCATTCAAACTGGTCAATCTCACGGATGTGGACGGGGTGATGAACGCCGACCGGACCTCGATCTATCACCGGCTGACCATTGCCGAAGCAGAGGCGATGATCAGTGACGGGACGATCGCTGGCGGGATGATCCCGAAACTCGAGGGGTGTATGAAGGCGGTCAAGAACGGTGTCGTGAGCGCCCACGTCGTGAACGGCAACCGGGAGCACAACCTGCTCCTCGAGCTTTTCACAGACGAGGGTGTTGGGACGATGATCACCCTTTGATCCTCCTTCTTTTCATGATCAACCCACGCGAAGGTCGCGAAGTTCGGCAGATAGGGTGTGTGACCTCCTCTTCGCGATCTGCATCTCTTCTCACGGCAGGTCGCCGTCCCCGGCGCACTCCCGTTGTTGCTCTTCGTTCATCTCGATCAAGATCTCGAAGATCTTCCGGACAGCGACCGGGTCGATCTGGTTCTTGACGGCATAGGTGAAGACCCGGTCGAGGACAACTCTCCGCTGCTCGTCGTCGCGGATGGGAAGATCGCTCTCCTGTTTGAGACGGGCGATCCTCGCTGCCAGTCTCTGCCGTTCTGCAACGAGGTCGATGATTCTCTCATCGATCTCGCGGATCTCGTTCCTGACGGCATCAAGGGACATGCTACATGGTTAGCCTCGGCGGGAGAATAAACCTTATGGGTTGGGGGCCGGGATTCTCCCCCGGTGCTCCAGCGCACCCAGGTAATCCCGTACAATCCCGGTAGCCTCGCGCGGAAGCACGTGGGAGAGCGCGAAGGAAGGCGTAGAAACCACCCGGATTTCGCGTCTTCTTGCTCTCCGCGTGGGGCGACAGGTACGCCAGAAACGTTGGATAAAATCGCCCATTAGTGTACTGTCGTCCCGGCATTTCGGCCACCCGATCCCTGCAGCCCGTCGCTCCCCGGGCGGGCCGAAGCGAAGAATCTTATGATCCGGGCGCAAACCTGATACCGGATGCTGGAACGAATACCGCCACGCGAGCGCCAGGACCTCCTGATCGCGTGGCTTGCCATCTCAATTGCCTTCACCCTGATCTTCATCCGGGGCGGAGTAAATATCGTCGGGCTCCTCTTCTTCTTCGTGCTGTCCCTCCTCACAGTAGGGGTTGCCTTCGTCCTCCACGAGCTGGCGCACAAGTTTGCCGCGATGCGCTACGGTTACTGGGCTGAATTCCAGAAAGATAACCAGATGCTCCTCGTCGCCGTGTTGATGGCGGCACTTGTGGGGATCGTCTTTGCGGCGCCCGGGGCGACCTACATCTATGGAAACGTGACAAGGACTGAGAACGGGCGGATATCGGCGGCAGGACCGATCACGAATCTCCTCCTCTGTATACCGTTCGCGGCCCTCATGCTCTTCGGCGGTGGTCTTGTGGCCCTCATCGGTCTTGTCGGGCTCCGGGTCAACGCCATGATCGCCACCTTCAACATGCTCCCGATCAGCGTTCTCGACGGCCGCAAAGTCCTCGCCTGGAATCCGGCTGCGTTTGCGGCGCTCATGGTCACCTCTGTCGGGGTTCTTATCTGGTCGCTCTTTTGAGGGGGCTCCCCCCTTCTTTTCACGCTGCTCGCTTCAACGTGAACCGGAACGCCGCACCGCACTCCGGGTGCCCCGGTACCCGGTCATCGACCCAGATCTTGCCGCCATAGCGTGAAATAAGCATTCGTGTGATATAAAGCCCGAGACCCTGACCGCTCTTCCGGTTCCTGTTCTTCCCGAACCTCATGAATACAGCTTCCTTCATCTCGTCGGGGATCCCCGGCCCCGTATCCTCGACCGAGACCAGGATGTCATCGCCGCTCTCCTCCTCCACCCTGATGGTGACTTCGACCGCCGGCCCCCCGAACTTGATGGCATTCCCGATAAGGTTCGTGAAGACCTCGGGGAGGAGTGCGTCGGCCATGACCGCGAGGTCGGTCCCCTCGTAGTGGAAGTCGATCTCTGAGAAGATCGCGATCTCGTCCATGACCACCTGGTCGAGGTCGACCGGCACAAGCGTGGCCGATTCGTGGTGGATCCGGCGGATCGTCGTGACGTTCCGTAATATCTCGATACTCTTCCTGATGCTGCTCCGGAGTCGCTGTGCATACCCCTTTGCCTCCCCCTCGAGCATATTGATGAGGAGGTCTGTGTAGAGGCTTGAGACGTTCTCGGCGTTCCTGATATCGTGACTGAGGATATCGAGGTAGAGGTTTGCCTCCTGCTTGGCGCTCTCCAGTTGCTGGATCAGCATGGTTCGCTCGATAGAACTCCCGATCTCCCTTCCGATGGCCACTAGGAGGGAACGGTTGGCGTCAGTGAACTGCCTGCCCTCCCGCGGTACCACGCTCAGGGACCCGATGACCCCTCCGGGCGCCACGATCGGGATGGCGGCATATGGGGGTACGTCGCTCTCCCCCGCGTCATCGACGAAGCGGGCCCTTCCCGCCACCAGCACCTCAGCGTACGGCGGCACGGTGATGTCAGGGATGCACGGCTGCCTGGGGAAGCCCTCTGGGATGTTCTGGGCGCAGACGAGCCGCGCGCCTCGCCGGTCAGGATCGACCAGGTAGATGCCGCCCCCCTCGAGATCGAGGAGGGCAATGGTTGTCGCGAGCACGTCCTCCAGTGCTTCATCAACGTCGATTGCGGATGTCGACACCCCGATGATTTGGTTCAAGATTGAGAGTTCCCGGTTATGGACCTGGATCTCCTCCTCGATCCGTTTCTGTTCGGTGAGATCTGCGATCGAAGCCATGAGGCAGATGGGGGCCCCGGAATCGTTCGTGACCAGGCTCGCTGAGTATATGACATAAAACTCTGTACCGTCCCGGCGTCTCCCGATCCGCTCGCCGACATACCTGCCGGAATCAAGGAGTGTCTGGAGAGCATCCACAGCATCGCTTTCGTCCTGCCAGAACTCAGTAACCGATTTCCCGAGCACCTCGGTTGTGGAGCCGTAGCCCCACAAGGAGAGAAACGCTTGGTTTGCGTAGGTCAGGCGGCCGTTGAGATCAGCGATCGTGAACGCGTTGAGCGAGGATGCTATCGCCATATCACGGATGCGGAGATCCTGCTCGGCCAGTTTCCGTTCGGTGATATCGATCCCTGAGCCCATCAGGCAGAGTGGCCTGCCCGATTCATCGGTGACGATGGAGAGAGCAAGCTGCATGGGGAAGGTCGTCCCATCACACCGTCGCGCCTCAATCTCCCCGAACCATGTGCCGTTCTGGAGGACCTCTTCCATGATCCGCTCCCCCTCCTTCTGGTCGGCCCAGACCATCGAGAACGGTTTCCCGATGATCTCCTCCTGCTCCCGCCCGTGCATGGCGAGGGAGGCACGGTTGACGTAGACGATCCTTCCCTCGAGGTCGGTGAGGGCGACAGCACCAAGCGACGATGCTATCGCCATGTCCTTGATCCGGAGTTCGAGGTCCGCACGTTTCTGCTCGGTGATGTCCTGGAGAGAGCAGAGCATCCCGGTGACGTCTCCGCGGTCGTCTTCTAAGGTACTGAGGGTGACATCGACGAATATGGTCTCCCCATCCCGCTTTCGGTGGATGGTGACGCCGCGCCAGGTTCCGGAATCCCGGAGGGTGCTTTTGGCCTCTTTTTCGTCGCCCGGGCTGAGCCACTCGTAGTTGAAGAGTTCCGTGTTGAGCCTGCCGAGAGCCTCACTCGAAGAGATGCCGTAGAGCCGCTCTGCGGCGTGGTTCATGTAGGTGATCCGCCCCTCTGTGTCGACCGCGATCACGGCGTCATCCACCTGCCCGAGCACCAGGGCCTGGAACCGGAGCTGCTCCTCATTCCGCTTCTGTCTGGTGACGTTCCGGCTGATCCCGAGCAGATTCTGGACGGTGCCGTCGCTCCCTGTCGTCGGGATGAGGCGCGTCTCAAACCAGATACCACCGTCGTCCCTGGATAGCAGGGTCTCCTCGGTGAGGAGTCTCTCGGTCGACTCAGCCGCTTTCTGGAGTATCGCAAGCCACCTCTTTGCAACCCGGGGCGGAAACACTTCCCTGATGTTCCTCCCCTGCAGGGTTCCGGGCTCTACACCGAGCAGGCGGCCGCCAGCACTGTTCATGTAGAGGATATTCCCTTCCACGTCGATGAGGAAGATGATATCAGGCGCCGACTCCGCAAGCGTCCGGTAGCGCTCTTCGCTCTCCCGGAGCGCCTCTTCCATGCGCCTCTTCTCGGTGACATCGACCGCCGTGATCATGATGCAGATCGGATCCCCTGACCTCTCGGTGACAATGTTCATGGTCACGTGGGCGGTAAATTCTGTCCCATCAGCCCGCCTGCCGGTCAGTTCTCCGGTGTAACCTTCTTGCCCGGCAAGCGTCCGGAGAACCTTCCCGACCTCTACCCAGAACTCCGCAATGTGCCGCCCGAGGACCTCACCGGGGTCGCTGAGCCCGCTCATCTCGAGCATCGCCTGGTTTGCGTAGGTCAGATATCCGTCAAGATCGGCGATACCGATGGCGGAGAGCGATGACTCCGTCGCCATCTCCCGGATCAGGAGTTCCCTCTCGGCCACTTTTCGTTCGGTGACATCAGAGTGCGTCCCCACGATCCGGAGCGGCGTCCCATCCGCGCCCCGGCTGACCACCTGGAGCCGTTCCAGCACGTAGATCCACTCCCCTGATGCTGACCGCGCCCTGAACTCCATCTCGCAGCGGTCGCGTCCTCTGGTGACCATACCGGTGATCGCCTCCTCCACACGGCCGCGGTCCTCAGGGTGGACGAGCGAGAGGAGTGAGGAGACCGTGGGCATGAACGCCCCCGGGTCGTAGCCGAGCATCGTGAAGCACTGCGGGCTGTAAAAGATCGTCCCGGTGTCGACGTCCCAGTCGACCAGCCCGTCGTTTGCAGCCATGAGCGCAAAGTTCAGCCGCTCTTCACTCTCCTGCAGTGCCTGCTCGGCACGCCTCCGCCCGGTCACGTCGAGGAGCGACATCACCGACTGGGTTGTCCCTGGGATCACGCCGATGGTGGCCTCGACGGCATGGATGTTCCCAGACCGGTCGGCGAACGAGAAGGAGTAGTTCTTTGGTGCGGCCGAAGGATCTCTCCGCCGGAGGGCGTGGTAGCCAGTAATCCGCTGGAGGTCGTCGTCGCGGGGAACAAAATCGGTCAGGCGTTTCACCCCGACGAGCTCGTGACGCGGGTATCCGGAGAGCCGCTCGAACTCGGTGTTCGCAACCGAGATGATACCATCACCCTCGATGAGGATCGTCGCCGTCCCGGTGTACTCGATGATCTTTTCGTAATCCCGGGAATCCGGGACTTCCCGGAACGAGAGCAACCATCCCTCATCGGACGGCACCCTCCGGCCCGAGCAGAGGTACCGCCGCTCTCTTCCGTCTGGATCCTTGAGTCGGCACTCAAATTCGGGGACCTCATCCTCGAGTGCCGCAAGGATCCTCCTGGCAAAATCCCTGTCTCCTCCGAGTGCGTGGACGGCCTGCCTGAGGTCGCCCGTTGGCGCCGCGAGGATACGGCGGAAGGCTGAGTTCGCCCAGATGATTTCGTGATCCTCACCGATCAGGAGATACCAGTCATTGAGACTATCGAGTATCCGGTACCCAGGCGGCGCTTCATGAATAGTTCCCTGGCGTCTGATGGGAGTCACATATGTGTCCTTCTGTGGTCCTGAAAAGTATCTCGCTGGTGTAGTGTACTGGAGAGAGTTCTAACCGAAATTTTATTAAAATGCTTCGGTTTCAGGCTGAAAAGAAAAATTGTTCATCCGTACACCGGCGGCCGGACACGGACATGCCGGCGCAGATCTGCTTTGAGGGAAATATTTTTCATATCCGGCACTCACCTGGAACATTCTTTGCCGGGGAGAGGTATATCC
>Ga0116181_1003609_pt1 | contig 11974 bp, 10 predicted proteins | sample AD_UKC075_MetaG_FD_89752 | JGI IMG/M metagenome (GOLD analysis project Ga0116181, IMG submission 89752) | Active sludge microbial communities of municipal wastewater-treating anaerobic digesters from USA - AD_UKC075_MetaG | ecosystem: Engineered > Bioreactor > Anaerobic > Digestate | place: USA...
AGCGCTTTGCCCTGCTGGTGCCAAACGGCGAATATGGCGCGCGGGTGCGCGGAGCCTATGCTGCCGCAGTGACGGCGGAGGGCGGCACGCTGGTGACCAGCGAAAACTACGACCGCGCCAACACCTCGGTGGTCAGTGCGGCCCGGCGGCTCAAGACGCGCGGCGGGTTTAGCGCGGTGCTGATCGCCGATGGCCCGCGCTTTTCCGCCCTGGCCGCGCCGCAGCTGAAGGCGCCGGGTGTGCGCATCCTCGGCACCGAACTGTGGAGCGGCGAGGCTTCGATCTCTTGCTCCGGCCCTGCGCGGGGCCTGGTACTCCGCCGTTTCGGACGCGCGCTTTGCCCAGTTTTCGGAGAGCTACAAGGCCCGCTTCGGCACCGCGCCGTGGCGGACGGCGACCCAGGGTTATGACAGCGTCCTGCTCACCGTCCGCGTCGCCCGCGACTGGAAGGTCGGCACCCCCTTCCCCACCGCGCGGCTGGCCGACAGCGGTGGGTTTCTGGGGCTGGACGGTCCATTCCGCTTTGCCGCCAATGGCCTGGGCGAACGGGCTCTGGAAGTGCGCGAGGTGCGCGCGGGCGGGGTCACCGTGCTCAGCCCGGCGCCCGACAAGTTCGCGGACTGACGATAAAACTGCGGCCCCGCTTGCGCGGCGGAATCCCGGTGTTCTATAGCCGTTCCCCATGGCCGACGACCTGTTTGACAAGCTCCCCGCCAGCAACGGCGATTCCTACGATGGTTCCGCGATCGAGGTGCTGGAGGGGCTTGAACCGGTTCGCCGCCGCCCCGGCATGTACATCGGCGGCACTGACGAGCGCGCGTTCCACCACCTCGCCGCCGAAGTGCTCGACAACGCGATGGACGAAGCGGTCGCGGGCCATGCCAACCGGATCGAAGTGACGCTGGAAGAAGGCAACCGCCTGACCATTACTGACAACGGGCGCGGCATACCGGTTGACGAGCATCCCAAGTATCCCGGCAAGTCGGCGCTGGAAGTGATCCTCACCACGCTCCACTCGGGCGGCAAGTTTTCCGGCAAGGCTTATGCCACTTCAGGCGGCCTTCACGGCGTCGGCGTCTCGGTGGTCAACGCGCTGTCCACGCTGACCCGGATCGAGGTGGCACGCAGCAAGGAGCTGTTCGCACAGGAGTTTTCGCGCGGGGCCCCGCTCGGCCCGCTCCAGCGCCTCGGCGGCACGCCCAACCGGCGCGGGACCAGCGTGACATTCGTCCCCGATCCCGAAATTTTCGGCGCCGAGGCGAAGTTCAAACCGGCGCGGCTGTTCCGCCTGGCCCGCTCGAAAGCCTACCTGTTCGCAGGCGTCGAGATCCGCTGGAAATGCGCCGCCAGCCTCGCCAGCGAGGATGTTCCGGCAGAGGCCGTGTTCCAGTTCCCCGGCGGCCTGGCCGATCACCTCAAGGAACAGGTCGGCGCGCGCGAATGCGTCACCAGCCAGTTCTTCTCCGGCAGTCAGGACTTTCCGGGGGATGAGCAGGGCCGCGTCGAATGGGCCATCGCCTGGCCGCTGTGGTCGGACGGTTCGTTTTCCTGGTACTGCAACACCATCCCCACGCCCGATGGCGGCACCCACGAAGCCGGCCTGCGCGCCGCGCTGACCAAGGGCATCCGTGCTTTCGGCGAACTGGTTGGCCAGAAGAAGGCCAAGGACATCACGCCCGAGGACATCGTCACCGGCAGCGAGGTGATGCTGTCGGTCTTCATCCGCGATCCCCAGTTCCAGAGCCAGACCAAGGACCGCCTGACCAGCCCGGAAGCCGCGCGCATGGTCGAGAATGCGGTGCGCGATCACTTCGACCATTTCCTCACCGACAACATGGAGCGCGGCAAGGCCCTGCTCGGCGCGGTGATGGAGCGGATGGACGATCGCCTGCGCCGCAAGGCAGAGCGCGAGGTCAAGCGCAAGACCGCGACCAACGCCCGCAAGCTGCGCCTGCCCGGCAAGCTGACCGACTGCACCGGCGAAGGCGGCGGCGAAACCGAACTGTTCATCGTCGAGGGCGATTCGGCGGGCGGCAGCGCCAAGCAGGCCCGCGACCGCAAGACCCAGGCGATCCTGCCGATCCGCGGCAAGATCCTCAACGTCGCCAGCGCCACGGCTGACAAGATCCGCGCCAACAGCGAGATTGCCGACCTCACTCTCGCGCTCGGCTGCGGCACCCGCAAGGACTGCAACGCCGACAATCTGCGCTATGACCGGGTCGTGATCACGACCGACGCCGATGTCGACGGCGCGCACATTGCCACCCTGCTGATGACCTTCTTCTTCCAGGAAATGCCCGACATCGTCCGGCGCGGCCATATCTACCTCGCCCAGCCGCCGCTCTACCGCCTGACCGCCGGCAAGGAGAGCGTCTATGCCCGCGACGATGCCCACCGCGCCGAGCTTGAGGCGGGCCGCTTCAAGGGCAGGAAGGTGGAAGTCGCGCGCTTCAAGGGCCTGGGCGAAATGAACCCGCAGCAGCTGCGTGAAACCACCATGGACCCCGCGAAACGCAGCCTGCTGCGCATCACCCTGCCCCCCGAGTACGAGGGCCGCGCGGCGGTGAAGGAACTGGTCGACAAACTGATGGGCCGCGACCCCGCCCAGCGCTTCATGTTCATCCAGAACCGCGCGGGCGAGCTTGATCCGGAAATGATCGACGCGTGAGCCGGAATGCTCCGCCAATTTCGGCTTGCCACTGCCGGGGAGCCGACTTAACGCTTAACCGAACGGTTAAATGGACGGGGAGTTCCCATGCGCTTCGAAGGCACCAGCAACTACGTCGCCACTGACGATCTCAAGGTGGCGGTCAACGCAGCGGTGCTGCTGCGCCGCCCGCTGCTGGTCAAGGGCGAACCGGGCACCGGCAAGACCGTGCTGGCCCACGAAATCGCCAAGGCGGTGAACGCGCCGCTGATCGAATGGAACGTCAAGTCGACCACCAAGGCGCAGCAGGGTCTGTACGAATACGACGCGGTCGCCCGCCTGCGCGATGGCCAGCTGGGCGACGAGCGGGTCCATGACATCGCCAACTACATCAAGAAGGGCAAGCTGTGGGAGGCCTTCACTTCCCCCCAGCTGCCGGTGCTGCTGATCGACGAGATCGACAAGGCCGACATCGAGTTCCCGAACGACCTGCTCCAGGAACTCGACCGGATGAGCTTCGACGTCTACGAAACGCGCGAACGGATCGCGGCCAAGGAACGCCCGATCGTCGTCATCACCTCGAACAATGAAAAGGAACTGCCCGACGCCTTCCTGCGCCGCTGCTTCTTCCACTACATCAAGTTCCCCGATCGCGACACGATGCAGTCGATCATCGACGTGCACTTCCCCGGCATCCAGAAGACCCTGGTTTCCAAGGCGATGGACGTGTTCTACGAAGTGCGCGAAGTGCCCGGCCTCAAGAAGAAGCCGAGCACCAGCGAACTGCTCGACTGGCTGAAGCTGCTGCTGAACGAGGACATGCCGCTCGACGTTCTGCAGAACAAGGATCCGACCAAGGCGATCCCGCCGCTCCACGGCGCGCTGCTCAAGAACGAGCAGGACGTGATGCTGTTCGAACGCCTCGCCTTCATGGCGCGCCGCCAGAACTGATCGCGCGCGGCTGACCAAGGGAACGGACGCCCATGTTTTTCAACTTCGTCGACGAACTGCGCGCCGCCGGGATCAAGGCCAGCTTCAAGGAGCACCTGGTGCTGCTCGAGGCGCTCGACAAGGACGTGATCGAGCAGACGCCCGAACAGTTCTATTACCTCTCGCGCGCGGTCTTCGTGAAGGACGAGGGCCTGCTCGACCGGTTCGACCAGGTGTTCAACAAGGTCTTCAAGGGGATCCTGACCAATTACGGCCAGAACCCGGTCGACATTCCCGAGGACTGGCTGAAGGCCGTCGCCGAGAAGTTCCTGACGCCCGAGGAGATGGAAGCGATCAAGTCGCTGGGTTCCTGGGACGAGATCATGGAGACGCTGAAGAAGCGTCTGGAGGAACAGCAGAAGCGCCACGAAGGCGGGAACAAGTGGATCGGCACCGGGGGCACATCGCCCTACGGCAACGATGGCTACAACCCCGAAGGCGTGCGGATCGGCGGCGAATCGAAGCACAAGCGCGCGCTGAAAGTGTGGGAAAAGCGCGAGTTCCAGAATCTCGACAACACGCGCGAGCTGGGCACCCGCAACATCAAGATCGCGCTCCGCCGCCTGCGCCGCTTCGCCCGTGAAGGATCGCCGGACGAGCTGGACCTTGAAGGCACGATCGAGGGCACGGCGCGGCAGGGCTGGCTCGACATCCGGATGCGGCCTGAGCGGCACAATGCGGTAAAGCTGCTGCTGTTTCTCGACGTGGGCGGATCGATGGACCCGTTCATCAAGCTGGTCGAGGAACTGTTCAGCGCGGCTACCAGCGAGTTCAAGAACCTTGAATTCTTCTACTTCCACAACTGCCTCTACGAAGGCGTGTGGAAGGACAACAAACGGCGCTGGTCGGAACGGACCAACACCTGGGACATCCTCCACAAGTACGGCCACGACTACAAGGTGGTGTTCGTGGGCGATGCGGCGATGAGCCCTTACGAGATCACCCATCCGGGCGGCTCGGTGGAGCACTTCAACGAGGAGGCCGGATCGACCTGGCTCAGCCGCGTGGCCCACGTCTATCCCGCGACGGTCTGGATCAATCCGGTGCCGGAAAAGCAGTGGTCCTATTCGCAGTCGACCAAGATGATCAGGGAACTGGTCGGCGGATCGATGTATCCGCTGACCCTTCAGGGCCTTGACGACGCGATGCGCGAGCTGACCCGCAAGAAGCATTGAGGCAGGCCAACATTTCCTTGGTTTGACGGGGGGCGGCACTGCCCCCACATAACGAGGCATGACCAGCACCGCCTGCCCGCCCTGTTCATCGGCCACGGATCGCCGATGACCGTCATTTCCGATGTGCCAGAGCGCCGCACGTGGCAGGCGCTGGGCCCCGCCCTGCCCCGCCCGCGCGCGATCCTGGTGGTTTCGGCGCACTGGCAGACGCAAGGGCGCACTCATGTAACGGCGGGGCATGCGCCGCGCACGATCCACGATTTCCGGGGTTTTCCGGACGAATTGTTCGCCATGCAGTACCCCGCCCCGGGCTCGCCCGAACTGGTGGCGCGCGTCACGGAGCTGCTCGGCCCTGACCGGGTGCAGGCGGACGAGAGCTGGGGCTTCGACCACGGCGCCTGGGGCGTGATCCAGCCGATGTTCCCCGCTGCCGACATTCCGATGGTGGCAATGAGCCTTGACCGCAGTCTTTCGCCCGATGCCCACGTCGACATCGGCCGCAGGCTGGCGCCGCTGCGCGATGAGGGCGTCCTGCTGGTGGCAAGCGGGAACGTCATCCACAACCTCGCCATGTGGCGGCAGTCCGCGGGCACCCAGCCCGACTGGGCGCTGGAATTCCGCGAGCGGATCACCAATGCCATTGTCGCGAACGACGTGGCCGCGCTCACCCGTTTCTCGGGCGATGACCAGGCTGCGGCTCTGGCGATCAACAGCGCCGAACACTACCTGCCGCTGCTCTACACGCTGGGCGCGCGGCTGCCGGGGGACGAGGTGGGCGTGTTCAACGATACGCTGGACGGCGCGCTGTCGATGACCAGCTACCTGATCGGCGAAACGGCGTTGTTGACGGACCTTTCCTGACACTGGCGGCCCGGCGGCAGCGCGGCTAGAGCGGCAGGCGAATGGACCGCCAGCTCATCATCATCTGCCTGCTGACCATGGCAATCAACCTGATCGGCACGCTGGCCTACGCCGCGCGGATCGCCGGGGTGCGCACCCGGCGCATCGCGATGAGCTTTGCCCTGTTCAACATTCTGGTCCTGGTCAGCCGCACATCGAACAGCTTTCTGGGGCCGTTCCTCGCCAAGCGGATCGAGAGCCGCATTTCCGGCGGCGGGGGCGATGCGCTGCTGGGGGATTTCCAGCTGGTGCTGGGCTCCGCCTCGCTGGCCGTGCTTATCGGCATCCTGCTGGTGCCGACCGGACAGCGCCTGTTCGCCAGCGCGATCGGCCATTTCCAGGAACACCGCTCGACCCTGCGCATGGTGCTGCACAGCGCCTCGCCCGAGGGGCTGCGCAGCGTGCGCGATGCGCTGACCCCGCCGCACGTGTCGCAGCTGCGCCAGCTGTCAAAGCCGCGCGGCGTGGGCTGGGGTGTGCTGCTGGCCAATTGCCTGGCCCAGGCGCTGATCACGGTGGGCGTGCTGGCCTCGCTCTACGCGGGCTATCTCAACCCTGAATTCCGGGTCACGGCCAGCCAGCTTTCGGCGGTGATCAACGGGTTCGCCACGATCCTGCTGTTCGCCCTGATCGATCCGCAGCTGTCGGTGATGACCGACGACGTGATCGAGGGCCGGGTCAGCGAGCCACTGTTCCGCCGCACCATCGTCTGGATCAGTTTCAGCCGCCTGGCCGGCACGCTGCTGGCGCAGGCGGTATTCCTGCCCTCCGCGCACCTGATCGCCTGGATCGCCAACTACGTCTGACGATCAAGCTCTGCGTGCAGGCGACTGCGCAGCATCCAGAACAGCACGGCAGGCGCGAAGCCCAGCAGCGCCGCGCCATAGAGCACGTAGCGCACCGATTCGCCGCCGACCGCGGGCTTGATCAGGTCCGACAGCATCCCGAAGAACAGCGGCCCCAGCCCCAGCCCGATCAGGTTCTGGCAGAACAGCAGCACGGCGCTCGCCATCGCCCGGTGGCGCAGGGCCACCAGCCCCTGGGTCGAGGCGAAGACCGGCCCGTAATAGAGCGAATTCAGCACTGTCGGCACCATCAGCAGCAGCAGGCCCAGCCGCCAGTCGGTCATGAAATAGGCGCTCATCGCGATGGGGACGGCCAGCGCCATGCCGATCGCGGGCGCGGTGACGACATGGCGGCGGTCGTGCTTGCCGAAGCGGTCTGCCAGCCAGCCGCCCAGGAACGTGCCCAGCATCCCCGCCAGCCCGCTCCACAGGCCGAACCAGAAGCCGACCTCGCCGGGGCTCATCCCGTGGGTGCGCTGGAAGAAGATCGTGGTCCAGGTGGTCTTGCCATAGGACAGGAACGAACAGGCCGAAGCCGCCGCCAGCAGGATCAGGAATGTGCGCGAGGCCAGCAGGTGGCGCACCGCCTGCATCATCGATTCGCCCGCCGCCGCCTCGCTTGCCGCGCCGGACTTGCGGCCGCTGTCCCCGATCAGCGCAACGACCAGCAGCGCCAGCAGCACGCCCGGCGCGCCGACGAACAGGAAGGCCTTGCGCCAGCCGATCTCATCCGCAAGGTAGCCGCCGATCATCATCCCCAGCAGCGAGCCGAGCGGAATGCCCAGCGCATAGAACGCCATGGCGCTGGCGCGGCGCTCCGCCGGAACCCGGTCCGCGATCAGTGAATGCGCCGCCGGCGTGCAGCCCGCCTCGCCAATCCCCACGCCGACGCGTGCCAGCAGCAATTGCAGAAAATTCTGGGCCAGTCCGCACAGGGCCGTCATGGCCGACCAGATCGCCAGGGCGACAGCGATCAGCCGGCCCCGGTTGGTCGAGGGCCGGTCCGCATGGCGGGCGATCGGCAGGCCCAGCACGGTGTAGAACAGCGCGAAGGCGAGGCCGGTCATCAGCCCGATCTGGGTGTCGGACAGGTCAAGATCGCGCCGGATCGGCTCGGCCAGGATATTGACGATCTGCCGGTCGAGGAAGTTGAAGACATAGACGACCAGCAGCATCCACAGCATCACGCGGGTCGATTGGCGCGCCTTGGGCAGCAGTCCGGTTACCATCAGCAGCCCCTCAATAAATCAGCAGCGGGCGGATGCGTTCGCGCCAGGCCGCCTCGTCGGCCGAGGCCAGGGCATCGAGGTCGCCCGGCTGCGCTCCGGCATCGTCGACCCATTCGCGCAAGGCCGGTCCGCCATTGATCACGTCGATCGCCAGCCGCTCGAACTCGTACTCATAGGGGAAATCGCGCCACAGCGGATAGTCCGGGCAGAGCCCGCGGATCGCCTTGAAGGCCAGCGCCTGCAGGCGCCACGGGCGGAACGCGGCGTGTTCGTAGAACGTGCCCTCGGCATGAATCATCAGTCCGGCGCACAGGCTCTGCGCGTGCTTGTGAAAGGTCGGCTCGAAGAAGCATTCGCGGATCGCGCAGCCCGTCAGCCATTCGGGCGCCAGACGCCGCATTTCGCCGTGGACCGCGCGCGCATCCACGTCGGGCGCACCGAACAGCACTTCGAGCGGGCGGGTCGTCCCCCGCCCCTCGGACAGGGTGGCGCCCTCCAGCATCACGGTTCCGGCATAGGCGCGGGCCATGTTGAGATTGGCGGCATTGGGGCTGGGGTTGATCCAGATGCGGCTCTCCGGCCAGCCGAAGCCGGGGCCGCTTTCCGGCGCCCAGCCTTCCATCGCGATCACGCGGTAATCGACGTCGAGCCCGAAGTGCTCGATGAACCAGTGCCCCATCTCGCCCAGGGTGAGGCCGTGGCGCATTGGCATCGGCCCGGCGCCGACGAAGCTTTCCTGCCCCGGCAGGAGCGTTGTGCCTTCAACCGGCCGTCCGGCGGGATTGGGCCGGTCAAGCACCCACACTGCTTTGCCCGTGCCCGATGCAGCCTCAAGCAAATAGAGCAGCGTGGTAACGAAGGTGTAGATCCGGCAGCCCAGGTCCTGCAGATCGAACAGGAACACGTCCGCCGTGCTCATCATCTGCCCGCTGGGGCGGCGCACTTCACCGTAGAGGCTGAACACGGGGATGTTGTGGAGCGGATCGAGCTCGTCCGCCGTCTCGACCATGTTGTCCTGCTTGTCGCCCTTCAGCCCGTGCTGCGGGCCAAAGGCGGACGTGACGTTCACGCCCGCCGCGATCAGCGCGTCGAGCGAATGGACGAGGCCGTCCGTAACGCTGGCCGGATGGGCGACCAGCGCCACACGCCTGCCTTCCAGTGGCTTCCTCAACTGCGAGTCCGCCAGCAGGCGATCTATCCCGAACTTCATGCGGACAATGCTTAAGGCACGGCCAGCGTGAAGCAAGCCGGGTTGTGGAAATCCGGCTTCTCGCCGCCGTGGCGTTCGGCCCAATAGGACAGGCGCTTGCCCTGCTCCTCGATCACCGCGCTCAGCGAGGCGAACTGCACGCCCGCGAATTCGCTTTCGGGCAGGAACACGGTCAGCGTCGAGACGGACAGGCCCTGATCGGTCTCGATCCTTGGCGCGCGCGAAGGCTCATAGGCGGTCATCCCCGTGCGATAGCCGTGAAAATCATAGGCCGCCCACTGGCCCGAGGGGGAGAAGTTGAATTCGCGGTAGCGCCCGTCCGGAAGCGCCAGGAACAATTCGGCGCAGGTCGCCTGCCACAGCCCGTCCGCGCGGCCAGCTTCGGCGCGGGGCGGCAGGACGAGCGACTCGCAACCGTCAAGCCGGAAGCGCAGCATCATCTCTTGCCCGCGCACCCTGCCCCACCGCACCGCGATTTTCTGCACCTTCGCGGGGGCAAAAGCGGGGTGCGGGATCAGTCTGTCCGTTTTCAAGTCTCGCTCCGCATGCTAGGCGCGCGCCCGAAACCGGAAAAGCACGCATGACCTATACTTCTTCCCTGCTCCGCCTGCTCGACGAGCGTGGCTATCTTCACCAGCTGACCGATGCCGAGGGACTCGACGCCCTGGCGGCGAAGCAGGTCGTGCCCGGCTATATCGGCTTCGATGCGACCGCGCCATCGCTGCACGTCGGCAGCCTGGTGCAGATCATGCTGCTGCGCCGCCTCCAGCAGACCGGGCACAAGCCTGTGGTCGTCATGGGCGGCGGCACCACGCGGATCGGCGATCCCACCGGGCGCGACGAGAGCCGCAAGATGCTGAGCGACGAGGCGATCGAGGCCAACATCGCCTCGATCCGCACGATCTTCGAACGCTTCCTGACATTTGGCGACGGCCCGACCGACGCAGTGATGGTCAACAACCATGACTGGCTGGGCAAGCTCGGCTACATTGAACTGCTCCAGCAGGTCGGCACGCATTTCACGATCAACCGGATGCTCAGCTTCGATTCGGTCAAGCTGCGGCTTGAGCGCGAACAGCCGATGACCTTCCTCGAATTCAACTACATGATCCTGCAGGGTTACGACTTCCGCCATCTGGCGCGCGCGATGGGCGTGCGGCTGCAGATGGGCGGCAGCGACCAGTGGGGCAATATCGTCAATGGGATCGAGCTGACCCGGCGGATGGACGGCCAGGAAGTCTACGGCGTCACCACCCCGCTGCTGACCACGGCGGACGGGGCGAAGATGGGCAAGACCGCCGCCGGCGCCGTCTGGCTCAACGACGATGCCCTGCCGGCCTACGATTTCTGGCAATACTGGCGCAATGCGGACGACCGCGACGTGGGCAAGTTCCTGCGCCTGTTCACCGACCTGCCGCTGGACGAGATCGCCCGGCTCGAAGCGCTGCAGGGAAGCGAGATCAATACGGCCAAGATCGTCCTCGCCAATGAAGTCACGCGCCTGTGCCGGGGCGATGAAGCCGCTCGCGCCGCCGAGGCGACCGCTTCGGCAACGTTTGCTGGCGGCGGCGTCGGCCAGGACTTGCCCGAGTTCGACCTGCCGGCCGAAGGGATCGGTCTGGTCGAGGCGCTGGTCGGGATCGGCTTTGCCGCCAGCCGGGGCGAGGCCAAGCGGCTGATCGCGGGCGGCGGAGCGCGGATCGACGGCGAGGGAATCGCCGACGAAGGCTTCCACATCCCCGGCGGTGTCGAGGTCCGGATCTCTGCCGGCAAGAAGAAGCACGGGGTATTGCGGCCAGTTTCCGCCGGATAACCTGCAATTTTCTGCCAGTTTACCCTTTCTTCGGCATTCAGGCCCATCTTGGCCGCCCTGATGTTCAAGATTGGAGGCGAGACCGGACCATGGGTTCTGGCGCTCAACTGACCGTAACCGACCTGCGCCGTGCCGCGCGCCATCCCGTCGATCACAAGGTCATCGGGGAGCATCGACGGCTGGGCGATGTGCACCTGCACATCGCCAATCTTTCGGCGCACGGCTTCATGGTCAGTGGCGAGGTCGACATGTCGCGCGGCGAGCGCGTGATCATTCGCCTGCCGATCGTTGGCCGGATCGAGGCCCACCTGATCTGGTCGACCGAGGAACGCGCCGGATTCCAGTTCGAACGGATCATCCGGCTCGACGATTTCATCCAGCTCATCGATACACTCCAGCCCAACCCGCGCCTGCGCCGGCAGCGCTAAAGCGGCGGTTTCCTCCGCAAAAGCAGGCGTAATCTTGGCAAGCGCGCGGGGCGCTGCCATGGCTGCGCGGTGAGCATTCCCACCCATCCCCTTCAAGTTCGCGACTATCGCCTGATCTGGCTGACGCGGTTCTTCTCCGTCAGCGCGACGAACGCGATGGTGGTCGTCATCGGCGCGCAGGTCTACCAGAGCGCACGGGTCGACTATGGTATGGACAAGGCGGAAGCCGCCTTCCTGCTCGGCCTGCTCGGCCTGATCCAGTTCATTCCCTTCATGCTGCTCACCCCGGTCGCGGGGTTGGTGGCGGACCGGATGGACCGGCGCTATGTCGCCGCGGTTGCCTCTGGCATCGACCTTGCCATCGCGCTGGTGCTGGGCGCGGCCAATGCGATGGACGCGCTCTCGCTTCCGCTGCTGTTCGGCATGGCGGCGGTCTACGGCGCGGCGCGGGTGTTCATCGGCCCTGCGGTCAGCGCGATCACGCCCAATGTCGTGCCTTCCCAATTGCTGCCCAAGGCGATCGCGACCAGTTCGATTGCCTGGCAGGCGGGCGCCGTGATCGGCCCGGCCCTGGGCGGCTTCATGCTGGCCCACGACAAGGCCCTGCCCTATTGGTATTCCGCCGTCGTGCTGCTGCTGGCAATCGGCGCGGTCCTGGCTATCGCCCACCGCGCGCCGCCCGCCGCGGCCAAGGAACCGCCGCTCAAGCTGATCGCCGAAGGGGCGAAGTTCGTGTG
>Ga0116181_1003610_pt1 | contig 11973 bp, 11 predicted proteins | sample AD_UKC075_MetaG_FD_89752 | JGI IMG/M metagenome (GOLD analysis project Ga0116181, IMG submission 89752) | Active sludge microbial communities of municipal wastewater-treating anaerobic digesters from USA - AD_UKC075_MetaG | ecosystem: Engineered > Bioreactor > Anaerobic > Digestate | place: USA...
ATCGCCAGTGGCCCTGAGAGGGGCCAGGTGAGAGTGGCCACCAGTGGAGCGAAGCGGAACTGGTGGTTGCGAGTGTCTGGTACACAAGTCCCCGCCCTGATCGGGGCGGAGTGAGAGACTGGTGAGGGGGCTCACGCCGCCCCTGCCGGGGCGGCAGGAAAGATGGGGCAGGCTCTGAACCACGGGTTCCGCCTCGCTCCACCCGTGGCTACTTTCTCGCCGCCCCTGCGGGGCGTGTGTCCACCTGAAGGTGGCGGTCTGTGGTGCGCTCAATGCCCTTTTCTCATTCTGTCCGATTCAACCGGCTCCAGCCGGGCTTGCTCACCATCACCGGTATAGTTTCTCAAAAGTCATAAACGCCCTTTCCCTTGGCCTGGGCCTTGAGGCCATTTATTACCCGGTTAGAGAATCAAAGGTCATAAGAGGCGGGGCACCCCACGCACAAGATTCATTTGGGGATCCGTATGAGTAGAGAGTTCAGTCAAGACGCCGAGGCCGGTCGGCCGGTGGTTTTCGTGATGTGGGCTTTTTTCCGGCCACCAACCGGCGCAGCGTGGAGATGTTCAGCCGGTCGAGGTCCCGTCCGCGTTCGTCTACGCCTTTCGGCGTCTCGATCAGCATCGGCAGACCGAAAAAACGGCTGTCGTTGATGATGTGTCGAAAGGCGGCCCGGCCCAGGCAGCCTTTCCCGATGGCTGCGTGCCGGTCCACGCGCGAGCCCAGCGGCTTGAGTGAATCGTTGATGTGGAAACACCGGATGCGTTCCAGCCCGATGACTCGGGCGAACGTCTCCATCGTCTGTGCGTAGCCTTCCGCCGTACGCAGTTCATAGCCGGCCGCGAAGGCATGGCAGGTGTCGAAGCATACGCCGATCCGCTCCGGGTGCTGGACCAGATCGATGATGGCTGCGATGTGCTCGAACCGATGGCCGATGCTGGTCCCCTGGCCGGCGGTGATTTCGAGGAGGGTCTTGACTCGGAATCCTTCCGTCTGTTTGTGCACCAGATCGAGGGCCATGGCGATCCGGCGGATGCCCGCCGCCTCCCCGGCGCCCATGTGGGCCCCCGGGTGGGCGACCAGGCCGACGATGCCAAGCTGTTCACAACGGAGCAGTTCATCGTGAAAGGCCGTGATGCTCTGTCTCCAGATGGTATCGCCCGGCGCCGCCAGGTTGATCAGATAGGTGTCGTGGGCGAAGACGGTCTCGATGCCGGCCTGCCTGCGGGCCTGCTGCCAGGCCTCGATCTCCACCTCCCCGAGCGGCCTGGCCCGCCATTGCCGCTGATTCTTCACGAACACCTGGATGACGTCGCAACCGGCCGCGACGGCCCGCTCGAAGGCGGTATGTAACCCGCCGCTGACGGACACATGCGCGCCAAACCGCCGCTGGGTCGCGGGAAGGGGGTTACAACGCTTTTTGTTCATCAGGCACCGCGGAGGCATTGGGCTGGGTGGATCCAGGACGGTTTGAAGATTGACGGCGAGCTGCAATTCTAGACAATAATTTCATGCGATACATTCTACTGACCATCACGTCGCTCACAATCCTCTCCGCCCCGACCAGGGGCCAGACGACAACTCAACCGGCGGACAACGGCTGGAAACTCGTCTGGTCTGACGAGTTTGACGGCCCGGAGCTGTCCAGGAAGAAATGGAACGTGCTGCTTCGCGAGCAGAGCAAACACAACGAACGGCAGTATTACCTGCCGGATGAAGTCTACGTCGAGAAGGGCTGGCTGCGATTGCGCAGCCGGGCCCGCGCTTATGGCTCCCAGCGTTACACGAGCGGTCGCGTGGATACGAGCGGGAAGTTCGCCCCGGTTTACGGGCGGTTCGAAATTCGAGCCCGGCTCCCCGGGGGCAAGGGCCTCTGGCCGGCGCACTGGCTGTATCCGCAGAATCGCGATTGGGCGATGGAACGGCTCATGACGGAAGCTATCGAGCGCGGACAGGAACGCTCGATCCCTGAGCATCGCCCGTGGTACAGCGAAATCGACATCATGGAGTTTCTCGGCCATGAGCCGAACGTGGTCTACGGCACGCTGCACTACCACACGTTCGACGGCAAGAAAAAGAGAACCTATGGCACATTCAAGGGCGACATCGATTTCACCAAGGACTTTCACGTTTACACGCTCGAATGGGAGCCTCACGAGCTGCGCTGGTTCGTCGATGATACGCTGATCCATTCGACCAACCTGGGCATTCCCCACACGCCGCACTATCTGATTCTCAACACCGCCGTCGGCGGGGACTGGCCGGGCGATCCGGACGAGACGACCGTCTTCCCCCAGTACCACGACATCGATTACGTGCGCGTCTACCAGCGCGAGGCGTATTTCGAGCGTCGTTAGCCAGGTGATCGCTGCCGGCCGCCTGCGCTGGTCTCGCGCGTGGGCGATCTGCCCGATGGCAATACTGTAGCAGGGATGATGCCCGCCGGCTGGCTGAGGCGGGTTGACGCGCCGCGCAGCGGCTCACTCCCCGATGATCTTGACCAGCACGCGCTTGCGACGCCGGCCGTCGAACTCCGCGTAGTGAATCTGTTCCCAGGGCCCCAGGTCCAGCTTGCCGCCGGTCACCGCTACCACCACCTCGCGGCCCATGATCTGCCGCTTCAGGTGAGCGTCGCCGTTGTCCTCGCCGGTCTGGTTGTGGCGATATCGTGAGATGGGCTCGTGGGGGGCGAGCTTTTCGAGCCATTCGTCATAGTCGGCGATCAACCCGGGTTCGGCGTCGTTGATGTAGACGCTGGCGGTGATGTGCATGGCATTGACCAGGCACAGGCCCTCCCGGATGCCGCTTTCGCGCAGCGCCTCTTCCACCTTGCCGGTGATGTTGATGTAATCCCGCCGATGCGGAGTCTGAAACCAAAGCTCCTGACGATAAGATTTCATAAAACCACCCCTCTTCCTCGAGCTCTTTATCCCTCTTTCCTTCCTGCAAGGCCCACGGAGACGTCAAGGTACATGCTCTGACTCTTGCACCCGAACGCTGAACCCTGAGCCCTGAACACCGAACCCTATTTCCTGATATAAATCGTCTGTCCGCTGGCATACTGGCAACGCTCATCCAGCAGCCATTCCACCATGGCGGCCACGTCATCCGGCTGCAGAGCCTGCTCGGCGGGAAAATCGGGGAACGGCGTTCGCAACGCCTGCGTCTCCACCGCGCCCGGACCCAGGGCGAACACCTTGATGCCCAACGGACGCCCCTCATCGGCCAGTCCGCGCGTGAAAGTGTTGACCCAGGCCTTGGTCGCGCCATACGCGGCAAAGCCGAGGAACGGATCGACCGCGGCCAGGCTCGAGATGTTGACGATGGTGCCCTTCGATTGCTTCAGCAGGGGCCATGCCGCCCGGCAGGCGAAGAACACAGAATGGATGTTCACGGCCACCAGGTCGGTGAACATCGCATCATTCATCTCTTCGATGGTGCTCAACGGCGCCACCCCGGCGTTGTTGATCAGCACGTCCAGCCCGCCGAATTCTTCGGTGCAGCGGGCGATGAGGGCGTCAACGTCCTCCGGGCGGGCCATGTTCGTCGGTTGGGCTACGCACCGCCCGCCGTTGCCGCACAGGGCCACCGTGGCCTCCAGTTCGACGGCGCTCCGTGCCGCCACCAGTACGTTGGCCCCCGCGCCGGTCAACCGCTGGGCGATGGCCCGCCCGATCCCGCGTCCCGCCCCGGTAATGATGCAGGCTTTGTGAGCAAGCGACATAGGTGTTGCCTTTCAAACGAGGTGTTTGTGGATTGCAGGCGGGGCAGCAGGAAGCGCTGCCGATCCTCCCACCCTGCAACCAGCCACCCCCAACCCATCACCCGTGGATACTACTGGGCTTCTCTGACTCTTGACCTCACCTCAACCAGCGCCTCATTAGAGATCATACCCTTGACCTCGAAGAGAATGTCTCCCTCGCGGTCGCGGTAGGTTTCAATCTGCTTGCCATCCACGTAAACCCAAACGTCGCGGTCTCTTGCGTTCACCAGCTTGAAGGCCGGCGAGAACCGCAGGTAGCGTCGACCGCTGATCCGCACGTCAGCCGCCTTGTTGTCGAGCTGCAGAACATAGTAGCCGCGGCCCTCGCTGAAGCCGTCGCCGTCGAAGTCGCCGGGGTCCGTGCGGACCAGACTGCCGACGTCCACGAGCAGCGGTGTGGGATGACGGTAATCGGCGGCCATGGGCGCCGCTTGGGCGGCGGAGTCGATGTCCGTCGGCCAAACCCGCATCATGGCCGCGAAGCTGAACCGCGTGTCCCCCGGCGGCAGGCGCCACAATACGCACAATCGCGGATCGTCCGGGCGGCGCAGCATCTGCCCGATGACTTGCCCGAACGGCACCACCAGCAGGTCCGCCCGTCCCCGTTCCTCACGACTGAACAGGGCGTAGGGGTCATGGGCGCCGCCCGGGGCGGCTTCGGCGGAACGTGCCACCACGGTCGGCTGGAAGCCCGCGTCGCCGTCAAGGCAGAAGCTCACCGCGGTGGTGATGACGTCCACCTCGCCAGTCGTGCCGGTGCATTCAATATAGACCCGTCCGTCTCGACGGATGGTATAAAGCCACTGTCGAACCGGCGGCTGTTCGCCGGCAGGGTCCAAGCCGCTGCCCGGGTGCCATTGGCAACGGACCACGATCTGGGCGGGCGATGCGTCGACCATTTCCTGGACGGCCTCAAGCCCCGGCCCGGGCCTCATCTGGGCCAGTACCTCCTCGATCCACGCGGCCGGGTCTGAAGATTGCGGCGGCACGACCGGCGCGGCCCCCAGAACGAGCCCGCCGGTCAGGCTCCGGGTCTTGGCCGGATCGCTGGACAGATCGAACCATTGGCTGATCAGGCCCTGGGAGAACACCAATTCAAAACGCTCGGCCGCGCCAACCACCAGCCGGCGGCCCTCCGAACGCGCATACAGATCGCCCGGCGTCAGCTCGGTCGGACCGAAAAGCTGCTTGACGTTGTTGACCAGCACGAGATCGTCCAGATAAAGGTCCACCGGCGACTCCAGCGGGTCGCACCAGAAGCGCATCTCACGGACATCGGCAAGGTTCACCTGGTTGGCCAGATTGCCCAGGTCGATGCGAATCAGGTTCCAGCCTTGGGCCAGGCTTGTACGCGGATGCGTGTAGGCCAGTGGAATATCCGTGCCGCTGCGAACGCTGAAGAGAAAACCGCTCAGCGGGCGCGGGCTGTACACGCTGAAGATCAGCAGGTGATAGGGGGTCCAGTCCCGCGGGAGGGCCCATTCGCTCTCCGCGCGATCCTCAGCGACCACGTGTTGCCACGAATCAGTCAGTGTCATCCGCAGGGCGCCGACACCCGTCTCCGGCCGGGCCTGCTGAGTGCTGATTTCCACCCCGCCGAGGCCGCGCTGAGGCTCCAGCCGAAAGAGCGACCCCTGAATGGGGGTCTCAAAATCGGCAATGATCTGGAACTTTGCGGGGCGCAGGTCCTCGTAGGCGGCCACCAGCCGGTCTGCCGTCGGGGCGGAACTGTCCCGACCGAAGGGCATGCCGGGGCGATTACAGCCTGCGACTGCGGTCAAAAAACAAAACAGGGTGGCGGAAAGGCGTCTGATTGTGTTTGGTAGACTCATATCGCTACCTCGTGGTTCTTCCCTCGCGCGGCATGATACCGGTCCCTGGACTCGGAACATAAGGAGCGGCCTCGAATGGGTCAACCCTGTAGCCGTTCATTGCCGTGGGGGACTGAATGGGGACGCGTTCGACAGCGATAGACCACTTTTCCGGGGGGCATCCCACCTGTCTGATTCCTGGGGGGATCTTGCCGGCTTGATTCGGCGCGAAATTGTTGTGCTGGAAAGGGCACTAACTCCGCACAAATTCCAGCACCCGGTCAAACGGGTCGGTTCGGTCCCGGTGGGCGGCGACGAAGGTCCAGCCGCCGGCCTCGGCGAAGATCGCCTTGGCCGCTTCAGGCTGATCGTGAGCCACCTCCACCAGCAGGCGACCCGTGGCGGACAGGATGGCCGGGGCTTCGGCGGCGAACCGGCGGTACATGACCAGCCCGTCACCGTTGGGGCCGACCAGCGCCGACCGCGGCTCGTGGTTGCGGACGTTCGGCGGCAGTTCGGCAAAGACCTTTTCGCTGATGTAGGGGGGATTGGAGACGACCAGGTCGAAACCGCCTTCCGGGATCGCGTCGGCGGGCAGATCCGCAAGGTCCGCGTGCACCGTCCGTACCCGCTCGGCAAGCTGGTGCTTTTGAATGTTCTCAGCCGCAACCGCGAGGGCCTCTTCGGATACATCCGAGGCCACAAGTTGCGCGTTCTTGGCGTACTTGGCAACCGCGACGGCGATGCAACCGCTGCCGGTGCCAACGTCAAGAATTCGCCAGATACGGTCGGGTTCCTGCCGGCAGATGCCGATGACCCGCTCGACCAGGGCTTCGGTCTCCGGGCGGGGGATCAGCACGGCCGGCGTGACCTTGAATTCCAGCGAGAAGAACTCGCGATAGCCCAGCAGATAGGCGATGGGGGTATGCTCGCCGGCCTGGCGGACCAGTTCACGAAAAGTGGCCCGCTGCTCGTCAGTGGGCTCCTGCTCGTAGCGGGTGTAGAGCTCGATCTTCTTGCAGCCCATGGCCCGGGCCAGGAGCAGCTCGGCCGCCAGCCGGCCGCCCTCGACGCCGCGGTCCTGAAACCACCGGGTGGTCCACTCCAACAGCCGCCCGACCGTCCACGGGGCCTGACGTTCGCTCGTCCCTGGCGTTGACATGATCCCTTCCGTTTGCCTCTTATCGCTGCTACTGGCTCCAGTCCTCAACCATGAGGCCCCGCATGTGCTGAAAATCAGTATCTCGGGAGACCACGGTGGTGCCGGAGGCGAGAGCCGCAGCAGCAATCCATAGATCGTTATCGTCTACTGCCAGTCCGTGTCGCTCGCAATCGAGCCTGAGCTGTGCGTAGAACTCCCCTGCGGCACAAGGGAGAGGTTCGCAGGGAATCGCCCGGAGAAGTTGTGCTATCTCAGCCTCGAGATCCCGTCGGCGTTTTCCCGACGGAAGCCGCTCCAGGCCATAACGAATCTCACCTTCCACAACAGGACAGATGACTGCTCTGTCCCCTATCGGAAGCGTCCTTGCCCGGCCGGAGACCCGCGGATGCTTTTTCGCAAGATCGCTGAAAGCATTCGTGTCCAGCAAGTAGATCATTCTTCGTCGAAAGCGCCCTTCCGCTGGGGTGGATGCTTTCTCTCCTCAATTGCCCGTTCGAACTCATCGATAATGTCAGGGTCAACCGGGCCCATCGCATCGAGAGCTGCACAGATCGCCGCTGCCGAGCCAGGCGGTGCGTCTTCAAGACTGGGTTGAACCGAAACAGTTACCGCTTGACCTTCGCGAAACGGCAGGGGCTCTTCCAGCTCAATCGTTCTTCCCTTGATGACACCTTTGCAGGTCATACGCCACCTCCTGCCGGTAAACGGCGGCACGTACATGCGCCCCCATTGTACTACTTCGCCTGATAGATCTCCATTCCCGCCTTGCGGAACTCCTCGCTTCGCTCCTGCATGCCTTTCGCGATCGCCTCGGCCTCGGTGAGGCCTTTCTTCTCCGCATAATCGCGCACGTCCTGCGTGATCTTCATCGCGCAGAAATGCGGCCCGCACATACTGCAGAAATGGGCCGTCTTGGCCCCTTCCTGCGGCAGGGTTTCGTCGTGGAACTCAATAGCGGTCTCGGGATCCAGCGAGAGGTTGAACTGGTCCTGCCAGCGGAACTCGAAGCGGGCCTTGGACAGCACGTTGTCGCGGTACTGCGCGCCCGGGTGACCCTTGGCCAGGTCGGCCGCGTGGGCGGCGATCTTGTAGGCGATCACGCCGTCGCGCACGTCCTTCTTGTTGGGCAGGCCGAGGTGCTCCTTGGGCGTCACGTAACACAACAGGGCCGTTCCGTACCAGCCGATCATGGCCGCGCCGATCGCGCTGGTGATGTGGTCGTAGCCCGGGGCAATGTCCGTGGTCAGCGGCCCCAGCGTGTAGAAGGGGGCTTCGTGGCACCACTCGAGCTGTTTGGTCATGTTCTCGTGGATCATGTGCATTGGGATGTGGCCGGGGCCCTCGTTCATCACCTGCACGCCATGCTCCCATGCGCGCTTGGTCAATTCGCCCTGCGTCTTGAGTTCCGCGAACTGGGCCTCGTCGTTGGCGTCGGCCAGGCACCCCGGCCGCAGGCCGTCACCGATGGAGAACGCCACGTCGTAGGCGGCCATGATCTCGCAGATCTCGTCCCAGTGGTTGTACGCGAAATTCTCCTGGTGATGGGCCAGACACCACTTCGCATGGATAGACCCGCCGCGCGAGACGATGCCGGTGACGCGCTTGGCCGTCAGCGGGATATAGCGCAGCAGCACACCGGCGTGGATCGTGAAATAGTCCACCCCCTGCTCGGCCTGCTCGATCAGCGTATCGCGGAAGATCTCCCAGGTGAGCTCCTCAGCCTTGCCGTCGACTTTCTCGAGCGCCTGGTAGATGGGCACCGTTCCCACCGGCACCGGCGAGTTGCGGATGATCCACTCGCGCGTCTCATGGATGTTCTGGCCCGTCGAAAGATCCATCACCGTGTCCGCGCCCCAGCGGATGGCCCAGACCATCTTCTCGATCTCCTCTTCGATCGAGGAGCTGATGGCCGAGTTGCCCAGGTTGGCGTTGATCTTCACCAGGAAGTTCCGCCCGATGATCATGGGCTCCAGTTCGGGGTGGTTGATGTTGCAGGGGATGATGGCTCGTCCGCGGGCGACCTCGCTGCGCACGAACTCGGGCGTGATCACCTCCGGGATGGCCGCACCCCAGGAGTGGCCCGGATGCTGGGCCAACATCCGCGGGTCGTGGGACCGGCCATCTGACCCGCCTGCGCCGGCCAGACTGCGGTGCCACATTTCCCGCCGGCAGTTCTCGCGGATGGCGATAAATTCCATCTCCGGGGTGATGATGCCCTGGCGGGCATAGTGCATCTGGGTGACGCACCGGCCGGCCCGGGCCCGCAGCGGCTTGCGCAGATGCTTGAAACGCAGAGAGTCAAGGCGGGAATCCGCCAGTCGTTCCCGCCCATATTCTGAACTGGGCCCAGGCAGTTCCTCCACGTCGCCGCGGGCCAGGATCCACTCCCGGCGGATGGGGGAAAGCCCCTGGTGCACGTCAATGCGAACGTCCGGATCGGTATACGGTCCGGAGGTGTCATAAACCGTGACCGGCGGGTTGGGTTCGTCCTTCCCGCCGGGCAATGGCGAGCGCGTTGGCGACAGCGGAATCTCGCGCATGGGCACCCGGATCTGCGGGTGCATTGTTCCCGCCACGTAAATCTTCCGTGACCCCGGCAGCGGCCCCCGCGTGATAACCTCGTCGCGGACCACGTTACCCTGCGGTTTATCCAGTCCATTGTGTGCCATTGATATTCCCTCTTGCGCCCGGCCCTGTGGTGGTGGGAAGGTCGTCACGGTCAGATCGTGTGTGCCACGGCTGTTTCAGCCGTGCCTGGATCGGTGGGGTGACATCGCCTTCCCTACGCAGCTCCCCGCCGTCGGCCTTGCTCCCCGTACGAGGGGGGCTGCCCGGCCAGTTCGACTGATCAGGTTCCAAGGGTCGGGCTGCGGACCATGCAGCCCATCTCAGGCCGGCCCGGATCCCCAGCCAAAGGCCAGGTGCCGGCCACCCCCGGCGAATCCGGTTCAACTGTAGGGCTCGGGCTTACGAAGATCAAGGCTGGGCTTACTATCCACCCGTCCTGGTTAGTACGGACGGATGGCCGTCAAGCATCGAAAAGGGCGGAAATGCTTGTCGTTAAGGGTCGCAACCGGCAGCCCCAGACGAAGGCACGAGCTGGCAATCAGACAATCGTGCCAGCCGGTGTTAGGGGGGCAGACGATGAGGAACGGCATCGCTTCGGGGCGGCCTCGCAGGCAGGCAAGGAGAATGGAGCTGCCGATCATCGTCTTGGATTCAGCGATCTGATCGTCGCTCTGACCGTTCCCTCAGCCTGCGAGTGGCTTCCTCAGAATCGGCCATGTCGTTTCGATCACGCCAGATTCCAAAGGCGGGCAGGCTTGAGAGGCTGTCCGGCTTACTTTCAAGGGGGGTAACCTCGACAGGTGTCCCGTCAGCCGGCCGGAGTTCGCCTTCAAGCACAACAACACCGCCCCTAACAATTCCCCGGTAAGTCATTGGGCCGTCCTCCATCGTGCCGGAGGAATCCGCCGGCGAGGCCAATAATCCAAACTCACTGTAGTGGCGGGCTATTAAAGATCAAGGTTAGCGCATTTTGAACCCGATGACGCTATTATGATATGACCGATGATGCAGGGAGGTGCATATGGTACTGCGGATTCACGGACACCACCTTGAGGTTTCCGAAGCGCTGGACGCCCACATTACCGAACGCTTCAAATCGGCCCTGGACCAGCTTGACCACATGGTCCAGGAAATTACCGTCCGGCTGGAAGACGTGAACGGTCCCAAGGGAGGGGTCGATAAGCGTTGTCACGCCACCGTTTACCTGCGGGCCGGCGGCACCGTAGTGGTGGACGAGGTGAACTCCGATATGTACGCCGCGGCCAGCCTGGTGGCCGACCGGCTCAAGAACGTCATCGGCCGTAAGGTCCAAAAAATACGCGAGCGATAACCGCTGCGGGTCATGGCCGTGGGGGGCGGGCGTCTCGCCCGCCTCGAAGTCGCTTAGGAACGCCATTGCGCGGGATTACTTATCAGGCGGGACAGGTGGAGGCGCCTTGGCTGTATCCGCCTTGGCCCCGTGCGGCAGCAGCCTCAGCGCCACTGTCGCCTTCTGCCCCGCTTTGATTTCCACGGCCTTCGACTCCGAGAACCCCAGCGACCCCGGGTCTGATGGCGTGCAGAGCACGTGTACGGTCTCGGCCGGGAGGTTGCGAATCTGGTAGGGCTTGCCCGGCTCGATGAAGAAGAAGCCCAGCAGGTCGCGCGGGTACTTGATGGCCGTCGTTCGCTCTTCGCCCAGGTCGATCGGCGAGAGGGCGACGAACGCGATGCCCCATTCGAGATGCCCCTCCGGCTTCTCCAGCGTGACCTCCAGCGTCTCGCTTCCAGGTGGCTGGAGGTCTCTCTTAGCCGTTTGCCCTGCGACCACCTCCACGTCATGCCGATAGCCGAGCACTTCGCCAGGCCCTTTGCTCCAATCCTCTGCTTTGTTGGTCCCCTTGCTCCACGGGCTGCTGACTCCCTTGGGCGTCTGCGCGCGGAAAGCGACGACGGAGTAACGGCCGGCCGGAAGGGGGGGACTGCTGAACAGGCCCTCTGCATCCGGACTTGCGAAAGTCGGCTTCCCATCCCGTGGCAGAATGATCACGGCCAGCCCTTCGCCTTCGATCGGCTTGCCCTGCTGGTCGTGCAGGCGGCCGCTGATGTGGCCCGCTAGAGGCACCTGCCCCTTGGGCAATAACTGCTGATGCTTCTTGAGGTAGTCAAGCGTGAACCGATCCACGTCGGCCCGCCGGGGCGCGCTGGCCAGCGGATAGTTCGCCATTTTCCCGGCCAGAAACGCGGTCTTGCCAGCCTCGACTGCCGCCTCGGCCGTCTTCTCCGGCAGCTTCGATTCCTGCTTGGACTCCATGGCGGCTTTTTCCGCTTCCGCGACCCACTTGTCGGCCTGCTCCTGCAGCTCCTTCAAAAGGGCCGCGCGTGTCGCATCGCCCTGTGCGCTTTGCCAACGGGCTCGCAGCGCCTCATAAGCCTGCTTGTTAACCGGGTAAGCAGCCGGCGGGTCGAACCCGAACCGCCGGTAGAATTCGTGATAATACTGTGCGGCCATCAACTTGACGCCGGCCGTTCGCACACCCCATACGCCCTGGTTTTGCCGGTAATTAAGTGCTTTCATCTGCTGTTCGTGCGCGAACGCGAATGCCAGCTTGAGCCGGCCGATTTCGTCCCGAAGATCCTGCGTGGAGGGCTGCGTGGATGCAGTGGCCTGTCCTCCCGATGCCGGTGCGGTG
>Ga0116181_1003613_pt1 | contig 11970 bp, 6 predicted proteins | sample AD_UKC075_MetaG_FD_89752 | JGI IMG/M metagenome (GOLD analysis project Ga0116181, IMG submission 89752) | Active sludge microbial communities of municipal wastewater-treating anaerobic digesters from USA - AD_UKC075_MetaG | ecosystem: Engineered > Bioreactor > Anaerobic > Digestate | place: USA...
ACCACCCCGGGTGCTTATGTGGCGGGTAATATCACAAGTAATGAGGGGCCCGTATCCGTTCGGGGGGAGATCGACGCCGCGCGGAGTACCGTTTCCCTCCTTATCAATGCCCGGGTCCACGCGCATCCCGACATCTTGCGGGCCATTGTCGAAGAAGGCCTGCGGGCGACCGCCGGGGATCGCGTCGAGGTGACGATCACCAACATCCGAAGTTTTTTCCCAGGCCGTCCGGAGCCCACGTATCGTTACCGTAACACGGTGCAATAGCGGCATCTTTTTTATGCTGCTTGGGCAAAACGTCACCCCAGTCAATCGAAGACAGCCTGAAGTGTCGTGAGCCTGGCCAGGAGTTCCCTGGTATTTTCAGCCGTTGGCTCGGTTGATCGAAATAAAGGCGGAATTGATGGCCCCACAAGTCTTTTGCTAAGGAATCCGCCATGTTGACACGCCGCGAAATGCTAGGTGTAACCACGGGAACGCTGACCGGGTTGGGTTTGTTTTCAGGAGTGGCGCGGGCTGGTTCGAACTCACTCGAGCCGGTGCGGGAAGAAGGCATTGCGTGGTACGATGTGACCCAATGGGGTGTGGAAGGTCGTGGCTGGAACGATACGGCTCGCTTTTTTGACCGCCTCCCCGCCCGGGCGGAGAAGGTCGTCCGGCCTGCGGTTTGGAATCTTAGCCGTCACTCGGCGGGGATGTGTGCCCGATTCGTGACGGATGCTACACTCATCCGCGTGCGTTACTCGTTACTTTCTGCTAACCTGGCCATGCCGCACATGCCGGCAACCGGGGTGAGTGGCCTCGATCTGTATGCTCAGGATGATCGCGGTGTGTGGCGTTGGGTTGCCGTGGCGCAGCCCACAAAACAGGAGATGGACCTGACATTGGTCAGCGGCGTACGTCCTGGAAAACGTCCATTCATGTTGTATTTGCCCCTCTACAATGGCGTTGAGTCCTTGCAGATTGGTGTCCCGGAAAACGCCGATTTTCAGCCAGTACCGCCGCGGACTGATGGCTTGATCGTCTATTACGGGACCTCCATTGCTCATGGCGCATGTGCCAGTAGGCCGGGCATGGCATTTCCCGCCATTTTGGGAAGGCGAGTCAATCGTCCCGTGATCAATCTGGGCTTTTCTGGCAATGGCCGTATGGACCTAGAACTCGTTCCATTTCTGGGCGAACTTGACGCGGCAGTGTTCTGCATTGACTGCCTACCCAATATGCAGGCCGACGAAATCAAAGAACGTGCGGAACCGTTTGTCCGAAGCTTGCGAGAGCGCAAACCACAGGTCCCTATCGTCCTCATCGAAGATCGGACTTACACCAACGCATGGATCTTGCCTGATAGAGAAAAACGTCACCAAACAAGTCGCGAGGCCTTGAAAGCGGCGTACCAAAGGCTCTTGGCCGAAGGCGCGAAAGAGCTTTATTATGTGGAAGGCGAGCATCAACTGGGTGACGATCATGAGGCCTGCACCGACGGCTCCCACCCTTCTGACTTGGGTATGATGCGGATGGCCGACGTCTTGGAGCCTGTTTTACGGCCACTGTTGAAGTAACAGGCCTCATTGACTTAGCCAAGGCCCGTCTGACCACTAAAACCAGGGCTATTTCTGTGCGCAGGATCGATACGTTTTTCATGTTTTTTCTTGACAATAGCCGTGGGTTCTGGGTCTAATTGTCGTATGAAGAGGGGAGCGGCTACCAGGCGCTTCTGACTGCGAGATGGGGACACGAAGGGCCTCGGCGGAGATCGGTCTGATGCTCGGCTTCGTCCACGTGATGATTGAACCAACGGGGGATAAGTTTTTTGCCGGGTTGCTCGTTGTTGATCATTTTGGTGACCCGCACGAATTACGCGTCACTAAAGCCGTTCAGACAACCACAGTCCAGAAACTTCTTTGGGGACAAAGGCTTCTCAGCCATATTCTGCACAAGGTGATCCTAGTTCCCTTGGCCGAGCAGTTGGGATCTCAGGTCGAAGCGATCTTTGTGGATAGGGCAGAGTTCCTTAACGGGAGACAGGATTTATCTGTCCCCCTTATTTTGCTGGAAAGTCGAGCGGATGTTGAAGAGGGCGCTCAGTCTGAAACATCGGTAACTGTGCCTGACTCGAAAGGCAATGGGGTCTTGCTCCTAAGTTGTGCGCCGGGCTTTGAAACAGATCTGGAGGAAGGTCGGCGGTTGGTAATTGAATTCTCAAAGACATGTTACCCTTTGGAACCTTTTCAACGCATTGAAAGCGTTTTGAAGGACCTGAAGCCACAACTCGAAATTCGCGCAGGGGCAAAGGGATGAGACAGACATTCCAACGGGGTTGGATCATTCGACTTATCGCTTCGATTGTGTGTCTTCTCGTCCCGAGCAGGCGGCGCCGCATTCGGAAACCCCTCACCGGTATCCGGTTTCGCGTCGTGACTCCGGCAGCGGAACACGACGCAGAACACGGCATGGCACGAAGCTCGTCCCGCCTCGAAGGGAACTGGTGGACAATTGATGTTGCGGCGTTTCCACCCGCAGTGGTGATCAGCACCAAGTACGAGAGCCTCAAGTCTGAGGTGCGGAACGTCGCTATCGGGCGGCACCGGCCTTCACCTGCAATGGTTTTCCCTGTCGAATGCCGGTGTCCTGAGCCCCAAGCTCTGGATGTCGCTACCGAGCCCGACCGGCCTGCAATTGAAAAGGTTTCCGATCTCGACTTCGCACCGCCACAACTTGACTTAATTCCCGTTTCACCCGTATCGGCCGAAATAGTAGAGATTCCGACTGAGTCGTTTGACATCCCTCTCATCATCGGCAGGGTACGTCGTTCGGGGAGCTCTTCAGAGGAGAAGGCGTCTCAACCCCTAAGGCCAACCTCGGGAAAGCTTGGTGACTTGGCTCCTAAGCCGATCATCCCCCCCGCCTTGTGGGAGCAAATTTGGAAAATTCTATCGCCTCCACCTCGAATTGAGGAAATTGTTTCCGAAAAGTATCCGGGGCGACTCAGACCCTATCAGGTTGACGGCGTGAGACAACTCATAGAAAAAGAGCGCTTTATTCTCGCCGACGAAATGGGAACGGGGAAGACCGTTCAGGTCTGCGTTGCCCTTTCGTTATTGGTTCGACTGGGTCGCATCCGGCGGATTCTTATTGTCTGCCCAAAGACAGTTATCACAGTCTGGACAACCCATCTTCGTGACTGGGCACCGGAAATTGTCGTTCATTCATTTGATGATTTCTACTCACCTCGCGTAGCGGTTAACGATACGAGGGCCCATGCCTGGGTTACGAGCTATCCTCGCATGGGTATGCAAGCCGACGCCGTCATCTACTGGGGTACCAAATGGGACGTTGTCGTCCTGGATGAGGTCCACGAGATTCGGAATTCAAACACAAAGAAATACAGAAATCTTCAGATCATTACCAGCCGGGCTCGCTATCGATGGGGTCTCAGCGGAACACCGTTACAAAACCGGTTGGAAGAGTTAACCAACATCTTCCAAATCGTTGTGCCGGAACTCAAGTTACGGGCTGAGACATTGCAGCTAAATCAAGTGAGGGAAAAGATTCGCCCGTGGATGCGGCGCGTTACTCGAAAGGCCGCCCTGCCGGACCTACCCCCGAAAGAACGTGTCGAGATATGGCTTAAACTGGATCCCGAACAGGTTCGGGAGTATGAGTTCTTCGCAGGTAACGCAGCACGGCAGATGCCAATCGGTGCTGCGCAAGTGTTCACTCATATTTGGCAAGTGTTGATGCACCTGAAGCGGATCTGTAATTTTGCGAGTAATTCTCACTCCAGTCCGAAGACCCAAAAATTGGTGGAGCTTGTAGAGCAAATCACTCGAAGGGGCGAGAAGGTCGTCGTTTTCACGCAGTTCCGTCATTATGGAGTCGATCGAATAGCTCCGCACTTAAGGCGTTTTGGTCTGGCCGTCATTCACGGAGGGTGTTCCGACGCCGAGCGGTCTTGGGCAGTGCAACAATTTCAGAACAACCCCCAATGCCGGGCGTTACTCGGAACGGTCCAAACAATGGGGTTTGGGCTGACGTTAACGGCGGCCAATCACGTCATCCATTTTGATCACTGGTGGAATCCCGCGGTGGCGTGGCAGGCAGAAGATCGCGTTTACAGGATTGGTCAAACCCGTCCCGTCACCGTTTACGAGTTCTGGATGAAAGGCACGGTGGAGGAACGCGTGCGACAGATCCTCGAGGAGAAGGGATTGCTCCACCAAGAGGTTATCGAACGGCTTTCGGAGGCCGAGTTCAAGAGACTCTTCACTCTCGACGAGTTGCTCGCCCTCCTGCACCTTCGGCCAAGCTCGCTGGATGCCCACGGCGCGGCATCTCGGTCCCAACAAACGGGCACCACAACTTTGTAATGCGTTACGCTCCTCTCTTGAGCGAAAACAACGGTTAGTTGGCGGGGACTTCATCAACAAGTGGTCTTACAATCGCGTGACTTACCTCAACGGGCCAAGTCCCTCTACCCGGTGGACTATGTTTAGATGCGATCACCAATTTTATTTGACTCTCATGAGGAAAGAAAACAAACTATGGGGGAAGCAGTTCAGATCGTATAAACGGGTCGCTGAGGGAGTTCTAGTAATGCAGGTGATCAAGTCACTCCTAACGTCTATGGTTGTGGTCTCGGTTATTAGCAGCGCCAACGGTGAAGGCCTCTCGCAGCCTGGCAACCCTAGTCCTTCGCCCAATGCCGTGCGGGCGGGTCGTTTTCACGTGGAGCCGCCCACTCTGCTTAATCTCGGCTTTGAATGGGCAATTGAAGGAGATGCCAATCGAAACGCGACCGTGGATGTTCGCTTCCGACAAGTAGGGGAAATCGAATGGCGACAAGCGCTGCCCCTTGTTCGCATCGGTGGTGAGAGGGTGTTCCGCGAGCGAGAAGGCCTGGACTACACTGTACCCGATGGCTTTGCAGGCAGCATCTTGAATTTGCAACCAGGCACCGAATACGAGTGCCAGTTCCTTATGCGAGACCCCGACGGTGTGGAGGGACAAGCCGTTCACACCGTTCGTGTCAAGACCCGATCCGAACCGCAGCCGTTTCCCGGTGGACGAGTGCTCCATGTTTATCCGCCGGATTACCAAGGGGAACGACAGGAACCCAGTTTTTCCAGCATTATGCAAGCCTACTACGGCGCCGGATTAGGTGACTGGAATGTGGTGTGGGAACACCGTGTCCAGCCGGGCGACACAATTCTTGTTCATGCGGGGCTATACAAGCCCGATCGGCGAAACTACGTGGACCCGCTGTGCACCCCCTTCGACGGCACAACCTATCTTACGCTCAAAGCAACGCCAGACCGACCCATTACCATTAAGGCTGCCGGTGACGGGGAGGTCATCTTCGATGGAGGCGGTAACCATCGCTTGTTCGACGTGATGGCCTCCGCGTATCACATCTTCGAAGGGCTCACATTCCGGAATACCGATGTAGCCATTTTTGCGGGACAAAAAGGCGTAACAGGGGCCGTAGGTCTGACGGTGAAAAACTGCCGATTTGAGAATGTGGGCTTTGGTGTTTGGACCGAAAGCCCTTATTCCCGCGAATTCTACATCGCCGACAACCTCTTCATCGGTCGCGAAGATCGCTTTCGGCTCATTGGCTGGACGGGACCGTTGTGGCCAAGTGCAGGACGCTATGGTTCGCATGAGTTGGTGAGCTATTACGCAATTAAGGTGTATGGCCCGGGACACGTGATTACACACAACGCCATCGCTTATTTCCATGATGGCATCGGCATTTCAACATATGGCACGCCGGAAAACGATCCAGACCTCAGGGCATCCTCTATCGACATTTACAACAACGACATCCACATGACGAATGACGATTTTATCGAAACCGATGGGGCTGTACACAACGTGCGCGTCTTTAGAAACCGTGGCGTCAATGCGGCTCAAGGAGGTTACAGCGCGCAGCCGTCGTTTGGCGGTCCGGTGTATTTCTACCGAAATATCTTGTACCACGTGCCGACAGGGGTTTCCTTTAAGTTCTCGGCAAACCCTGCCGGTCTATTTGTGTTTCATAACACGATTATTGGTGAGCAGGTGGGCATGGGGCCCTTGTCAAATGTCCATTGGCGCAACAATCTGTTTGTTGGCACGGATGCACCAGGTCGCGCCATTATGTCGTGGAACAACGCAACGGAAAGTTATAGCTCCGACTACAACGGCTACCGACCAAACCGCGGCGTTTCCGCCCAGTATAGGTGGCGTGTGCCGACAGCGGCTCAACCCCAGGTTTTTGCCACCCTGGCTGAGTTCCGCTCGGCAACAGCCCAGGAGAAGCACGGGATTGAAGTGGATTATGATGTCTTCGAAAATCTCAGGCCACCTGATCCTTCAAACCGTCATGCGGTGTACCACGCGATGGATCTCAACTTTCGCCTTAATCCGCACGGTGCCGCAGTCGATGCCGGCGTAATCATTCCCACCGTCAACGAGGACTTTACCGGAAACGGCCCAGATCTGGGGGCCTTAGAATTGGGACAAAGCGAACCCCACTACGGACCCCGATGGCTTACCTGGCAACCGTTCTACCGGTAACGCAGGGTTGCCCCTGGGATTCCGCTCGAATCTGATAAATTTGTGGAATATGCCTTTAAAAAGACGTATCGGATACCATAGAAGAGCGGATCGCGGCTTAAACAATCGACTTGCCCATCAATGCTTGTAAGCGCGATATCCAACGGCGAACGCTTCGCCGCGAGGCCGTTGATGCCGTGGACGTGTGACAGCCGATGGTGGGGTACAATCAGGGCTCAGCCCATGTCTTGATAGCATCGTTGGGATGACGGACCTATTGGACGCCTCTGCAAGGCTCAGTGACCTAAAACGTGCGGCGACAGGTTCAAGTTGGTGTTTCCAAAAGAGGCCGGTCTACTGCACCCACCAACCGCCGAAGGCCTTGTCGGTTGTGGAGTGAATTGGAAAAACTTACCGTGCCGGTTTGTCACTGCTTTTACATTTACAACGTCGCACCACGACCGATACTAGAGCGAATATGTCGGAATGCGCATGGTTTCCCCGTCTTTGAGGGCTGAAAGATGCGCATAGTATCCGGGGACGGTCATATGCAGGGCGTCGATAATATCCACGGCAGGTTTCCGATTACGCAAGATGGCGTCAATGAAATCATGGGCTAAGTAACCGTGCGAACCTCCGTGGCCGCCTGGCCGAACGTTGGGCGGTAATCCCGGTTTCTTCAATGATAAACCCTGAGCGAGGGCCTCTTCGTAGCGTTTTTTCCCTGTCTCGTCACCGATGAACTTCTGGTTGAACCCGCCATATTCACCGCGAATCCGACCGGCCTCGAGATATTCTCCTTGCGATCGGCAGATGATGATCCGACACAGACCGCCTTCTTCCGTCCGAAATAGACCAACCTCCGATCGAAAGATGTTGCCAATGGCGTTGGGGATGCGCCGCGATGGGTCAAAGTCGGGCGTCCCCTGGCAGGAAACACTTACCAAAGGTTTATGGGTCACTCCCACATAATACGCCGTAGCATGCGTGGGGTACCACATGGGACAGCCGTTCTTTCGCCAGTCGCGAAAACTGGGCAGTGAAGGAGCACCGATCGGGTGAGGGTGGCAGTATTCTCCTTCCGCGTAAACTATGTGCCCAAAGACATTGGCCGCGTAGAGCTTCTCCATCGCATACAGGTCATCGTGAAAGACGGAGGTCTCGAACATCGCGTAGATGAGCCCACGGTTTTTCTTGCAGCATTCCAAGAGACGCTCGGCATCTTCGATATCACCGTAAAAGGCGGGCACGGCTGTAGCCACATGCTTGCCGTGTTCCAGGCAAAGAATGGCATGCCGGGCATGGGAGGGTGCGTCGGTTGCGCAAAAGATCGCTTCAATGGAATCGTCCTTGACCATTTCTTCCAAAGAGGGATAGGTCTTTTCGCACTTTGCCAGCTTTGCCATTTCGGCACACCGTTCGGGGATGAGATCACTTACGGCTACCAATTCGACGTTGGGATGATACTGCAAATCAAAGGCGAGGCCGAATTTACAATAACCGTGCCCCACAATTCCCAGGCGAACTTTGCGATCTGTGTAAGGTTCCCATGGTTTGTTGGGGTCTGTTTCGACTTGGACCTGCTCAAAGCCAGGGATGGGCTCGCCTGAAACCCCTCCCGCAAACACGCCCTGTGAAGCCGCCAGGGCTGAACCCATCAACCAGGTTCGCCGAGAAATTTTAGACATGATATATTCTCCTTATTCCTGGGGGCCCGTAGATTCTTTATCTTCTGCCACGCCTTATTATCCGCGTGCCAAACTGTGCTTGTTCCCAAAACCCATCGCCGTCACCGCTGCCCGGCCGGTGCAGCATTTCCCCGGAGGCCCACGTCACCGGCTCACATTGGTGATCGGCAATTCCGAGTCGTTTCCGAGTCGTGCGGCTAGACTTCGATTGTATAAGGTGGCCGTTGCGGCCTTTTTACATATATGGATTGGGCGGCTTCGGCGTCCCCTATGATCTCTTCCTTGGTGGCGTCCCAGTAGATCCGTCGCTTGAGGCGGATGGCAATATTCGCCACGTGACATGCCGTCAAAACCCGATGGGCCACGGCCACTGTGGAGGCCGGTTGCTTGCGGCTTTTCACACAATCAAAAAAGTTCGCCATGTGATCGTCGCTTTCGTAAAGACGAATGGCGTTGGCGGGAAGTGGATTTTCTTTCAGTTCTTCGACCGCCTTGCCGTAGGCGCCACCACGGTTGACAAAAATACGGCCTTTCTCGCCGATAAACATAATGCCGTTGCGCGAAGTCTCCGGCAGGTCCAGTTGGGCCTGATTGAAGAGCTGGACGTCTTCCTCGCTGGTGATGGTCGCCCGATAACGCTCGTCGTGCGCCACGAAGTAAAGCAACTCGATATCTCCGGGAAAGAGCATCTTCACAAAGAAGCGATCGGGATTGTCGTAACAGTCGGGTTTGCCCTCGTTGGGGAAAATGGCTTCGCCTTCCACCCAGAGGGGACCGGAGTTTTCCATGTCCATGCCCCAATAGGCAATATCCATATGATGCTGCCCCCAGTCGGTAATAATGCCGCCGGCATACTCGGACCACCAGCGGAAATTGAAATGAACTCGCTCGGGATAGTAAGGCCGTTCGGGGGCTTGTCCCTGCCATAAATCCCAGTTGAGGTGAGGTGGGACGGACTGCGGCTTGAACGGTCCACCCTTGGTGTTCCAAAAGGGGAGTGTGACAATCACTCGCTGCAACTTGCCGATGCGGCCATTTCGAACCAACTCACAGGCCAGCCGAAAGTGCGCCACGCTCCGCTGTTGGGTACCCACCTGGACGATCCGCCGCGTTTCCGCCACAACCTGGCGGAAAATTTTCCCTTCTTCGATGGTCAGACCGAGGGGTTTTTCAGTATAGACATCCTTGCCAAGGCGGCACGCCATCACATTGATGGCCGTGTGCCAGTGGTCTGGCGTCCCATTAAGGACGACATCGATGTCTTGACGTTCCTCGAGGAGCTTGCGGTAGTCCTGATAGACGGCCGGTTTGCCGTCAAAGAGCTGGCTTGCCGCCTCGGCGTGCTGCAAGTCGGCATCGCACACAGCCACGACATCCCCGAAACGTGCCGCCGACTTGAGGATGGCCGTCCCACGTCCCCCAACGCCAATCGCGGCGATGCGGGGGCGGTCGTTTTTCTCCTCTCCACCCTGACCCATGACACGTGAATGGGTGAACCAGTAAGGCACCGCCAAGGCGGAGGCGGCGGCTAACATCCGACGACGGCTAAAACGAAGACGCCGCATATCATGGTTCCTCCTTCATCAACGGAACGCGGTTTGCGCGCCCCTATCGCTGCTTATGTCGCCAAGGCCATGGACCAAAAGACTTCTTTTGCCCACCAGGCGTGCTTTAGCATAGTGCGCTTTATTACCGGTTGTAAAGCGAGGCAAAGCACGTGGCACGATTCGCTCCTGGGTGTAGGAGCCTAATCTCCCCTCACCCGGTCGGCGGGAGACGGGTCGGGCGTGAAAGTAGCTTGAATCGCTTCCGGTTTTCTCAATCAATTCCGACGTTCGCTTGCCCTCACCCCAACCCTCTCCCGGAGGGAGAGGGGGACTTTTGGGGATAGGCTCTACGTAGCATCAAGCATCAACTGCTGGGCGATATCGCAAGCAAGGTCTATTTTTTCTCCGCCGCTCTTTCCACCAGTAGCACGGGTCGCAGAATGCCACCCAAAAAAAGTTCAGTAATTTGCGAGTGATCCACGCGCACCGCCACCACGTTCTCGCCCGATGTGATTGCAGAAGTGATATCGACCTCAAAGGGGACTCGCTTTTTCGGGCTTGTTCCAACCTCTTGGCCATTAACGAAGACCGTAGCGTCACCATCGACCTCAGTGAAAAAGAGGCTCAAACGCTTGGCTGTCTTCGGCACGGAAAAGCGGGTGCGATACCACAAAATAGTCTGCCTGTCGGGCAAACCCTGAGCATCCAGCGGCTTGCTGTAGGTGAGGACCTCATGCCATCCCGAATCGTCGTAGTCTTTCTTGTTGTAGCCCAGCGCGACGCCTTGATCGTCGGGATCATAGGTCATCCGCCACTTGTCCGGCAACACGGAGATCAGTCGGTTGGGAGAAGCCGTGACCGCTGCCCCGGCCCTGACCTGCGGCCCGAGAAACCGCTCCAAGTACGCAACCGTGTAATGGTTGCCCCAACCTTCTTCAACGTTCTTCTTACTTCGGGCGAGGAGGTTTTCGTACGTCTGCAAGGCCGTCACAAAATCACCTCGGTTCATGGCCTGGCGAATTGTCTCGTATTGTGCCGCATTTTCCAGACCTTCAGCCGCCATGCGAACTCGTGCCAAGCAAGCGGGCTCCCCTTCTGCTGCGGCAGCCGCCCGTTCCAGCAAGTCCCGACAGTGCTTGAGGAAGTCTGGGGTATAGACCAGGTGGACCGCATAAAACCCCCCGGCGTGGCAATTCAGATCCACAAACGCACGATCAATGTCCAACCAATACTGTTTCATCAAGGGGCCCGCCCGAGGTCCATAGAACTTCTCGAAGTAATCGTCCATGATGGCGTCGGCATCGGCTTGAGGATCATAGGCCAGCCGAATGCTGAGATAGATGTGCGGACCGTAAATCTGCCAGTTGGCCAGTGTCTCAAGATTGATGCCCAAGCAATTTTTGCTTTTCAGATACGGGATGTCATGTTTCCAGATGGAAATCATCGAAAACGGCACAAGACATTCGGCCAAGTTGTAGTTGTAGGTACGGTAACCCAGGTTTTTAGCGATGGCCGCCCACGCTTCGACAAGCTGGGCGAGCTGCATGCGGCTGGGACAATTGGGATGACCGATGCGGTGCAACCGGCAATAGCGGATGGGGGCCAACCATGCACACAGGTTCGGTTCCAACTTTGTCACGCGGGAAGGCGCCTGCGTGTAATCTGCATAACAGTAGAAGTTGAGAATCGAATCAGGTGCGGCCTGACGGACTTGTCGAGCCACATCCTGAAAGAAATCCACATAACGAGTGCTCACCGAGACTCGACCACTCGACGGCTCAATGAGATGAGGATCATCTTGGGCAAGGCATGCCGCGCACTCGCAATATCCTCGGCCGTCCGGCGGGGAGATCGAGGGGTGCCGGGTACCTTTGGCAATCTCGGCAATCACCCCTTGAGCGAAGAGATGCCGCACTTCTGGGTTCGAGGTGCAATACCAATCCCCGGCACGCCGCTGGCCAGCCCGTAAGGCGAAATACTCCGGATGGGTCTCAAACAAGTCTTTGGAAATGTAACGGCCCCAGGCGTGCTGCGTTTGCAGTGGTAAACCACCGGCACCGTTCCACACTTTCCACAGGGTTTGGCCACTCCACTGCGAGCCCCAAATTGACCGGTAAACAAAGCTGGGCTTCTCGGTGACTTCAAGTCTTTCGATGGTCAAGGTATTTACCTTGGGATAGACCTCCCCGAGAGGATGG
>Ga0116181_1003616_pt1 | contig 11963 bp, 14 predicted proteins | sample AD_UKC075_MetaG_FD_89752 | JGI IMG/M metagenome (GOLD analysis project Ga0116181, IMG submission 89752) | Active sludge microbial communities of municipal wastewater-treating anaerobic digesters from USA - AD_UKC075_MetaG | ecosystem: Engineered > Bioreactor > Anaerobic > Digestate | place: USA...
AACAGCGAAGGGTCGTATCTTCCCTCAGCGCGGCGGATCCGTGCAATTTCTCGCGTGGTGAACCAACCGGCGTGACCGCCGAGTGAGCACACTTCCCACTTGACGCGGTCCGCGAGGGCTCCGGCCATAAGCTTGCAGGCGGAATCGAAGTCCCCGTCGGTCCTGCTGCCGGATATAAACAAGCGCGGTGGTCGGGTGCGCCGGACCAACTCAGTAAGGAGTTTCGGCAGATCGTCGTAGCTGGACACTTCGTGAACGCGAACGCCGCTAGCTTCAAGGTCGCGGACCTTAAGTTCGTGCCGCCGCAAGTCATCGAACTTGGAACCTTCTGGACGCCTCATGACGGTCACGTGACGATCTCGCGCGGCAGTGCCATGCTTGCGTGCCAGGCGCATCAAAATCTCGATGTTGGGGTCGGCGAAACTGAAGCCCAGGAACAGTAGCGCCTTCGAAACGTAGGAGGCTCGCAAGAGGGCCCAGAGGCGACGGTGTTTGTCCTCGTAGGTCTCAAAGTCAGAGCGCGTGATTATCGGATCCGCGTCCCACGACGGTGGCGGGTCGGGGTTGATGCTCCCGTGCATCTTGATGATCGTCTTGCGTGTAGACCCAATCCGATGGATGTCATCGTCCCGGGCGATCACTAGCGAGGTCCCATCGGCCTTCTCGATCAGCGGGTCGTAGTTGGTTGTCCAAACTTGGTCTACTCCTAGTCGCGCAAGCGCATAGTGGCTAGGCGTAGAAGCGACTCCCTCTGCGAGGGTTTTGTCGAGAATGTGCTGCTTCAAGCGCTCCCGTGAGTAGATCCCTTCAATAAGAAGGTACTCAGCCGTCAGTGGAAGGTCGTGGCACATCATTGGGACATTTGATTCATCGCACGGCTCTTTAAGCAGGCCGGCCCAGTCAGGTAGTCCGGCGGCTGCAGACAGGCCAGCACCAACGAATATGCCAGCATTGCCCAGATCAAAGGCGCTACCGAACGCTTCTATCAACTCACGACGACTGATGGGCACAGTAAGAATTGTCTCGCACTAGAGCAGCGCGAAGCCCCGGGTGTTCTTAGCCGCCCAACCGTTCGTAGAGCGTTATTGGCGCTGAGGGATTTCGACATCAATGAGCCACTGAAAACTCTGTCAGCGATGGGGGCGTGATGACGAGGAGTTCGCGTATTGCTGTCAACGTCGGCGGTTGCGTGATGTTCACGGACTATGTCGGTAAGAGCTATCAACCGATAGTGCGGCGAGCGGAGCGAGTAGTTTGTCAGCCGCTAGGAAGGCAATCGTTAGGAGTTGAGGTGGAAGCCAATCCTCGTAGCCCTCGAGATCTGTTTGAGGGCAAAGAGCATTACGAGATACCTGCCTTTCAGCGCCTCTATGTGTGGAATGAGGAAGATCAGTGGGCGCCTCTTTGGGATGACGTCGTGCGGGTAGCCGAGTGTCACATCGCCTTCCAATTGGGTCAGCGAACTGAGAAGGTACCTCCGCATTTCCTTGGTGCGGTCGTTTATGAGACGGAGCCTCCGGTCACGGGAGGCGTAACTCGGCACAAGGTAATTGACGGCCAACAGCGGATGACAACGCTGCAGTTGTTGCTCGACGCGGTACAGGAAGCCGTAGCGGCTACCGGTAATGAACTTCTTGCGGAGGCCCTCGAAGATCTCATCCTGAACAAGCAAAAGGCGTACGTGGGGCAGCGAGAGAGATTCAAACTCTGGCCCTCGCAAACCGACCGGGACGCATTCGTCCATGCCATGGATCCCCAAGGTGATTGGCATGGGGGTGAGCATCGAATCCTCGAAGCGCACGCGTTCTTCCGAGAGGAAGCGCAACGGTGGCTCAGTGGGAAGCCAGACGAAGAAGGTGAGTTGCCGCCAGGCGATCCGACGTTGCGTGTACAGGGTTTGTGCGCGGCCCTGACTGACTACCTCGTTCTAGTGGCCATCGACCTGTCGGGCCATGACGATGCACAGCTGATCTTCGAGACCCTTAATGATCGCGGGACCCCGCTGCTGAAAGCGGATCTGATTAAGAACTGGGTCTTCCGCAGGGGCGAGCAAATAGGTGGTGACGTTGACCGTTGGGCCGTTACTCACTGGGCCGATTTTGATGACACTTGGTGGAGAGAGGAAATCACTCAGGGGCGCGCTAGCCGCTCACGGGTAGACATCTTCTTGCAGTACTGGCTGACCATGCGGATCCGCGACGAGGTGAAGACGGACAACGCTTTTCGCGCTTTCGTGGACTACGCCCAACCTCTGATGGACACCTCCGAGTCCGCAGAAGAACTGCTGGGGGAGCTGCGCAAAGACGCCGACACCTACCGGTCATTCGCGAACCTCGACGCAGCCACTCCGCAGGGCCGCTTTCACACGCGCGTGATCGAAACCATGGAACTCGCAGCCACAACCCCGGTCCTGCTCTGGCTTCTCTCAGAAACCAACGAAATCCCCGCCGACCAGGTTGAACTGGCTCTAGCGTCGGTCGAGAGCTGGGTCATCCGCCGTACGCTCCTGCGTCTGACGTCGAAGGATGTCAACCGCTTCATGGTGGCGATACTCAAGGAGCTGGACCAAGTGCCGGCATCAAAGGCAGGCCAGCGTGTGCGCGAGTATCTGTCCGAGCAGGGAGCGGATGCACGCTTCTGGCCTGATGACGAAACGTTCAAGCGAGCCCTCCCTGACATCAAGATGTACGGCAACATCAGGCAGAGCCGGCTGCGGGTGGTACTCGCCGCGGTCGAGCAGAACCTTCGCGATGCCAGCGACATGTACGAGGCGGTGCCCTTACCCGAGGGCCTATCGATCGAACATGTCATGCCGCGAGGTTGGCTGACTCACTGGAATGAGCCGCCACTGAATCCCGAAGAAGCAGCCCGTCGGGAGTGGCTGGTTGACACGATCGGCAACCTGACCCTTGTCACTAAGTCGCTCAACAGCGCCCTGTCCAATCGCCCCTGGACAGATGAGAGTGCCGTGGGACTCAAGGACGGGGGAGAACCAGGCAAAGGTAAACGGACACTGCTCGACGCATTCAGCCTGCTGATCATGAACAAGCAAATAGTGCAAGCACATCCCGGGTCCTGGACAGAGCAAGACATACTCGCGAGGTCAGGCGCAGTCGCCCAAGCAATCTGTCAAGTCTGGCAGGGCCCCGCGGAGGGCAGACAAGCTTCGGAGTAGAAAGCGTCCGACGACTCAACAGAGCGTCTCCAAATAGGGCGCGAACAACAGGTGGCGCCCCTAGCAGCAGGGAGCCTGTCGTGGAGCTATTCGGTCGTGGAACGTCCTCGCGGATGGTCGGCTCCGATGGCTCATCCCGCTTGCCTCCACCTCGACCAGTTGCCTGCCCCGTCACGCACACGGACTCGTACTGCGCCTTGCTGGACCTGCACTCGCTTGCGGAAGTTCATGACCCTGCTCTTCTTGGGGCCCACCCGGGTTTGCATGGCTTTCACTCCCGACCGGTTGTCCCGGGCGCGGACCTTCAATACGGCTCGGGTTGCCGAGACAGTTGTGGTTGAACCGCCGGCCGTCAGGTTGGCGCTTTGAATGGTCGGCTTCACAGTGTCGAGCACGATGTCGTCGCTGTACGTCTGCTTCAGCCAGCTTCCACCCGCTGCGTGGAACTTGACGTATACCTGGCGAGGAATGCGCTCATTACCGAGTTTCACCAACTTCCACGGAATGGAGTCAGCGTTCTTCAGAGTGATCTCTTGGGTCTTGGAGGGCGCGAAGCCACCGTCGTTCGACACCCTGACTCGGTCGATCATGCCTTCGGGATCCCCCAAGTCCTCCCATCCCAGGAACAACCGCACAGTAGGGGTGTTGACGAAGTCCTCACCGTCATTGATCGACACACCAGCACTTCGATCCGGCGGTGCTGCGGGGATTACTGAGACCGGTATTGCCCAGGTGGCCCGACCCACCCCAATCAGTCTCGAAACCATCGTCGCACTTCAGCCAGCCACGACTCACGTGCCCGAAGTTTCACGGTGGGCCGTGCCTTGTCGGACGTCTCATTAACGACCGTTTCTGACACGTCCGAAATGGCATGACTGAAGACTGCGTCCGAAACTCGTGTCCAAAACCGCTGGTTTTGTCGATGGGTTTTGATACAACCAACGCATGCTCATGGGTTACGCACGGGTCTCCACCACTGACCAGGACCCGCAACTGCAGGTAGATGCGCTTAAGGCTGCGGGTGTGGACCGACTGTTCGTTGACCACGCGTCGGGCGCGGCTACATCTCGACCGCAGTTCGATCAGATGATGCAGATGATCCGTCGGGGGGACACAGTGCTGGTGTGGCGGCTGGACCGTCTGGGTCGGTCAATGAGGCACCTCCTCGAATTGGTGTCCGACTTTGAATCGCGCGATGTGGGCTTGCGCTCCCTGAACGAGCAACTGGACACCACAACTGCCAACGGCCGCCTCATTTTCCACGTCATGGCTGCCCTCGCTGAGTTTGAGCGCGGGTTACTCGCAGAACGGACGAAGGCTGGGCTTCAGGCAGCCCAACGGAAAGGACGGGTTGGCGGCCGGCCCAAGGCCCTGAGCCCATCAGCGGCTCGCGCGGTGATCGACTTACGCAACCAGGGGAAGTCAGTCGCGGAGATTGCCCAGACGCTCAGAGTGAGCAGAGCAACCGTCTACCGCGAATTAGCCGTTTGAGTCGTGACTGAGGAGCGGCACAGGGGCAAGAGGCGACTCATGAGTGAGCTCGCGATGTCGACGTTGAACAGGTTCAGCTGATCCGTTCTAATCCCGTCGCGTTCTCTGCACGGGGAGTAACTGCATCTAGTTCTCGAGGTAGCGGCTTACGCGGCAGCTTGAGACGCACGCCCCTAAGTCGCTAACTTGCCAATGGACGGTCGAGAGGGGGCATTACGGTGAATCGTCAGACTCCGGTAATAGTGCTTATTTGTCTGGCGGCGCTCGTCGGCTGTTCCTCTGACCCGCAATCGGGCACGAGCGGTGGATCCACACCGGTTGCGGAGGTTGCTACCCCGAGTACAGCCAATACGCCGTTTGAGATCCCGCGCTACCCGATTGGTGAAACCTTCGAATTGGCGGGGCGAGTCGAGTGCCGCGTAGACAGAGTGCGCTACATGCCGGTTCGTGGACAGAACCAAAAACTCAAAATGAAGCTGTGGCAGAAGAATATTGGCTCGGAGGCTAGTGACGGATGCTTCCCCTATAACTATGTCGACACGCAGGGCCAGAAGTGGGACATGATGTCCTGTCGCTCGCCGCAGGTGGTCCCCCGCGGGACTGCGGGAACCTATACCTCCTACATTCACGTCTGCACCTTTCCGGCCGGCACACAAATCGCGGAGGTCTACTTCGCGAGCAGTTCTAAACTCGGAGACGATGAGGCTGGGACCGGCGAGCGCGCCATCGTAACTCTCTAGGCTCGGCTCGCCCAACTCCGAGCGTCCAGTCAAGCGTGTAGCCAAGTAAGTCGCCTTGAGTTTTTCAAGTCGCAGAGTCTGCGGTACGGACGGGCAACTTACTGGGCCCGTAAGGTCAGTCAGGCCCAACTGCTCCCGAACGTCGAGCCTTGAGGGGGACTTCAGTTCCCCATGGCGTTTGGCAGGTTTCGCACCCGCAGTCCTGGTCGTCGCAGATGTCGTACGCGGTGATCTCGATGAGCGGTGCGGTCCTCATGGTTTCGATGACACTCGTGGCGCCGTGGTGCTGGCAAGGATGTCTTCGGGGTTTGTGGATGGGCGGGTTTGCTGTGTCCGCCTGGGTGATCGGTGGTCGGGTGCTTCTCCCGACTTCGTCACGCTGGGACACCTGTCCGTTGTGCCGCAACTCGACCGGGCGGGCCCGCCGGCCCGTCGGTGAAACATCTTCTTCGGCGCTTCGCTTATTTCCTTGAAGATCTTTCACCGCCGTTCCGGTTCGTCGAGTTGCCCCCCATCGGCCTGGTGTCCCTGATCGCGTGCGTCGGGAGGAAGCCCCTTCCGGCAGCCGATCACCGAAGGGAACACGTCGATGCCTACCTCACTTCACGCACGCCTCGGGAAGCCGACCTCGTACAGCGTGCCGTCCTACGACGAGCTGGTTGTCGAAGCCACGCAGGCGGCTGGGGAACCGCAGGATCTTGATGCGCCGTGGGCGGTCGAGTTCGTGGGCCGCTGCTTGCAGGTGCTGTCCGGGGAGCGATTCCTTCGGGTGCGGGAACCGAATCTGCACCCCCGCATGGCGGCCAGCATGAACCTCGCCGCGGGCAGCCGTCAGGAGCTGATCCACCCGCGGATCCGGGCGGTGCGTTTCCAGCGTGACCCGCAGGTGGTCCGGATCGCCGGGGTGGTGCAGTGCGGGGTGGGTTGCCGGGGGTTCACCGCGGAGTTCCGGCCCACGGCGGCCGGCTGGTGGCTTACACACCTTGGGGTCTTGTGACCCCACCCTTCGGGGGACCGGGCAGGGGCGCTGGTCGTGCCATTCTCTGCCCGTCCCCTGATAGCCGCCGATCTGACAGCGTCACCTGGTGTGTCAACCCGTTAGGGCGCGGGGGAGTGAGTTTTCCGCGCGGAATCAGCGCAGGGGCGAAGCCCTGGAGCGCGTGCGGAAAAGTCGCGGGGGAGCGGTCCGCTTGGGGCGGACTTGACTCGGCAGGTGCCGTTGTGAAACTACCGGCGGTAGGGGACGGGTGAGCCTTGGGGGCTTGTGAGGCCGCGGAGCTGCCGCCAGTCGTCAACGGGCCTTCGGCCGCGCTCTGCGGTTGGCATCACCTCGCTGAGTGGGCACCGCAGCAAGGCCGTTTAGTAGCGGCAACCCGGGGTGCCGTTGACGCCCGCAAAGGCCTTCGCGGGCAAGCTGGCGATCCGAGCCTTGATGAACAAGTCCTTCGGAGCGCCGGGCACCGGTCGGGTGCGCCACTTTGACACCGCGATGTCCAGCCGAGCGGAAGCACCGGCCTGCTCACCCCAGCAAATAGCGCCGTACCGCCCGGGCATATTCCGGTATCGAAGCCAGTCGAAGGCGACGAACGGCGTGGCACCCGGTCCGCTTAGCCCGGCCGGGTGCTTGACCTCGAGGCTCAGCTTCGGCGTCTTATTCCTAGGCACGGATATCTTCGCCTTGCCGTTCACAACAGGAGTGCTCGTGGCGAGCTTCTTCCAAGTGCCTGCATGGGCTACGAAGGTGCAGCCTTCGCAACCGGTGACGTCCAGACGGATAGTGGTTTTCGGTCCAGCGACGGCTGGAGCGATCGCCAGTGCCGTCATCGATAGGCCTGCAAGGCCAGTGGCTAACGGTCTGATCATGTTAATTTCTCCCCTCGTCCGTCCCAGCCTATTCACGCGGGACTAGTGGTTTGGCGAGCGAGTCCTCCGAGCATCTGCAGGCGGCGGCCTCCTTCTGGCCTTCGCGCTTGGCACGTCACACGTCGCTACGTCTAGAGTGAGAGATATGAAAGAGCCCTACGGAGCAAGCTATATACTTAGCACGGCTAAGTGGATGTGCGGCCGTGGGCCGCTCTTGCACACGCGGGGGCGTGTGGTCCCACCGGTGACCGGTGGGGCGCTGCGCTGGGCCGAGAGGGGTGAGCTGGGTGGCTACTGAAGAGGCACTAGGAGCAGCCCAGTCGCGCCGTGTCGGCCGGCGGCGGGCGGCGAATGCCCGGGGTGGCCGGCAGCATCGTCATGAGGTGAAGGTGACCGCGGAGGAGGAGGCCCAGCTGCAGGGTCTGGCTGCCGAGCAGGGGGTGACGGTGCCGCGGCTGCTGGTGGAGTCGGCGTTGGCCGGGCCGGTGGGGGAGACGGCGTCGGAGCGTAGGGCGTTGTTGACGGAGTTGTTCGCGGTGCACCGCACGGTGGCCGGGGTGGCGAACAACGTCAACCAGATTGCCCGCAAGCTGCACACGACCGACGAGTTGGCGGCTGAGACGTCGCAGGTGCTTGAGGCGGCCCGGTCGACCATGCAGCGGATCGATGCGGTGATCGATCGGTTGGGGATGTCGTGATCCCGAACGTGACCAAGGGCGACCGGATGGGCGGGCTGCTGTCGTATCTGGTGGGGCCGGGGAAACGCAACGAGCACACCGACCCGCATCTGGTGGCCGGGGATCCGGCGCTGCTGGCCTGGCATGACGACCACGAGCTGAGCAAGGGGGACGCGCTAGCGATTGCCCGACATCTGGACCGACCCCGCACCGCGTTCCGGGTGGAGGTTGGCGGTGGGCATGTGTGGCACTGCTCGCTGTCGATCCGGGCCGATGAGGGGGAACTGTCGGATGAGAAGTGGGGGCAGATCGCGGACGGGTTCATGGCCAAGATGGGCCTGGACGACAACGAGGGCAGCAAAGCCCCGACCCGGTGGGTCGCGGTGCGCCACGGGCTGTCGGCCGGCGGGAACGACCACATCCACCTGGTGGTGAACCTGGTCCGTGAGGACGGCACGAAGGCCAGCATCCACAACGACTTCGCCCGGGCGCAGCGGGCCTGCCGGACGTTGGAGGCCGAGCACGGTCTGGCCCTGTTGGGTTCCGAGGAGCTGGCCGGCCGCGGCTACCGGCCGGTGGAGATCGAGGCCGAAGCCCGCCGCGCCGCCAAGGCCGCGTTCGAGAAGACCCATCCCGGGCGAACATGGAAGCAGTTGGAGCCTGCTGAGCGCGAGCGGCTGACCCTCGCACACCGGCCGGCGGAAGCAGCCCGGACCCGGCTGGCCCGGATCGTGCGGGGCTGCTCAACGGCATCGGTGGATGAGGCCGAGTTTGTGCGCCGGCTACGCAGCTCCGGGCTGCTGGTCCGCCCACGGCTGGCCTCGGGTCGAGAAGACGTCGTGACCGGTTACTCGGTGGCGCTGCGACCGGCCGATGGCAGCACACCGATCTGGTACGGAGGTGGCCGGCTGGACCGCGACCTGACCCTGCCGCGCCTACGCGCGGAGTGGGCGGACACCCCGCAGACGGCCGCTGAGGCTGCCGCGGAGTGGACAGCCGCGCGCCGGTCGAAGCGGCCGGTGAACCCGGGCCGGGAAACCCTCGAGGCGGACCCGGCGCTGTGGCAGGAAGCGGCCCGGGAGATGGCACAGCTGCGTGAGCAGTTGCGCAACGTGCCGCCTGGTGATGTGCAGACGTGGGCGCGGGTAGCCCGGCAGACCAGCGGCGCCTACGCCGCCTGGTCGATGCGGCTAGAACCCACCCCCGGACCCTTGGCCGCAGCCTCAGCCGCGCTAGCCAAGTCAGCTCAGACCAAGGCACCAGCCCCGACGCGCCCGGGCTTGGGTTTGTCGGTGGCCTCCACAGCCATGCTGCTAGCGACTACAGACGATCCCATGGCCCAGGCGCTGCTGCTGCGCCAGATGCTGAACCTAAGCAAGGCGGTGTATGACGCGGCCAAGGCCAGCGGAGATGCCCGCCGCGCCGCCGCGATCGAAATGGCTGTCCGCCAGGACCTCTCCCAGGTCGTCGCATCCCTACCAGCACCGGGGGCGCCTGAGAACGCGCCGGCCGCGGCGCAGGCCGCCAGCGCGGCCCGGCAGGGGCAGGTGCAGCCCAGCGTCGGTTCACCGGTGCCCAACCGGCTGGAGCCGAAGCGGCCCCGCACCCAGACACCTGCCCGCGGCCGCGGAACCGATCAAGGACGCGACTGACATGGCATATCGAAGGGGAGACGAAGGATGACCGTTGTAGACGGCGACGGGATCGACCAAGACCTGACCCGGGCTGTGAGCGCCGCCATGATTGCGGCCGCCCGCGCCGGAGAACAAATCGCCGGCATGAACCAGACAGCCGCCCGGCAACGGGAGGCCCGTGCTGCCGGCGACACCATCGAGGCGCAGCGCCAGCTCGACGCGCACACCGAATCGGCACGTGCCTACTTCGAGATCGTGACCCGTCCCGAGTATTTGGCGGTGGCCACCGCCGAGCAGATCTGCGACGTCGCCCAGAATGCTGAGGGGTGGCGAAAGTGGCTACCGGAAGCCCAACGTGCCGCCGACATGTCCTTCCGAGAGGTACAGGAGCGGCGACCAGAACAGGTCGACGAGCGGGCAGCGGTAGTGGAGCAGCTGGCTCGGCGGGCTGCCTCTACAGCGGAGGTGGCTCAGGCCCGCCCCGCCGGGGAAGCCACCGCGGTAGCCCAGCGTGACTTAGCCAGCCGCACGTGGAGCAGACCGGTGGGAATGCGCAGCCAGCAGAAGGGGGTAGTGCGCTAATCCAGCACTACAAGCCTTCGTTCCGCTGGGCTCGTCTGCAAGGGCAGGATCACACCGACCATTCGTGGTCGGGATCGTTGAGTGCATTTTCAACGAATTGGATGTCGTGAAGGTCGTTGAAGGGACTCTTGGCGGCCAGTGTCGTAATGGCACCGAGGACATGTGCAACGTCTCCAGTTTCGCTGGCCATGGCCTTGTCGAGCGCTTGGAATAGTTCCGCAAAGTTCCGCTCGCGTTCGTCAAAACTGCGGTTGAGATAAGTAAGGAAGACCTGCTCTTTGGCGGAGATCTCGGCGAGCGTCGCGGCCTCCCAAGCCTGGATTTGGGCGCGCTTGGTGATCTCCTGCTCTCGTGTTTCTAAGAACTGTTGGGCGGCGTCAATGACCTGTTTGAGGGCCAGAGCAGCATCGAACGGAGTAGCGGCAGGGGACTTCGGGAGGACTGTAACTGGAGAGGTCTTATTCATGCTGCGTACTTCTCCTTGATGTGTAGGGAATCTTCGGTGAGATCACCGTCTGGTGTCAGAAGGGGAGTGGAAAGAACCTCGCCGATCGCCGCCATCAGTAGTGCCGTGCGTTGGAACTGGTGGATGTGCTGCTCCGGGTCGAAGTCCAACTCACGAAGTTCCTGCAGAGCCGCCTGCGCGCGTGCATCGAGCGCGTTCAGAACTTGTTCAAGTTCTTCAATGCGGCGCTGGATCGCGCGGAGGAGTTTCTTCTTGGTTTCCATTTCTGCGATGGCGACATTGACGCTGGCCTCGATTGCACGAGCATGTGTTAGCGCCTTCTCGCCCTGCGCTCCCAGGGTGAAACCTCCGATGAGCAGGGCGGGTGCGATTGCGACGCCACTAAGCACCATGGCTCCCATCGCCATACCGCCGCCCCCTGCTGCCAGGGTCCCGCCGCCCAGCCACGCAAGTGTGGCGCTCTCCGCGGCCGCTCCTGATAGCCCGGAGATTGCTGCCCCGGTGCCGGCGGTAGCGAGCACCCGTACGCCGAACAGCGCGGCCTGTTGGGCCGCGATGGCGCTTACCACCGCAGTAGCGCCGCGCTGGAGCAGTTCGATGCCTTGGATGACCTGTATTCGCAGGGTAGGTATGTCCGGGATCTCGACCTCGACGCCGTCGATAATTGTGCGGGCCAGCCGACGAACCTTCTTCTCGTTGTCCTCCAGCCATTTCAGCCATTCACCCAACGTGTGGGCTTGTATGTGCAGTTGAAGTTGGCCGTAGGCCTGCGCGCACTCTTGGGTCTGGGCCTCCACCGCGCGGAAGCCGTCGAGTGCATCTTCGTGGCGGGCGCGGGCGGCCTCGCAGAGGCCTTTGGCTTCATTCATTTTGTGGACGCCGACCCCGCCGATGGCCGTCCCGCCTGCGCCGGCGGCCACGAGAGCGGGTAGGGCGAGTAGTAGTGGAAGAGGCATTTCGAACTCGATTCCTTCAGCTGTTGTAGATCTTGTGCACGCGGCCGGTCTCGCGCTGCTGAGTCTCGACCCGGCAGATGACTTCCTCGCGGTACTTTGGCTGTGACCCGAAGCGCTGCCCCAGCCAGGCTCGGAAGCTACGAGCGGGGATACGTATGCGTTGGGTCTCGCATGTCTCCACCTCAACTTCTTCGGTCTCAGGGATCCATGTGACGTTGTTCAGCGGGTGCCAGTCCTCGCCGCCGGCGAATGGGTTGGTAGTTGCAGAGCCAGGGTGTTTCCACGGGTTGGAGTAGTCCATGCGAGTCATCTGATCCTCCCTCTTGGGTCAGCCCCTGTTAGGCCTCACCGGTGTTCTCAACACCAGTTTCGCGCCGAT
>Ga0116181_1003625_pt1 | contig 11939 bp, 13 predicted proteins | sample AD_UKC075_MetaG_FD_89752 | JGI IMG/M metagenome (GOLD analysis project Ga0116181, IMG submission 89752) | Active sludge microbial communities of municipal wastewater-treating anaerobic digesters from USA - AD_UKC075_MetaG | ecosystem: Engineered > Bioreactor > Anaerobic > Digestate | place: USA...
CAGCACGATCCAGTACAGCTCGATGCCCAGCAGGTGCTGCCAGATCAGCACCGAGCGCCCGAACGAGGCGCCCAGCGACAGCACCACCGTGCCGACGATCACCAGCGCCGCCACCAGGCTGCGGGTGATGACCATCATGATCAGCAGGATCAGGCTGACCGCGGCGATGACGACGATCATCAGGTCGTAGCGGGCCATGTCCCGGGCGTCCATGTACCCCGATGCGGTGCCGGCGATGAAGACCTTCGCCCCGGCTAGCGGGGTGCCCTTGAGTGCCTCCTCCGCGGACTGGCGGATCGGGTCGATATGCGAAATGCCTTTGGGGGTAGCCGGATCGGTGTCGTGGGTGATGATCATCCGGGCGGCCTTACCGTCCGGGGACAGGAACAACTTCATCCCGCGCTTGAACTCGGAGTTGTCGAACACCTCCGGCGGCAGGTAGAAGGTGCTGTCGTCCTTGGCCTCGTCGAACGCCTTGCCCATCGCGTCGGCGTTCTTCAGCGCCTCAGCGGACTGCTCGACCAGCCCGGACTGGGTGGCGTAGTTGGTTTCGGCCAGCGCCTTGTTGCGCTCCTGGATGGCGATCTGCTCGGGAATCAACGCCAGCAACTGGGGCTGCAGGGCGTTGAGCTTGTCCAGACTCTCGGTGACCAGGCTGAACTGGTCGGTCAGCGCATCGACCCCGTCGAGGGCATCGAACACCGAGCGCATCGCCGCACACACCGGGATGTCGAAACAGTGCGGCTCCCAATAGAAGTAGTTGCGCATCGGCCGGAAGAAGTCGTCGAAGTTGGCGACCTTGTCGCGCAGCTCCTTGACCGTCTCGGAGGTCTCCCGGAACGCGGCGACCTGCTCGTCGGTGGCAGCGGCGGCCTGCTCCTGTAACGCGTACTGCTGCTGCAGCAGGGTGATCGACTGAGAGATTTCGGCGATCTGCCGGGCGATATCGTCGGCGCGGGCCTGCTGAAACGGCAGGTTCTGGATTTGCGCGGAACTCTGCGCGCTCATCTGGAAGCCCAGCGAGGTGTGGTCCAGGGGTGTGCCCAGCGGCCGGGTGATGGACTGCACCATCGCCACACCCGGGGTGCGGAACACCTCTTTGGCAACCCGTTCGAGCACGATCATGTTGGCCGGGGTGCGCAGGTCCTTGTCGGATTCGACCATCAGAACTTCCGGGTTGAGCCGCGCCGCGGAGAAGTGCCGTTCGGCGGCCGAGTACCCGATCTTGGCCGGCGCCCAGTCCGGCTGATAGCGGCGGGCGTCGTAGTTGGTGCTGTAGCCGGGCAGGGCGAGCAGGCCGATCAGGGCGATCGCGATGGTGCCGACCAGGATCGGTCCGGGCCAGCGGACGATGGCGGTGCCGATGCGCCGCCACCCGCGGGTGCGCATGGCGCGTTTGGGATCGAAGAGACCGATGTGGCTGCCGAGGGCGATGACGGCGGGCGTCAGCGTCAGCGAGGCGACCAGGGTGACCAGCACACCGATACCGGCCGGGATGCCCAGGCTCTGGAAGTACGGGGTGCGGGTGAACCGCAGGCAGAAGATCGCCGCGGCCACGGTCAACCCCGACCCGATGATCACGTGCGCGGTACTGCGGTACATGACGTGGAACGCCTCGAGGCGGTCGGTGCCGGCCTGTCGGGCCTCGTGGTAGCGGCCGAGCAGGAAGATCGCATAGTCGGTGGCGGCGGCGACGGCGAGCAGGGTCAGCAGGTTGGTGGCGTAGGTGGACAGCGGGATGACGCCGACGTGGCCGAGGAACGCCACCACACCGCGCGCCGCGGCCACCTGCACGGCGACCGCCACCAGCGTCAGGAGCGACGTGATCAGCGACCGGTAGACGACCAGCAGCATCACGAAGATCACACCGAAGGTCAGCGCGGTGACCTTGATGTGGCCGCCCTCCCCGACGGCGAACTCGTCTGCGAACACCGCCGCCGGACCGCTGACGTAGGCCTTGATGCCGGACGGCGGTGGGACACCGGCGACGATGTCACGCACCGCGACGACGGACTCGTTGGCCTTGCTGCCGCCCATGTCACCGGCCAGGTAGACCTGGATGAGGGCGGCCCTGCCGTCGCTGCTCTGCGACCCGGCGGCGGTCAGCGGGTCGCCCCAGAAGTACTGGACGTGCTGGATGTGTTCGGGGTCCGCGCGCAGCCGTTCGACGAGAGCGTCACCGAAGCCGTGCGCCTCGGCGCCCAGCGGCTGGTCGCCCTCTATGACCAGGGTGACCAGGCTGTCGGAGTCGTACTCGCCGAACACCTGGCCCACCCGCTTGCTGGCGATCAGCGACGGCGCGTCGGGTGACATCGCCGCCACGTTGTGGACGCGCCCCACTTCCTCCAGCGGCGGCACCAGCGCGTTGCTGGCGGCGGCCAGCGCCAGCCAGAAGATGGCGATGGGGATCGACAGGCGGCGGATCAGGGTCGGGACGCGGCCCGGCCGGCCGGCGTTCCCGTGCGCGCTCATCCGGACTTGTCCAGACAGAAGACGTAGGCCGACCGGCCGTCGGCGGAACGCTCGACCTTGACCACGCCGTCGACGGTGATCCGGCAGCCCAGGGTGTAGCCGGTTCCCTGGGCCTGCAGGTTGAGCAGCACCGCCGGGGTGGTGGTCGACCCGTTGTAGGACCACGGCAGGGCGGCGCCATCGACGTGCTGCGGGCGGGAGTCGACGTCCATGTAGGTGATCGTGGCCGTCGTCCCCGGGTCGCCGAATACCTCGAGCAGCACGCGCTTGGGGTTGAACGGCACGATCTGGTCAGCGGCGCCGCCGGGGGCCGCGGTGTTGTCCTGCGACCCGAACGCGCCCTGCAGGCGGTAGACGGCGAACCCGGCCAGCCCGACCACCAGGACGGTGACCAGCACCATCCAGTTCCGGGTCAGCAGTCGGCCGAGCACACCGCAGAGAGTAGTTCGTTGTGCTAACTGGCGCGCACCGGGCTGGTCGGGACCGTCATCTGGGCCATTCCACAGCTGGTCTACCCAAAGTAGACTTCGGTTATGGCCGACACCACGACCGTCAAGGTCCGCACCAGCACCCGCGACCTGCTGCTGGAGATCGGGGCTGCCCGGCGTCAAAGCGCGGACCAGGTCATCGTCGCCGCCCTGGCAGCGATGCGTCGTGACGAACGCCGGCAGGTCGCTGCGGCAGAGGCGCGGGCGATCAAAGACGACCCCACCGATCTCGCGGAAGTCCTTGCGATCCAACGGGATCGGGCCGCGTTGCATGAAGGGTGAGGTCTACCGGCTTCCGGCACGGGGCAAGGGCCATGAGCAACAGGGCCGCCGGTTCGCCGTCATCCTGCAACCGGACTGGCTGGCCCTGAGCACCTGGATCATCGCCTTCACCAGCACGAGCGCCCGCCAGACCAGCTTCCGCCCAGCAGTGAACATCGAGAATCAACAGACTCTCGTCATGTGCGATCAGCTCGATACCGTCGACCTGCGCCGTCTCACCGATCCGGTGGGGTTTTTGACCCTTGAGGAGATGAACCGGGTCGACGACGCCTTGACGCTGGTCCTGGATCTCTGACTGCGTGCAGTACTGCACAGATATGCATAGATTTGCAGCATGTCTGCGACCGTGAAGGTGCCCGTGTCCGCTGCGGCCCGCAAGGGCGTTTCTGCGCTCGCCGAGATGAGCGAGGACATGCGAGTGGCCTTGACCAGCCACGGCCGGGTGGTTGCTGTGGTCGACTCCCCCGGGCGCGTCGATGAGGAGGTCCGCATGGTCCGCGAAGCCGCCTGGTCCGTCGTGGAGGCTTCGGCCGATCTGGTCGCCCAGCGGTCCCGTCGCTACAGCCTGGAGCAGCTATGCGCGAAGGTCGGCGTGGACGTCAACCGTGTTCGGGAGCGCGCCGAGCAGCTGCGCGCCGAGTCGGATGCGCAGTAACGAGCGGCTTCCCGGCCACCAGGCCGAGATCGTCTTCTCTGAGCCGTTCCTGCTTTACCTGGCCGATCTGACGGCCGACGAACAGGAATCGGTACTCGCCGAGGTGGTGGGGATCCGCGACAACCCGGCCGGCAAACACCCGCTGAGCAATCGGTCGGGTTCCGACCGTCTCGCCGGCTTGAATACCGTGGAGGTTCTCGGCCGTAGGCACCGCGTCGTGTTCGCGGCACGAGTCGAGCAAGGCGTCGGCATGGTCGAGGTGATCTGCGCCGGTCCGCGCACCGGAAACGCTGTCTACGACGTGGCGAACGCGCTGGTGCGGTCCGGAGTCCTCACCGAAGAAGAGGCTACCCAGATCTGGGACGCATTGGCCCCACTGGACGTCATCGCGGAGACCGTGGGACTCGATGGTTGGGATTACGCACCCAAACCCGCTGAGCAGCACCTCATTCGAGCCTTGGTGAAGCTCGGTCTACTCCCCCAGGATATCGCCTCGGTCGTGTCCCGCGCGGAGGCCGAGGCCGCCATGCGGGACGGCTACGACGATGCCGGGGAACCTGACCAGACTGCCGCCTTGGCCGCGGTGCTCCGCGCGGCGCGTGGCCGCTCGGACTACCGGGACGCGTCAGACATCCTGCGACGACGCGCCGAGCAACGATGTGCCGCCGTGATGCCACGCGCCCGCGCCACCTGCATCCGCAGGTCAGGCCACCCGGGAGCGCATCGCGCTTCGTGACGCGAAACCCCGGTTCGCCGCTCGCTCACCGTCGCCAACCGCCGAGAGATACCTGCCCCGCGCACGTCGGGCGCTTCCCGCCGCCAGAACGCAAATATATACTCAGTGGAATATTCCGTATATATCCACAGGGGGCGTCGATGACGAAACGCTTGATCGACCTGAGTGACGATCTGCTCGCCGCGGCACAGCGGGAACTGAAGACAACAGGAGTGTCCGACACGGTCCGCGCCGCCCTCCAACACGCGGTGGCCACCTCGGCCCGCGCCCGCCAAGTGGAGTGGCTGCGAGGCGGCGGGCTGGCGGACATGGCCGACCCCGAGGCCCGCGGTGACGCGTGGCGCTGATCGCGCGATTCCTCATCGACACCAGCTCTGCGGCGCGGATGCCGCTACCGCACGTCGCAGCCCGACTGGCCCCGCTCATCGAAGGCGGACTCGTCGCCACCACCGCGGTCCTGGATTCCGAGGCGCTCTACAGCGCACGCAGTTCCGTTGAGTACGAACAACTCTGGGAGGACCGGCGGGTCGCCTATGAGTATCTACCCACCGACGATGAGCAATGGCGCGCGGCGCTCAACGCGCAGCGACTCCTGGCCCGGCAAGGCCGCCACCGAGCTGTCGGTATGCCTGACCTGCTGACGGCGGTACTGGCCGCCGAACACCACTTGACGGTGATCCACCACGACTCCGATTTCGAGACCGCCGCCGAAGTCATCGACTTCGCCCACGAGTGGGTTCCTCCCCGCGGCACTCCGTAGCCGCCAATTCCAGGTGTATCACTGAATGCGCTTAGAGCTACACTTGGCTTATGCCCACCGCAAGGCCCCGCCATTTCGTGACGGAGACCGACCAAGTCGCCGAAGCCCTGGACAGAGCCGCCGAGCGCTGGCCGGGACTGAGCCGCTCCCAGTTACTCGTACGGCTGGCATTGGAGGCGGACCGCGCGGCCACGGAACACCTGGAAGCGCGGCGGCTGCGGCGGCGCGCGGCTATCGCGGAACTGAGTGGCACCCTGACCGGCGTGTACGAGCCCGGGTACCTCGACACCCTGCGTCAGGACTGGCCGGAATGACTACGGTCCTCGACGCATCGGTTCTGATCGCCTTCTTCAACTCCCTCGACGACCACCACGCGGCGGCACTTCGGATTCTCGACGATGCCTCCGCTGACGATCTCGTGCTGAGCTCCATCACGCTCGCCGAGATCCTGGTCGGACCCGCTCGCTCCGGCGACGAGCAAGCCGCCCTGCGGGCGTTGGCGCGTTTGGAGGTTGAGGAAGAAGCCCTCCCCGGAGATGGTGCGGTGCACCTCGCACGCCTCAGGGCCACGACCGGGCTGAAGATGCCCGACTGCTGCGTGCTGCTGGCGGCGAAAACAGTCAACGCCCATGCCATAGCGACGTTCGACAGCCGGCTGGCGCGGGCTGCCCGCGAGCACGGTTTGCGCGCGGTGGGGTCTTGACGCGGACCGGGGACATCCTCGCCTGGATGAACGGCGAGTGCTCGTCAAGAAGGTCGCCGAGCCTCAAGGCCGTGATCGAACACGAAAACTGATCGGCGCCTGACTCGTTCAGCCGTCGCGGTCCGACTGCAGCGCCTCTCGCTGCGCGCCGCCCGGATCCTCGTGCAGCAGCGTCCGCACCGATTCCCTGGTGCCGTAGGGCCGCAGCATCGCGCTGGCCGGCCGCGGCCGCACCTTCAGCGGCCACCAGAACCACCGCCCGAGCAGCGCGGCGATCGACGGCGTCATGAACGAGCGCACGATCAGGGTGTCGAACAGCAGGCCGAGACCGATGGTGGTGCCGATCTGGCCGAGGACCCGCAGGTTGCTGAACGCGAACGAACCCATCGTCGCGGCGAACACCAACCCCGCGGCGGTCACCACCGCACCGGTGGACGCCATCGCCCGGATGATGCCGGTGTTCAGCCCGGCGTGGATCTCCTCCTTCAGCCGGGATATCAACAGCAGGTTGTAGTCCGAGCCGACCGCCAGCAGCAGAATCACGGCCAGCGCCAACACGATCCAGTACAGCTCGATGCCGAGCAGCTTCTCCCACACCAGCACCGACAGCCCGAACGAGGCGCCCAGCGACAGCGCGACGGTACCGACGATCACCAGCGCCGCGACCAGGCTGCGGGTGACGAACATCATGATCAGCAGGATGAGGCTCAGCGCCGAGACGCCGGCGATCAGCAGGTCGTACTTCGCGCCCTCCTGGATGTCCCGGTAGGTCGACGCCGTTCCGGCCAGGTAGATGTGCGAACCGGCCAGCGGGGTGCCCTTGAGGGCCTCGCGCACCGAGTGGTCGATGGCACTGATGTGCGAAATGCCCTCCGGTGTCGCGGGATCGCCCTCGTGGGTGATGATCATCCGGGCGGCGCGGCCGTCGTCGGAGAGGAACTTCGACAGCCCACGCTTGAACTCGGCGTTGCCGAACACCTCCGGCGGAAGGTAGAAGGAGCTGTCGTCCTTGGCCTTGTCGAAGGCCTGACCCATGGCGTTGGCGCTGGCCAACGCTTCGGCGGACTGTTGCAGCAACCCGGACTGGGTGGCGTAGTTCCGCTCCACGATCGCCTTGTTGCGTTCCTGGCTGGCGATCTGCTCCGGGATGAGCGCGAGGATCTGCGGCTGGATGGCGGTCAGCTTGTCCAGCGCCCCGGTGACCGCGGCCAGCTGATCGGTGAGCGAGTCGACCCCGTCTAGCGCGTCGAACAACGAGCGGAACGTCGCGCACACCGGGATGTCGAAACAGTGCGGCTCCCAGTAGAAGTAGTTGCGGACCGGTCGGAAGAAGTCGTCGAAGTTGGCGATCTTGTCGCGCAACTCCTGCACGGTGGCCACCGTCTGGTGGAACATCGCCGCCTGCTCGTCGGTGGCCTCGCCGAGCTGTTGCTGTAAGTCGTACTGGCGCTTGAGCATGTCGATCGAGCGGGTGATCTCACCGACCTGGCTGAGCAGGTCCTCGGCGCGGGCCTGCTGGAACGGCAGGGTCTCGATCTGGGTGGTGCTCTGCATGCTCATCTGGAACGGGATCGACGAATGCTGAAGCGGGGTGCCCAGCGGGCGGGTGATGGACTGCACCATCGCCACCCCCGGGGTGTTGAAGACGGCTTTGGCGATCTTCTCCAGCACCAGCATGCCGGCCGGGTCGCGCATGTCGTGATCGGTTTCGATCATCAGCATCTCGGGATTGAGCCGGGCCGCCGAAAAGTGCCGTTCGGCGGCGTCGTAACCGACGTTGGCCGGGGAACTGGCCGGCAGGTAGGAGCGGACGTTGTAGCTGGTCTTGTAGCCGGGAAGGGCCAGCAGGCCGATGAGCGCCACCCCCACCGACACCACCAGGATCGGCCCGGGCCAGCGGACGATCGCGGTGCCGATGCGGCGCCAACCCTGGGTCTGCATCGTTCGTTTGGGGTCGAACAGGCCGAAGTGGCTGCCCATCGTGAGGATCGCCGGAGCCAGGGTCAGTGCCCCCAGCAGGGCCACCGAGATGCCGATCGCGGCGGGCACCCCGAGGCTGTTGAAGTACGGCAGCCGGGTGAAGGTCAAGCAATAGAGGGCGCCGATGATGGTCAGCCCGGACCCGAGTACGACATGCGATGTGCCGCGGTAGGTGGTGTAGAACGCCTTCTCCCGGCTCTGCCCGGCGTGCCGGGCTTCGTGGTAGCGGCCGAGCAGGAAGATCGCATAGTCGGTGCCGGCAGCGATGGACAGCAATGTCAGCAGGTTCGTGGAGTACACCGACAGACCGATGATGTCGTTGTGCGCCAGCACCGCTACCACCCCGCGGGCGGAAGCCACCTCGCACAGCACCATCGCCAGCACGAGCACCACGGTGATCAGCGATCGGTACACCCACAGCAGCATCACGAAGATCACCGCAAAGGTGATCATGGTGACCTTCTCGGATCCCTTTGAGCCGACGTCGAATTGGTCGGCGGTCAGCGGCGAAGGTCCGGTGACATAGGCTTTGATACCCGGCGGCGGCGGGGTGTCGGCCACGATCGCCCGCACCGCTCTGACTGATTCGTCGGACAACCCTTCACCCTGGTTGCCGGCCAGGTAGACCTGACTGTAGGCGGCCTTGCCGTCCGGACTCTGCGCGCCGGCCGCGGTCAGCGGGTCGCCCCAGAAGTCCTGCACATGCTGAACGTGGCGGGTATCGCGTTTGAGCTTGCCGATGAGGACGTCGTAGTAGGCGTGCGCGTCGGCGCCGAGCGGTTGCTCGCCCTCCAGCACGATCATGGCCGCGCTGTCGGAGTCGAACTCCTTGAACACCTTGCCGATGTGCTTCATCGCGATCATCGACGGCGCGTCCTGTGCGCTCAGCGCCACATTGTGAGCCTCGGCGACCTTCTCCAACCGGGGGACGCTGACATTGGTGATCGCGGCCAGCGCCAGCCAGGCCAGGAAGATCGGCACGCACAGCCGGCGGATGAACGTTGCGATGGTCATCGGGGGGTCAGCCGGACTTGTCCAGACAGAAGGTGTAGGCACCCGGGATATCAACCACACGTTCGGCTTTGACGACCCCGTCGATGAGGATGCGGCAGCCCAGCGTGCCGCCGTCGCTTTGGGCCATGATGTTGACGATCACCGCCGGGGTGGTCGTAGACTCCCGGTAGGACCACGGCAGCGCGGCGTTCGCGAGGTGCTGGGGCTGGGCGTTGACGTCGGTGTAGCTGATCATCGCCGTCGAACCGGGGTCTCCAAACACCTCGAGCACAACATTTTTGGGATTGAACGGGACGATCTCGCCGGCTGCCCCGCCGGGGGTGCCGGTGTTGTGGTTGGAGCCGAAGATGCCCTGTAGTCGGTAGACGGTGAAACCGGCCACCCCGATCACCAGGACGGCGACCAGCACCATCCAGCCTCGTCTGACGATCGTCCCCAACACATCTCGGGACAGTACTGTACGGTACCGTTCCGCGTGGGATTATCGTGTGAGACTTGGCAGGATGACCTCGTCGACAAGAGTCGCCACCGTGCGCCGGGTGGCCGGGCGGTTCTGGATCACCGCCCGGAACACCAGATAGCCCGGCAGCAGGTCCCACAGGTCGTCGTCGATCACCTCGGGCCTGATCTCGCCGCGTTCGACCGCCTGCCGCAGCACTGAGGTGATCATCTTCTTGCGCTCGGCGAACTGATGCTGCATCACCGCGTTGAGGGCGGGATTGCGGGATGCCTCGACCAGAACGGCGCGCATCGTCGTGGCGTGCGACTTGGCCTGTCTGGCGATCGTCTCGCCGATCTGGATCAGGTCGTCGCGCAGGTTCCCGGTCTCCGGCGGCACGGCAACCTGGCTCATCCCCTGCATCACCGCGGCCAGCACCAGTTCCGCTTTGGTGGGCCAGCGCCGATACACGGTGGCTTTGCTGGCCCGGGCGGTGGCCGCCACCTCATCGACGGTGAGCCGCTCGTATCCGTTCTCCTGCAAGAGTTGCAGGGTGACCGCGAGCAGTTCGCTGTCCCGTTCGGTGCTGGCCACGGTGTCACGATAGCCGGGGGTGCGACGCGGTCCACTTCGTGACCGCTCAGCGGGCGAGCGACGTCTTCACCGCTCGTGCTCTCGTAGCTCACGCAGCACACTCGTGCCGTTGACGGTCTCGTTGACATCCCCCGAGACGGGCTCGATGGAGCGAAGATCGATCCTGGGGTCGGCCGGACTGACTTCGCCCGCGGCGATCATTTTCGCCCATTCGTCGGCGCTCATGCCCTCACCCACGCGCCCGCACCAACTCCAGCACATCGGCGCCGAACTGCTCGAGTTTGCGGGCGCCGATCCCGGGGATCGCAGTCAACGCGGCCTCGTCGGCGGGCAGCGACTCGGCGATCGCGATCAGGGTGTTGTCGGTGAAGACCACATAGGCGGGCACGCTCAGCTCGCGGGAGACCTTCAGCCGCCACTCCTTGAGTTCGGCGAGCAGTGTCTCGTCGATGTCCACCGCGCAGGTGTCGCAGCGCCGCAACATGATCGACGTCGTGCTGCTGAGCACGGCGTTGCACACCCGGCAGTGCGGGGTGGCACCACGCTGGCGGCGCGGCTTGTCCGGGGCGGGCACCGCACGGGTCTGCGGGGCGATACCGCCCAGGAATCGGGACGGTTTGCGGCTCTGCCGCCCGCCGGGGGCGCGGGCCAGCGCCCAGCTGAGCTCCAGATGTGTTCGGGCCCTGGTGATGCCGACATAGAGCAGCCGACGCTCCTCCTCGACGGCCTCGCTGTCGGGGCCGTGCGCCAGGGCGTGCGAGATCGGCAGGGTGCCGTCGGCCAGGCCGACCAGGAACACCGCGTCCCACTCCAGGCCCTTGGCGGCGTGAAAGGAGGCCAGCGTGACGCCCTGCACGGTAGGTGGGTGCCGGGCGTCCGCGCGCACCCGCAGTTCGGCCACCAGGGCGGGCAGATCCAGGTCCGGCCGGGCGGCCACTTCCTCGTCGACCAGCTCGGCCAACGCCGACAACGCCTCCCAGCGCTCCCTGGCCTTGACACCCGTGGGCGCTTCGGGGGTCAGGCCGAGCGGTTCGAGCAGACCGCGGACCACCTCCGACAGCGCGCCGTCAGCACCCCCGCCGGGACCCCGCTCCCCCGCCCGCTGCAGGACCACCAATGCCTGCCGGATCTCCTGGCGGGAGAAGAACCCCTCCCCGCCGCGCACCTGGAACGGGATACCCGCCTCGGTGAGCGCCTCCTCGTAGACCTCGGATTGGGCGTTGATCCGGTACAGCACCGCGATCTCGGCGGCCGGGGTACCGGATTCGATAAGCACCGTGATGGAGCGGGCGACGGCGGCGGCCTCGGCGACCTCGTCGGGGTGATCGCGGAACGTCGGCTCCGGCCCGGGCGGTCGCTGCCCGATCAGGTGCAGTCTGGATCCGGCCATCCGGCCGCGCGCGGCGGCGATCACCCGGTTGGCCAGCGACACCACCTGCGGGGTGGAGCGGTAGTCCCGCTCCAGGCGCACCACCGTCGCCTCGGGGAACCGGCGGGAGAAGTCCAGGAGGAAACGCGGTGAAGCCCCGGTGAAGGAGTAGATGGTCTGGTTGGCGTCGCCGACGACGGTCAGATCGTCACGGTCGCCGAGCCAGGCGTCGAGCACCCGTTGCTGCAGCGGGGTGACGTCCTGGTATTCGTCGACGACGAAACAGCGGTAGCGGTCGCGGAACTCGGTCGCCACCGCGGCGTCGTTCTCGATCGCGGCGGCGGTGTGCAGCAGCAGGTCGTCGAAGTCCAGCAGCGTCACCCCGTCCCGGTTGGCCTTGAGCTTCTCGTAGCCGGCGTAGACCGCGGCGACCTTGGCGGCGTCCAG
>Ga0116181_1003629_pt1 | contig 11934 bp, 6 predicted proteins | sample AD_UKC075_MetaG_FD_89752 | JGI IMG/M metagenome (GOLD analysis project Ga0116181, IMG submission 89752) | Active sludge microbial communities of municipal wastewater-treating anaerobic digesters from USA - AD_UKC075_MetaG | ecosystem: Engineered > Bioreactor > Anaerobic > Digestate | place: USA...
CGCTCGATCTCGGGGTTGCCGCGTTGCACCGAATCAAAGTCGAGCTCGGCCGCATTGGTGCCGGTGGCCATGGAACTGGCGGCGCTGCCGCCCATGCCGATGCGCATGCCCGGGCCGCCCAGCTGGATCAGCAGGGAGCCTGCGGGGAATTCGATTTTCTGGGTCAGCTCGGCGTCGATCACGCCCAGGCCGCCTGCGATCATGATGGGCTTGTGGTAGCCACGGTCCACACCGGCCACGGTCTGCTCGTATTCGCGGAAATAGCCCAGCAGGTTGGGCCGGCCAAACTCGTTGTTGAAGGCCGCGCCGCCCAGCGGGCCTTCGACCATGATCTGCAGCGGGCTGGCGATGTGCTCGGGCTTGCCGAATTCACCACCCCAGAGCTTGGACACGGTAAAACCGGTCAGGCCGGCCTTGGGCTTGGAGCCGCGCCCAGTGGCGCCTTCGTCGCGGATCTCGCCACCCGCGCCAGTGGACGCACCGGGGAAGGGCGAAATCGCGGTCGGGTGGTTGTGGGTTTCCACCTTCATCAGTACATGGCTGGTGGCGCTACTTTTTTCATAGCTAGGTGCGGAGGTGTTTCCTCCGCCTGCGGCCATTTTGGCCACAAAACGCTCGACCTGGGAGCCTTCCATGATGGAGGCGTTGTCCGAGTACGCCACCACCGTGTGCTGGGGCGCCAACTGGTGGGTGTTGCGGATCATGCCGAACAGGCTCTTGTCCTGCGCCACCCCGTCGATGGTGAACTGGGCGTTGAAGATCTTGTGGCGGCAGTGTTCGCTGTTGGCCTGGGCGAACATCATCAGTTCCACGTCGGTGGGGTTGCGCTGCAGCGTGGTGAAGGCGTTGACCAGGTAGTCGATCTCGTCTTCCGCCAGCGCCAGGCCCCACTGGGTGTTGGCGGCGGTCAGTGCCGCACGGCCGCCGCCGAGCACGTCCACGAAGGCCATCGGCTGGGCCTGCAGTTCGGTGAACAGGCGGTTCGCCTGGGCCGGGTCGAACAGCACCGACTCGGTCATGCGGTCGTGCAGCAGCGCGGCGATGCGCTGGCGCTGGGCGTCGTCCAGCGACGGCTTGCTCAGCAGCCCCGGCTTCAATGTGATGCGGTATTCCACGAAACGCTCGACCCGGCGCAGCATGATGCCGCAGTTGTGGGCAATGTCGGTGGCCTTGGACGCCCAGGGCGACACAGTGCCCAGGCGCGGGGTGACCACGATCACCTCGCCGTCCAGCGGGCCCTGGTAAGGGTCGCCATAGGTCAGCAGCGCGGCCAGGCGCTCCTGGGTGGCGGCGTCGGGCGCCGTCTCGCTGGACACCAGGTGCACAAAACGCCCGGCGATGCCGGTGATCTTGTCGTGGATGGCCTGCAGCTGGGGCAGCAGCTGACGCACGCGGAATTCGCTCAGGGCATTGGGCGCGGTGCCGCTGGCGGCGCCGTCGAACAGGGACACGTGTAAAGACGGGGTCTGGCTGGACAAGGTCACGGGCTGGGTCAGGTGAAGATGCCTGAAAAAGTGGGATGGAGCACAGGGCACAGGCAGTCTGCCAGGGCCGCCGCTGAATGGGGCAGCCCGGTGGCCACCCGGGGAACCGCATATTTTACGGTGCCAAGCAGATGGATTTCTCCAATGGGATAATCCCCGCCATGACGATTACCTATAAAAGCGCCGAAGACATCGAGGGCATGCGGCTGGCCTGCCGCCTCGCGTCCGAGGTGCTCGACTACCTGACCCCGTTCGTCAAGGCCGGCGTCACCACCCGCGAAATCGACCGCCTGGCGGGCGAATACATGGTCAACGTGCAGGGCACCCGCTCGGCCACGCTGAACTACCAGCCGCCGGGCTACCCGCCCTACCCGGCTTCGCTGTGCACCTCGCTCAACCATGTGGTGTGCCATGGCATCCCGAACGACAAGCCCCTGAAGAAGGGCGACATCATGAACATCGATGTCACCGTCATCACGCCGGACGGCTGGTACGGCGACAACAGCCGCATGTACGTCATCGGCGACGGCTCGATCGCCGCCAAGCGCCTGTGCGCACTGACCTTCGACGCCATGTGGATCGGCATCCAGCAGGTCAAGCCCGGCGCCCACCTGGGCGATATTGGCCACGCCATCCAGAAGTTTGCCGAGGGGCATGGCTTCAGCGTGGTGCGCGAGTTCTGTGGCCACGGCATCGGCAAGGTCTTCCACGAGGAACCCCAGGTGCTGCACTACGGCCGCCCGGGCACGCTGGAAGAACTCAAGCCCGGCATGGTGTTCACCATCGAACCCATGATCAACGCCGGACGCCGCGAGATCAAGGAATTCGGCAACGACGGCTGGACCATCGTCACCAAGGACCACAGTCTGTCAGCCCAGTGGGAACACACGGTGCTGGTGACCGAGACCGGCTACGAAGTGCTGACGCTGTCGGCCGGTAGCCCGCCCCTGCCCTCCTTCGTGACTGCAACCCGCACTTGACCAGCATCCAGACCCTGCGCGAGGAATACCGCGCACAGAAAGCCGCCACCCTGCAGTCCGTACAGGACAGCGGCGCCTCGGCGCGAGGTATCCGCAAGTTCCTGCACCGCCTGGCTGGCCATGCCGACCGCGCCCTGCAGGGCCTGTGGCAGCAGGCGGGTTTCCCAGACAGCTTCGCGCTGCTGGCCGTGGGCGGTTTCGGTCGGGCCGAGCTGTTTCCACATTCGGACGTGGACGTGCTGGTGCTGCTGCCCGACGGCCAGGACCCGGACACCGACGCCGCCCTGAGGCAGCGCATCGAGGGCTTCATCGGCAGCTGCTGGGATGCGGGGCTGGAGATTGGCTCCAGCGTACGCACCGTCACCGAATGCGTGGACGAAGCGGCCAAGGACGTGACGGTGCAGACCTCGCTGCTGGAGGCCCGCCGCGTCACCGGCAACGCAGCCCTGTTTGGCCTGTTCGAGCAGCGCTTCCGCGCTGCGCTCGACCCGCACGCCTTCCTGGTGGCCAAGACACTGGAGCAGCGCCAGCGCCACCACAAGTTTGAAGACACCCCCTACTCGCTGGAGCCCAACTGCAAGGAATCCCCCGGCGGCCTGCGCGACCTGCAGACCATTCTGTGGGTGTCCAAGGCAGCGGGTTTCGGCCGCACCTGGGACGAACTGGCCGCCAACGGCCTGGCCACCAGCTACGAAGTGCGGCAGATCAAGCGCAACGAAGCCCTGCTGAGCCTGATCCGCGCGCGCCTGCACATCACAGCCCACCGCCGCGAAGACCGGCTGGTGTTCGACCTGCAGACCGCCGTGGCCGAGGCCTTCGGCTACCGCCAGGAGGAAGGCGCCCACCGGCTTGCCATGCGCGCCAGCGAGGTGCTGATGCGGCGCTATTACTGGGCGGCCAAGGCGGTGACCCAGCTCAACCAGATCCTGCTGCTCAACATCGCGGACCGGCTCAACCCGTCCACCCATGTGCCCACGCCCATCAACGAGCGCTTCCTGGACAAGGCCGGCATGGTCGAGGTGGTGGACGACGAGCTCTACCTGCGCGAGCCGCACGCCATCCTGGAAACCTTCCTGCTCTACGAGACCACGCTGGGCCTCAAGGGCCTGTCGGCGCGCACCCAGCGGGCGCTGTACAACGCCCGCCATGTGATGAACGCGGCCTTCCGCCGTGACCCGGTCAACCGCGCCACCTTTCTGCGCATCCTGCAGCAGCCCTCCGGCATCACCCATGCGATGCGTCTGATGAACCAGACCTCGGTGCTGGGGCGCTACCTCTGGGTGTTCCGCAACATCGTGGGGCAGATGCAGCACGACCTGTTCCACGTCTACACGGTGGACCAGCACATCATCATGGTGCTGCGCAACGTGCGGCGCTTTTTCATGGCCGAGCATGCGCACGAATACCCCTTCTGCTCTCAGCTGGCCGCTGGCTGGGACAAGCCCTGGCTGCTGTTCGTGGCCGCCCTCTTCCACGACATCGCCAAGGGCCGTGGAGGTGACCATTCCGAGCTGGGCGCCAAGGAGGTGAAGCGCTTCTGCCGCGACCACGGCATCGCCCGCGAAGACGAGCAGCTCATCCAGTTCCTGGTGGCCGAGCACCTGGCCATGAGCCGCGTGGCCCAGAAGGCCGACCTGAGCGACCCGGCGGTGATTTCCGCCTTTGCCCAGCGCGTGGGCAACGAGCGTTACCTCACGGCGCTGTACCTGCTGACGGTGGCCGACATCCGCGGCACCAGCCCCAAAGTGTGGAACGCGTGGAAAGGCAAGCTGCTGGAAGACCTGTACCGCTACACCTTGCGCGTGTTGGGCGGCCGCGCCCCCGACGCCGATGCCGAGGTGGAAGCCCGCAAGCGCGAGGCCCTGGTGCAACTGGCCTTACACGCCATGCCCTTCGAGTCGCACAAGAAGCTGTGGAACACGCTGGACGTGGGCTACTTCATGCGCCACGACGCGGGCGACATCGCCTGGCACACCCGCCAGCTGTCACGCATCATCGAACACCGCAAACCGGAGGACGCCACCCGTGCCATCGTGCGGGCGCGCATCTCGCCGGTGGGTGAAGGCATGCAGGTGCTGGTGTATACCCCCGACCAGCCCGATCTGTTCGCGCGCATCTGCGGCTATTTCGACCAGGCCGGCTTCAGCATCCTCGACGCCAAGGTGCATACCGCCAGCGATGGCCGTGCACTCGACACCTTCCAGGTGGTCACCGCCGCCCTGCCCGAGCACTACCGCGAACTGATCAGCATGGTCGAGACCAATCTGGCCCGCACCATCGACCAGGCCGGCCCCCTGCCCTCGCCCAGCCGGGGCCGGGTGTCGCGCCGGGTGAAAAGTTTCCCCATCGCCCCGCGCATCGACCTGCGGCCCGACGACAAGGCCCAACGCTGGCTGCTGAGCATATCCGCCAGCGACCGGGTGGGCCTGCTCTATTCGGTGGCCCGAGTGCTGGCCAAACACAAGATCAACCTGCGCCTGGCCAAGGTCACCACGCTGGGCGAGCGGGTGGAAGACACCTTCCTGATCGACGGCCCCGAGCTGCAACAGAACTGGGCGCAGATCGAGATCGAGACCGAGCTGCTGCAGGCGCTGGCGGCCTGATTTCCTTATTCGTCCTTGATACCCACCTGCTGCGCCAACAAGGCGTAGCGACGTGACTCGGCCTGCACCTGGTTGCGGAAGCGCGTCTGTGCATAGCCGGTGGTCTGCACGCCCTGTGCGGCCAGCTCGGCCCGTGCCGTCGGGTTGGCGAGTACGCGGTCGGCCTCGGCGGCCAGGGCATCCACCACAGCCTGGGGCGTGTGTACCGGTGCGAACAGGCCGAACCAGGTGCCCGCATGGAAACCCTTGTAGGTCTCGGCCACGGTGGGCACCGTGGGCAGCAGCGCATGGCGGGCGGTACCGCCCGAGGCCAGCGCCACCAGGCGACCGTCACGCACATGCGGCAGCGCGGGGGTGACGGCGATGAACATCACGTCCACCTGCCCGGCGATCACATCCGCCATGCCCAAGGGGCCGCCGCGGTAGGGAATATGGGTCACATGGATGCCGGCTTTTTGTTTGAGCTGCTCCATGCTGAACTGCAGCGCCGTGCCGTTGCCGGCCGATGCGTAGTTGTAGCGGCCTGGCTGGGCGCGTGCGGCGGTAATGAAGTCCTGCAAGGTCTTGAAGCCGGTCCTGGGGTTGGCCACGAGCAGGAAGTCCGTCTCGCCCAGCGAGGCGACAGGCACCAGGTCCCGTTCCACGTCGTAAGGCAGGCCCTTGCGCAGGGCCGGCAGGATGGTGATGGGGCCGTCCGCTCCCACCAGCAGGGTGTAGCCGTCGGGAGCAGCTTTAGACACCGCGTCGGCCGCCACGATGCCGCCCGCCCCCGCGCGGTTTTCCACCACCACGGGTTGCTTCCAGGTGTCTGTCAGGCGGGTGCCGAGGTAACGCGCCAGCACGTCCGGTGTGCTGCCCGCCGTGTTGGACACCAGCAGGTGCACGGGTTTGGCCGGATAGGACTGCGCATGGGCACCCAGCACACAGGCAGCGCCGGCCAGCAGCACGGCGAAGGATCGGAGGAAAGGCACACGGCGCATGGAGAGGCTCACAGCAAAACAGGTGCCGGATTCTCTGCCGCCACACCGTGGCGGAGAACGACGCATTAGCAGTTTGCTTATCGCAAAACCGAATAAAGCGGACGGTTGTTTACGTATGGCGGGCCAGCAAAGCCTGCACCGCCTGCGCCGTGCGGTCGGCTGCACCCCGGTGGGCGGCGGCGAATTGCTCGGCCGCGGCACGAACCTGCGCGCCCCGCGCAGCATCCTGCGCTAGCGCCACCGCCTGTTGCACGCCTTGCGCCATGGAATCCACCGCGAAGGCTGCCCCCGCCTGCTCGGCCAGGGTCGCGGCCTCCTGGAAGTTGAATACCGACGGCCCCATGACCACCGGGCAGCCGCAGGCCGCCGCCTCGATCAGGTTCTGCCCACCCAGCGGCGCGAAGCTACCCCCCAGCAGGGCCACGCTGCCCAGGCCGTAGTACAGCGGCATTTCGCCCATCGAGTCGCCCAGCCATACATCGGCGGCCTGCGGCGCGGCATCCGGGCCCCAGGCACTGCGCCGTGACACGGAAAAACCATGCTGCCGCACCAGGGCCTCCACCTCGTCGAAGCGCTGGGGGTGGCGCGGCACGATCAACCACTGCACCCGGCTATTTGCTATAAAATCAGAAGCATCCTGCGGAGGATTTCCGGCCGCGGAAGGCCGAAACTGCTTCAGAGCTGCGAGCCATTGCGCCTCTTCCCCCTCGCGCGCACTGGCCAGCAGCACCACCGGTCGGCCGGCCGCCGCACACCGCTCACGCAGCGCATGCCCGCGTGCCAGCAGGGCAGCATCGGGGGTCGCGTCGAATTTCAGATTGCCAAAAATTCCCTGCACCGGCGCACCGAGCTGGCGCAGCCGGTCAGCATCCGCCTGCGACTGCGCCCACACCGCCGCCAGCCCCCCAAAGGCCGGTCGCGCCAGCCAGCCCACCCGCTCGGCCTTGCGCAGCGAATGGGCGTTGAGCCGGGCATTGGCCAGCACCAGCGGCACACCCTGCGCGCGGCACCCGGCCACCAGGTTGGGCCAGACTTCTGTTTCCATCAGGATGCCGATGGCCGGCCGGAACCGCGCCAGAAAACGGCCCACGGCGGCGGGGGTGTCCCAGGGTTGCCAGACCTGCATGTCACCGGGTTGCAGCAGGGCCTTGCCCTCCGCCCGCCCGGTGGCCGTGCCATGGGTCAGCAGCAGGCGCATGCCGGGCATCTGGCGGCGCAGGGCACGCACCAGGATCGCTGCAGCACGGGTTTCGCCCATGGAGACGGCGTGCACCCAGACCCAGCCCTGCCCTGGCGCGGAACCAGCGCCGTAGTCCCCAAAGCGTTCTTCGATGGCCTCCAGGTAACCCGGCTCCTGCACACCCCGACGCGCCAGCTTGCGACGCAGCAGGGGCTGCATGGCCCACACCACGGCGGAGTACAGCCAGCGCACGGTGGCGTGCAACAAGCTCAATGCGCCGCCTTGCCGATGTGGGCGTCGGGCTTCACGCTCAGCAGCAGTGCCGTCATTTCCTTGGAGATACGCTCCAGCGCCTCGGGCGTCTGGCCCTCGAAACGCAACACCACCACCGGCGTGGTGTTGGACGAGCGGATCAGCCCGAAGCCGTCCGGCCAGTCCACCCGCAGCCCGTCGATGGTGGACACCTGGGCCGGTGCTGCGAACTGCGCGCGCGCCAGCAGCTGGCTCACCACCTGGGCCGGCTCGCCCTCGGCACAGGCCACGTTGAGTTCGGGTGTGGAAAAGCTGGTGGGCAAGGCGTCAAGCACGGCGTTGGCGTCAGGGCTGCGGCTGACGATCTCCAGCAGGCGGCAGCCGGCATAGGTGCCGTCGTCGAAGCCGAACCAGCGCTCCTTGAAGAAGATGTGCCCGCTCATCTCACCGCCCAGCGGGGAGTTGACCTCTTTCATCTTGGCTTTGATCAGCGAGTGGCCGGTCTTGTACATCAGCGGCACACCACCCGCAGCCTCAATGGCCGGGGCCAGGCGCTGGGTGCATTTCACGTCAAACAGAATTTGCCCGCCGGGCACACGCGACAACACGTCGCGTGCGAACAGCATCATCTGCCGGTCGGGGTAGATGTTGTTGCCGCCCTTGGTGACGATGCCCAGGCGGTCGCCGTCGCCGTCGAAGGCGAGGCCCAGCTCGGCGTCGCTGCTCTGCAGGGTGTTGATCAGGTCCTGCAGGTTCTCGGGCTTGCTGGGGTCGGGGTGGTGGTTGGGGAAGTTGCCGTCCACCTCGCTGAACAGCTCAATCACCTCGCAACCCAGCGCACGGAAGATGCCGGGCGCCGAGGCACCGGCAATGCCGTTGCCCGAGTCCACCACCACCTTCATGGGGCGCGCCAGCTTCACGTCACCCACGATGCGTGCGGTGTAGTCAGCCAGCACATCCTCGTGACGCACCGAGCCGCCGGCGGCCAGCGTCCAGCTCTCGTTTTCCATGGTCTGGCGCAGCGCCTGGATCTCGTCGCCATAGATGGCCCGGCCGCCCAGCACCATCTTGAAGCCGTTGTAGTCCCGGGGGTTGTGGCTGCCGGTCACCTGGATACCGCTGGTGCACAGGGTGTGGGCCGCGAAGTACAGCATGGGCGTGGTCACCAGGCCCACGTCGATGACCTGCACCCCGGCGGCCACCAGCCCCCGGATCAGCGCGGCGGACAGGGCCGGCCCGCTCAAACGGCCATCACGCCCCACGGCCACCACCTTTTCGCCCTCGCGCAGGGCGGCAGTGCCGAACGCGCGGCCCAGGCCTTCGGCCACCTCTTCCGTCAGGGTGGACGGCACGATGCCGCGGATGTCGTAGGCCTTGAAGATGGAGGGGGTGACTTGCATGGGATGAACTCGTTAGGGGTCAATAAATGATACGTCCGGACGTGCCAGGGAATCTGAAAAACTGCAAGAACTAGGCCGGCACCCGGAAAGCCTCGGGCGCCATTCCGTCCCGCTGGCGGGCATGCATCACCTGGAAGGCCTGCTCCAGCCCCCGGCGGAAACGGTCGGTGTCGAACAGGGCGCAGCCCAGCCGACCCTGCTCCAGCCGGGTGCGCAAGCCCCGAAGTTCCTCGGGGTGGGTGGCCAGTTGCAGGGCCCGGGCCTCATAGGCGGCCAGATCTTCGCAGATGAGTTCTGGCATGTCCGCCGCGCGCAGCAGGCTCGCAGCCACCCGCCCCGCGAAGCTGTGGCCCAGGCAGGTCAGCACGGGCAGCCCGACCCACAGTGCATCGCTGCAGGTGGTGTGGGCGTTGTAGGGCAAGGTGTCCAGGAACAGGTCGGCCAGCCGCTGGCGCGCCAGGTGCTCGGGCAGGCCCATGCGCGCTGCAAACACCAGGCGGGTGGGGTCTAGGCCCCGCGCTGCGGCCTCCTTGCGCAGGTTGGCCGCCGCCTCGTCGTTGTCCTGCAGCAGCCACAGCACGCTGCCTTCGACCCGTGCGAGCAGGCGCATCCAGATGTCGAACACGCCGGGCGTGATCTTGTAGTTGTTGTTGAAGCAGCAGAAGACAAACCCTTCGGCCGGCAGCCCCGCCGCAGCGCGCGAGGGGGTCTCTGGCGCCACCGCGCGCTGCCGGTCGTTGACCTGGTAGCTGCCGGGCAGCTGCACGATCTTCTCGGTGTAGTACGCCGCGTGCTCGAACGGCGTGACCACTGCGTCTCCGAGGATGTAGTCCACGTACTCCACCCCCAGCGTGCCCGGGTAGCCCAGGTAGCTTACCTGCACCGGCGCCGGTCGCAGCGCCAGCACTCCGGGCCGACCGTCGGCCGTATAGCCCTTGAGGTCCACCAGGATGTCGATTTCACAGGCCCGCAGCTGCTCGGCCATCTGCTGGTCGGTGAGGTGTGCCACTTCCTTGAAGTGCTCGAAGCCCCGCATCAGCCGTTCGCGCATGGGGCTTGCCTGTTGCGGCCCATAGGAGAAAGCGTACAGCTCGAACCGGCTGCGGTCATGTCGCTCGAACAATTCGGCCATGAGGTAGGCCGTGGCATGGTCATAAAGGTCTGCCGACAGATACGCCACGCGGATGCGGGAATGCGCATAGGCCTCGCCACGCCACAGCGGCATGCCCTGGGGGTATTTGTCCATGGCGAACCGCCGGGCACATGCCAACTGGTCCGGCGCGGAACCACTCTCGGAGAGAAACAGGAAAGGTGCCGCAGCCGCCTGCCCCGCCCTCACCTGCTCCAGCAAGGCCTGGTGGCTTTCGCCAAGAGCCTCCCACTGGCACATCAGGCGCAAGGCGTGGGCCCTGTAGCCTGGTGCGTATGGATAGTCCAGCTGCAGCGCCAGGGTGCGGTCGTAGGCAGCGGCGGCCTCACCATACCGGCCCAGCTTGCGCAGCATCTGGCCCTGGTTGAAGCAGGCATCTGCGGAGCCGGGGTCCCATTTCGCAGCCTCTTCATAGTCATGCAACGCTGCCTGCGCATGCCCCAGTTCCTGCAATGCCAGTCCTCTGGCACCAAAGGCATTCGCCATCATCTGCGCCGAGACATTGCCACCGTGCCACTGGGGGCCTCGTCCCGCCTGTGCATGCCCTGCCGCCGTATGCCTGTGCGTGAACGCAAAAAAATCCTCCAGCAGGCCGATGGCATCCTGCTGCCGGTGCAGGCACACGAGAACAACGGAAAGGTTGACCACCAGCTCAGGAGCCAGGTAGCCGTTCTGCATGGCTTGCTCGTACAGGCCCAGGGCCTGGGTATAAGCCTGCAACTCATAGCAGGCATTGGCGCAATGGAAGGCCGCCTCGGCACGCCTGGTTTGGTCCATGGAGGGCTGTGCCATGGCATGCTGGAAAGCCTGCAGGGCTGCTGCATGTTCGCCCAGGTGCTGCAATGCAACACCCTTGCGCATCCAGACGGCCCCGTTGGCGCCGTCCAGCCGTAAAGCCTGGTCGTAGGCGGCAACGGCCTCCCGGAACTGCTGCATCATCGCCAGGGTATTGCCCGATGCGACATGGGCCTCCACGTGGTTGCGCGACAGCTGCAGCACCCGCGAGAACGTCGCCAGGGCCTGCGCATGCTGCCCCGCCTGGGCGCGTGCGATCCCCAGCTTGTAGATACCGCCTGCATCGGTGGGGTTGATGTCGGCAGCCTGCGCATAGTGGTCTGCTGCCTGTGCGAAGGCATCCAGTGCCATGTACACCCCTGCAGTGGCCCGATGGAACTGTGCATGGCGCGGCTGCAAGGCGACTGCCTGGTGCAAATGGACCAGGGCATCGTGCGAAAGCCCCCGTTTGTGGGCGATGACCCCCAGCGCATAGTGCGCCTGAGACTCACCAGGGTCCTGCTGCACGATCTCGCGGTAAAGGGCTTCGGCTTGTTCGAGCGCCCCCTTCTGGAACAACTGGGCGGCCTTCTGCAATTTGTCCTGTGTGCTCATGACGGGTTTCCGTTCAGCCACCCAGCACCTGGGCGTGCGGATGCGCAACGGCAAAACTCTGCGGTGCCAGTCCGTCCCGCTGGCGAGCATGCATCACCTGGAAGGCCTGCTCCAGCCCCCGGCGGAAGCGGTCGGTGTCGAACAGGGCGCAGCCTAGCCGACCCTGCTCCAGCCGGGTGCGCAAGCCCCGAAGTTCCTCGGGGTGGGTGGCCAGCTGCAGGGCCCGGGCCTCGTAGGCGGCCAGGTCTTCGCAGATGAGTTCGGGCATGTCCGCCGCGTGCAGCAGGCTGGCCGCCACCCGCCCCGCGAAGCTGTGGCCCAGGCAGGTCAGCACGGGCAGCCCGACCCACAGTGCATCGCTGCAGGTGGTGTGGGCGTTGCAGGGCAAGGTGTCCAGGAACAGGTCGGCCAGCCTCTGGCGTGCCAGGTGCTCGGGCAGGCCCATGCGCGCTGCAAACACCAGCCGGGTGGGGTCTATGCCCCGCGCTGCGGCCTCCTTGCGCAGGTTGGCCGCCG
>Ga0116181_1003630_pt1 | contig 11933 bp, 14 predicted proteins | sample AD_UKC075_MetaG_FD_89752 | JGI IMG/M metagenome (GOLD analysis project Ga0116181, IMG submission 89752) | Active sludge microbial communities of municipal wastewater-treating anaerobic digesters from USA - AD_UKC075_MetaG | ecosystem: Engineered > Bioreactor > Anaerobic > Digestate | place: USA...
CCCCAACAAGAACGCATCTGGAGAATCAGGGAACCATGTCGGTCAGCTCCGTTGCCGGTACGCTGAATGATCCGGCCAAGAAGTGCTGGTACCTTGCCTACACCAAGCCGCGCAACGAACATGCCGCGAGCCTGCAGTTGGCGCGCCAAGGCTACGTGATCTATCTGCCGTTGTACAAGACGCTTGTGCGCACGCCAAGCGGCATGGCTGTTCGGCGCGGGCCGATGTTTCCCCGTTATGTTTTCTTCCATCCGGGAAGCCCCGGCCAGTCCATTGCGCCAGTGCGTTCCACCTTGGGGGTCAGCCACATTGTCCGTTTTGGCGTCTCACCGGCTACCGTGGACGATGGACTCGTCACCGCATTGCGTGCGTTCGAGCAACAACGCGAACACTTGCACCCGGCCGAGCTGTCTGCACTCAAGCCGGGCAGTCGCGTGACCGTGTGCGCTGGGCCGCTGAAGGGACTGGAAGGTCTGGTCAGCACGATGGCTGGCAAGCGCGTCATGGTATTGCTGGATGTGCTGGGCCAGCAGACCCGGGTTGGCGTTCCCGACTACCAGTTGCAGGCGCTTGAAGCCTGAGCCCGGAAAGGGCTCGGTGGGTTCAGCGGATGCTCGTCGACCGGCTTCTTGAGGCCGATGTGATGGCCTGCGGGAGTTCAACGTCCAGTGGTATCCAGGCTTCCACCGTGGTACCTGTTCCTCCAGCGCTGGAAATTTGCAATGTGCCGCCAAGCGATGCGGCGCGCTCGCGCATGCCCGACACGCCGTAACTTCCACCACGCGAACCGGCGAAACCACGCCCATCATCCTCCACCGTCAGGCGCAGGCCGCGATCGGCTGTCGAAAGGCGCACCCGGATATGGCTGGCCTGGGCGTGTCGGGCGGCATTGGTCATCGATTCCTGCAAGATGCGGAAAATGGTTGTCGTGCGCACGTCATCGAGCACGAGGTTCGCCGGCAGGCGGTCGTCCAACTCGCACGGGATGCCCATCGCCTGCTGGAACTCGTTCAGCAGGCTCTCTGCCGCTGGACCCAGGCCTGCTTCCAGAGCGGCAGGGCGAAGCCTGCCCGCAATTTCACGGACCACCGTCATGATCCCGTCGATGCTCCGTTTCAGCACATCAACTTGTTTGGGCAGCAAGGTTGCCGGGTCCGCTTGGACTGCCCTCGGCAGCATGGCCACATCCATGCGCAGAACGGTCAGGCGCTGGCCCAGGTCGTCATGAATCTCCTGCGCCACTTGTTTGCGCACATCCTCACGTTTGGCATCTTCATGGGCGGCCAGTTCGCGCAGGGCTTGCTGTGACGCGCTCAAGCCAGCTTGCAGGCGGGTCTGAAGCAGCACTTCCAATCGCAACTGGCTCGAATAACGCAGGCCAACCCAAAGCAGCAAAATGATGGAGGCAACGCGCAGCATGGCCGCCATCACGCGCAGAAGGTCGAACAGGTCAGCCTTGGCGTCGAGTTCGCTCGCCATCGCACCCACCATGGTTCCCAGGTCGATTTCGTACATCGCAGTGTTACGGACATATTCGGCATCCAGAAGCGCCGCGCGGGCTTCTGGCCATTGACCGGATCGCATCAGCGCGACGGCTTGGGCCTCAATGCCCCGCAGCTGCTGGTGACGGTCCAGCAGCGCGTTGATTTCGCCTGAAAAAGCCAGTCCGTGATTGAGATCTCCAACCGTCTTCACGGCTTGCTCTAGCTCGTCGTTGACTTGTTCGTACTTCCTGGCGCGCAAGATGTTGCGCTCAAGCGCTGTGACCATCAACATGTTCGACAGCGCGATCCCCGTCCGGCGAGCCTGTTCCAGGCTGCTTCGCAGGTTCATGTCCTGGGTGTGGAGTTCATGGTCCTTGAAGTCCACATAGACGCTCAACCCCGTTGTCAGGATCACGATCGCCACCGCGGCGCGAACCCCGTTCTGGACATTCAACAGCGACGATTCCCGGGCGCGCTCACCTGACATGGCGCTGCTCATTCCATCACTCTGTCGGCAACCCTCAACATGTCCGCAGGGACCGCGATCCCGAGTGCTTTTGCCACTTTCAGGTTGATGGTCAGGCCGAAATGCTCCGCCAGGTCCCAGGGGATCAAGCCAGGGTTGACGCCTCTCAGTGCCAGGACCGCCTTTTTGCCTGCGGCATAGCCGACCAGGAAATAGTCGACCCCGTAAGCGGCCAGTGCGCCGCGCCCCAAGCTCCCGAAGCTCCCGGTGAAGAAGGGAATCCGGTTTGCATGGCAAGCATCCGCAACCGACTGAATGGCGGCTGCAACCGTGTTGTCTGAAACGATGAAGATGGCTTGCACTTTTTGGGCCAGTGCTTGCGCGGCAGCGGCGGTGTCGCTGGTGTCCTTTACGGTGACCTCCACCAGTTCCAGCCCGAGTTTTCTTGCTGCCACCCGCAAGCTGTTGACCTGCGTGACTGAATTGCTCTCGGCGGGGTTGTAGAGGGTTCCCCATTTCTTCACATTCGGCGCGATCTTGGAATAGGTCTCCAGCTGAAGAGCAATCGGCCAGCGATCGCTGACGCCCGTCACATTCGTTCCTGTCGGTTTGCCAGGCGCACCACCGGCGGGGACGATTCCCGCACCCACCGGATCCGTCACCGCTGAAAACACCACGGGCACGCTGTTGGTTGCCTTGACAGCGGCGGCGGTCGGGCCGGTCCCCATGCTGTGGATCAAAACCACCTTGTCGGAAAGGAACTTTTGCACCGCGGCCAGCGCGCGCTCCGGGTCATTGCCGACGGTCTGAACATCGAATGTTGCGTTCACCCCCTCCTTCAACCCGACGCCGGCCAAAGCCGCCTCAAAGCCTTTCTCGTTCGACTCCAGAACGGGAATCGCCCCACTGCGGATCACGCCGATCCGTACCATCTTCTGGTCCTGCGCGCACAACGGCAGCGGCGCAATTGCCACGAGGATGGCGACAGCCAAGCCACGGCCAAGGTTTGACAAGTCAAGCCTGCGTCGAGAATGGAATGCGGTCCCGGCCATCATTTCCCTGACTCCTGAGTTTGGATCGTGGTGATTCGGATTAGACACGCTGGCATGGGGTCTAGGAAAATTCCTATTTTTTACTTGGCTTCGTCCGATGGTGCACTGCCGCAAATACGGCTAAAGTCAAAGTTGTCGGAGCGAACGTGGTGCCAGAACGCTGGCATCACTGCGGTAGCCTGAGCGCAATCCAGCCCGTCGGCCCTCAGAATGTCCTGATGATCCCCGTCAACACACCCGCCCCAGCTTTCAAACCGGTCCCAAACCCGGTGATTCAGGTCTTGATCGCTGATGACCACGCGATGGTTCGCGATGGCCTTCGCCGCATCATCGAAAGTGAGCCGGATCTGTGCGTCACCGGCCAGGCCGTGGATGGCAACACCACCCTTGACCGCCTGTGCGACACCCCGTGCCACATCCTGCTGCTTGACCTGACGATGCCCGCGCCCAACGGCCCCGAACTGATCAGCCAGATCCGCGAGTACTGGCAGGACCTGCCCATCCTCGTGCTCAGCATGCACAACCACCTTGCCATTGCACGCGCGGCGCTGCAGGCCGGCGCCAGCGGCTACATCGCCAAGGACAACGACCCGGAAGTGCTGCTGCACGCCCTGCGCCATGTCGCGGCCGGCGGCCGCTTCGTCGAACCCCGCCTGGCCGAGGCCCTGATGCTTGAGCCTGCGCGCAATGCCCCCCCGCCGCTCACCGCGCGCGAAGCGGAGGTCATGCACCGCCTCGTGGCTGGCGAAAGCAACAGCGAAATTGCACGGGCCCTCTACCTCAGCGAAAAGACGGTCAGCACGCACAAGACCAATTTGATGGCCAAACTCAAGCTGGACTCCCTGGCCGATCTGGTCCGTTATGTGGATGAGCTTCGTCGTGCGGGCGCCCGTTTCAGTGGCGGTACTCGACAAAGGTAAGCCTCAAGACATGAGTCAGGTTCTCATCGCCAGTCCCTTGTGGCCCTTGTGCGTGGCCTTTGGTGTCGCTGTGGCGGTTTCCTGGCTGCTGGTTCACACGCGGGACCTGCATCTGGAGTTCACCGGGGACGATCCGCAGGGAGGCCCGCAAAAGGTCCACACCGAGGCAACGCCGCGGATCGGTGGCGCTGCGGTCATGTCAGGACTGGTCGCTGGACTCATGGCACTGGGTCTGGCAGAAACGTCCACTGCACAGGCGTCGGTCGCGGCATTGAACCCGGTGCGGCTGGGCATCGGATTCCTGCCATTGTTTGCGCTTGGGCTGCTTGAAGATGTCAGCAAAGCGGTCAGCGTGCGTTTGCGACTGGTCGTTTCGCTGGTCGCTGGTGCATTGGCCTACACCCTGGCCGGGGTGCGCATCGAGTCGCTCGACCTGCCCATGCTCGATGCGCTGGTCTTCGGCCTGCCGCTTGTCGGCCAGATCTCGCCACTCTTGCTGACGCTGGTCGCTGTGGCCGGTCTGGTGCATGCGATGAACATCATCGACGGGCTCAATGGCCTGCTGGCCGGGGTCACCCTCGTCATTCTTGGCGTGCTCGCTGGCGTGGCCGGCCGCTTCGGCGAAACCGGCCTGGCCCTGCTCGCACTCATTGGCCTGGCGGCCACGGCCGGGTTTGCATTGTTCAACTTTCCGCGGGGACGCCTTTTCTGCGGCGACGCCGGTGCGTATCTCATCGGCTACCTGATCGCGGTGATCGTCATCCTGCTTGTCTTGCGCCAGAAGTCCATCAGCCCCTGGTTCGCGTTGGCCGTGGTGATCCACCCCGTGACGGAAACGCTGTATTCAGCCTGGCGGCGCTGGCGGCTTGGCCTGTCGCCCACCCATCCTGATGCGCGGCACATGCATTCGCTCTGGGCGGCCAACCTGCAGCAGCGCCTGGACGAGTCGGGCCAACGGGTCTGGCTCGGTGTCAACGCGGGCGCCTCGTGGCGCACCCAGGCGGTGGCGGCCCTGCCGGTGTTGCTGGCCGCCACGTGCCCGACGCAAACCCCTGCGCTGCAAGGCATCTGCCTGGGCTACGTGGTGCTGTTTGTCGTGGTGGTGCGCGTGCTCGAACGGCCTGTTTACACCGAGGCGGCGTCACGCTTCCTGTCCGACGAGTCCCAATGAGCACGCCGCAGGCCCATGCGTTGGCGTGATTTGGAAGGTTTTGGTCATTTTCAGTCACATCCCGGCGTCAAAGGGTCATAGTTTGCTATCAAAATTGGATTAAATGATCCGCTCCGACCATCCCCGCATCTACGTCGCCGGCCATCGCGGCATGGTCGGTTCGGCCATCGTGCGCCAACTGCTGGGCCAGGGGCATCCGCCCGAGCAGCTCATTGCGCGCACCCACACCGAGCTGGACCTGACGGATCAGGCCGCCGTACGCGCCTTCATGGCTGCAGAAAAGCCCGACCAGGTCTACCTGGCCGCCGCGAAGGTGGGTGGCATCCACGCCAACAACACCTACCCGGCCGAATTCCTCTACGAGAACCTGCTGATCGAGGCCAACCTCGTCCATGAATCCTTCCGCGCCGGCGTGCGCAAGCTGCTCTTCCTGGGCTCCAGCTGCATCTACCCCAAGCTCGCCGCGCAACCCATGAGCGAAGACGCGCTGCTCACCGGCCGGCTCGAGCCCACCAACGAGCCCTACGCCATCGCCAAGATCGCCGGCATCAAGCTCTGCGAAAGCTACAACCGGCAGTACGGCGCCAGCCATGGGGTGGACTACCGCAGCGTCATGCCGACCAACCTGTACGGCCCCGGCGACAACTACCACCCACAGAACAGCCACGTCGTGCCCGCGCTGATCCGCCGCTTCCACGAGGCCAAGGCCAGCGGCGCGGCCACCGTCACGCTCTGGGGCACCGGCACGCCACTGCGCGAGTTCCTGCACGTCGATGACATGGCCGCCGCCAGCGTGTTCGTCATGAACCTGCCCAAGGCCACTTACGACCAGCAGACCCAGCCCATGCAAAGCCACCTCAACGTCGGCTTTGGCTCGGACCTCTCCATCCGCACCCTGGCCGAAACCATCGCCCGCGTGGTGGGCTACACCGGTGCCATTGCCGTAGACCCCGCCCAGCCCGACGGCACCCCCCGCAAGCTCATGGACAGCCGCCGGCTCAATGCCCTCGGCTGGCAGCCTGCCATTGCCCTGGAGCAGGGCCTGGCCGGCGCCTATGCCGACTTCCTCCAGCACCACGCCGCACCCGCGCACCCCGCATGACCGATTCAACCGCCCCCAAGGTCGCCCTGATCACCGGCATCACCGGTCAGGACGGCTCGTACCTGGCCGAATTCCTGCTTGAAAAAGGCTACATCGTGCACGGCATCAAGCGCCGCGCCAGCCTGCTCAACACCCAGCGGGTCGACCACATCTACCAGGACCCGCACGTCCAAGACGCCCGCTTCAAGCTGCACTACGGCGACCTGTCCGACACCAGCAACCTGATCCGCATCGTCCAGGAAACCCGGCCCGACGAAATCTACAACCTGGGCGCGCAAAGCCACGTGGCCGTCAGCTTCGAAGCCCCCGAATACACCGCCGATGTCGATGCCCTCGGCACGCTGCGCCTGCTGGAAGCCATCCGCATCCTCGGCCTGGAAAAGAAGACCCGCTTCTACCAGGCCAGCACCAGCGAGCTGTATGGCCTGGTGCGCGAAACCCCCCAGCGCGAGAGCACCCCCTTCTACCCCCGCAGCCCCTACGGCGTGGCCAAGCTCTACGCCTACTGGATCACGGTCAACTACCGCGAGGCCTATGGCCTGTACGCCTGCAACGGCATCCTCTTCAACCACGAAAGCCCGCGCCGCGGCGAAACCTTCGTCACCCGCAAGATCACCCGCGGCCTGGCCAACATCAGCCAGGGGCTGGAAGACTGCCTGTACATGGGCAACCTCGACGCCCTGCGCGACTGGGGCCACGCCAAAGACTACGTGCGCATGCAATGGCTCATGCTGCAGCAGGCGCAGGCGCAAGACTTCGTCATCGCCACCGGCCAGCAATACAGCGTGCGCCAGTTCATCGAGTGGACCGCCGCCGAGCTCGGCATGGACCTGCGCTGGCAAGGGCAGGGCACCGACGAAGTCGGCCTGTGGAACGGCCGCCCCGTCGTGCGCGTGGACCCGCACTACTTCCGTCCCGCCGAGGTTGAAACCTTGCTGGGCGACGCCACCAAGGCCCGAGAGCAACTCGGCTGGGTGCCCGAGATCACCGCACGCCAGATGTGCGCCGAAATGGTGGCCAGTGACCTGGCGCAGGCCAAGCAGCACGCGCTGCTCAAGAACCACGGCTACAACGTGTCGCTGGGTGCCGAATGAGTCCAAGGACCCGTTCCAATCGTCTGATTGGATGAGAAGTCGGCAGCCTTCCAGCGAAGAATGGACGTAGTGCGCTACAAAAAAATGACTCACCCTGCTCCATGAACATCACCATCATCGGCACCGGCTACGTCGGCCTGGTCACCGGCACCTGCCTGGCAGACATCGGCAACACCGTCTGCTGCCTGGACATCGACCCCGCCAAGATCGCCACCCTGAACAGCGGCGGCGTGCCCATCCACGAGCCCGGCCTGCGCGAACTCATCCAGTCCAATGTCGAGGCCGGGCGCCTGCGCTTCACCACCGACGTGGCCGAGGCGGTGGCCTTCGGCGACATCCAGTTCATTGCCGTCGGCACCCCGCCGGACGAAGACGGCAGCGCCGACCTGCAGTACGTGCTGGCCGCCGCTCGCAACATCGGCCGCTTTATTTCCGACTTCAAGGTGGTGGTGGACAAATCCACCGTGCCCGTGGGCACCGCCGACCAGGTGCGTGCCGCCATCGCTGAGGAGCTGGCCGCACGCGGGCGCGGGGAGGTGCCGTTCTCCGTCGTCTCCAACCCCGAATTCCTCAAGGAAGGCGCCGCCGTCGAAGACTTCATGCGGCCCGACCGCATCGTGCTCGGCATCGATGCCAGCCCGCAAGGGCAACACGCCCTGGCGTTCATGCGCCAGCTCTACGCCCCGTTCAACCGCAACCACGAGCGCACCCGCGTCATGGACGTCAAGAGCGCCGAATTCACCAAGTACGCCGCCAACGCCATGCTGGCCACGCGCATCAGCTTCATGAACGAGCTGGCCAACCTGGCCGACCAGGTGGGCGCCGATATCGAGCTGGTGCGCCAGGGCATCGGCTCCGACCCGCGCATCGGCTACAGCTTTCTCTATGCCGGCACCGGCTACGGCGGCAGCTGCTTCCCCAAGGACGTGCAGGCCCTGGTGCGCACCGCCGGCGAGCACGGCCAGCGCCTGCGCGTGCTCGAAGCCGTGGAGGCCGTCAACCACAGCCAGAAGCAGGTCATCGTCAACAAGATTTTTGGGCGCTACGGGCAGGACCTGTCGGGCCGCCATTTCGCCCTGTGGGGCCTGGCCTTCAAGCCCAACACCGACGACATGCGCGACGCCCCCAGCCGCGTCGTCATCCAGGCCCTGCTGCGCGCCGGCGCCACCCTTACCGCGCACGACCCCGTGGCCACGGCCGAGGCCCGGCGCGTGCTGGCGCTGGACTTTGCTGATGCGCCCGACTGCCTGGCGCGCATGCAGTTTGCCGACAAACCCATGGACGCCCTCACCGGGGCCGACGCCCTCATCATCATGACCGAGTGGAAGGCCTACCGCAGCCCCAACCTCACCGCCATGAAAGCTGCCATGGCCGCCCCAGTCATCTTCGACGGCCGAAACCTGTACGAGCCCGACTTCATGGCCGCGGCGGGCTTTCAGTACGCCGGCATTGGCCGCAACTCGCACGCATCATGACCCAGCGCCACTACAACCCCACCCAACGCATCCTCGTCACCGGCGGCGCCGGCTTTCTGGGCAGCCACCTGTGTGACCGCCTGCTCGCCGAAGGGCACGACGTGCTCTGTGTCGACAACTTCTTCACCGGCACCAAGCACAACATCGCGCACCTGCTCGACCACCCCCGCTTTGAGTTGATGCGCCACGATGTCACCTTTCCGCTGTTTGTGGAGGTGGACCAGATCTACAACCTGGCCTGCCCGGCCAGCCCCATCCACTACCAGCACGACCCGGTGCAGACCACCAAGACCAGCGTGCACGGCGCCATCAACATGCTGGGCCTGGCCAAGCGCCTGCGCGCCAAAATCTTTCAGGCCTCCACCAGCGAGGTCTATGGCGACCCGTCGGTCCATCCCCAGCCCGAGGCCTACTGGGGCAACGTCAACCCCATCGGCATCCGCAGCTGCTACGACGAAGGCAAACGCTGCGCCGAAACCCTGTTTTTCGACTACCACCGCCAGCACCGCCTGCAAATCAAGGTGGCGCGCATCTTCAACACCTACGGCCCGCGCATGCACCCCAACGACGGCCGCGTCGTCAGCAACTTCATCGTGCAGGCGCTGCAGGGGCAAGACATCACCATCTACGGAGAGGGCCAGCAGACCCGCAGCTTCTGCTACCAGAGCGACCTGATCGAAGGCTTTCTGCGCCTCATGGCTACGGGCCCCGAGGTCACCGGCCCGGTCAACCTGGGCAACCCCGGCGAGTTCACCATCCGCCAGCTGGCCGAGCTGGTCATCGAGCTCACCGGCAGCGCGTCCAAACTCGTCTTCAAGCCCCTGCCCGCGGATGACCCCCTGCAGCGCCAGCCCGACATCCGGCTGGCCCGCGAGGCTCTGGGCTGGGAGCCCACGGTGCCCCTGCGCGAGGGCCTGCTCCACACCATCGCCTACTTCGACCAATTGTTGTCCCAAGGGTGATTGCACCCCATGCGCGGCATCCGCAGCGGCATGGCCCCATCCGGCTGGCATCGGCTGGGATGGCCAGGCGATCCATTTAATGATATCGTGATATCATTTATCTCTTCATCCATCCCCCAGGAAATCTCCCATGGCCCAGGTCATCGTTCGCAATATTGAAGACGACGTCAAAGCGGGCCTGAAACAGCGGGCCCTTCAGCATGGCTGGAGCATGGAAGAAGAAGTGCGCCAGATCCTGCGCCAGGCTGTCTGCCAGGTCGGACCGCCGCGTTCGGGGCTGGGCTCGCGCATCGCGGCGCGCTTTGCCGGCATAGGGCTGACCGAGCCCCTGCCCGAGCTGCGCGGCGAGGCCGCCCGACCGATGGACCTTGGCGCATGATCGTTCTGGACACCAATGTCCTCTCTGCGCTGATGCAACTGCAGCCTGACGCGCAGGTCGTGGCCTGGCTCGACGGACAGCCGGCCGAATCCATCTGGCTCAGCACCGTCACCGTTTTCGAGGCCCGCTACGGCCTGGCTCTGTTGGCCGATGGACAACGCAAGCACCTGTTGCAGCAGCGCCTTGACGTCCTGCTGCAGGACGAACTGGAAAACCGCGTGCTGCCCTTCGATGCCAGCGCCGCCGCGCAGGCCGCTGTGTTGGCGGCAGAGCGCAAGCTGCGCGGGCGCCCCGTGGACATGCGCGACACCTTCATCGCCGGCATTGCGCTGGCGCGGCGCGCAACCATCGCCACACGCAACACCCGGCACTTCGACGACCTGACCGTCCCCGTGGTCAACCCGTGGGGCGAATCATGAACAGACCCGTTCATCATTCGCTTGCCCTGCCTATGCATATAATTTGGCATCAATCGATGCTAATTTCGATGCTCAAAAGGAAATCCCATGCGCACCACGCTCACCCTTGACGACGACTTGCTGGCCCAGGCGCATCAGATCAGCGGCCTGACCGAGCGCACGCAACTCATCCGCGAAGCCTTGCTGGCGCTGGTGCAGCGCGAAAGCGCGCGCCGCCTGGCCCGGCTTGGCGGCACGGAGGCCCAGTTGCAACCCATTCCCCGCCGGCAGGACGCGACGACGCCATGATCCTGGTGGATACCTCGGTGTGGATCGACCACCTGCGCCAGGGCGATGCCGGGCTGGCCGCCGCGCTCCAGGCAGTCGCCGTGGGCATGCACCCGTTCGTGGTCGGTGAGCTGGCCTGTGGCAACTTGCGCGCGCGCGTTGAGGTGCTTGCCCTGCTGCATTCGCTGCCGCATGTTCCCCTGGCGACCGAGCGCGAAGTGCTGTACTTCATCGACACCCACGGTTTGATGGAGCGCGGCACCGGCTACATCGACGCGCACCTTCTGGCATCAAGCCGCCTGGCCGGCGCGGCTCTCTGGACGCGCGACAAGCGCTTGCACGCCGTCGCCACCGAACTCGCGCTGGCCCATGTTGAAACGCAGCACTGAAGCTGAAAATTCTCATACATTTGCCACTTCCCCAGCGTCCATCGGTCATCAGGCGCTATCAAAAGAATAACAACCGGGTGTCCCCCGTGACCCCTTCTTCCCCATGTGCGGCATAGCCGGCCTTTACGCCTTCGCTGCCTCCGCCCCCCCGGTGGACCGCGCCGAGCTGCGCGCCATCCGCGACCACATGGCCGCGCGCGGGCCCGATGGCTTTGGCGAATGGTTCTCATCTGACGGAAGGGTCGCATTTGGCCACCGCCGCCTGGCCATCATCGACCTCAGCGAGGGCGGGGCGCAGCCCATGCACAGCGCCGACGGCCAGCTCGTCATCACCTTCAACGGCGAGATCTACAACTACCGCGAGCTCTGCCCCAATTCGCGCGGCCGTACGACCTTGCTCCCAGCTGCCATTCCCGCGCACGTGGGGATCCAAGCCTTCCAGCACTGATTTTCGAGCTTGTTGTCGGTTTTCCCATCGTCAAATGGTCATAGTTTGCTAAGGATGGTCTGCAAAAGTCAGCCCCATGACGGCCTGATCCGAGACAGTCTAGTTATGAAGCAGATGAGCCTTGCGAGCACCGGATTCGAGTTGGTCACCAAGCGCACGCGCAAGCGTGAGTTCCTGGACGAGATGAACCTGGTGATACCGTGGTCCGAGCTGCTGGCCCTGATAGCGCCGCATGCGCCTGCAGGCAAGACGGGACGCCCGCCGTTTGCCACCGAAGTGATGCTGCGCATTCACCTGCTGCAACA
>Ga0116181_1003631_pt1 | contig 11933 bp, 10 predicted proteins | sample AD_UKC075_MetaG_FD_89752 | JGI IMG/M metagenome (GOLD analysis project Ga0116181, IMG submission 89752) | Active sludge microbial communities of municipal wastewater-treating anaerobic digesters from USA - AD_UKC075_MetaG | ecosystem: Engineered > Bioreactor > Anaerobic > Digestate | place: USA...
ATTATTGTCCTGGATACAGGTAAAAATGTAGCCCAAGCTCGTATTGAGGGATTGTGTAGCTTGAGTCCTTTGCTGGATCAAGTGGTAATTTTGGGAGATAACCAGAAGTATATCAGTGCCTTAGTTGTTCCTAATTTCGAAGTGATTTTGCATGTGTTACGCAGTCAAGCCCTGCCTTTTGATGAAAGTCAACTGGAGTACGGCGAAGTAAATGGCCTGCGTATTTGCATCAAAGTAGGGGAAGACATTATTAACAATCCCCAGGTAGTGGCTCAGATACAAAACGAAATTGATAAAGTGAACGAGAAGCTGGATGACTTTGAGACCATAAAGAAGTTTAAGATATTGAATCGAAGGTTGTCGGAAGAAGCAGGTGAAATTACCCCATCCGCTAAGATTAAAACTAAGGTGGTAATGGAACGCTACGCAGATATTATTGAATCCCTGTATTAAGCTACCCCATGATACGAAAGTTTTCCGGAACTAATTCTAGTTAAAGAGTATAATATACCTAACTCCCACAAGCATTATCTATTGTGGGAGTTGTTTTTAAAACTATAAGTCTACATTTGGTTAAAGAGCAGGAGTCATTCCTTCCAGGCAATTTGTTGCAGCCAACCATAATTTAAGTTATTGTATAATAAAAAGACGTAATATGAATGTACGGAAGAATATTTGACAAAGGTGGGAAAAAACATGTCATCGAATTTTATGCACTACAGTCGAGATCATAAATTTATTTTGAAAGAGTGGTTGGATTTAGATGTAATATTAAACACTGAACGTTTTAAGGATGGGTATTCTATAGACGACATAGACTTTATTCTGGATAACGCTTTGAAGGGAGCCAAGGAAGTCATTGCTCCCACCATTGAAGACTCTGATAAAGTAGGGGCTAAGTATGAAAATGGCAAAGTGGTTACACCTGCTTCCACCAAAGAAGCCTATTTTTTTATTCAGAATAATGGACTGTGCAGCAGCAACTATGATCCCAATGATCCTTCCGCAGTTCCTCTGTGCATTTTGTGGTCCATGTTGGAATATGTAATTGGAGCCAATCCTTCTCTGGGTACCCTGTATCTGGCGGGCGGAGCAGCAGCAGGCTTGATTGAGGATTTTGGCAGCGACCAATTGAAGGAGACTTATTTGCCCAAGATGTACAGTGGTCAATGGGCTGGGACCATGGATTTAACTGAACCTGGAGCTGGCTCTGAGGTTGGGAATATAGCTACTCGTGCTATTCCTACGGGTGAGCCAGGTGTATACAAAATTAAGGGCAGTAAATGCTTTATCAGCGGTGGAGAACAAGATATCACCGAGAATATAATTCATCTTACTCTGGCGCGTATTGATGGGGCCCGGAAGGGGACTGCTGGGATATCACTATTTGTAGTGCCCAAGTACCTGCCTGATGAAAACGGTAATCCTGGGAAGTTTAATGATATAAACTGCGCAGGCATTGAACACAAGTTGGGTCTGCATGGGAACCCCACCTGCGTGATGAATTTCGGCGAAAATGACGATTGTATCGGTTTTCTGGTGGGTGATCCTCCGGGAGAGGATGGGGTAGGCCAGGGAATGGCCCAGATGTTCAACATGATGAATGAAGAACGTTTGATGACCGGCCTGTCTGCCACTGCATTAGCAGCAGTTGCTTATCATAATGCGGCTGATTATGCTCGACAGCGCATCCAGGGTAAAGCTACCGCTGATCCCAAAGGCGGTCAAGTGGCTATAATCAATCATGAAGACATCCGCCGCAGTCTTATGCTTCAGAAATCTTTTATCGAAGCATTCCGGGCTATGGCAATAGGTACTTTCTATTTGGTGGATATTAAGAAGAACAGCAGTGATCCAGATAAAGTGCAATGGGCCAATAACATATCTGAGGTTAACATTCCGCTGGTCAAAGCCTTTTGTTCGGACTATGCCCTGGAGTGCATCAGTACTGCCCTGCAGATTTATGGGGGATATGGCTTTTCGGAAGAGTATCCGGTGGCCGAACTATACAGGGATGCCCGGATATATCCCATCTGGGAGGGCACCAACTATATTCAAGCTATGGACCTGGTGGGTCGCAAGATGACCATGAAAAAAGGTCAGGTTTTTGCTGACTGGATTAAACACATTACTGATTTTGTGGAGGCTAACAGCGACAACCCTGATTTTGCCAGGGAATTCGAACTGATGAAAAAGGCCCAGTTGCAATTTGATGAAATACTGGACATCCTAAACAACTGGCGTAATGATGGTAAAGCATCACAACTCAAACTATTTGCTACCCGCATTCTGCATGCAACTGGCAAGCTCTATGCTGCTAAACTATTGCTGGAAATGGCACTGATAGCCCAGCAAAAAATGAGTGAGCTAGGTAAGGAGCATTACGATTACAACTTCTATCAAGGAAAAGTTGCTTCCGCTAGGTTCTTTGTCCGCAATATTCTGCCTGAGGTAGGAGCACTGGTCGACATATTGAAGGAACAGGACTGTACGGCTTTAGAGATTGAAGAAGCAGCGCTGGGAATCATCAGCTAAAAGCGATGGGTAAGCCGGGGTGTAACAGCCCCGGCTCAGACTGTTGAAAACGGCCATGTAAAGAGATCGCCACGTCGCTGCGCTCCTGGCGATGACAGAACCGAAAGCCCATCTTATATGTCATTGCGGGGCACGAAGTGCTGTGGCAATCTCGAAGGCTCAACTGTTAATAAGCTTTTTTGACAATTTCAAGTCGGAGCTTAATGGCTCCGGCTTTTTTATATGAGTTACAGATTGCTCTCTAGCTTACGTGGTTTGAACAGAACCCCCCGTTCCTTCTTGCATGAATTTGGTATATTCAGATGGCTGTGCTATAATTACCCACAGAAAAACTACATATCTCATCAGGTAGCACTAAGTGCTTGAAAAGGGAAAGCGGTGCGAATCCGCTGCAGTTCCCCCTACTGTGTTGGTGACGAACTCCGTGAAAAACCACTGGGATAACCCGGGAAGGGACGGATAGTAGAATGAACCTGAGCCAGGAGACCTGCCTGAGGGGAAATATCGACGAACTTCGGGGCAAGAAGGGAGGAGAAAATAAGAGGTGTTTTCGCCGCCTGTCTGTAACCCGGATCGTTAATGATCCGGTTTTTTAGTCTGTAGATGCTAACCGGGCTCATTAGCAAGAGAGTTGTTGTAAAAGGTATTAGCTAAATATTGAGAAAGGAAGACCTCCATGATTAAAAAGATAATATATGGTTTGGTTTTGCTGTTGATGGTAACCTGCAGCGGATGCACTTCAGTTGGCACGGTTGAGGATAAATCGTTATCAGATTCCGAACCGATTTCTTCTTCGGAAACTATTGCCGGAAACTTCACAATAAACTTAACCAGAGATTTTGGTGAGATTGCTTTGGACAGCCGGGAGGTTGAGCTACAATCGGAATGGAGCCTTATGGAATATATGCAAAGAGAATACCAGGTTACTACCGGTTATGGCGGCAGTTTTATCACAGGATTGAATGGACTGGAATCCACTGCCGGTGACGAGGGGAACTTTGATTGGTTTTTCTTTGTTAATGGTGCAGTGGCTTCGGTGGGGGCTGATCAGCTAAAACCTGTTCCCGCTGATGTGGTGTGGTGGGATTACCACCGCTGGTCTGATGCGGCTAGCCCGTCAGCTGTAATTGGGTGTTATCCCCAACCTTTTGTAAACCGAACAGCAATTATCCTCGCCAACTCATCTTATCAGGAGGTAGCCGAGGAGTGCCAGAGAGCGCTAACCGCTCAGGGGGCTTTACAGGTGGAAATAGTTGATCTGGCTGAAGGAGGGATCCAGCTGGATAAACCGGAAGCTCCGGTTATTGTAATCGGTACCTGGTCGGAACTACAGGGGAATACTTACATCTCTAAATGGAATCAGGCTTTCGCCCGCAATGGATCCAGCATCCATTTTACTGCCGGCGGAATAGAACTGTTATCGGTTGATGGAAAAGTCCAAAAGACTTTAGGAGAGGGAACTGGGGTCATAGTAGCCACTGCCCAGGGATTGGGAGACAATAACCCCCTGTGGCTGGTGACGGGAGTGGATGAGACGGGAGTGAAAGAAGCCGTCCGGATTCTCTGTACACAGCCAGATGATTTACGCTGTAAATATGGTCTGGTGGTACAGAGGGGCCAGATTATGGCTCTGCCTGTAGATTAGCATCTATTCATAGAGGTTATGAGGATAGAATATGTATCAGATTCCTGTGTTTATGGAAAAGAACCGCCCGTTGTTTAAGCTGCATTCTGGTGTTTTGGCCTCTATGCACCTGTACCTTCTTATTTTTGCCCTTGTTTTTGAGCACCCTGGTTATTTGCTGGCTATGTTGGCTGCTATAGCCGTAATGATGATTGCTGCCGGTACCGTTCCGAACTGGAGTGCGTATCTGCGCATGAGTATACCTTTAATCACATTCATTATTGTTCTCAATGTCTTGTTTTCCCGGGCAGGCAGCACCCCGATTTTTACCAGCCCCATAACTCTTTTTTCAGGAAACTATTATTTGCCTTTCACCTGGGAGGCCCTTTTCTATGGGGGCGGAATGGCCCTTCGTCTTTTGGTGATTATCAGTAGCTGCGCCTCTTTTTTTGCTCTAGTCAGTCCGGCGAAGGCACTGCGAATGTTGAGCCTGTTTGGAACGCGTTGGGCTTTGACTTTTAATCTGGCCCTGCGTTTGGTGCCCCTGATGATGGAAGAATATCACCGTATATCGGAAGTGCAACGCTGCCGGGGCGTAGAGTGGAGTAGCGGAGGTTTGATGAATCGGGTTAAAAACTTTTTCCCGGTTAGCTCCATACTATTGTTATCCAGTCTGGAACGTTCGGTTGCCATGGCTGAATCCATGTATGGACGGGGTTTTGGCAGCGGACCCCGCACCAGTTATTATCAAGATACCTGGCAAGGCCATGACAGTTTAGCTGCACTATGCTTAACAATTGCCGGAGCTATAAGCATCGGGGCCATGATTCTGGGATGGTCAGAGTATTCCTATTATCCGCAGTTGAGCTCAGTCCTATGGGCGGAAATGTGGCCGGCTCTGGCTATAGCCGGTTTGCTGGTAGTACCTGCACTGGGAAAAGGGGGTGATCTTGCTGCCGCTACTGATGAGCTTACAGAAAGTGAGTTATACTTATCCAGCCAGCAAGCACCCTGATTTACAGGATATAAACTTGGAATTACTTAAGGGACAGTCGGTTCTGCTAACTGGTCCCTCGGGCAGCGGAAAATCTACTCTTCTCAGGGTTATGGGCGGGTTGGCACCGCGTTTTTATGGAGGCAGATTGCAGGGGCAGATTAAGCTCTTTGGTAAAGACCTGAGGCAGTGGACCCATCGAGATTTATCCCGGTATATAGGAGTTCTGTTCCAGGACCCGGAAAGCCAGCTGGTAACTACCCGGGTTGATCAGGAACTGGTTTTCGGCATGGAAAATGTGGGCTATGCCCGGGCTTTGATGCAGGATAGGCTGCAAGAAATAGCGGCAGTATTTGCTATGCAGCCCTGGCTGTATTATCCTACCCTGCACTTGTCCGGGGGATGGAAGCAAAAGACCGTTTTGGCATCTATAATGGCGGTGCGGCCCCGACTGTTATTACTGGATGAACCTTTGTCCCAATTAGATGGGGATTCAGCAGAACAATTTCTGGATTATTTGGACCGGTGCCGGCACCTTTGGGGAATGTCTGTGGTAATAGCCGAGCATCGACTGGACAAGCTGGTTAAGCGGGTGGATAAGGTACTATATATTCGCCAGGGAAGGATACAGTCGCAACCTACTGAAAGAATCAGCTGGCTATTAGGCAATGGGGAAACTGAGGACTGTCTAGCAACGAAGAGATTACCTGTTCCCAGTAAAGGGCGGCGTTTGGCGGGACTCAAAGATGTAAAATTCTGTTATCCTAATGCTGATCAACCTGTATTAAAACAACTCAGCTTGGATTTACACGCGGGGGAAATAACCTGTTTAATGGGGGCTAATGGAGCAGGTAAGACCACCCTATTAAAACTGCTTATGGGAACCCTGAAACCCTGCCAGGGGCAAGTGGACATCTGCGGAGAGAATCCCTACCGTATGCCAGCCCCCCAGTTAGCCAGAAAAGTCGGATACCTGTCTCAGGAACCGGGGGATTATCTCTTCTCGCCCACGGTACGTCAGGAAATAGAATTCACCTATCGCAGTTTGCAATTAAAGGATTACTCGCGCGTAGATAGGATGCTTGAGCAATTGCACCTGCAGCCTTTGGCTCAGCGCAACCCCCGTGATTTAAGCTGGGGTGAACGGCAGAGAACTGCTTTGGCTTCAATTCTGGTGGCTCAGCCGCAAGTGCTGCTTTTGGATGAGCCAACCCGGGGCTTGGATTACAGGTTAAAAAATGATTTGGCCATTATGCTCCGGGATGTGGCCCGTCAGGGGACAGCTATCTTGGTAGCCACCCATGACCACAACTGGGCTAACTCTTTTACGGATCGAGTTTTATATTTACAGCACGGATCCATAGTGGATATTGCTGATGATAAAAACCCAGGGGAGGAAAGGCTGGAAGTATGGCCAGGACAAGTCTGATACCGTTAATTTTACTAGGAGTAGTTGCGGCTGCCTCTTTGGGGGTTACCCTGGGCTTCTGGCCGGTTGTATCACTCAATTGGGGACTGGTAAGCACCTTAGTGCTCCTGGTTTTTTTAGGGCTCTTAATGTGGGAATCCGGCCGCCGGCCAGTTAACACCATGGTAATTTCAGTAACGGCTACCCTGGCAGCTCTGGCGTCTTTGGGGAGAATTGTTTTTGCGGCGGTAGCCAGCGTTCAGCCCGCCACTTTTTTGGTGTTGTTGAGTGGTTATGTTTTTGGCAGCCGCACTGGTTTTGTAGTAGGAACTATGACGGGGCTGATTTCCAACTTCTTTGTTGGCCATGGTCCTTGGACTCTTTGGCAGATGATGGCCTGGGGAATATGCGGGCTTTTGGGTGGAGTCCTGGGCAAAGGCAAGAGCCAATTAACCTTAATGCCATTTCTGGTCATGTCAGCCGGGGCGGGTTATTTTTACGGTTTATTTATGAACACCTGGCATTGGCTAAACTTAGTTTACCCCCTGAATTGGCAGACCCTGGTTGCTGTTTGGGCCAGCAGTTTTGTATTTGATACTCTGCATGCATTTGGCAACGTAATCTTTGCCATTGTTTTCGGGCGGACTTTCTTTGATCACTTGGTACGTTACCGGAACCGGTTCCTGCCAGTGAATGTCATCGGCAGAACACACCCCGATGAATGAAAACATCGCTGGACGGCCAATGACACTAAGAAAACTATTTTCGCAGCAATGACAAGAGGATGGCCTAATCCATCCTCTGTTAATTAATATCGATTTTCTTTCCCGGCTCCCGGGTGGGGGATGCTTTCGGAAGAACAATTTTCAGGATACCATCTCGATACTCGGCATTTATCTTTTCTGGCTGAATATTATCAACCCAAAAGCTTCGGGAAACTTCACCGTAAGATCGTTCCCGTCTCACGTAATCCCGCTCATTCTCATCCACAGTTTGCTGACGCTGCGCTCTTATGGTTAGCTGGCCGTCCTGCCATTCAACCTCGATGTCTTGTTTTTCGTAACCTGGCATCTCTGCCTCTAAAATGTATTCAGCAGCGGTCTCTTTAATATCGGTGCGAATAGACGATAGAGCTGGAAGCCAAGGATGATCCAGCCAATTTCCCCACCCGGCAGGACCCAACAGTCCTTTCATGAAGTCCGTAGGAAAAAGACCTCCTGGTTTGCCGTAGGGACGCATCTGCCTGTTCACAAACAAACCACCTCCTTTGCTTTTTTATATTTTGTGTAAGTAGTTGAAAATCAATTCTCAACTCAAAATAGCTGGGGGACCATTCAGGTGATATTATTGAGAATAGTAGTTTGCTGCAATAAAAAAAGGAATTAAGCACGCTGATACCGAAAACAGTGGCAGACAAATATGGCAGGGGGAATTTAATGAGCAGCAAAAAATGGCACGAATACTCGGAGGACGAAATTTTACAGGCTAATATAGAAAAATACCAGCGGGATGACATTGTAAAATTTTACGAGGATTTTGAGGAACCGCGTTATACCTACATAGAATACCAGATTATACTGGCAGCAGTCTTAAAAGCTCTGCGAGAAAAGTTAGGCCGTCCGGTGAGAGCAGTGGATATGTGCGGCGGTGCCGGTAAGGCTGCCTTCGTGATTAAGTCTATTCAGCCGGATAGTGAAGTTTCCCTGGTGGATCTGTCAGATAAAATGTTGAATGTTGCTCGCCAGAGGGCTGCCAAGTTGGGTTTGGAGGATTTAAACATTGTGGAGGCGGATGCCTTTTCATTTTTAGAGCAGGATGTTGAGTATGATCTGTTCGTTTATTCCTCAGCTTTGCATCATTTTAAGGATCCTGTAAACCTATTAAAGGTATCAGCAGATCGCATGAACCCTAAGGGAATGATCGTTACTATTGCTGATCCAACCACCTTGATCAAGAGCAGGCGCTACCGCTTTTTTCAGTTTTTGGCTACCAATCGGGACGTTAAACGCCACCTGATTAAACAATACTTCCAGCGAAAGATTAAAAAGACGCCTGCCACTGGGGAGGAATTTGACTTAGCTGAATATCAAACCTATACGGGTATTAATGACCACCAGCTTTGTAAGGACCTGGCCAGCATAGATCTTCACCCCCTTGTGCATCTACGCTATCCTGCTGGAGAGCCTTATATGACAAAAATAATGCCTTATCTGGGTTTATGCTGGGCTTTTAGTACCGTTCTGTGTCTTAACCCTGCTGAGTATAAAAATGATGTGCAGAGTATGAAAGAGGATATACGATGCCAATTACCATTTCGTATTCACTTCTACTAGTCATATTTGGAGTAAGCATATAAAAAAGAAGCCAGCATCCCGGCGCTGGCTTCTATTATTGATTGGGTCCAGGTCTAAACACATGGCCGGGGAGATACAATTACAATAGACTGATGTTCGGGTTAGCGGAGGGGACCAGAACTTGAACAATTGGCATCCCTTTATTAACGAATTAACTATGGACCGTATAGTCAGACTTTGGTTGACTGGTATTTCCCATCCTGTAGCGGACCAGTTTTTCCTTTGGATTACCCAATTAGGCTCGCCTACGGCATTTATTATGGGCAGTATAGCATCAATGCTGGTGTTTATTAGAATGAGAAGAGGTTTGCAGGGATTGGTTCTCAATCTGTGCTTATTTACCAGTTGGGCAGTTATGAACGGGTTAAAAGAATTATTCGCTCGACCTCGCCCATTGGGAGAGCATTTGACTTATGCTGCTGGTTTCAGCTTCCCGTCAGGTCATGCTATGGTGTCTACAGCATTTTATGGCTTTTTGGCTTACCTCCTGTGGATAAATATACCGGGAAGATGCGGGCGGGTGTGTTCCGGTTTACTGATTTTGCTGATTATACTGATTGGTATAAGCCGGGTGTACCTGAATGTTCACTTTACCAGTGATGTTCTGGCGGGATTTTTATTAGGAGTTCTGTTGGTTTTTCTTTTCGCTAAACTGTATCATTATTTGTCCACAGTTCTGGCAAAGCGCTCGTCATAAAAAAACCGGAAGCCTAGCTCCGGTTGATGTATATATCTTGAAATAGAAAGCAGTTATAATTGAGCACATTTAGAAGCAGCAGCACCTGTAGCCCGGTATTTGCCCTGGTACTCCTCTACTTGCTGGAGTTCAATAAGGCGGCGCAGGTGGACCATTACACTGAGTTTTTCGAAAAAATAGAACTGATCTTCTGGTTTTCCCCAGCGTCCGTAGACCAGTTTGCGTTGTACTAATTCATCGAGAGTTAGAGGCTTTCTTAAGGCCTTTAGTATACTCTCTTCTTTTTCTAACAGGCGTGCCAGGTATTTCTCCAATTGCTCACGCACATTGTGTTCAACTACCCCTTTATGTCCTGAGCATATCACCTGAGGATTCAATTTTATCAATTTCTCCATAGAGCTAATTAGCTGGGTAATATCACTGTTGATGTTTCCATACCAGGGACCGAAATTAGTAAGATCAATATCACCGGAAAAGAGCAGACCTTGTTTTTCCCAGTAAAATACACAGTGGCCGGGGGTATGACCGGGAGTATGGATTACGGTTAGCTCCACGTTGCCCAGCTTAATAATTTGGCCATCCTCCAGTTCATGGGTTACTGAACAAGGGCTCCATTGTATCCAGGACATTATCCCCTCAAATACGCTTTTATCGGCGTACTTATCGAAACCATAATATTGTATGAATGCCTCACGGGAGACCATAGCCGGGATATCAGCTGGATGGGCATAGACATCTGCTGTGGGAAACAGGTAGTTGCATCCCGTATGGTCCCGGTGGTAGTGGGTATTCAATATTAATTTTACGGGACGATCACCTAAACTAGCCTTGAATGCCTGGGACCAAACGGTCAAAGGGGTATCAATAAGAGTAGGTATTTCATCGTCAATATAAAAGGAAATAGAACTTGGGAAAGTGCCCTGATCAGTAGGTGCAACCATATACACTTGATCAGTAACATGGATAAACACAAAGCATCCTCCTTGGCAAGTCAGTTAAGAGACAGTGTAACATAAAACTACCTCATAAAAAATACCGTTTTATCGCGGCCTGCGCTTACGTTTAGAGGCCTGTATGGATTTGGCGCTTTTTCTAGCCTGCCGTCCTTCTTTAGAAAACAGCAACCGGTTTTTCTCTTGCTGGCGACGTCCTCCCAGGTACTCTTTTTCCAGCCCCCGGGCCACCACTAAAGTATGACCCTCATCAAAACTCAATGCGATGGGGAGATCCGATTCGCCAGGTACGATACGGTATCCAGAATCCTTCAACAGGTCGCTGTTTTTAAGATAGCGGCGCAGTTCTTGTTTAATAACCGAAAATCTCCGGTCACTGTGTAGCCCTTTGCCGTGTATAAAATCGATTACTTGGACTTGATGCTCAATAGACCAAATCAAGTTTTTTTCGGCTTTTGCCAGCGCATCACTTAGACTCAGATTATGAAGGTCCACTGTTTCTATTTTCATGCTCAACCCTGCCTTCAATACACTCTTATTATTTTACACGAGGAAATAGGCATCGCCAAACTAAAACCATAAAGCAAATAGCCTTGTAGTTCCATTAGCCGATTAGTCTCCTGTGAAAATCAGTGACAGGTTATACCGGCTGCGATAACAAAGACATTCCTATACACAATAGGCCCTGGGAACAAAATCCTATATTTCGATTAATCAGGAAGGTTTTTTTGGGACTGTGGAAGAATAAGGCTACAAAAGAATATTTTATATTATAATTAAGTATAATGGGTCGAACTGGTTGGAATTTTATAACGGAGGAATGAGAATGAAACATGGCGGCTTTAGTCAGCTGCAATATCAAATAGAAAGTATTTCACAACCGGTCTTTGCGGGTACTAAAGACGGTACAATTCTAGCCTGCAACACCAGCTTTACCAGCTTATTGGGCTATGAATTACCTGATGCCCTCCATCTTAATTGGGTAACAAGCCTTACTCATCACCAGCACCAGGACGAGGATTGCTCGCGCTTGGAGCAAATGATACCTGGTTTCTCCTGCCTGTATAGTACACAATTTATGCACCGGTCGGGCAAGATTATACCAGTGGATGTGGTAGCTGTTGCCTTATCCATAACAGGAGACCTAAGACCTATATTATTCATAGTAAATGACGGTCACAATAAGGAGTCTCTCCTTAATTCCGAACAGAATGACGATTATCGTCTGCTTTTAGACAGTATTAACGAGCTTTTCTATACTTACGATGTAAATGGGAGGATTACCTTCACCAATCGCAAATCCTTTGATATTTTAGGTTACCACCCTCATGAGTGTCTAGGCCGGTATTTGTGGGAATTTGTCCCTGA
>Ga0116181_1003635_pt1 | contig 11926 bp, 5 predicted proteins | sample AD_UKC075_MetaG_FD_89752 | JGI IMG/M metagenome (GOLD analysis project Ga0116181, IMG submission 89752) | Active sludge microbial communities of municipal wastewater-treating anaerobic digesters from USA - AD_UKC075_MetaG | ecosystem: Engineered > Bioreactor > Anaerobic > Digestate | place: USA...
AAGGGGACACGGGGACAAGGGGAAGGGGAGATGGAGAGATAGAGAGATGGAGAGATGGAGCGTAGGGGGACGATTGCAGAGGCTAAGTGCAAAGGAATTGGGCGTGAATGGGGTCTTTCAGCGATTGGCTCTCACCTTTCGGCCTGTCGCGCGCCGCTGATTGCTGACCGCTGATCGCTGACTGCTCGGCGGGTGGCCCACCTCTTCCAGAAGTGGGTTCACGATTTGGACAACCGATGAGGGTGCCGACGGCATCAACCGCAAGCCCGGCTGAAGCCGGAGTGCGTCTGAGGTTGGAGATGTGTTTGTTGCTTGGGTAATTGCCCGCAGCCCCGAGAGGGGCCAGGTGAGAGTAGCCACCAGTGCTGCGAAGCGGAACTGGTAGTTGCGCTTGCGTCCGGCACAGGTCATAGGGGATGTTAGTAATAGTAATGTCCTTGCAAAGACGTCATCGACCCTCCCCTACCTTGTCCAGCTCGTTCAAAGCCATCACGGCCTCTTGAAGGTGTGCAGATACATTCTCAGATGGAGGATCTGCTCTACTCCCAGACGTAAGGCCCACATTCAATGCGGCAGAGGATGTCCCGAGCATAGTTGAAAAAGAGCGGCTTTCCCACGGAGTGTGCCACGGTGGTAAACTCCGCTTGGTTCAGGACTCGAGCAGGGAGAACCGCAATGCGCGCAATGCACCCAAGAAGGGTAAACAGGTCCAGGAACGCCAGCAATCGGCCGCTCAACAAAAGGGCCAGTGCCCTGACGTAATCGTCCGGTGGACCCTGAAGAAATAAGGATCCGGCAGTTATTCATCGATATTGATATGGTTGGTTCTCTTTTACCTGAGGACGAGGCAGTCGGGCGGCCGGTAAGTCCCCTTTTCCGGTCGTTTGACTGCGGTTCCCCCGCTGGTTTGCGAGATCCGAGCATGCGAAAACGAATTCTGGGACTTTGCGGCTTGACCGTTGCTCTCATGATGCCCGTGTTCCTGGCCGGCTGTCCATGGGTATGGCCGGTGGATCCGTCGTCGCGCCCCACCGTCTACGTCCTGGATGATAACGCCTCCGGGGCGATCCAGACCCTGAATAACATTGTCAACATGACGGTGGTTTCAAGGGATGCGAATGACCTCAAGGCCGAGTACCGGGCCGGCTTCGTCCAGGGCAAGCTGCAAGGCAGCACGGTCATGTCGGCCAGAGACAACAACTGGGATCACACGTATCTGCTCGACCCTTCCCATTCCTTCCCCAGGCAACTGGGGCCCACGCAAGATGAACTGAACAAGGCAGCCGGCATTCTGAATGCCAACTATGAAGCGTTTATTCAGTACCTGAGAGATCCCGGCACGGATGCCCTCACGGCTTACCGCTTCAAACGACTGTTGTTCCGGATGCTCGGCATTTACCACGGTCTCAACCTGGCCGGCCCGGCCGATTTGGACTTCTCCGGCGATTGGCTGCCCGATACCGACTATTTCACCGCCGCGGAGCTTTCTCTGGGCTACGAGACGGCGAACATCACGTTCATGGATATCTACTTCATCAACGCGTATTGCGATCTGATGGACGTCATCGACTCCTGGACGGAACTGGCCTCGAACGGCGTCATGTTGGCCGACCGTCCGGATAAATGCTCGGCCTTCCTGAAGCGCGTCGGCGACGAGATTATCCTGACTCACAACACCTGGTACGGGTTCCTCTCGCAGACCATGGTTCAGACCCTGGTGGTAAACGGCGACAGCATGACGGTGAACGCCGTCACCCCCGGCATGATCGGATCCAACACGGATTTCGGATACAACAACAAGGGGATCATGTTCAACGAGACGACCCACAGGCTGTCCAGGACCGAGGCCAGGACGGATCGAATCTGGACATTCTGGCGGGCAGCCCTTGCCGAACAGTTCTCGGCATCCATCCCCGAGTTCTTCGATGCCATCTCGCTGGACAACAGCGGCACCTACCTGAACGGCTACATGCTGGCTGACGCCAACACCGGGGAGACCGGCCTGGTCGAGATGTCCCATCGCTGTTTCGTCTTCTATCGTTCAACCGGCGGGGATTATACGGTCACCGCGACCTCGCTGGATGGCGAGCCCTGTTCGCTGGAATATGACACCGAAATGGTGACCCCCGAGTATCTGATGGGGATCAACTATCCGGCCTCGCTGCAGGTGCGCGCCGACCTGGAATCCACCGACAACCGGCCGGCCCGGCGCGTACAGTTCAAGGCGCTCCTGCCTGAGGTTGCCGACGTGGAGGCCGCCAAGGCCGCCATCACCTACACCGATCCGGAGAACCCGCTGTCCATCTTCGGACGCTGGGACCTGGGCTATGGCGAAACCTCGTACCCCAAGCAGATCCCGGACGGTTCTATTGACGCCAAGGTAGGTACGACCAGCATGGTTCGCGCGTTCATGAACCTGTCCGGTATCCTGGATACGACCGCCGGGAACAACGGCTTCTGGATGCTGTACGGCACGCCCAAGGTGGACGGCAAGCCATTCATCTGGAGCGAGTCGCCGTGGAGCACCCAGAAGCTGCGGGATGTGCCCGATCGAGTCGATGGGACCTTCACCCTTATGCCGCTCTATCTGAGGTAAGCGCCAGCGTCCACGAAGCGAAGAAAGCGGGACAGGTACGATGGGTCTACCGCGCCTGATCGATGTCGTCGGCACCGTAGATGAATGGTTTGTCAGCCGAGCTCTTCGGGCACGTCTCATCTGTATCACGTTGACGTGACATACGGCTTGAGCCGCCTTCCTGTTGCACGTCGCTTCAGCGATTGCTCGCGCCGTCGGTGCCAAACGGCGTTCCGCATTCAGGGCAGCGGTTGTGCGGCAAACCTCGTAAATCATACCCACAGGTCTTGCAGAGCGTGCCAACTTTGTGTACACGCCGATACCTGAGCCATCCGTATGCGCCAGGAAGCCCAAACAGGATGGCGGGTATCCACAATGGTACGAAGATCGCCGTGCCCCATTGGCTCTTGATGAGTCGCGGCCACCACGTAAACCAATCCGGTCGCACAACCTGGCTTAGAAATCGTGCGTGTATATCCGGATCAAATGTACGTGTGTAGACCCCTATAGCTGTCTTACCAAGGTCAACAGCAACAACCCAATGTCCCAGAAACACCTCAAAGGCCGCTATCCATGTAAGCAACCACAACACGCCACATACGGCGCTCATCCCCAGCAACAACTGCCACCATCGCTTACAATGAGCCATAGTCTGAATCACACCGGTATCACTGATCATTGCGCGGGAAACTGAAGGCACCAAGCGTGACAAGAGCTCCAGCCGGGGAACTTATCGAGAGGCGGCACACTCGGTGGCCCCTGATACATCGAATCGCAACAACCGTGGCAATTTGTTGCGGTTCTGCTTCCATTGACGAAGTTGCAACACTGAGTGTAAGCCTCTCCATTAGCAGCTCCGGAAGGACCTGATGGACAAGGAGCGGACGCCGTGCCAGGGTAGCGGGAAGGCCAGACGCATGAGCCGCAGTTTGTGGAGTAGCGGCGCCATGCAGACGTCCATCCCGTCGGAGTCTCCGAACTGACACAGACGTAGCAATCGGTGCAGTCCTGAACTCCACATCCGAGCAAACCGCAGGTGCGCGCATAGGTGGTGCCTCCGTATCGATCACCCGGGCAACACGACAAACCGAGGGCATCGACTCGATCTGGAGGTTTATTCCCGACAAAGGCAAAGACGTTCACTCCTCCAAATTCCTGCACAGGATCGCGGCTGATCCACCGGCCGGGCGTCGGCGAATAATACCGATAGCCGTAGTAGTACAACCCCGTTTCGTTATCCTGCCACTTCGTGCTGAAGCGGAACGGGTTGGCGGCAGCGGAAGTGCCTGTGGCGACCAGGGCGTTGCCGTAGGCGTCGTACTCGTAGCGAGCGGTGATGGGGAAGTTGCTGGTTGCGCTGACGAGTTGACCGACATTACCGTTGGCGTCGTAGAAATACCAGTAGCTGCCCTGATGCGTGCCGGAGGTTTTCTCGCACGCGAGCAGGCCGCGGATGCCGCCAGCGCGGTGGAACGCGCCGCTCAGGTCCAACCCCCAAGTGTACTTGCGGGCGATCGCGTTACCTTTGAGCCCGTCGAGGACCATGATCACGTTCCACTCGTCGTACACGAAACGCAGGTCTTCAACCGGCGGATCGGTATCCGGGTCCGGCCAGGCCGAACCGGTCCAGACGAACGCTCGCCGGCGGACGCGACGGCTCATGTAGTCATAATCGAACACGAGCCTGCGGTCCCCGGCGTTCGGCTGGGCCTTGTACACGGCCTTGAGCCGGTTTTCGCCGTCCCACTCGTAGCGGTACGTGCCGTCGAAGACGAGGTTGCCATCCGCATCGTAACCGAAGGTCTCAACTGGCGTTGCGCACTCCGGTGCACCGGCCGTGGCCTCGTACTGGTTGACGTCATTGACACAGTAGTACAGCGGGCTGTCCGTCCCGGTCCGTGAGTGCGTGCGGTTGCCGATGGGATCGTAGGCATACTCCCGGTTCTGGGCCGGCAGGGGCGTGCCCACCGGTTGCTCAACGGCCGTGCCGATGAGTTCCTGACGGAGGTTGTAGGACCACACGTCGCGCTTGCCGGTGGGGAAGGCCTCGCCGGTGCAGGTGACGTTGTCTCGGCGGGCTTCGGCGCCGATGGCGTACGTGTACTTGGAGAGGGTGCGGGTCGCCGGTTGGGTCATGGTGTTCTCCACCGAGCGAATGGTGCGACGTCGAGGTGTCATCGCACGCGATCATGGGACCATAGATCGCGCGCTTATCAAGCAGGAATCATGGATCTATTCCGAAACTTTCTCGTGAATAGGATGTGCATGATGCAGCTCCTCTGTGGACGAGGGCCGCGATCGGGCCCCGGTGGTGGCGCCCGGCAGGCCGGGTGGCAGCGAACTTGTATCCCGGCCGGTGCTCACCAGTCGAATTGTTCGCTCCCGGGATGAGTCGTAACTGATCGGTATTCCGATGGTTACTACGCGCCGCTGAGACTGCGGTCACATCCGTTCGACCACTCGAATCCCCAGCAGCCCCAGGCCGATCTTCAATGTCCGTGCGGTCAGGTCGCACAAGCGCAGGCGCGAGGCCCGCTTCTCGGGCGTGTCGGCGCTCAGGACCGGGCAGTTCTCGTAGAACTTCATGAACGTCCCGGCCAGGCCGTAGAGATAATCGGTGATCAGATTGATCTTGAGGTTTTCGGCGGCCGCATCGAGGATTTCGCTGAACTGGAGGATCTGTTTGCCCAGAGTGCGTTCCTGGGGTTCATCCAGGGTGATCGCTCCACCGGCCAGGTTGCCCGCGGGAGCGTGGGCATCCTGCGCATCTGAAGGCAGACCGGGGGCCACGCCCTCCGTCGCGCCCTTGCGGTAGATGGAGCGGATACGGGCGTAGGCGTACATCAGGTAAGGGGCGGTATTGCCCTCCAGGGCCAGCATCTTGTCGAAGCTGAAGACGTAATCGCTCTGGCGGTTCTGGGAGAGGTCGGCGTACTTGACGGCGCCGATGCCGACGGCTTCGGCGATGTCCTGGATTTCCTCCTCGCTGAAGCCGCGCCGCTTGTCGGGGTCGGCCTCGCTGGCCCGGATGAGGGCTTCGGCCCGCCGGACGGCCTCCTCCAACAGCTCGGCGAGTTTGACGTTGCTGCCGGCGCGGGTCTTGAGGATCTTGCGATCTTCGCCCAGCACGGAGCCGAAGGCCACGTGCTCCAGGCGCACCTCTTCGTTCTTGTCTTCGGGGATGGTCCAGCCCAAGGCCCGGACGGTGGCGAACACCATCTGGAAATGCAGCGCCTGCGGAGCGCCCGTCACGTACAGCACCCGGTCGGCCTTCAGCTCGTGGATGCGGAAGTCCAGGGCGGCCAAATCGGTGGTCGCGTAGAGGAACGCCCCGTCGGACTTGCGAATAATCAGCGGCAGGGGGTTGCCCTCGGGGCCTTTGAAGATCGGCTCACCCTCGGGGGTGCGCAGGAACACGCACAGGGCCCCTTCGGATTCCTCCACGGTGATGGAGGGCAGGCCGGAGGCCGGCGGGGTACCGGCCGAGGCGCCGGGCCCGTACTGCTTGGCGAGGTTGTTCACCAGGCGTTCCAGCCGGTCGGCGTAGAAGCTCTCTCCGCGCTCGTCTTCGCGGGTCAGGAGCACGCCCAGCCGGCGATAGACCGGTTCGTAGTGCCGGCGGGACTCTTCCACGATGTATTGCCAGGCCTGCCGGGTGTCCGACTGCCCGGAGTGCAGGGCCACCACCTCGGCCCGGGCCCGTTCGGCGAACGCGGGATCTTCTTTGTCGCGTTTGTTGGCCTCACGGTAGAAGGCCTCAAGGTCTTCCAGGTGCACCTGGCCCGGGTCGGTCAGGGCCTCAGGGCACTGGTCCTTGAGGTGGGCAATGAGCATGCCGAACTGGGTGCCCCAGTCGCCGATGTGGTTCTGCCGGATGACCTCATGGCCCTGGAAAGCCAGAATGCGGGCGATGCTGTCGCCGATGATGGTGGATCGCAGGTGCCCGACGTGCATCTGCTTGGCGATGTTGGGGCAGGAATAGTCCACCACGACGCGATCTGGGTCGGGAGCGGGCTCCATTCCCAGGCGGTCGTCCGGCCCGCCGGCCGGTATGGCATCGAGCTGCCGGGCCATCCACTCGGGTTTGAGGCGGATGTTGATGAAGCCCGGTCCGGCGATTTCGAAGGGCTGGCACATGTCCGCGGCCAGGGGGTTGAGGACTTCGACCAGCCGGGTGGCGATGTCGCGGGGTTTCTGGTTGAGCCGTTTGCCCAGCCCCATGGCTACGTTGCTCTGGTAATCTCCGAATTTATCGTCAGTTGCGACACGGATGAGGGGGTCGATGGAGCTGGCCTCGTCGCCCAGGATCTGGGACAAGGCCTGTTTAAACAGTACTTCAAGTTGCGTGGCAATTGATTTCATACGCCGATTGTAGTCGATCCGCCGATAGGGACAATGAGGGCGCCGTGGCCCGGGTGGACGGAGTCTGCGCGGCGCCCGGGCGTTCGGTCGGGTGGCGCTGGCCCCGGAGGGGCCGCGCGAAAGCAGCCACCAGTGGAGCGAAGCGGAACTGGTGGTCGGGAACACCCAAGAAGATTCCCGCCCCGGCAGGGGCGAGGTGAGGTTTTTGCGACAGCCCACGCCGCCCCGGCCGGAGCGGCGGAGTGGCGAAATGAGCTGCCAACCACGGGTTCCGCTTCGCTTCACCCGTGGCTACTCTCCTGCCGCCCCCTTCAGGGCGATGAGAGTGGCGGGTATGATATGACCTGACCAATCCGCGTTATCACGGAGGAGACGCGACAGATGACCCTTTCCGAACAACGCTGGCAGGTGATTCGCGGTTGCGTGATCCTGCTGGTTTTGATTACCTGCGCTTTCCTGTGGATCTCGATTCTCAGTTTTGACCCGCTGGACTGGCCCAGCCCGCACGCCTGGCAGCCGGACTGGGGCCCCTCGAAGACCAGCAATGCGGCCGGCGGGGCCGGGGCGTGGGTGGCCTACCGGCTGTTCCTGTATTTTGGCTGGGGGGCCTACGCGGTGGTGGCCGGGATGACGATGGGCATTGCCGTCCTGGCCCGGCAGGGGCGTCTGCCGTCTTTCTGGCAGCGCGTGGTAGGCGTAAGCCTGCTGGTGGCGGTGGCTTCGGCCAGCGCCCACATCTGGACTGAAGGGGGGAATCTTCGCTGGCCGGAGCAGCGCGGAGGCGTGCTCGGGCACGTCCTGGGGGCGTGGCTGCAAAGCTCGTTCAAGTGGATGACCGGCGCCATCCTGGGGTACTGTGCGATTGTGGGCCTGCTGTTCACGGCGGAAGGGGCGATCTTGAAGATCCCCGCGGTATTGCGCAAGCGTCGGGACCAGTTCCAGGATGTGGCCGATGCGGCTCGCAGGGTTCTGCCGGCCCTGCCCTCCGTTTCGGGCGTCACGGACCCTATTCGCCGGGCGCTGGGCGGCTTGTCCCGGCTGGTGAGCCCCCGACTGGCCACCTCGGGCGGAGGCACGGTGACGGCCTCCCGCAAGGCGGAAGTGAGAGTCAGCCCGGGCCGCAAGTCGCGGGAAAATGATGCGAGCGATACGCCCAGGGCGAAGGCGGAGCCCAAGCCGGTCAGCGAGCCGGTCGAGGCTGATGAGGAGGATCTGGAAACGGACAGCGAGATTCCGGCCGCGGAGGATGCGGGGACTGCCGAAGAGGAGGCTCCCCCGGTCAAGCGGCTGGCCGCGGTTGAAGTTCCGGAGGACGACGACGAGGAATCCGACGACACCGACGCGGAGCCGCTGACTCCCGAACCGAAGATGATCGTCAAATTCGCGGCCCCGCCCAAAGTGCCGACGACCAACGCGGCGGTGATCCAGGCTCGGGCCTACCCGACGGAGCTGACCGACTGGGAGTTTCCGCCGCTGAGTATCCTCCAGGAGCCGGAGTACACCTTCAGTTCGCAGCAGGAGGAGATCGTCCGCGAGAAGGCCCGCATCCTCGAACAGACGCTGACCGAGTTCAAGCTGGACGCCAAGGTGGTCGAGATCGACACCGGACCGGTCATTACCATGTTTGAACTGCAGGTGGCCCCGGGCGTGAAGGTCAGCCAGGTCTCCTCGCTGGCCAACGACATTGCCCGTTCGCTGCGGGCGCCCTCCGTCCGCGTGGTCTCGCCCATCCCTGGCAAGACCACCATCGGCATCGAGGTGCCCAACACCGAAAAAGAGAAGGTCCGGATGAAAGAGCTGATGACCATGGCCGGACCGAATCTTCAGAAGCAAATCCTGCCGCTGTTTCTGGGCAAGGACGCCAGCGGCAACGCCCTGGTGACCGACCTGACGACCATGCCGCACTGCCTGATTGCCGGCACCACCGGCTCGGGCAAGAGCGTGTGCATCAACTCGATCATCATGTCCGTGCTGATGACGCAGCGGCCGGATATGGTCAAGCTCATCCTGGTTGACCCCAAGATGGTCGAAATGAGCCTGTACAAGGACGTTCCGCACCTGATGTGCCCGATCGTGACCGAGATGGAGCGGGCCGAGAAGATCCTTGAATGGGCCACCGAGAAGATGGACGAGCGGTACGCCCTCCTGGCCGAGGCCGGCGTGCGCAACATTGCCGGCTACAACCGCCTGACAGCGGAGGAAAAGGAGGCCCGTTTCCAGCCGTCCAACGATGAAGAGCGGGCCCAGATCCCCAGCCATCTGCCCTACATCATCATCATCATCGACGAATTGGCGGACATGATGATGCTCTCAGCCAAGGAGGTGGAGTTGCACCTGTCGCGCCTGGCCCAGAAGAGCCGGGCGGTAGGCATCCACATCATCGTGGCCACGCAGCGGCCGGAGGCCCGCATCGTGACCGGCCTGATCAAGAGCAACCTCCCGTGCCGGATCGCCTTCCGCGTGGCCTCGCGCATGGACTCGCGCATTGTGCTGGATCAGAACGGGGCCGAGGTGCTCATGGGGCAGGGCGACATGCTCTACCTGCCGCCGGGCTCGTCCAAGCTGGTCCGGGCCCAGGGCACGTTCCTGGAGGATTCCGAGCTCAAGAGCGTGATCAACTTCCTGACCGAACGGGCCAAGCCGGAGTTCCATCCCGAGCTGATGCAGCTTCGGGCCCAGGCGGCCACGGCCGACGGCCCGCGCGACGAGCTGTTCAACCAGGCCGTTGAGATCATCCTGCAGACCAAGCGCGGCAGCGTGAGTCTCCTGCAGCGGCGGCTGACCATCGGGTACTCCCGGGCCAGCCGGCTGATCGAGGAGATGGCCGCGGCCGGCATCGTCGGCGAGTACAAGGGCAGCCAGGCCCGCGAGGTCCTCATCACGCCCGAAGAGTGGCAGGCGATGAAGGAGGCCGAGGCAAACAGGATCCGCACGGCCGCGCTCGAAGGCGACGGCGTGCCGGATGATCTGTTTGATGATGATATTGACTGAGTTGTTGGTTAGTTGTCAGTGGTCCGTTGTCAGTTGTTGCGTTCGCGCTCCATAAGCAATGCGTATTGGCGGCATGTTCGCGAAACTGCCGGGTTGCACACTAACGCTCCAGACTACTGACAAAAGGACCACCGACCCAACAACTGATAACTAACAACTGACCACTGACATCATGCAACAACACCTCTGGTTGTGGGCCCGGCCCGCGATGCATCTCAGAACAGCAGGCGCTCCACCTTTTCGCGGCCGTGGAGCAGGCGTTTCATGAGGGACCAGTCGGGGTCGCGGCGGTCCTGGCGGACGAGGACGTCGTGCAGCAGCCGGGGGGTGGCGTGGGCCCGCCAGAAGTCGCGAAGCTGTGCCCAGCGCGCGTCGGTGGGCGGGGCATCCGGCAGCCCGTCCCAGTCCATGGGCTGGCCGGCCGCCTGGGTCATGGGCTCGCCGATGCGCTTGCGGAACTCGGCCAAGGCGAACTTGCGCACCTCAGCGTCGAGTCCGGGCAACCACTCAAGCAACGCCTGGCCAGCCTCCGGCCGGCCGAGCTCCAACAGGGCAACCGCCGATGCGACCCGCTCCCAGACGTGGGGTGATCGCAGCCCGTTTTCCAACCAGGGTATGAGATCGAGGGCCTGCTCCGTGCCGCTTCCAGCAGTTGGGTTTTGTGCCGCTTCGACCGGCCGGCTGGATCCCTGACCAACGCGGGGGGACCGGCCGTCTTCGCTCTGGAGGCGCGAAACGGGTGGATCAGAAGCGGCCTTTGACAGTCTGGCCGTATAGATGATCAGCTTGCCCCGCGTCCAGTCGTCGGGGCCTTCGGCGGCCCGGCGACGGAGGAGCTCAAGCCCCCGAGGGTCGCCCAGACGCATGGTCGCATAGCCGGCTTTTTCGAGGATCTCGCGGTCGGTTTCCCTCTCAAGCTGGTGCAGGACAGCGTCCAGCACCCGCCGCTCGCGTTCGTCGCCGATGTACACAAGGGCTTTAGCCCGGTCGCGAGGGTCGGAAGATCGGACCCCGGCCTGCAATCTCGCGATTCGACTCTCGTTCACGAAATGCAAGGCCAGAAGGAGCAGGCCGGCCAGCCCAAGAAAGCCCACGGCGCGGCGGAGGGCTCGGTTGCGTTTGGATGGAGCGGGTGAATCCATTGGGTGTATTGCCAATCTCGACCGGGCGGACTATACCTCGCGTTTCGCCGCCAGGCAACCCGCGTGTGCCGCTGCTGTATCAGCGGTGGTTTACGGCTGGCGTGTCATTTGTATTCCCTACTGCTCACAGAGCAGTGGGGAATACAATCCGGGACCTTCGTCTGAGCCGGGCGTCCGAGCCCGAAGCGCCAGCGTTCGAGCCCGAAGCGCAAGCGAGGGATTGGGCTCCGCAGTCCCTCGCTGGCGCTTCGGGCTCAGGGAACCGTGGCGCCTGGTACATCTGGTCAGCCTGAGAGGAAAGGATTGATGGCCCAGACGCATTTAGATGCCGAGCAGGCAGTCACCCTCGCACCAGAGGAACCCGCGCCCACGCTGGGCCTCAAGGCTGGCGTGTTGCTGTTTGCCTTGGCCATGGCCGTGCTGCTTCCGGGGATTCACGTGAGCTTCTTCGACCGGGACGAGGGTTGGTACGCCCAGGTCTGCCGGGAGATGCTGGCCAGCGGGGATTGGCTGATGCCGCGATACCTGGGCGAGGCCTGGATCGCCAAGCCGCCGTTGACCTACTGGCTGGTAACTGCCAGCTATTGGCTCTTCGGAGTGGGGGAGTGGCAGGCCCGGCTGGTCCCGGTCCTGCTGACGGCGGTGAATGTCGTGCTGGTGGCTGCGCTGGGGGCCCGCATTTTCGGCCGGCGGGTGGGGGCCCTGGCTGGCGTGCTGTTCATCACTGCCGGCCTGCCGATCGTCGTGGGCAAAATGCTGCTGACCGACCAGGCCATGCTCCTGTGTACGCTGGCGGCGGTGTGTTTGCACTGGAGGATGACAGGTGGGAGGGTTCAGGAGGGGCGAGGGACGAGGG
>Ga0116181_1003636_pt1 | contig 11926 bp, 11 predicted proteins | sample AD_UKC075_MetaG_FD_89752 | JGI IMG/M metagenome (GOLD analysis project Ga0116181, IMG submission 89752) | Active sludge microbial communities of municipal wastewater-treating anaerobic digesters from USA - AD_UKC075_MetaG | ecosystem: Engineered > Bioreactor > Anaerobic > Digestate | place: USA...
CAAGTGACGTGTTGCCCCAAGTTCTATGGCGACCATCGGCCCTCGCCCGCTGTTGCAGCGCTCGCACGGGCTGGCTTTTCAGTTATCGGGAATCGTTGAGTCCGGGGGCGGCGCCTGAAGTTGGGTCTCGAACTCCTCGAGGTACTCCCCTACCGAGGTCCGAATCTCTTTGGGGAGAAGAACCGCAACCTTGGGGATCAGTCGTGCTATGATCGGACCAGAGCGTGATGTGAGGACAAGGGATCGGGTGCTTGTAAACAGTGTTACCGAAAAAAAAGTTATCACAAGACAAAACAGAATGCCCTTGATTAGCCCAAACACTGCACCCATTTGGCGGTCGAAACCTTCAAGGTGGACCCGCCTAAGCCATTTACCCACTACCTGAAAGATGAGCCACACGATCAGAGAACAGAAAACGAAGATAAGAAGCATTGCAACCCAACGATTCCAAGGTTCCTGGTGACTGATAATCCGGGCGAGATTGGGGCTCCAGCGGACGGCAGCCCAGCAACTAAGGATGAGTGATGAGAGCGAGGCCAATTGCCAGATAAAGCCGCGCGACATCCCGTACACAATCGAGAATAGCACGACGGCACCCATAACCAGGTCATAGATCGGTATGCCGAGATCAACCACGGTTCTTCAAGACCTCCACCTTGACCGTATCTGCTGCGGCTTTCCGTGCATTCTGTAATTCTTTAGCAACCCCACCGACGAACCATTACCCGCCGTGTTCGCGTCGCGGCGATTTCAACTCGGTGCTGTCAAGCACAATGGTAACCGGCCCATCATTGAGGAGCTCGACCTCCATGTGTTCCCGAAACCGCCCTGTGGCTACCGGCAAACCCGTTTTGCGAACCTGTTGAATGAAATATTCGCAAAGCATATTCGCGCGATCTGGGGGAGCTGCATCCGTGAAGCTGGGACGGCGCCCGCGACGACAATCGGCCAGCAAGGTAAACTGGCTCACGACCAAGAGGGATCCGCCGGCATCTCCCACCGAGCGATTCATCTTTCCCGCCTCGTCTTCGAATATTCTCAATCCGACAATCTTCTCGGCGAGCATCCGTGCCTCTTGTTCGGTATCGTCCGTAGCCACGCCGAGGAGTACCAGCAATCCGGGGCCGATCTCGCCGACGGTTTCCCCGTTTACACGGACCCTTGCCCAGCGAACACGTTGAATGCATGCTTTCATGCGAAGGTGCTCAATAGATTTGACTTCTCCAAACCAAGCCTGGTTTTTTGATGGCATATCTGCGCGATCTGCCTTTAATATCATAGAATGTCTCTCGAAGGGGCGGAAACACCGATTTTGTGGCAGAAAGTATTTGCTCAACGGTGAAGGGCGACCTTAAAATAGCGGGCAAAGAGGTCCCTGATCACCGAGAGGGTACAAAAATCATTTTTCTCCTGCCCGAGACAGAGGATAACAACCATGAGCGCCGGAAATGATCGTCCTCTAATCGCCATTACAACCGGGGACCCTGCGGGAATTGGTCCAGAAATCATTGTGGCCGCTTGGTCTGATCCCCGCGTGCACGGTATCTGTCGCCCTGTCGTGGTTGGCTATTCGGAGTATCTCCGGCGGGCTGCCGCCCTGCGACGTTCCAACGTACAAATCGAAACCTGCGACGATCCTCAAAAGGCCAGACCCTCACCGAATGTCATTTTTTGTGTAGCTCCTGGGGAAGACCGAGCACCACCCGTGCAGGTGGGCCGCATCGACCCACGCGCTGGCCAGGCAGCCTTTGAGGCCATCCTGCTGGCTGCCGAATTGGCCCTGGCCAAGAAGGTGGATGGGCTTGTTACGGCACCGATTAATAAAGAGGCCCTCCATGCAGCTGGCCATCAGTACCCGGGACACACGGAACTGCTTGCCGATTTATGTCAAAGACAACAAGTGGCAATGGTTCTGTATTTGGGACCGGGCGCGCCCTTGCGGGGTGCGGCAGGGTTAGCGGTCGCTCACGCGACGCTCCATATTCCAATGCGAGAAGTGATTCACCAACTAACTGCGGAGGCCGTTTTCACTAAGATACGGCTCATCGATCAGCTCATGCGGTGTATCAAAGGGAGTGAGCCCCGTATTGGTGTGTGCGCCTTGAACCCCCATGCGGGGGAGGGAGGCTTGTTCGGCAGGGAGGAATCTTTGGTGATTACGCCGGCCATCAAACGGGCAACCGACGAAGGAATTCGGGTGGAGGGACCGGTACCCGCCGACGCTATTATGGTACAAGCCCGCGATGGTCGATTCGACGGTTTGGTCGCCATGTATCATGATCAGGGACATATCGCCCTTAAGCTCCTTGGGATGCACCGCGCTGTCAATATTACAGCAGGCCTTCCGATCATACGAACGAGTGTGGCTCACGGTACGGCTTTTGATATTGCCGGCCTTGGTCGGGCAGACCCGAGCAGTCTCATCGAGGCGATTCGTGTGGCCGCTATGCTTTCCAAAAATCGTCCGAGCTTCGCGGCCTGAAAATGCGAACAGCCGTCTTAGATTGAAGAACTTCCTCTGGACCGCTGTAAACCCATTGAAAAGCGTACACGACGCTCTTATAAGAGCCTATCCCACAACCACCCCTCTCCCGTTCGGCGGGAGAGGGGCCGGGGGTGAGGGGGGCTTGAATCGCCACTGGTTCTCTCGATCGACTCCGACGATGGCCTGCGCTCACCCTAACCATCTCGCAGAGGGAGAGGGAACTTTGGGATAGGCTCTAAGCATCTCATCCTGCCCATTTTTTCTAATCTTGCTATCTTCCCCGTATGGGGCATCGAGCTGGTTGAAATTCGCGCCCGGCGCTTCTTCGCAACCATCGGCGGGATTTTGCAGATTCAACGAGATATCCCAGAGGCTTTTGAACTACGTAATGTGACACATTTGCCGGATTTGCCAAAGAATCCAGCCGCTTTTTTCCGACGAATACCCTCAGAGGCACTGCCTGGAGCCTGTTTTTGACGGCCCGATCGTATCGCGTGAGATAACGTAGCCCGCGGAAAAAGACGGTTAAGCGAAGTGCCTCGAAGCAACCTGAGGTAGAGAATGGCGAAGCAGTTTGGGATTGCCCAAGTTCTGGGTTTTGAGGGGGATACCTCGATGAGATACGGAGCTTTCCTCTGTGTGGTGTTGGCAGTGCTGGCCGGTTGTAAAGGCCCATTTCAACAAAACCTACCCCCAGCGCAACAATTGATGGAAATGGGGCCGGGTGTGGGCGGACCTGGTCCTGGCGTTCAAGCCGCGTATATGCCCATGCTAGCGGCAGCCCAGGTCCCTGTGTCCCAGATTTATTTTGTAGGTCCCGAAGGGATGCAGGTAACTTGGGATGTTTCAGCCCCTGGGGCGTTTGACTCGGAACCCTTGATCTGCCCAGGCCGGTATAACTTCCCTCAAGGAGCTATCTACCGCCTGAAACTCACAAATATCCCAGGCCGACCGGGTGTGGAGCTTTATCCCACGCTTGAAGTGGCCCCTGCCATGCCGCGGACAGAGGCCTTCATCGCTCACAATGCCATTCCCGTTCAGTTCACCGAAGAAGACTTTGATCAAGTCCTCAGTGGCAACTTTGTGACAAAAGTTGTGTATCTGCCGGATCCAAACTACCAAGAATTGGCCGTGGCGGGTGCCGAGACCTTGGTCAGCACTCGGCTGGACCCCGGTGTTGATCCGATCATCGAGGCCGACCGTCGCGGCTCAATTCTCTGCGTTATCCGCGTGGGAAATCGTGATCTCCAGGTCCCGGGCGATGTGGCAAATACTGCGGACATCGTGCCAGCCGGTGCAGCTAATAACGGCACATCACTTCAAGGAACACCCTTTGCCCAGACGCCGGTCATGGCGGGTGGCGGTACCGTTCCAATGAATTACATCTCGGGCGTGACCGGTCCTCAATACGGCATGCCGATCAGTGGTACCCCCATTGGTCTGCCCGGCCCACCGCATGTCCCATTGGGAGGTCCCGCCGGCCTGCAGAAGCACGTCATGCGGAATCACACGTTTGTGCACGTGCCACAGCCTACAGAGCGAGTTCGCATCGACGTGAAGCAATCCCCAGGCATGAATTACCCGCGACCTGCTAATCACGCCTGGATTCACGAGAAAACCGTGCCCGGTGCCACAGTGTTCCGTCAACCATATTCAGCGTATAGCCAACACATTCCTGCGGATTCCGAAGGCGAAGGCTACATTGTGACAGACCCCGGCGCATCTTCCGATACGGCCTCAGCCCCGGCACAGTGATGTTGGAGGCCCCGTGGTTTTGATGACCTTTTGGGGGTATTCCACAGGGCTGTCGGCCCGAGATCCACTCTCAACGCCGACAGCCCTTTTTTGCAGGGAAAGCGTCGAACACAGAGGACAAGGCGGTTTCGCTCAAGATTGCGTTAAGTTGTGACGATTGTACTGATTCTAAGCGGTTACGGACTTCAAAAGACATCTCGAGGTGCAGGCCGTGTTGCCATTGTCTGACGTGGGTTCCATGTTCGTTTTCCCCTCCCATGCAGGCCGTAAGGGACACGCCGCGGTAACACTTTTGCTCTTCTGTTGTTTCGGGTTAGCAGGGTGGCCCAGTCGCGTCATCGGCCAACAGCCACCGGTCCATCCTTTGTTCGACTCGCGGACGCCACCGGGAATCATTGGGGCAACACGATTGGCCCGTAACGGCCCGGTTGATAACTACTACCAACCCGTAGAAATCCGCGGACCACACGGCGTTCAGGTCTGTCTGGTCGAGTCGGGGCAATTTGGTCAACCGCGGAACCTGCCTTTGACCGTAGGTTTGCTCGTCGGACGGGTCTATCGACTAAAGATAATCAACCTCCCGTTGGCTGAGGGAGCTGAATTGTTTCCGACATTGGAAATAATTGATCGACTTTATCCACCACCCGGCCAGGAACGCCATTTTCCCATCATTGTTGAAATCCACCCGCAAGATATTGCCTTTGCCTTGGAAGGAAAATTCGTTACTCGCGTGATTTACCTGGAGGATCCCCAGCGAGCCTTGCCGGCCGGGCAAGCCAATCAGGAGCAACCATGGTTTGAGGTACGGGCAGATCAAGACCCGCTCCTCGTAGCCGACACACTCGGTCGCCCCATGGCAATCCTCCGCCTCGGCGGAAGAGTCCCACTGCCGGAGGAGGAATCCGATCCCCGATTCCTTTTCGGCTCACCCTCCCTGGTGATCTTTCCTCCGCAGGTCAAATTACTTTCCGGTCCCCCGAAGGTGCAGGAACAAGCAATGGCTCGGGAGGTGAGTTCGGAGGTGGAACGACAATGATCGACGCTCCTGAGAATCGGTATGGACACGCGGTTTTACCACCGACAGTTCGCGTGTTTTTGATCTGTGTTTGCACCCTGATTTTATGCTCCTGTCGAACTGCCTCGAGAATTCCCGAAGGCAGCCTTTCCCAAGCTCCTTTACCACCGGCCCCTCCCCAGGCGGTTGACCACGGAATACCAACAAGCGCCTTCCCGGTCCCCGGCGTCAACCAGCCGGGCTTCGCGGGAGGAACGACTCCCATCCTGGTAGATGCCATGGGCAATCCCCTGCCCCGCGGCCTGCCCCCGGGAGCGCTCCTCACGGCGTGGAACCCACCAGGAATCAGCCCGCCGTGGCCACAGGATGAACTCTTGGCTGACGGTGGCGACTTACCACCGTTCGCGGGTGTTCAGAGCGAAAGCCTTGGGGGAATCAATCCTGAGGACACAGTTGCTCAGTTCACCTCTGAAGACGGCCGAACACAAGTTCAGCCGTTCAATCGGGTCTTTATCTATAGTCCACGGTTTGCTTCCGTCCGTCAGGTCATCAACGTTCGACAGGACGAGCAGGCAGAAAAGCTTAGTGGTTTCTCCGCGCCAACGCAATTGTCCCAGGCAGCCGAAGTTCAACCCGTGGGAACAGGAACTCAAAACTACCAACCGGTGGCGGGAGTACAACAGCGTGGCATTGCCCAATTCCGAACTCGCCAATACGACGGTGCGGTGTCCCAGGCCCTGGGACCACGCGGCTTTGCTGAAGATTTCAAGCCCTATGAGAATTTCAGCCTCATTGTCAAAGGGATCGTGGAGACCGACGAAATGCCGCTACTTGCTAACGCGATTCAGGCGGCCATTGTTTGGAGTAGTGATCAGAACCTCCACGTGTTTATCGACGGAGAGCGGGCTGCCGAAGATGCAGCAGTATCCCGTATTCACTCAATCTACCGCGTGACAAGCCGATACGGTCAGGTCAACTTACGGCTGGTGAAGGTGGCCTCAAAGGCAAGTGCTCAGCCGGGCGAAACGGTCGATCTCACGCTCCGCTTTGATAATGTGGGCACGGTTCCCATCACGCAGCTTGTGATTGTGGACAGCCTCTCCACACGCTTGGAGTACGTACCGGATTCGTCACAATCAAGCATCCCTGCAAAACTCACCGTTCAACCCAACGAAGCAGGTTCCTCAACCCTGCAATGGGAGCTCGAGAATCCCCTTCCCCCAGGCGAAGGTGGCATCATTCGCTTCAGTTGCCGGATACGTTGACGGCCGGCCTGGACTTTTCCTAGGTGCGCCGGTGGGCGGTGGCCGCACTTCTGTTTGTGCCGCCGAAGGTGTGATTTGCCACAGCCAAGCGGGACGGTCCCTTCCGGCGATCTCCTTATCCTGCGAAAATAGTCAATTTGCCGATTGTGATAGGTTTCTCGGCTCTCCAACGCTGCAAATCGAGAGCACGGCATGACTTTCAAGACACTACCTCACTGCTATCTGTTTTAGGGACCGACGAAAATGGCTGTTGAATCGTGGATTGCCCATCGCATGAATCAGTTTGATGCCTCCGGCATCCGGAAGGTCTTTGAACTGGGAGCCAAACTCAAGAATCCCATTAATCTTTCCATTGGCCAGCCGGATTTCGATGTTCCGGATACGGTCAAGGAGGCTGCTATTTCGGCCATCCGCGAGGGCAAGAACGGCTACACTGTGACACAAGGCACTGCCGCCCTGCGGGATCGCCTCCAGGCCGAAATTGACCGCAGATATGGCCACAATGATCGTGAAGTTTTCGTAACCTCCGGAACCAGTGGCGGTTTGATGCTGGCGATCTTAACGCTGGTCAACCCCGGAGATGAGGTCATCATTTTCGACCCCTATTTCGTCATGTACGAGGCCCTCGTCCACATCGCAGGAGGTGTGCCGATTTTCGTGAATACGTATCCCGATTTTCGGATCGACCTGGATCAAGTAAAGGCGGCAATTTCTCGCAAGACCAAACTGATCATTTTGAATAGTCCGGCCAACCCAACGGGGGCTGTGGCCAGAGAGTCAGAGGTCCGCGACCTCGCGGCGTTGGCAGACAAGCACGGTATCGCGCTGGTTAGCGACGAGATTTACCGAGATTTCTGTTACGATAGGCCATTCACGTCTCCCGCCCAGTTTTATCCCAAGACCATTGTCGTCGAGGGCCTCAGTAAAAGCCACGGCATGCCCGGCTGGCGGGTCGGCTTTGCCCATGGTCCGAAGGCGATCATCCAACAGATGATCAAGCTCCAGCAGTACAGCTTTGTATGTGCCCCACAGCCTTTCCAGTGGGCGGCCGTTACCGCCTTGGATTGCGATATGAGCGCACAGTACAGTGCCTATCGGCGAAAGCGGGACATGGTAGTCCAAGGGTTACAGGGCTACTACGAACTACAAATCCCTGAAGGGGCATTTTACGCGTTCCCGAAGGCCCCCTGGGGATCAGCTACCGAGTTCGTTACCACTGCAATTGAGAAGTTTCAGTTGCTCATTATTCCCGGAAATGTATTCAGCCGGCGGGACACGCACTTCCGGATATCTTACGCCGCCTCCGATGAGACCATCCAAAAAGGGATTGAGGTTCTTCGCGAAATGGCCCAACGACCAGCGTGATCAATATGAGAGCCTATGCCAAAAAGTCCCCCTCTCCTTCCGGGAGAGGGTTGGGGTGAGGGCAAGCGAACGTCGGAATCGATCGAGAAAAAGCGGCAGCGATTCGAACCCCCTTACCCCCGCCCGCCGAACGGGCGAGGGGAGACTAGGGGAGAGGCTTTAAGCAGAACCTTAGAAACGAAACGACTTGTCATCACGTCAAAAGGCCTCTCAGGCCGTCTTTTGCCGGGCAATGGGCCGACCCAACAGGGGTTTTCTCCCTTCCACAACATCCACATCGACCACATAGCGGAAGCCCGGCGGTTGGTCGGGCAATTGATAGAGGGCATCGAGCATAATACCCTCCACAATCGCCCGCAGACCTCGGGCACCGGTGCCCTTCTCGTAGGCCTTTTGGGCAATTAAGCGCAACGCCTCCTCGGTGAATTCCAACTCCGCGTTTTCCATGGCGAAAAGCTCTTCGTACTGCTTGACCAAAGCATTCTTTGGCTCGACCAAGACACGCACCATGGCGTCAACATCAAGGGGGCGAAGCGCCGTCACCACAGGCAATCGGCCAATAAACTCGGGAATCAGGCCAAACTCGACGAGGTCTTCGCTCGTCACGTGGGCCAAGAGGTACTCATCCCGATTCGCCTCGCCACCTTCGCGATCCCGACGGGATGACGGTACCGATGAGGCAAATCCAATCGACCGTTTTCCCATTCGCCTGGCGATAATGTCTTCCAGCCCAACGAAAGTACCCCCACAAATAAAGAGGATATTCGTGGTATCAACCTGGATGTATTGCTGTTCGGGGTGCTTTCGTCCGCCTTGCGGTGGGACATTGGAAATAGTCCCTTCGAGCATCTTGAGCAAGGCCTGCTGAACCCCCTCACCAGAGACGTCCCGGGTAATGGAGACGTTGTGACTCGTCTTGCGAATCTTGTCAATTTCGTCGATATAGACGATTCCGCGCTGTGCCGCCTCAATGTCAAAGTCCGCCGCATGCAGCAACTTGAGGAGCAAGTTTTCAACGTCTTCTCCAACGTAACCCGCCTCTGTTAGGGTTGTCGCATCGCCAATAGCAAAGGGAACATCCAGCAGCCGGGCAAGCGTCTGCGCCAAAAGCGTCTTTCCCGACCCCGTGGGACCAATCAGGAGGATATTTGACTTGTCCAATACGACATCCGAAGTCCCGTGGTGCATAAGCCGCCGGTAATGCGTGTACACGGCGACGGCCAGGACCTTCTTGGCCTCCTCTTGGCCAACAACAAACTCGTCAAGTTTAGCGACGATCTCGCGAGGGGTTGGCACTCGCGCAAAAAGCGGGCGGGCTGTTCCCTTGCGCTTTCTTTCCTGATCAAGAATGGATTGACAAAGGTCTATACACTCCCCGCAGATGTAAACATCCCCTGGTCCTTCGACCAACGGTCCTACATCACGGTAGCTTTTCCGGCAAAACGAACAAAAGGCGTTTTTCTTGCCACTCGTTGGACCACGGCGTCCTGATGTGAAGTCCCGTCCTGTCGGCATGCTTCAAACCCTGGGTGTCACAAAAAGTTGAAACGTCGAAGTCCAAGCCGCCAGCCCCCCTGCCCTCCCCTACGGAGATGATCGCCGCTGGCAATCCTCAGTCATTCCCCTGACATTGATTGGTCATCGGCGATATCGGGACAAAAACCGCCGTTCAACGCGGCGTGTGTCCTCCCTTTCGCTAATCATTACGCGACGCATCGCCCGAAGAGTTTCACGCAACCTTCGTCTTTTACCTAAATTCTACCACATAGCCCCGAAGCCCAGTTTTCGCTTCATCACGACGTGCGTCGTTGTGACGACAAGTTCGCCCGGATTACCTTGTACTCCTCTTCGCTAATCTGACCATCCCTGCGCATCTTAAAGAACTGCTGCGCCAGTTCGTCACTACTGTCACTTGAGTCCTGGTATAAGGCACGTCTCAGACGCTGAAGCCACCACGTTCCGAGCACAACGAGAACAATAACAACAAAAAGTCCTGGTACAATAAGGATTAACGAGTGCAGCAGACGTGACATCCCGCCAAGTCTCTCCTCAAACGGTCCAAATGGGTGTCAGACTCCGCTCAACGTGACATTCGCATGAGGAACGAACCGCCGTCGAGACGTGACGACCGGGCATCTCAGCCTCGGCGGTCCGTCATCATTATCGCGCGGTTTAGGACGATCGTCCAGCGACAGGAGGACTTTCGGCGGTTATGACCCTTCCGCATGTTCGAACCGGCGACCGAGTTGACACCCCCCGCGAATCGCAATAAGCTCAGGAGGAGCGTCGCAAGTACCTCAGTTTAACCAAGTTGCTGATGAGCTTTATATGATGGATAACCCACACCTTTCGAGTATTCTTTCTTGCGGAATCTGCGCCGTCATCCGTGCCAATAGTGGTGCCGTGCTGGGGGACGTCGCCGAGGCCCTCGCCGAGGGCGGCGTCACGGCAATCGAAGTGACGTTCACCGTCCCACGTGCTCATCGCGTGCTCGAAGCAGTCGCCGATCGACTGGGCGACCGAATCGTCCTTGGGGCGGGAACCGTCCTAGACCCAGAGACAGCGCGTATTGCTATTCTTTCGGGAGCCGAGTTTATCGTCAGCCCCACACTGAATGTCAACGTAATCGAAATGTGCAAACGCTACAGCAAATTGGTTTTTCCCGGGGCGTTCACACCAACCGAAATCCTAACCGCTTGGCAGGCTGGGGCCGATATCGTCAAGGTGTTCCCGTCCGACGTCACAGGACCAGGCTATTTGAAGGCAATACACGGCCCCCTGCCTTATATTCGACTTATGCCGACAGGGGGTGTCACACTAGAAACCGCTGCTGACTTCATTCGGGCGGGGGCTTGTGTTCTGGGGGTTGGTAGTGCCTTGGTGAGTTCCCGGGCGATTGCCGCTAAGGACTTCGATCAGATCCGTGAGCTGGCCCGCCAATACGTCAACATTGTGCGCGAAGCGCGACAGGGCAACACCACAAAATGAGGCCGTCATGACACCCAGTCCGCAGAAGGGAACGAGTTTGCGACCGCCGTCGGGGCTGGAATTCATTCTCGGCGAAGTCTCATCTCCGCCATCGTTTTGCGTCGTTTACGGGGATGATGATTACCTTCGTACGCTCGTCTTGCATAAACTTCGGCGTCATTGGCTGCCCGATGCGGAGGATGAATTTTGTCTCCGCGAATTCGACGGAAATGAGGTCAATTGGACAGCGGTCGAGAAAGAGTTGACAACCGTGAGCATGTTCAGCTCACGGCCTAGGGTCATCATCATTGAAGGTGCCGACCGCTTTGTCGCGGAACATCGAGGAGAGTTGGAAAAACTATTGTCCGGTTCCCCACTTCGAAATGTGCTGATGTTATCCGTCAGCCAATGGTCCGCCAATACCCGTTTAGCCAAACTGGCACTTGAACGTGGATTAGTCGTGGAATGCGATTTCGCCCGAAAGAAAGGCCAGGAATTGATTCCTTGGATGATTCGCTGGGCTAAACACCAATACTCCCTGAGCCTAAATCGTGACGCGGCCGAGATTCTCTTGGAATCGGTCGGCCCGATATGCGGGTTGGTAGACCAGGAACTCAAGAAACTCGCCGGTTTGGGCAAGAAGACGGTCACGGCGGAGATGGTGGCTTCGCTCACAGGCACATGGCGCACTAAGGCTGTGTGGGACGTCATCAATGCGGCCCTGGCGGGCAAGCCGGGCGAGTCATTAGGCGAAATCCAGAAGCTGTTAGAAGCCGGAGAAACGCCCCTGAGTATTCTGGGGATGGTTGCGCCAATGCTGCGCAGGCTCAACATGGCAACCCAGCGCTATCTTTTTCCACCACCGGGCCAGAGACGGTCATCGCTTCAAGAGTCTCTAGAAGAGGCCGGTGTACCGGCATTCGCCCTCAAGGCCGAGGAAGAGCGACTTCGCAAGTTGGGGCGACAGCGGGCCCTCAAACTCCTCCATTGGCTTCGTTCGGCAGACGCCGCCATGAAAGGTGCTATCCCGACCGATCCCCGTTTGGTTCTGGAACGGCTCATTGTTGTCCTCGG
>Ga0116181_1003638_pt1 | contig 11923 bp, 4 predicted proteins | sample AD_UKC075_MetaG_FD_89752 | JGI IMG/M metagenome (GOLD analysis project Ga0116181, IMG submission 89752) | Active sludge microbial communities of municipal wastewater-treating anaerobic digesters from USA - AD_UKC075_MetaG | ecosystem: Engineered > Bioreactor > Anaerobic > Digestate | place: USA...
AGCCTTTGCTGGATGTGATTCCAACCGCGATCTCCTACCGAAAACTGCCCGATCGGGCGCTGATCGCGTACCTCGATCACGAAAAGCCCTTTGACGCCGCCGGCGCCGTCAAAGTTGAAACCGCCGGCATCACGCTGCTATCGGCAGTGCGCAGCGACGACCCGACCGCCATCATCGGGCTGCCGCTGATCCGCCTGACTGACTTTCTATACACGGTCGGCGCGCTGTAAGCAGCGACAGATCGCCTATGCCGACAATCGGAACGCTTTACCTTGTGCCCAACCTGCTGGGTGTCGCAGCGCCAACAGATGTATTGCCCGCTCGCACCATTGCCATCGCCCAGCGGCTCAGCCACTTCGTGGTCGAAACACCGAAAGTCGCCCGCGCCTTCCTGAAGACGCTCTCGCCGGAGCGCGTGATCGCCGATGTAGCCATGGTGCCCTGCGACCCGGAAGCCGCCGCGATCGCGCAATGCGCTGCGTGGCTCAAAGCAGGCATTGATGTCGGGGTGGTGTCCGATGCCGGCTGCCCTGGCATGGCCGACCCCGGCGCACTATTCGTCGCCCGCGCACATCAGATTGGTGCGACTGTCGTCCCGCTGGTGGGCCCGTCTTCCGTATTGCTGGGCCTGATGGCGAGCGGCTTCGACGGCCAGCACTTCACCTTTCACGGTTACCTGCCGAGCAAGCCGGCGGAACGTGATCTAGCGGTGCGTCAACTGGAACGGCAACTAGCGGCGACAGGCGCAACGCAGGTCTTTATCGAAACACCTTACCGCAACGCGATCATGCTTGAAGCACTGGCGCGGGTGCTGGCTGCGGGAACGCAACTCTGTGTGGCACAGAATCTCGCGTCTGCGGAGCAACGCATCGCGCGAGCTGCTGCCGGCCAATGGTCTCCGGCACTGCGCGCACCGTTTACCGACAAGGCGCCCACCCTGTTCCTGCTCGGTCGAACCCCCGCTTGACCTCGGATTGCCGGGGTCTGGCAATTACGGCACCGGCAACAGTGGCAACCGGGTTTCAGCACACAATTCGGCCCAGCGTGGCGTCGCATGGAGCGCCCGGAATGTGGGATCGACCGCTGCGCAAACAAAATTGAAGTCTGGTTCGCTGGCACTGCGGTGTAGCCACGTAAATGTCGATTCGATATCACCGAGCCGGCAGTGAACCATGGCGAACAGGTACGGCGAAACGTATCCGCCACTGGCTTTATGTTCGAGCGCCTGCAATTGTTCGCGCGCCCTCGCTTTGTCGCCGAGCATCGCAAAAGCCTGGGCCAGACCGGCATTGCCGATCGGGTGTTGCGGCTGACGGTCGCAGGCGCTGTGGTAGTGGCTAAGGGCTTCCTGCGGGCGGCCGGCCGCGAGATGCGCCGCACCGACCAGCGTTGACGCCAGCAGGTTCTCGGGCGCAGCGGCAAGCACATCTTGCCAGCCACGTATCGCCTCGTCGTAGCGGCCGCGATAGTACGGCACCAGCCAGCGCTGGATACGCATTTGCAGGTCGAAAGGGTCGAGCATGATCGCGGTCTGGAAGGCTCGATCAGCCAGATCGAAGTCGCCCCGATACATCAAGGCGAATGCAAAGCCGTGATGGATTGGCGCGTGTCGTGGGCAACGCTGGATGCCATGCAGGTAGTGCCGCAGAGCAGTATCCCATTGCCGGTCGTGCAAATTGGCCACTTGTGCCACCACGCAGTACGCAGCCCCGCAGTCGGCATCCAGCGCCAGCGCCAGTTCGGCATGCTCGCGGGCAAGTGGCATTGCCTCGCGAACCGGCATCGCGATCATGCCCGCCAACGCGACACAACAACGGGCGAGGCCAGCATGAATCTCGGCGCGTTCGACCCCGTCGTCAAGCAGAGATTCATAGATCTTCATCGCCGTGTCATAGCCGGCAATTGAGCGCTGACGAAACGCCAGCTCGGCGCGGTGGTAGCGGTCGCGACTCACTTCATCGTCGAGATACCGGGGCGTGACCGCAGGGGCCTGCGGACACCAGCCTGCTGCAAGCCCGAACCCGAGCAGCGAGTAGCCCAGGCGGTGGCCGACAGAGCACGCTGCATCCCGTGCAGTGCATGGAACTGGCAGCACGATCGTCGGCGGCGCTTTGTCAAACCGTTGATCCGCCGCGGGAGGCACTAGCCGGAGCGCGATCGCTGCCTCCACGGCATCGTCGGACCTCATCCTTTCCAGTGTCACACCGTATCGCGATCGCTCATCAACGGTGTTGGTCGTCAACTCTTCGGACACACTGATTCCGAGAACGCCCGCGAGGAAACTGCGCAGCTCGTCCATCACGTCCTGCCAATCGGAATCGCCATCTGATCGGAGGATCAGATCGACATCAGCGATACCAGCAGCAACCCGCTCAGCTGCTGCGTTCGAATGCTGAAAGCCCGGGATGTAGCTGCCTGGTGCAAGCGTAATTTGAACCGCGTCGTGTGCACCTTCGTTGGCGTAATAGCGCGCCAGTCGCGCACGCAAACGCCGGGCTTCGACGCGCACGATACTGTCCCGCGCCGGGTCAAAGGTCGCTGAAGCCCTCCCGAATACCGTGACGCCAAGCGAAATTTCCCGCAACTGTGCCAAGTCATGCCGCGCCCAGCACTCAATCAGGTGACGCAGGAACTTCCGGTGTCGTGCACTCTGCGAGAACAGCGCGCTCGTCTCAATGGCGTGCAACGCTTTCAGCGCCTCCTCGATCGACGGGGGTCCCGGATCGCCTTCGGTATTGATCAGTGTTTCGTTTCGCATGTCACCTGGATGTAACCCCCTCTGCGTTGTTTCGCCTGCGCGCGCTGCTGATAATCGGGCTGTTGACCTGCAGATTGGAGTATCGCTGATGGCGATCGTCCGGAGTGTTGCCAGCGCCATAGCGGCAGTTGCGTGCGCGGTCATCTGGTTCGCGGGGAATCTCGCGCACGCGGACCCCGCCGACAGTAGCGATCCGCGCGTCACAGCCTTGGCCGCCAGCTTGGGCAATAGCCCGCCGACCATCTTCCAGTACGTCCGCGACAACATCGGTATCGAGGTCTACACCGGCAGCCTGCGCGGTGCACGCGGCACGCTGGCGAGCAAGGCTGGTAACTCGCTGGACCGGGCCAGCCTGCTGATTGCGCTGCTGAAGGCCGCCAATCCGGTGATCGAAGCGCGCTACGTGCAGGGCACACTATCGAGCAGCGACGCGACCACCCTGCTGGTACGGATGTTCGCCTCGCCGCAGCGGGTGCTGGGCTGCGATAACCCGTCTCCCCGCTTCAATGGCATCGAATTGCTCGCGGAAGTCAGCCAGCACTACTGGGTGGAGTACCGCGTCGGGACGACCGGCAGTTTCACGACGCTGGATTCGGCATTCCCTACTGCCACCGCTGGCCAGTCGTTTGCGTCTGCGACCCAGACCTTCACCAGCATTGCCGCCAGCGTCAGACATCAGACACGCATTCGTGTCGAGGCTGAGACTTACTCGCAGGCGAGTGCGATGTTCGGCTTTGGCCTGGCGACAACAACCGTACTTGACCGCTCGTTTGACAGCGCCGACCTGGTCGACAAGCCGGTATCCATCAGCCACTTTGTGAATGCGTTTTCACCGCCGTCTCTCGCGATTGGCGCCACCCAGAATACTTATACGCCTTATCTGACCGTGGGTGACAGCCGCCTCGACATATCGGCCTACGAAGTCATTCGCGGCACCGACTACGTTGAGTTGCTGACCAGCTTCCCGCTGGGTAACACGCTGGTCACCGGCGTTTTCGTGGTCATCGATGTCACCGACGCCAGCGGGCAGACGCAAAGTTTCCGGCGCACGATGTACGACCGCATCGGCTACGTCACTCGCGCCCAGGGCGGCAACGTCAATGTCGATCCGCAGAGTTTCACGCGGCCGGTCGTCGCCGAACTTGATGTGATGACAGTTGCCATCAGCCCATCGCGCCAGGCGCTGGACGACTTCTCCGCGCGCAAAACCCGACTGCAGGGCCTGCAATCGGCGCTCGCCGCGTTGGCGCCCGTGGTCGCGGCACTGCCGCCGGTGAACCTTCGCGACGCCAGCCAGAATGCGACAGCGCGCACCGCCATTGATCTCAATCGTTACGCTCTGATCGCCACCAACGAGATGGCGACGGCCAGCTTTCTCGGTGCGGCAGACCGCACGCTTGACGAACACACGCTGCGCACCCTGACCCGCGCATTCATCGCCTCGCCACGCATCACCATCGCGCAGTCGCGGGTCAAGGCCAACGCGCTGGCGCTGTCACTCGACATCCGCAAAAACGACCTTCGCGTTCTGCCTCTGCCCGGCATTTCGAGCGTCAACGCCCGAACATTCGAGAACGTGCGCGGCATGGCGGAATCCATGGCCGAAGGCGAGGTACTGGCACAAATGACAGGGGAGCCCAATCGCTCCATCTCATCGGTCTTCGCAAGCCTGACCGACGGTTCACGCTATCTCCCGATCACCGCGCAAAATCTTGGCGCCGCGAACACGCTCAATCTGTCCGCCGAATCGAAGTTGCGCATCCAGGACGCCGTGCGTGCGGGCCGTACGGTACTCGCGCCGCTGGATGCCGTGACAGTCGGCGGGGTCGCCGTCAATGCCTGGGTCGAGACCGATCCCAACACGGGCTACACCATCAGCACGCTGGAGGATGGCTCGCACGGCGCATTTGCCGAATACGTTTTCGCGCTGCTCGGCGTGTCGTTCTCGAACTTTGAGGATCTGCAGGCGCAATTCATTGGTCGCGTCAGCGCCATCGGCGTGTTCGGCGTGGCCCTCATGAGCGCCACGATTCAGACCATCGCCAGCAACGATGCATTCTCGAACATCGGTGCCAATGTCAATGCCACGCTGCGCTCCAGCATCAAGGGTGCGCTCGCGGCAATCATGGCGGAACTTGAGCTGGGCGAGCTGCTGCAACTCAAGATGGAAGGGGGTGCCGGCGTCGTCAAGAACATGGTGACTGGATTGCTCAATGGCCTCGAGGACATGCAGAAGGCATTCGCCGGCGAGAGTGGCGATCCACCGTTGCCGCGCACCCTGTTCTCGTCCGCAGTGCCACCGCTGCCGGCCGACCAGCCACCCGGCGTGAACCCCGGGCTAACGATTTCTGTGGCGCTGGATCCGCGGTTCAGTGTCGCCTACGCAGGTGCGGAGTTCGCGTCGGTGTATCTGGTGCGGGCGGTCAACACCGGCCCCCTGAGCGACGCCTTTCGCTTTTCCGCCACCGGGGGTGGGTCCGGCCTGAACATGCAGGACGCCTACTGGGAGTTGCCGCCCGTTACCCTTCGACCCGGTGCGACCTTTGAGTTTCACGCCTGCATGCGGCCACAGGGCGCACTGGCGGCATCGGGGACGGCCGTGCCGTTCACGATCAGTGGCGCCAGCACCACAGCCCCGACGGTGACGGCCGCGACCGGCGGCAGCTTCACCGTGGCGTCGACAAAAGCGCTCGACATGCGCATCGCTCCGGGACCCGACACTGCCCTGCCCGGCGCTACGCGAAACCTGACATTGACGCTCGACTCGTTTGGCAACAGCACGACCACCGCGGCACTGACGCTCACCACGACGCCGGGGCTCAGCGTGACCGGTTTGCCCGCCACTGTCACACTGTCTGCTGGCGAGACGCGTGCGCTTCCGCTGGTGGCTACGGTGGGCGGTGGCGTGGCGCCCGGAAGCGATCTGTCGGCGTCGGTCAAGGCCGACTTCGGCGCGGCGTTTCCCATTCGCGCTGCGTGGACAACCACCGTCACCGCTGCGGTCGCCCAGTGCGTGGCACCCGCCACCACGTCTGCTTCGCGCATTGGGCGCTCGTCGCTCGCCGCACTGCTGGGCGCAATGACGTCACAGATCGGACAGTTGGCCGCCCAGCCCGGTTCGGCCGAACTCAAGCAGGCGGTGCTTTCAAGCCTGGACAACCTGCAAACACAGCTCAACGCGCCGTTTTTGTCAGCGCTGGCGACTGGATTTGCATCGGCACAAACCGGCGTAAGCAACGCGACGGCTGGCAACATGGGCGGCGCGTTGAGTACGCTTGACAGCCAGTTCTGCGCCCTGCGCGACGCGCTGAACTCAGCCTACAACGGCGCCTTCCGGGTGACGCTGGCACCGTCGGTGACGACGTCCCTGCCCAATCTGCCGGCACAGGTGGACATCACCCTCTTCAACGACACTGCCCTGCCGCGCGTGATGCTGTTGAGCGCAACGGGCGTTCCGGCGGGGGTAACAGCCACCTTCAACACTGCCCGTGTGCTGGTCCCGGCGAACTACCGCACCAACGGATTTCTCTCGCCGCCAACCTATGTGACCTTTGCCAACAACGGCACCGCGCAGGCATTTGAATACCAGATCACTGTCACACCGGAGGATGACCCCGCCAGCGCACGCAGCTTCACGGGGCAACTGTCGGTGCGCCCGGAGATCGTGCGCGTCGTTTCGGTGAATCCGGCACCGGCCTATGCCAATGTCGGCGGCAACTTCACACCCGCTGTACGCCTGCTTTCTGCCGTCAATGAGGCCAGAACAGTTGGCATCCGTTACGTCGTCCGTGACCGCAACAATGTGCTGACCTACAGCTCGCCCCGCGTCGACACCACGTTTGCCAGCGGTGACGGCGTTCGCGATGTCGTGCTGGGCAGCTTCGGAACGACCGGCTACGCCGATGGGGCATACCGCATCGACGTCACTCTCTATGACGCCTTGGAGACGCCGATTCCCGGCGCCACAGGCAGCGGCAACATCGTCGTCGGGCAGCCGTTTGCAGCGACGCTGGCGGTCAACCCGTCCGCGCTGGCACCGGGCAACAGCACCGTCAACCTCGCCCTCACGCTTGATCGCAGTTTGCTGGCGCAACCCAACCTGCAACTGCGCAGCACCACGGCACTCGCTGGCGGCGCCAACACCGTGGCGAAGAACGGCAACTATCTCTATATCTGCCAGAGCGACAAGGTCAGCATCGTCAACGTGAGCAACCCGACGTCGCCCGCCGTCATTGGATCGTTCGCGGTCGCACAACTTGGCAACGGCTACCAGAACGTGGATTGCTCAACGTTCAACGACAAGCTCTATCTGGGCTATGACCGCGGCCTCACTACGGACCAGAGTGCGTCACGGCGTGTTGCGATTTTCGACATCGCCGGCGGGAACGCCAGCAGTCCGTCCCTGCTGAACCCAACACCACTGGACACCGGTAAACGGTTTGGCAACAAATTCACGTTCGCCGGGTCGCGCGCTTACATGCAGACGGCGATTTACTACTACAACCCGTTCTCGCAGTTCATCTTTGAACAGCACGGCAATCTGCTCAAGTTTGATTTCACGACGCCGGTCAGTCCGGTCCTCAGCGGCGAACTGTTCCATGCCTTCGCACCACCCGTCACGTCGCTTGACAACCAGCCCGACAGCGGTGGCCCGCACCTCGCGTTCGGCTTTGCGCCGGTATCGCCCAGCTGCGGGCTGCTGGCGACCACGACATCAAGCGACGGCAACTTCGCAGCCGGGGTCGCGCGGCTGCACGCAATCGACCTGGATGGTCTGGACAGCAATTGCCCGGGCGGCAGCAATCCCTGCATTCTCGCCTCAGTCGATGTCGCCCAGGCGAAACTGTTCACTGGCGTGGGCGTGCAGGGATCGTCGGCGGTCGCAGTCGGTGATACGGCTGGCTTCTACGACGCCCTGAGCGGCCTGACCGGCAATCTGGTCATCAGCGCGTTCGATGTCAGCAACCCCTCAGCCCCGACGCTGGCCAGTACGCTGGTCACTGGGCTGGTGCATAACGAAACCGAGCAATGCAACGCCGCGAAGCGGTTGGGACCTACACGGATGGTCACGCTGACCAACAATTACTACGCCGTCGGCGCCTACAACGCTGCGGCCTGCTCATGGGTGCTGGCACTGATCGACGCCAACACGCCCGCGCAACTGCGGGTGATTCCGTACGACGTACCGGACAACATCCGCGACTTTGTGCTCGATGGCAACCTGCTCTATGCCGTCACCGCCAGCTCAGTGCTGGTGTTCGACTACACCAGCATTGTCGGCCCCGCTGTCACGGCGTCGGTGGTGATACCGAAGGGCACCGGCGTCGCCATCGTGCCGGGTTCGTTCAGCCTGGCACCCACCACAACAATCACCGGCAGCAGCAGCGACACGTACATCTGGCAGCAGCCCGCCAGCTCGCCCATCACCTGGCAGGAGACGGTCACCGCCATGCAACCAGGCGGCAGCCGCAATGTGGTCAGCAGCGGCAGTGTCGCGTTCACGTTGCCAACGCTTGGCTCGGGCACGCTGTCGCTGGCACCGGCCGTGGTGACCTCGGACCACATCGTTTCGCTGTCGCCCGCCGAATCACCCCTCATCCAGATAGGCGGCACCGCGAGCCACACCATCACGCTCACCAATCCGTCGGCCAGCACGGCGGTCACGTACGCCTTGACGGTGGAGGGCATGCCAGCGTCCTGGGTCAAGTCGCTCGCGCCATCGCTGACCGTGCCCGCCAGCGGTTCGGCGAGTACGGTGCTGCAGCTGCAAACGCCCATCGCGGCGGGCAGCGGGCGCTTCCCGTTCCGCGTTGTGGCGAGCACGGCGACTGGCAGTGACACGGCCTACGGCGCCTTCAACAATTACTACGCAGCGGACATCGGAAGCGAAACGTCCGCCGTCGTCAGCAGCTCCACGGTGTCCGCCACGCCCAATCCAGCCACCGCAGCGCGCGGTGGTACGACGGCGATCCGCGTCCACGTAAGCAACACCGGGACGGCGGTTGACCGCTACTGGTTGACCCCGAATAGCTACCCCGGCAACTGGACGATGACGCTTGATCCGCCGGAGGTCTACGTGCAGCCTGGCCAATCGACAGATTTCTTCGTCACCCTCACATTGCCGGCCAACGCCAGCACCGGCACGCAGAACATCGCGGTCAATCTGGTGGCCAATTTCGCTGTGCGCAGCGTGCTGACGGTGCCGGTCAACGTGGTGGGCAACGGTGTGACGGTGGGTATCAGCCCATCGAGCGGAACAGCTGCCACGCCGTATGTCGCCACCATCACCAACCTTGGCACGACCAGCGACACGTTCGACCTCGCGTTGTTGGGACCGCTTGGCCCGACGGTGACGGCGAGCGCAGCGAGTGTGACGCTGTCAGGCGGCGCATCGACCACGGTGAATTTGTCAGTCGGCGACGCCGCGGCCTTTGCGCGGCCGGGCAGCAACCGCTTCGACTTGCGTGCAACGTCGCGCGCCGAAGCGAGTGCGAACGCGACCGCCAGCGCTACGGTCAACGTGCCGCAACGCCTTGCCGTGTCAGTCACGGGGCAGCCCGCCAGCAACACCGTGTCTGGCACCCTGCCGGCCAGCCGCACGGTGCGCGCTGTCGTCACCAATCTCGGCAACGTCGCCGACACATTCAATGTCAGCATCGCAGGCACAACCGGGGCTGTGACCGCACAACTCGTGAACGCGGCAGGCAACCCGGTCAGCGTCGTTGGCCCGCTGTCAGCCCCCGCGTTCGCCAGCCTCGGCCTGCAGGTGGTCACCACCGTCAGCAGCGCCGCGCCAGCGAGCGTCACCGTGCGCGCGACTTCAACCACTGACAGCAACGTAACTGCCACCGGCACCATCGTGTTCAACGCCGCGCCCACCTGCAGTCTCGACGTCGATGGCGACGGCGCCATACTCGCGATGACGGATGGCCTGCTGGTGCTGCGCAATCTGCTTCAGTTGAGTGGCAATGCGCTCATCAACGGCGCCTACAACCCAAACGGCACCTACGGCAATCTGAACGACATCACCACTCGCCTCGGCGTGTTGAACAGCAACAACTGGCTCGACCTCGACGGCAATGGCACGCGTGACGCTGCGAGCGACGGCTTGTTGCTGCTGCGCACGTTGTTCGGCTTGACCGGCAACGCCGTCACCGACAACGCGCTAGGCGCAGAACCGCGCACCCGCAACGACTGGGCCGCGATTCGCAGCTATCTCAACGCCACCTGCGGGCTTGCTCTGCCCTGAGCGAAGTCAGCGCCTCCGCGATCGGGCGGCGGCCAGTCGCCCGATAGAATCTCCGACTGCAGCGTCGCCCGGATGGTGAAACTGGTATACACAGCGGACTTAAAATCCGCCGCTTTCCTGCATAAGGGGCGTACGGGTTCGACCCCCGTTCCGGGCACCAATTGCACCGCGCTTGCGACCAGCGCGAGCATCGGCAGGTCATGACGACTCGCAAGGTCTCACGGCTGTGGCGTCAGCGGGCACCGTAGCGTGCGAGCTGATCGCTGAAATTGCAACGTTCGCTTGCCTTGGTGTTGCGCACAGTCGGCCCGCCTCTCCCCTTTTTCACACATTAACTTCTTGACGAGACCCGCAATTGAATTGGGCGTACGACCCAAAACAATAGCAAGTCGACTAGCGATCATTTTCGACCTAAAGCCCATATTTGACGGGCATCTCAGTAAAAAGCTGTAAAGCGCTTTCTACCTACTCCCGCCCCGTCGTATCCTCAGCCAGATTGGTAATCATCGTCAGCAAAACGCGGCGCGCGACGGCGATCTCGTCTGCCGTCAGGCCCTTGGCGCCTGTGGCGTTGACCTCTTCCGCCAGTGGCACCAGTGTGTCCTTGAGCGCACGCCCGGCATCGGTCAGGTAGACGTGCACATTCTTGCGGTTGTCGGCCCGCTGCCGGCGCTCTACCCAGCCGCGCGTCTCCATTGCGCGCACCGCCATCAGCGTGGTCGGCTCCATCACGCCTACTTCGTCGGACAGCTGCTTTTGGGTCAGACCATCGCGCTCCCACAGCGCGCGCAGAAAAGTCCAGTGGCCAAAGGGGACGTCAAACCTCGCCAGCCGCATCTGCAACGAGCGCTGGAACGAACGCGTGGCGTCTTTCACCAAGTGCGCGAAGCGATCATTGGGCACCGCTTCGCGCCAGTGGCGCAGGATGACTTCGGTGGACCTGTCGCCTACGGGTTGAATGCCAGCGCTTGCCCCGGCGGCGGACGCATCTTTTGCAGCGCGCGTCGGCAAAGTTTCTGTCGAACTGTCGGTTGCAACGGTTGCTGGCAGCGAGGTTGGTTTTGGCATGGCGGGCATTATCGCCATGGCACCTGCCATTGCAAATCAATGTCGCGGCCCTCTCGTGCCGATGTCAGTATCGCCAGGCTCGCCTCGGTCGTTGCGCGCGCCCAGCGGCCGTCGTGGTGTGCCAGTGCGCCCTCGCGCAGCACGGCCCAGAGTTCGTCAATCACCTCGCGGCGCGGAATGGTTGGCGCAGGCAGGGCTTCGAAGCGACGCTCGCGATCACCATAGATCCACACGCCCTCGGCCGTCAGTCGCAAATCCCCTTGTTCGCCGCAGACCACAACCGGCCCGAAGTGCTGATGCGCTGCCGGGGACTCGCTCGCCGGCTGCCAGGAACTGCCGCCATAGTTGCGCGCCGCCTTGGCTGCCATCTCTTCAGCCACATCACCCACAGCGCATAGTCGGCGCCGCGCAGCACCGTAGTCAGCTGCGGATTTGGCCGACCCCAGCTCACCGCGCCAGCCCATCCATTCATCGCTATCGAAGTGCCCGTAGCCGCTGTAGGTAAGACTGGCAAAGGCGCCGTTGGCGAACGAGAGCAACGCGCTGTAGGCGCCCTCGGTCGGGCGTGTCGTGTCCCATTGCGCGGTCGCCGCCCGCACCTTGCTCAGCATGCCTCCCCCGAGCATGCGCACGACGTCCACCTGATGCGCCGCCTGGCTGTGTACCACGCCGCCGCCGCGCGCCGTGTCCAGTTCTTCCGGGCGCCGGAATCGGTAAAGGAAATCGGTGAAGTTGAGCGCGTGGATCATGCCGACGCGGCCGATTTCGCCGCGATCAATCAACGCGCGGGCCAGCAGTGCTGGCCCATCGAAGCTGTGGCTGTGGCCGACGATCAGCACGCGTCCAGC
>Ga0116181_1003640_pt1 | contig 11920 bp, 8 predicted proteins | sample AD_UKC075_MetaG_FD_89752 | JGI IMG/M metagenome (GOLD analysis project Ga0116181, IMG submission 89752) | Active sludge microbial communities of municipal wastewater-treating anaerobic digesters from USA - AD_UKC075_MetaG | ecosystem: Engineered > Bioreactor > Anaerobic > Digestate | place: USA...
ATAATTAAAGCCACCTTTTAACGGGTGGCTTTTTTTTTATTTCCTAAGCGATTATACAGGACTTTTCTATTTATCTATAATATAGATAAGGAGGTGACACTAATACCAATCGCAGAACCAGTCAAAGACTTATATCGTGACAAGCCACTCTACCCTACCAAACGCCTCAAGATGTCTTTACCTCTCCCACCTAGCGTTAACCATATGTATTACAACACTCGTAATGGTGGTAAACGCTTAACAAGCAAAGCTGAAAACTACATCAGGAAAAGCAGAGCGTTGATTAACGCGGCAATAGAAGAACAGAATTGGATTATACAATCCCCATCAACATGGTATTATTTAGACCTAGTTTTCTTCATGCCAGATAGAAGAATAAGAGACAGTCACAATATGCTTAAACTCTTACTTGATGTGATGGAAGGCATAGTTTATAATAATGATTATTACGTTTGTCCGAGAATCCAATCTGTCGAATACGACAAAAAAAACCCTAGAATAGAGTTATGTATTACCCCTCAGACAAACAGCGCAAGAACCAAAGCTTTGCAGTTAGTAAAGTAAACTACCATTAACTCATTGTATTAAAAAAAATAACCCCTCGAAAGAGGGGTTTTTTTATTTCTACTCTACTTTTTCTTGTTTATCAAAATGATTCTTAAAGATACCATATAGCACAGCTCCCAATGCAGCACCGTTGATAATAAAATCTGCAATTTGATTCTGTACTTCTTCGCTGATATCAATATTAAATATCCACTGTACCACTAACGCTATAAAGCCAACAATAGGAGCAATAATACTTTTTTTCATTATATAACCCTCTCCCTTTCTTCAAGTCTAGTAATTCTTGCTTCAATTTGTTCCATTCTCATATCAATCTTTAACAAAGTAGTACATACCTCGTTTAAACTTTCACCGAACTTTGTTAGGTTAGTTGATATTAATCCCATATTTTTGATGAGATAATAAAGTAAATAAAAGAATCCTCCTGCAATTATAGATTTCTCCGCTATTTGTGCAATTACATCCGGCATTACATCACCCCTTCTCACCCATCTTCTCAGCCATCAATTCGTTCAGTTTCCTGACCAATGCTTCATCGTAATAGGTATTAAAATATCCATAACCACCAGGATTCGCATAATCTGGTATAGACCATATTCCCTTCTCTTGTTGATAAGCTTTTTCTTCACTTTTCCTATAATCTTCAAGACGGTCATAATATGGTTCGTAAATATATGCTAATTTAGCAAGTCCTTCATCTAATAGTCTTTGATTGTAATCCTCTCCATCAATCTCTACATAACCAAGAATACGGTCATATTTGTCCCTATGAGAACCATCAAACACTATCTTAGTATCTTTACCCAACAAGTGCTTCTTAGTGTAGTTACTTGCTATCTCTCCACCTGGTTGCGGTATCATACCTTTTTGCACTGTTTCAGGTGTATCTATCAACAACATACGAACAGTTTCAACTTTGTCTCCTATTTTCACATCAAAGGTATCACCATCACGAACATGAACTACTTCACCAAACGTAAACTCTTTATTCCTACTACCAAGATTTTTGTTTTCCATGAATGTCCATATATATCGCTTTATTTTACCCGTCTTTTCTAATTCTTTTTGTTCAAGTTCAACGGCTTTCTTATTCAACACCATGACTTCATCGTTTGTTGGAGGAATATATTTTTTCTTTTCTTCATCACTAAGTCGTTCGTATTTTGCAATAGATATCGGTCTTAAAGCGTTTGTGTACTCAGAAGCCTTAGTTGGTCTTGATTCATAAATTTTATCAAATGTTGCCGATGTAGCATAACTAATTGAACCTTCAAACCCTTCTATTACACTATCCAAATAATCTAATGCCTTAGTACCAAAACTTGGTTGTGGCTTATAATTATCACCATACTTCTTTCTCAACTCATCGAGTTTCTGGTATTTATAGCTATTATAGTCATATGATAAGAATTTCAACCCACTGGTTGCATTAAGTACATGCAGCCCCAAGTCAACCCCATGTTTTTCAGCCATTCCAGTACCAAAGTTATAAAGAGCAAAATTATTCAAAGCATGGTCTACTCTATTTAGCTGACTACCACCATCTTTAACAATGGGTGATTCAAAGAAGTAGTTGTAATTCTGTATCTGTTCAATAGGAACTCTTATCAAGGGGTTGGTTTGTGTGAATAGTTCTTTTACAGAACCTTTTATATTGAAGGGATTAGGTATTCTACCTAAGTCCAGGTAAGGCAGGTTAGGATTCCACAAAACAACTTCTGTTCTACCTTCTGGGTTCTTTACAGTAAATGGTGTTTGTACCCAATCTTTCGCAAATTCATTCACAAATGCTCTGTTTATCTTATCTTCATCATCAACCATACCTTCAATACCATGAACTACTTTGCTGATATACATATACTTTTTGGGCTGCTCTAATATCATTTCTAATTGCAACGCTGCGTTCTTTCTTAACCAGGTGTAATAAGGAATTATCCGTTTCATTACATTCTTCTCAAACGCTGTCAAATCGGAGTAATCAAACAAAGCTTTTCTAGTAAGTTCAGCAGCTTCTTCAGGTGTTTTGCCATTTCTTAAACAAGCAACAAAGTTTAGTAACCTATCCTGACCTTCGATAAGACTTCCTACTTCCGCACCCTTCTTATACCATACAAAGTTTTTCACATCAGTTGGGTCATACTTAGGATTTATATATTTACCAAGTAACCCTCTCTCAAATCCAGTACCTAAGTCCATCTTGAAAAAACCTTCATCAATAACATCATACTGCATAGCTAATTGATATAACTCTGACCACTGCTTTTCCTCACCATTTATATTGATGGTCAAATTACTTATCTTTTCAGGTTCGTTCTTCCGCATATAGTAAATGGTTTGTGCTGATGCTTTTTGTAATCTAGGGTCAATCGCATCAAGACCGATGACAAGCCAGTTATTGAACATATTTGAGTATTTATTTCTCAAGTGGAACGAGGGCATAATTGTGGTTTGATTGAGTTTAATGAAGTGAGTTACTTTATCCCATAGTTGCAGCATTCGGCTGTTATCTTTGGCTATTTGTACTTTTCTCATTCGATTAGCTTTTTCAACTATAGCATCGTTAACCTGTTTTATCTGCAAAGGATGTTTTACAGATTCATCGATTTTTTCAAGCATTTTATCAATTCTAAGCCGGTCTAATTCATCCATTGGCCATGCTTCGATTCGAGTATTAATAAATTCCTTCAACTCTGCCGGTGATAGGTTTTCCATAGCCCTATTCATTGCAACTACTACATCACCAGGAATCTTTTCACCGTTCACTTCATACCATTTGCCTCTTATAAAACTTATATACGACCGTTTTACAGTACGCAAATAATCACGTTGAATATGCTCATATGTGTTTTTCAGGGCTTCTATCTGTTCTGTTGATAACTCAAGCATAGGTGTTGCTATGTCTTCTAAACTATTCTTCATACCCGATAACTCGATAACATTGGTCAGACTTTCTTGGAACAATCTTTTACGTTCTTCCAGTGGGAACATTTCCTTAATAAACTTGTTTGATACCTTGGTTATTTCCTCACCAAGCAGTTTCTTGTAAAGATAGTCATATTCGGCTGCTGACGATACTTTGTGATGTGCTATCTGTTTGTTAACATTCAATTTAATTTTTTCAAGTATTTCAGGGTTTTCAAGATATTCATTAACCGCATCAGATATGTGGGTTCTCACAGCTAAGTTTGCCATATTTTTCATTCCGTCTTGAGCCATACCAAAATTCATTACTGCCTTGTAACCAGATTTTACATATATACCATCGATTAGGTCATCACCGAACATTTCAAGCATTGACCGCATATAGGCATCATCATACATCAAATCATTGTGCTTTAAGCCACGGGCCATGTATATGTCACTTAACACATCAGAGAATACATTGTCACCCTTTGCCAACTTTTTGAAGTATTCATTAGCCTCGATGATAGTTGGCTTCATGTTAAAGGTGCCGTCATCATTTTTAATTACAAAAGTTCTGCTTCTTGCATATTGGTTAAATTCACGACCATAACCGAAAGAATCACCAAATCCTTCTATACCACCAGTAGCTTTTTGCCGTGCTAACAACATTTCTCCTTCGGGAGTCAGTATATGAGGCAGATAGCTCTTTAAATTGGCGTACAACTGGCCTTTATTCAACTTGCCGATATCTACTTCCTCTCTACCCCACTTAACCATTTCAGAACGGATAAAATTAGCCACTTCTCTGAGTCTATCATCTATGTCTATGTCTTCATTCAAAGCAATCTCAATAACATCGAATTTTTCCTTCAATATTGCTTTATCAACTTTCTCATTACCTAATTCCGAACGCATATAGGAATCAAAGAAATCATCCGATTCGATAGCTTTTTCTATAGTTTGCAATTCTTCTAACTCTTTGTCCAAAGTTTCAAACTCAGCACGTTTCAGTTTTTCAGCATAGTTTGCAGCAATACTTTCATATCTCTCAATATTGTTCCGAATAGAGGCCGCACGTCTTTCAAACTCACGAGTAGCATTTTCTATCTTTCTTGCCCGAACATTTGAGAAGTACCGTTCATTTGTTTGCAGCTGCATTATTGCTTTTTGCTTTTCCAACAACTTGCTTTCCAACGATGCTAGTTCTTCGGCAATCCGCTTAGCTTCAAGTTCATCAGCTAATTCTTGCTTCTTTCTCAACCTGGCTATTCTGAGTTTTTCATTTTTGGTTTGCCTTTGAAGTTCCTTAATCTCATCACGCAAAGCTTCTCTTGCTTCTTCAAGATTGTCCACTTTTGAACCATAGGTTAATTCAATATCTAATATTTTTTGCTCAAGGTTTGCGATTTGCTTTTCAGCTTCAAAAGCATACTTTCTCTCTATGATGGCTAATTCGTCTTGTAACTTGATATATTCGTCTTTTAACTCATCAGCATACTGAACAGCACGTTTAGTAACCTCAGACTGCCGAATAAGTCCTTCAATATCCGTTACTTTGCCTATTTTAAGTATATTTACCACATCAGTAGGATAGAATGTTACCTCAGAACCATCAGCTTTATTAATACCAGTGTATTCAAAGATTTGACCATGCTTTTTATCATGCAGCCGATAATCAGTTATAGTGACATTCATTAAATCAGCATCAGAATCTTTTCCATATAGTTTAATTTCCACATCATCACCGATATTCACATTATCTATGATGTGAGAAATCTTCTCAGCTTCATACCGGTCTTTCAGAGTTTTCTTTGCTGCTGCTTGAACTTTGTCTAATATGGCAAATTCAGCAAGTTCTTCATCAGTATAATGTCCAAAATGCCTTCTGTAAGCTATGCCAACCAATATTTCCTTTTGCTTATCAGTCAACTGAGTCCAATTTATTTTTTGTTTATTACCATTCAAATCTTTCCATTCAAAAGTCTGGTTTAGTTTTTTGACATCTTCTATTAAGGATTTAATAAGTCTTTCTTTATAAAGAGGTGCTTCATTACCTTTTAATTTTTTATATACATATTGGTCAATATACGCATACATATCATCAATATCATAAGAAGTAAGATTAAAGTTATATACTTCTCTTTCTTTCTTACGCTTTTCAGCTTCAATGATATTACTTAATACAGTTGGATAAGTTTCTTCTTGTACTTTACCTGGCTGCAATGTTCCACGCAGCTTATTATAAGCTTCAATAGCCTCTTCACGAGTTTTGTATTTTTTCTCACTCAGCATATCATCGATTATTTTTTCTGGTGGCAAATCGGTTATCCTGGCAGTATCAATCTTTCTAGTCATTGCTTGTGCCTGGGCAGCTTTTTTCAGCTGCATTTCCCTATAGATAACATCCTTCCTACCAGACATCAACATCATGTCTTCAAAATCACTGATACGCCTCATTAACTCTTTGGCATCTTTTGAATCTTCTAATTTAGATATTAAAAATTGCCGTTTTTGACGAAGGTTTTCTAATTTGTCATATTGAAGGGAATTGTGAGCAGTCATGCCTTCTTTACGAATAGCTTCTAATAACTTCCTTCTTGGCTCTATATAGGCTTCTACCCAAGATTCATAGTTTAATTGTTTAGCTATCCATGAGTACATATGAGCAAATGTACCATCAAAGTATTTACTATGTTCAGCGATGAAATCAAGTATTTCATCATACGGAACACCTTTTCTCATCATATCGATAATAATATCAATATTTCTATCGTAAGTGCTAAATCCTATAGCTTTAGGGTTGCCGGTTAAATGAGTAGAAAGTTTCCTAACAAACTCGATTTTTGAGTATTTATTATAACTTGGTTTGGTTTTTTCAGATTTTATGCTTTCCCACTCATCAACAAGGGGCTTATGAAGTGAAGAATAATCTTTCGACTTTATATTTTTATACTCATTGCGTATTTCATCCATACGCTTCATCAATTGGTTAATCTCAGCTTGTTTTGCTGCATCAAGTGTGGTAGCTATTTCCTCTTTTTCCTTATTTATACTTTTTACTACATTTGCTTCTTCTTGTTTTAATTTTTTCAGCTGCTTCGTAATATTTTTAGCCTCTAATTTAAGCGTAGCGACACGTTCTTGTATCTCCTTGATACTTTGTTCATATTCAAGGCTTTTTTCGTCTACGGGCGTTTTAGAGGCCTTTGAGACGATTTCGGCTTTTTGTGCCTCTATCCTATCGATTTCCTCTTGGAATAACTCCAGATAACGCTGGCGTGTAGATGATTCGCTAATATTTTTAAGGTCTATGTTAAATAATTCTTCCTGATACTCTTTTTCAAGCTTTGCAAGAGTCTCATTCAATTGACCAATCTTATTTTCACTATTTTTTATGATGTTCTGTATGTTATTTCGTTTCTCAACTAACTCACCAAGTTTTCTTCGCATTTGCTCAGCTTTGGCAACCATTTCAATTCTTTTACGTTGCCCCAACTTGGTTTCAACAAAATTAATCGCATCGGTGACATAATGCCACTTACTGGCATCTTCTATCAACTCAATCAACTGTTTATTCTGAGCAGGAGTTAGGTTGGCCAATTCTTTTGCTGCATTGATTATCATTTGGTTTTTAGCCAACCTATCAGCATTCAGACCACGTACATAATCAACATACCTTACAAAGTCATAGAACGCACCAGGGTCGGTTTTAGAGAGGTAATATAGAGGTGTGATGGTTGAGAAATGTTTGCCCAAAACACTTCCATAAATCTTATCACGCAATATAGCATATTTAGGCGCAATACCAGTGCTATCACCTAATTTCTGCAATGTTTTCCCATCAACAAGCTTAAATACTTCAGAATTAGGAAACAGTTTTTCGCCAAAAGGCATATTTTTAAGGCTAAGAGTAATATCTCTAGCTTCAGGACGTATGCCAAGAACGTTATTAAAACGTTTAACAAGATTCTTAGCTTCGACTTCTAGCACATCATCAGCAATATCATAATTGCGCCTGAACGATTGTTTTAAGATAATCTTCTTAGCCGCTTCTTCAGTCATTCCCTCTGATATGTCAACACTGAATTCATCTGCTACTTTGCGGATTAATTTGCCATGAGTTGACTTTAATGCTGCCTTACCAGTACCTTTAAGAATAGCTGCTCCACCAAAACTTACATAAGTAAGCGGGTCTAAAAGCACATCAAGAAGAAAACCAACAGCACCACGAGCAATTTTACCTCCAGTGGTATCGGTTTTCCATCCACCGTTTTCCAATACATCAGACCACGTTACTTCACCTTTGGTATAACCACTACCAAGAGGATTGGCAGCTTTCAAACCTTCCCATGCACCACTCCAAATACTACCTCCATCTTGAAAAGATTTGACAGCACCAGCAATTGTGTAGTTACCAATTGACATTACATCAAACAGCCTATCAATAATACTCCTATCTTCTTCGATGGGAAGATAGCTTGGTTTTGATTTGAGATTGAGTTTTTTGTATTTTGGAGTATACCCAAGGCCAGTTCTATAATATTTACTTGTATTTAAGTATTTATTTGTATTAAGATATTTATTTGTATTAAGATATTTATCTGTATTATAATAGCTTTCTAATCTCTTCATACATTATTCCGCCCTAATATTCAATACCATATTTATCAAGAAAAGCTTTACCTTCATTATAGGCCTTCAATTGCCGCTCATAAGCTTCCATTTGTTGTTTATATTTCTTATCCAAATAATCGCCATCAGTAGCAAATGGACTTCTAGTTGGTTTTGTAGGTTTTCCTTGAGCCACAGCTTCAAATGCTTCATCAATCTTTTTATCTAACGTGTGTTCATAAATAGCCTTTCTTATCAAAGCATCATCTTCCTTTTGTTCACGTACCATCGTAACAGCATGAGCTAAGTTCTTAGCTCCTTCAGGCAAGTTATCAGGGTCAATACCAAGTGACTCTGCTTCTCTCAATAGTGTCAATTCAAAATCATCATCTCTATTTCGACGACCAGCAGCAGCTCTAGCCGCAGCAGCCGCATTATTTATATTGGCTAATGACACATCATAACCGAACTGAATAGCAAGCCTTTCTTTCTCTCTTTCCCATGCAATTTCTGCTTGCTGGGCAGTTATCTCGCCTTGTTTAACCATTTCTTGAATTCTCAATTGTGATTGTAGCAAGGCTTGTTCAATGGCTATCTGTCTTGCGTATTGATTCTGGTATTCAGTCTGATACAGATTGAATAGTTGATTGCTGCTATTCAATCTAGCTTCTGCCGACGCATTTATAACGCCTGCGTTATACTGAGCATTAGCATTTGCAATACCAATATCTCTTTCGTTCATTAAACTATTAATTCTATCTCGTATATCAGCAACTCGTTTGTTGTATTTACTCCTAGCATCGCTAATTAACTGCTCTTTACGATAAGCATCACCTTGCATCAAACCAATCATCTGTTGAGAATTTGCTATACCCATGTTCTGAGCATAGATGTTAAGCCTTTGTACAGACTCGTAGTAATCTTGCTGTATTTGTTTCTTCTCAGCTTCAAATGCTTCTTCTGCTTCACGAACCGACAACTTGCCTTCAGCAACTTGCCTTTCATAAATCATTTCTAATTCAGCAATCTGTCTATCTCTTTCCATAGCCAATAGTGCTTGCTGCTGCTCTATATAAGCCAACTCTTGTTCTATTATTAAATCCTCCATAGTTTGTAAATAATCAGTATCAAGAGGATTAGTATTTGTATTGATATTTGTTGCATTAGGATTAACATTAAGTGGTTCACCACCTATATAAGAACCGTCAATTGGATTATATAGGTGTGCAATACCCATAGCATCACGTATCTGATTAGCCCACACATGTGCTCTTTCAGCACCTTCCATATCTCCTGCTGCTTTCTTTTCATTGTAAACCTTTTGCGCCCTACGTATTTCAGCATATCCTGCCTCTAAGTCTGTTTTATATCTTTCCAATGCTTCCTGCCAAGGTTCTTTTGCTTGCTGCAAAGGTTCTTCTTGTGTAACTTCAATTTTTTCTTCATTATTTAATTTATCTTTTTTTTCTTCATTATTTAATTTATCTTTTTTTTCTTCATCATTTAATTTATCTTTTACCCTTGATATAGATTCTAGTTTTTTAGTTATATCTTTAGGAGCAGCATCAGCAGCACCTTGGGGATTAAATTGATACGTACCAGCACGTAGCTCATTAATACCACCAGTTCTCTCCCATGAATAATACATATCTTGTGGAGAACGTGTACCTTGAGCGTAGGCACCAAAAATTGGTTCATTTGCATACCCACGATACACTACTGTAGTACCATCACTACTTGTTCTTTGAGTAGGTGAAATGAAATTTTGTCCACCTTCTTGATGTGGTTGCACGTATGCATATCTGTTTCCACCACTACTATAACTCCAACCGGCATAGCCACCCCCAGCAGCTCCTTTTATTTGGTCAGGTGAATATGGTGCAACATTACCAGCTTGGGTTGCGTAATAGTTAGCCTCTATCATTGCCCTTTGTGCATTATTAACTCTAGGGTCAGTCCAAAGAGCATTGCCGGTTATATAATTACTATGAAAATTACCACTATACAAATCAGCATCAGATGGACGGTTAGATATCCTATCATTTCTATTGGGGTTATCAAAGTTTACAGTTTCCCCTGCCATTGCAGCCCTTGCTTCAGCCTCTGTCAACTGACTGCCCTTTCTTTCATAAGCATCTAAAACTCTTTGGGTTTCTTCTGCAGTACTACCCACTTATACACACCTCCAAACAGGAACGATAATTGTACGCATCGACTTGTAATAACAAAGGCAAACATTCATCTTTTGTAGCTTCGTAATATTTTATATCATATAACTTCCCGTCATATAATTTTATTTCATTTCTAAACGTACCTACGATTCGCCCACCATACCTAGCGCAAAGCTTGTCATATAATGCTTCAGCTTTATTGCCTTTGATAACACTGCAAACAATCCGATTTATGCAATATCGATTAAACATCACATCAACAAAGAAACGATACATATCAGCAGAAAATTCAGGAGAGTAACCAGAAATGAATTTAATTGCAGTAACATCGTAAGCTGTTTGGGTTTCTCTATTTAGCTTACATTCAAACAAGCCTAAGAGGTTGTTTTGTTGGTCAATGCTTACATATTGGAGTTTGTAGCTGTCGTTGGGTTCAATAGGTATGTGGTATTGCTTAATACCATACATATAAAATTTGTATTTATCATCAAGAAGTGTTTTTTGGTAGGCGTTTTGTATGTGAGGAATATAACGAAAGGCTAAATCAAGAATATTATTTGCTACCTCCTTGTACAATTACAACTTTTTTTACACTATCCCAATCTACTTTTGCCCCAAGTGCTTCTGATAAGGCACGAACAGGTGCATAACTCACATTGTCTTTAAGAATATAACCAGTGATAGGCTTGCCATTAACTACAATTTTTGTTTCAACAGCCATTTCATCACCCTCTTTTAAATCTTTAATTAATCTATTCCACGGAAAATAATTACCAGGGTCATTAGGACGATTAACCGCATCAATGTCACAATGCCCAATGATGTGATTTCTATCTATTGGTATAGAATACTTTTTGACTATCTTATCGGTAAGCCACAAACCAGCTTGGTATTGTATTTCAGTAAGTTCTCCACCAGACACACATTCATATTCAATGCCTATTGTATATCGATTTGGATTACTCCCATCATATAAAGCCCACTTTGGTTTATTAACAAATCCTGCGTGCCAAGCTGTATCTTCATCCTTAACAAGCTGCCATATTTGGCCTGCTTTTGTAACAAGATAATGAGCAGAAGCTTTGGCTTTTGGATTGCAAAGCCAACTAAGAGTACCAGGCATCAAACCAGCTGTGATGTGATTAACAATAGCTATCGGTTTACGCCCACCTCTGCCACGACTATAATTAGGGCTTTGTTTCCACTCTATCTTAAATTGGTCGCTCAATATACTCACCACTTTCATCCCGATTATTCATATCACTTCGTGATTGCCTTAATCCTGCTATACTTTCACTAATTTTTCCAAATGCACCTTGTCCATATAAACCAATTACTACGGCAACCGGCACATCAGCAAAAACATCAATGTATTCTAACCACCATCTTGATAACTCTTTTTCTTGGATGAACAACGAGAAAGCCATTATAGCTACACCTATCATACATATTCCCCATAAGACCATAACCCATAATGCTATAAATTCTAATAAAGTTAATCCTTCCTCGTCATTCCAAAATGCCTTCATTTACTCACCTTACTTTAATAAAGCGTATAATAAGTCTACTGCGAAGTAACTTCTTAATACACATTTTTATCCGAATATACAATAAACTTTTATAAACTGAGCACGCTTTAGTCTAACGCTATTCAATTTCTAAAGTAA
>Ga0116181_1003642_pt1 | contig 11917 bp, 7 predicted proteins | sample AD_UKC075_MetaG_FD_89752 | JGI IMG/M metagenome (GOLD analysis project Ga0116181, IMG submission 89752) | Active sludge microbial communities of municipal wastewater-treating anaerobic digesters from USA - AD_UKC075_MetaG | ecosystem: Engineered > Bioreactor > Anaerobic > Digestate | place: USA...
AAGTTATACACACCCGGAATTGTGCCAACGTTTATCTCCTTCTTTAAGCGATACGCAGGCGCGCTAGGCACTGTCTCTTGCCAGAGATTGTAGTTGTAAGAACGAGGCAGCTCTGCGTTTGCACCTGCTTCAGCAGCTATGAAGATGAGGCCAATCATGAGGCACAGGGCGATTGAGAAACCTCGTTGCACCGACATCTCCCCCCCCTTACTCCTTGATGCCGGAAGTCGCCATGGTCTCTATGACATTGCTTTGAGAAATGACAAAGACAGTCAGAGGAACAATCAGCATGAATAGAGCAACTGCTGCGGCTACACCTGTCCGCGCGACCCCGCCACCGACGATCTGCGAGAGGGCATAACTCAATGGTTTGAGCTTCTCACTGTAGATGTAGGTACCGCCCGTCGCGCCCCAGAGTCCCTGGAACTGGAGGATCACCAGTGTCAACCAAGCCGGCCTCGCCAACGGCATCATGATCGACCAATATATTCTGAAATCACCCGCACCGTCTATTGTCGCTGATTCGATCAAGTCATTGGGGACCTGTCCCATGAAGTTCTGCATCAAGTACAGGCCCAATGTCGTCCCAAATGTCGGAAACAGTATTGCTCCATAGCTATCAAGCAATCCCAACCTGGATATGATGAGATAACTGGGTATTCCGGTTACTGCCGTACTAAACATGAGGGAGTAGACAATCATCCTCGACATAAGTCTCGATCCGGGGAAGCGGAACTTAGCCAGAGGATAAGCTGCCAACGAACTGATAAACACGCTTCCCAGTGTACCGAGAAAAGTAATGAGTAGCGTGTTAAACACATAGCGGGAAAGCGGAACCCACGAATTGCTCATCAGGCTGACCAAGTCTCTGAAGTTGTTTAGGGTAGGGTTCCTGACAAACAGCCGCGGCGGGAAAGCAGTATTTCATTCAGCGGCTTAAAGGCGTTGTTGACAACAAACACCATGGGCCAAGCGCTAAACGACCCGAGCAAGGCCAAAAACGAGAACAATATGATGTCCCCATAAATGGAACGGTTTAGCCGTGACCCAAATCTGATTTGCAGCTTTCTCCCTTTGGCCATTACTGTCCTACCTTTCGAATTAATTGCTGAACGACAAGGTTCGTAAAGATCATAGCCAAGAACAGCAGTGTCGCAGTTGCAGATGCATATCCCATCTCAAACCGCACAGTACCGTAGTCGATCATGTGAGTCAGCACCGTTCTTCCCGCATAAGACACAGACGGGAACCCGGCCAACTGCATCGATACCTCGCCGACAGAAAACGAGGAAGTGATCTGCATAACCGCACCAAACAACAACTGGGGCCTCATCGACGGCAAGGTGATATACCACAATTCCTGCCATCGGTTTTTGATTCCATCAATGGCTCCAGCCTCGTACAGAGTGCGGTCAACGTTTTGCAGGCCTGCTATAAAGGCCAAGAAACTAACGCCCAGGCTCAGCCACAACTGTACGAGGATCACAATCCAGATGATGTATTTCGGGTCTTGCAACCACAGGATAGGTTCTTGAATGAATCCCCAATCAATCAGCTTCGAGTTTGCATACCCATACAAGTCTGAAGAGAAGATCAATTTCCAAATCAAATACGCATTTCCAGAAATAGACGGTGCATAAAACACAACCGTAAGGAACACACGCAGCGGCCTGCTCAGTTCATTGATCAGCCAAGCCAGCATAAAACACATGAGATAGCTCAAGGGCCCTGTTATGAAAGCAATCAAGAGTGTGTTTCTTATGGCTATCGCGAATACCTCATCGTTCAGCAAGAGCTTGACGTAGTTTCGATATCCCACAAAATTGGGCGTCTGAAGCATATTGAAGTCCGTAAAACTCAAGATGATCGAAGAGACAACAGGCAAGAACACGAACAGAAAGAACGAGATCATGAACGGGGCAACCATGACATACTTCGTTCTGTTGCGCTTGATCTCTTTCCACAAATCCTCGAGCCTTTCTCTAAAAGGCGCTCTCAATGATCTGTTTGCCTGCTGCATGCTGCTTGCCATGTTCAGTTGCCCCTCCCCGGACGCGTGGATAACCCAAACTCGAGGCGCTTAATCGTAAGTTCCTCATTGATCACTTTGACGTTTTCATACAGGGCTTCACGAGGGTTTTGCCCTTCGTTCAAAACAGCCCGCAATGCGTAGTCAACGTGACGAGCAGTGATATAGCCTCCAGGCACTTCGGGAATCGTACAAAGGTTGCTGAACTGCTCACTCAGCTGATCGTAGCTCTTGGAGTCCCAGGGCAGCCTGGCAACCGCCTCGAGATTCGCAGTGTTGTAACGTGCGGCAGCCCCCATGATGGCTTCCAGTGCCCGGCCGTAACTGACTTGCGTGTCTACACTTGTCCACCATTTCATAAACTCCCAACTGGCCTCTTTGTTCTTGGCGTCTTTCAGCATCATGCAGTTGCTCACCGCAGATACAGACGTGTTGTTGATCGATCCATCTGGTTGCCTGACCCCCGGCAAGACACCAAAACCCCAAAGGCCGCTGATTTCTGGAGCAAACACTGACAACGTATTGTGTATCGTATAATCAGCAATGCCGATTGGCATCTCGCCCGTCCTAAAGCGGTTTGGGAAATCGGCTTCTACTGGCAATTTGTAGGCAGTAAAGAAGTCAGTCCACTTCTCAAATGCCTCCATAGCCTCCTTTGAGCTGAGGCCGCTCTCAATTCCCAGGTCATTGCCGTCGCCAAGATACACCTTCCCTCCCATCTGGTAGAGAAGCGTGGCATACATCTGCAGGGTATTGGGCACATAAAACTCGTAGTTGTTCATTTCCAGGTAGGGGATCATTTCGTATACGTCTTCCCACGTCTCGGGAACACCCAATCCCAATTCTGTCAGAACGTCTTTTCTGTAAAACAACATGAAGAAGCTCTGCGTTTCCGGCAGGCCGTATACTCCGCCTTGGTATTTCACAGTGTCAAAAGCACTGGGGGAAAATCGACTTGCGACTGCTTCGAAGTCGTCAAACTGCGACAAATCATAGGCAGCATCCCGCATCGCGAAGTTGACGGTGGTATCGCCGGCCAATCCCAATGCAACGTCAGGGCCTTCACCTGCCAAAGTCGCTGGCAGTACAACGCCTTGGGGAACAAGTTTTAAGTTCACATTAATCCCCGTCACAGGTGTGAACGTATTGTCAATCAGGTTGCGCAGTATCTGAACTTGATCGCGGCCGCTTTGAATCCACACTTCTATAGTGTCCGAGTCGTCAACCGAGTCCGCTTGAAAGATGTTGTAGTCAACAAAGAACGTAGAGAAAAACCGCACAGCAAAGAAACGCAATCTCTCCAGTGTACCCGGCCTTACATCTGGCAGATCGTTCTCAGGTGAAGACAGGATAAAGTAGTCGATCTCAAGGGGCTGTTCACTCGCCTGCAAGATCCAAGTACTCATTGCAGAGATATTGCCCTGCATCATTCGAATCTGACGGATCACTTTCCTCGGATTTCTGACGAACTCGCCCAACTGGACAGCCATTTGGTTGAGAACAGCCGTCTGGTCGCTTCTGTCCCCGGCAATCTGCTCAATCTCTTTGACCAGGCGCTCCAGCCGCTGATGCTCTTTTTCAAACGTAGACAGCATGTGAGGCAGTTTGCGTTCGAGCTGATAATCTATGTACTTCTCCGGAGTCAGTCCGGTGATCTGTGTTATCTGTCTGTAAAGGTCATTTAGTATTGTTACGCTTTCCTTGACCTCTTGGATGATCGGCCCCATCCGTCCGAGTGTTGATTGCAGCTCGATTGTATTTATGCCCTTCTTGAGGTGGATCAAATAGGGACCGGCTTCATTACCCACCGTGTACATCTCAAAGCCAGTGTTGTACTTGAACTCCAAAGCATAGGCTTCTTGGAAGGGCACCTCGCCGTTGACTCGCAGCTGCCTTGAAGAAAACACTCCTCGCTTGGTGTTCTGAAGCACGCTGAAATTCAGTTGGTACAGCCCTTCTTCTTCGACGTATACATCCCAGCTGATCCAATCGCCTATGACCCGCCAGTTCCAGCCTCCTATCGTGTTCAGGCGTATGTTGTAAGGGTGGCTGGGCTCCAAGCGGGAGCTGCTGAAGTTGGACACCGCGTGCAGGGTCGGAGAAGACTTCTGTATCGCTACTGTGTGATTGCCTTCTCCGTCGGTTCGTTCTGCTTGGAACTTGATATTCGGACCAGCATAGACATCGTATTTCTGCAGCTTATCAGCAATGTATTCCTCATATGTGGGGATCTTTGGCGCTTGTTTGAACTCGAGCTTCCGGATCTGAAGAGGTTCACGGACCGAAACAAGAGTCAGCTTATGAGTGCCTTCCGACAGGTAAAACTCAAACGGGCCGGGAATGTACTTCTGTGAGTCGCTGACAAAACCTGTCTGCCACTCAAACGCCTCGACCTGATTGGGGCGTATTTCGTTGTCGCGCTTCTTGATGATTGGCCCTTCGTCGACCCATATGCGTGAGAACAGGATCTGGTGAGCTCCTTCAAAAGGAATCTCGCCGTCCAAACGTATTTCCCGCTGGACTGAAGAGCTCTTCCCCTCAGGCGTCAAGTACTCAATTTCTAGACTGTAAAGGCCCTCCTTCTCGACAGAGAAGGCCCAGGTAATCGCGCCACGTTCGCCGGTAACAACGGTGTCGCCCTCTACAAGCACATGCATATCGCCCGAGATCTCAAAGTCCAACAGGTCAATCCGAATGACTTCATCAGGTCGATCAGCATCTCTGTGTTGGTCCAGGTAGAATCGATACGGCAGGAGGCCGACAGCAGCCATGTCGATTGACTCGCGCGCAGACGCAGCGGCTGTCAGAGACACCACAAACAAGAAGACAGTTATACTCAGCAATAACCGCAGGATAAGGCCTTTCTTTGTCAGTTCTCTATTTATCGCACCTGAGCTGCTACGCAAGTTCGTATTTCTCCCTTCTGTAAGGAAACGTTCCAAGAAGTCAGGAGTTCAGAAGTCCTGTCCGATGCCCCTTGTCCCGAACTTACTACTAGCTACAGGTCTTTCTCGTCTGCTTGTATGAACACTCAAGCGTTTTGTCTACTGATATTCACGCACAAATCGCGAAACGAAGGCCTATATTCAAAAGATGGAGAAACGCACACGATACTAACGTCTTCTTGGTAACGTTATCAATCGCAGGACTTCTCCACCGTCTACAAAGCGGTTTATGTAAAACCCCCATGAGTAGTCTGAGTAAGTATGTCTATTGAGTATATGTATGTCATTATTATAATCAAACCGCTTAGCAATGTCAAAACATTTTGAGATAAACCGACTGAAAAACTAAAAAAAGCTACTCCCGGAAACAGAGATACTCCGAGCAATCAGATATCATTGATAACGTTATCAATGCCGCAGTTTACCGTCGATCAGTGGCTTGCATCTTGCATTCGTCAGTACTTCAGTCATCTACAACGTACTCATAAGGGATCTTCGCTCGTTGAATGGCATAATACACCACTTTGTGTGGATCCAGGCCTATCCTTGATGCATTGTCCCTAAACTCCTCGGTGAAACCCCATGGGACTGTTCCCATAGTCGAAATGCCTATCGAATCAAAGTTGTAACCGGCACGAGTCTTGTAGTCTTTTAGCACCCAGAATGTGTACCCTACCATGAAGTCTTTATGAGCAACCGTTTGGTTGTAGTGAGAGCGGAAGTTGGCTGCCTGCCAGTGCTCCGAACCTGTCTGAGTCGGCGAACCGAGCGTACCGAAGGATGACCACGACCCGTTTTCGGTTATCAAAATGGGTTTGTTAGGGAACTTCCTGTGAATGCCCTTCAGCACTCCAGTCAAGTCCTCATTCGTCCCCCAGAAAAACCCGGCATACTCGTTGAACCCGATTATGTCTGCATAATGAAACGCGGGGTCGTTGGTATCTCGTGCGGCCCAGGAGATCGGCCGCTGCTGAACGTCAATCGCCTTTGTTATGTCGTACATCTCTTTGATCCACGAGTTGTAATCTCCTCCATAGGAGACCTCGTTGCACAAGCTCCAGATGACGACTGACGGGTGGTTCAAGTTGTTCCATGTGGTCATCATTACCGCGGCGCGAGACAACCCGTAATTGCGATACTGGTTTCTGACAGCCGCTTGATCCAACCACATGTTTTCAGTCTCATCCATCACCATTATTCCATGGCGGTCCGCGTATTCGTACGCATATGGATGCCGGTTGTAGTGACTATTGCGGATGAAGTTCATGTTCATCTCTTTGACCAGGCCCAGTTCAACATCATACTCGTCCTTTGTCATTGACCTGCCGCTTTTTTGTGTTTCCTCGTGCCAATTTGTACCTTTTAGAAATACTTGTTGGTTGTTGAGCAGTACCTTCGTTCCATCTACCTTGAACTCACGCATTCCATAGACGACAGACAATGAGTCAATGAGGGTGCCTTCCTCGTACAACCTGACAAACGCCCTATAGAGGCTTGGCGCTACGTAGCTCCATTCCTTGGCGGCCGGAATGGCGATTGTCTGTTTCACTACGCGAGCGCTCTTGGGCTCAACTGTTATGCTTTGATGCGCTGCACTCCCACCCGTGCCGCTTCCCGGGTCAAACTCCACAGTAACCTCGCGCTCTCGATCATCCGTGTTATATATGACGGCGTACAGATCCAACGATTGATTCTTTGCATTCGTCAAGATTTTGCTGACGGTGATCTTATCTGTGCCTTCCAAGTAAACATCCCTCGTAATGCCGGCATACGGCCAGTAGTCTACGGGTGCATGAGGGAGGCCGTTGAGGTCAACAACTCGTTTGGCATCTGCCAAGTCGAAGTAATTCTCAAAATCCGGCCGGCGGTAAACACGAACGGCTACAGTGTTTTTGCCTTTCTTCAGGTACTTTGTTATGTCCATAGAAAAACTCGTGTTACCGCTTTCATGCGCCTCTACATATTGGCCGTTGATATAGACCCAGCACCGGTAATTCACTGCCAAGAAATTCAGCTTCACATACTGATCCAACCAGGAATCATCGAGTTCGAATGTTCGCACATACCAAGCATACCCGTCGTAAAATGGATACCCTTCGCCCCAGACATTATAGGGGCTATAGTCGTACAAGTCCCAACAGCTAGGTACGGGACGCTTTTCCCATGAACTGTGGTCATACAGCGGGGAATACCATTGCTCCTCGACTCCCCTGTCCTCGGGGTCTGTGGTGAAGTACCACTCTCCGTTTAGGCTCATGTGATTTCGGCCTTCTTCTCTTGTTTCCCAAGTGTCAAAGGACGGCACCGGTTGGTCATACTGGTAGACAACGTTTACTCCATCAATCGTCTTGATGTGCGTGCGCATCGGCTCACTAGTAAACGTGTTCTTTGTGTCTGCAGGGCTGCTTATGACATATTCGTAGTCATGTTCCACGCTGCCGGGTTCGGTTGAGTAGGCAGACCCTGCGGTTGTCGCACAAGCCACCAGACCAACGAGAGGAGCTAAGATCAAGAGCATGTTAAGCCTTGTGCACTTCATTCATCCTAACCTCCCAGCTGCTCATTTCACGCGAAAAGCTGCGCCCCAAACCAGCCGACCGTCAAGAAACCCTGTCCATCTGTCGCAATCGATACAGCTTGACACCGTGCTTTGGTACCACCGAAGCAATAGCGGTTGTGATCTCGTGAGTCTCTTTTGTCCAAATATCAAGAGCCTCGTATGCGACTTCTTCATCCAATGACAGCTCTCTCAACCGAGTTGTCATTGACTGTTCTTCCTCTGTCAAATTGAACTGCGCTACATACGTCTCGCCTGTCGGCCCCTTGGCTGTCCACACTACCAGATCGCCCTTTCGTGACAGTTGCCGGTTTGCATATGAATATCGATGCATATCCAACAAATCACGATTCGTCAGCAATAAACGGGTGAACTCATCATTGTCATTCAGTTCGCATCCGACCATCAAAGGCGATCGGAATATCGCCCACAGGGATAGCATGGTCAACTGCTCATCTCTCGTGAAGCGGGTGAAACGGTCGCCCGCTCCACCATCTACTGATCGAATGCCTATACGGCCTATCGGCAGCATATCGCAGTCTGGCCAATTGCCGGGTTTGACATAAGGGTACCACTTCTCGCAATACTCAAACATCCGATAGAGCATATCCCACTTATCCCAGAAGTCGTCCGTCATGCGCCACATATTGGCATGCTCACCGAGGAACTCGGCTTCGTCAAGTGGTGCCGGTCCGGGCGAGAGGCTTAGGACCATCTCTCTGCCGCATTGATCAATCGCATGGCGAATCATCTTTATCTCTTCTTTGTGCATTCCGTATAGGCGAGAAGCGGCAATATCATCGACCTTTACGAAATCGACTCCCCACTCTGCGTAGAGGTTGAACAAGGAGTTGTAGTACTCCTGTGCGCCCTTGGCCTGGGGATTGACGCCGTACATATCTGTGTTCCACGGGCAGATCGAGTTCGGGTGAGCAATGTCTCTTGCTCGTGCGTCAGTCCCCAAAATCGGCGTATTCTGATGAACAGCCTGACGAGGTATGCCTCTCATGATGTGAATCCCAAACTTCAAGCCTAGACTATGCACTTTGTCTGCCAAAGGCCTAAACCCCCTGCCATCCTTGGCAGACGGAAAGCGGTTCACCGCTGGAATGAGGCGGGAATACTCGTCCATCTCCAGCGGAACAAAAGGACGGTATCGCGACGAGTAGGCGCCCGGTTCGTACCATTGAATGTCAACCACGACATATTCCCAGCCGTACTCCTTCAGATTAGCCGCCATATACTGAGCGTTCGCCAAGACCTCTTGTTCTCTGACGCTTGCTCCGTAACAGTCCCAGCTATTCCACCCCATCGGCGGTGTCTCTGCCAATATCCTATTGCGCGTCAACATAGCTCCTCCTCGCCCTGATTGAAATAGCTGTATCAGTCATTCAAGACGGTGACAGTCACGCTGTCCAAAACCGCTTCTTCGTCTTTGTTAACCGCTTCGACAAACAAGACAACTCGGTTGTCACCCTTTACCGGATGACTCGGCAGATAGACCATGTTTGGATTTCCACCGACCATAAACGGCCTGTTGGGGCTGTCCAACCACACCCGGCTTACCAAGCGGCCGTTGTAAAAGGCTGTCAGCTTCAGGTTCTTGCCCTTTGGATACAGGTAAGCGTTCCTGTTAGCGAGATGCGGCAACTCCACAGTCAGTGCTGCCAGCTCTCCTGGCCTAATGGCGAATGGCAGGTCCACTGGGACTTGCTCTGGTGCATTCAACAGAGCCTCGAAGTCCGCTTCCTCAATGAAGTTGACGCCAACCAAATCCGCGCGTTCGCCAAAAAGCAGCCAAAGGTGCGATACTGCATTGGGCTCTCTTGAGGATATTTCAATGACATTGTCACCCTTGGCTATATGCGCGTTGATGTCGACCACGTTGTGCAACTGGTTGAAGTATCCGACAGTTTCGCCATTGACCTTGACTGCAACCCAATGGTTCAACTCCAGCCTTAAGAAGGCGGATGCTTCGGCCAGCTTCTCATAGGGAAGGCGGACCGTCAGCGTCTTGTCGCCATCCGACCACGAACCGCCGAGTTCTTGTTTATGTTTGATCAAAGTGACGCCTGCCAGCCCTTTTAGTGAGTCGAGATGCAAAGAAGGCAGCGCCTCATCATGGAAGTTGGTGTGGCCCCAGACCTCTGTCCTAATCAACAGGTTGTTATCCTTTTCTAAACTCTTACCATCGAGCGGGAGGTAGTAATGATTGTTGCATGTCACGCTGGTGCCCAGATAGGCGTCGTTCAGGTAGACGCTGCAAACATCACTAACCTCATTGACGAGCATGCCGACAATGTCGTCTCTGCCTGCGAACTCGAAGTGATAGTTTGCATAACCGCGATAGCGGCCGTATTGCTCTATATGCTTGACTTCGCTTGTTCTCACGTAGTTCATCTCACAGAACTGGGTTAGCGGTATTGCATGGTAGCGAGTAACCGCCGGCTTGAGGAGCAAGGCGCCTTTGACGGGTCCATCTCGCATCAGGACTATTTCGTCCTCGGTCACTCTTTCCACCAACGCTGCTTCTTTGGGTGTCAGTGCGCAAATCGTCAAGTTGAAACGGTCAGTGTTGATATGACAGCTTTGTCCGGCATGGAGGTTGACGACCAGCCGTTCATCCTCCAACTCGTATTTCCCATCACATCGGATTGACTCTACAGCTTCCTGCTGTATCCTCAATTGCATCTCGCCAATATGATCTGTGTAAGTAACCAAGATATGTCGGTCGCCCAACTTGAAGTGCTGAGACAACTCCAAAGAGCTAAACTCTATCTCAGCATCAATGCCCAGGAAGTTTAGTGGCGTGTTCCACAAGAGAAAGGGTGCTTTGAGGCGCTTCAACTGGATGTCGCAATTCCTCGGATAGGTTTCACCGTCTATCTTGACCTTTATCGACTCCAATTCGTTGGCGTAATTGGTTGCAGTTGTTACATAGCCCCCATCGTGCAGCTCTAGGATATACGGATAGCTCTTGACATCTTCCTTGCCAATGAACTCGATTTCTTTCTCTACAACCCGGCCTTGTCCCAGCTTTTCCTTGAAAAAATGAATGAAGTTCGACAGCAGCCGGGCTTCGTAGAACTCCTCGCTCACTTCACCTTGTCCGTTTATCAATCCGCCGAAGTTGTAGTCACTGGTCAGAAACGACAGAGGCCTGCCCCAGTTGTTAATGGCGTTAGTAAAGCCAAAGCACGTGCCGCCAACCTGGTTGAAAGGCCCGAGCAGTTTCACGCCGTTTAGCATCATCCGGCGCAGCAGATGGTGCTCACGGCTGGTTTCCGTAACCATCAGCGGGTAGTTCCGCTCTTGCATGTACTTGTAGTAATGAATGCTCCGCGCTTCCAGCTTCGGGGTCGCAAGATCCGGGTAGATATTGATTGTCGGCATCACGCCTTCAGCATAACCCGTAGCGCGGCCTATATCGAAGTTGCCGACGCACGCAAATATCGGGACAGTTATCCCGTATCTCTCAGCCATCTCCCTCAAACGCTCTATGTAACCCTTTGGATCTTCACAGCGTTTGTAGAAGTCCAACTCGTTCTCGACCTGGAACACCAACACAGTCCCCTCTTGATCGAGTTGGTACTTGGCGATAATAGGGACGATGCGCCGGAACCACTGATCTACATAATCCAAAAACCTCTCGTCATTATCTCGGACCTTGATGCCCTTTGTGTATAAATAAGAAGGCAGCCCCCCGCCATCCCATTCACCGCAGATGTAGGGACCGGGCCGGGCCACCACGTATAGCTCGTATTGCCGCGCCAGCTGCAAGAAGCGTTCGACATCTCGATCACCGGTGAAGTCCCACTCGCCTTCCTTTAGTTCATGGAAGTTCCACGGGAAGTAGACATCGATGCAGTTGTAACCGGCTCTCTTGATCTTGCGCATGCGATCTTCCCACAGATGGTGGGGAATGCGGTAGTAAAACAGCGAACCGCACAGTATTACCGTGGCCTGATTGTCAACGAAGATCCCATCCTTGTTCACCTTCACGCGACTCATGAACGCACTCACCTTTTCATGTTGATTTGGTGTGAATCTATCCCTCGAGCAATGTCTAGATGTGTCAATTTGATATCTTAGAAACAAAAACCCCTTTTCCTGCTTCTCTATCCTCTCTATGGTTCTGCGCTTACGCAGAGCAGATTAGCGTTGCTAATGTTTCTGGGGCGATGTGTGGTCTCCGAAGCGACTGTAGAGCCGACTCGGAGCCATGGACGGCGGCGAATCGGAGCATCTGCAGCGAGTGGTGTCGATCGGCTAGGAAGCAAGCAAGTAGCACGGACCGCGGTCGATAACAGGTCTGGGGCGATGTGTGGTCTCCGAAGCGACTGTAGAGCCGACTCGGAGCCATGGACGGCGGCGAATCGGAGCATC
>Ga0116181_1003645_pt1 | contig 11915 bp, 11 predicted proteins | sample AD_UKC075_MetaG_FD_89752 | JGI IMG/M metagenome (GOLD analysis project Ga0116181, IMG submission 89752) | Active sludge microbial communities of municipal wastewater-treating anaerobic digesters from USA - AD_UKC075_MetaG | ecosystem: Engineered > Bioreactor > Anaerobic > Digestate | place: USA...
GAGCCAAGGGCGTGGGCATCGCGGTGAATGAGACTCTGGTCCTCTGCGTGGTGGCACTCTTCGCCGTCAACGTGATCTTCACGACCATCGGCGTTCGGTTCGGGACGGGGCATTAGATGGCGGGCATCAGATGACGGCAGCGACGGCGCAGCGACGCCCACGGGTCCTCCAGAGCGCAGGCAAGGCCGCGGGCTGGCCCAGCCGGTTCCTGGACAGCACCGGCAAGGTCGCATGGTTCACCATCCAGGCCCTTCTCGAGGTCGGACATGCCATGCGGTTCTACCGCAAGGAGATCGTGCGCCTGATCGCCGAGATCGGTATGGGTGCCGGCGCCATGGCGGTGGTGGGCGGCACGGTCGCCATCGTCGGCTTCGTGACGTTGTCGGCCGGCTCACTGATCGCCATCCAGGGCTTCGCCTCACTGGGCAACATCGGGGTCGAGGCATTCACCGGATTCCTCGCCGCGATGGTGAACGTTCGGCTCACCGCGCCGATCGTCACCGGGCAATCCCTGGCCGCCACCGTCGGGGCGGGTGCCACGGCCGAACTCGGTGCCATGCGCATCGCAGAAGAGGTCGATGCGCTGGAGGTGATGGGCATCAAGTCCATCTCCTACCTGGTTTCCACGCGGTTGGTTGCGGCCGCGGTGGTGATCATTCCGCTCTATGCGATGTCGCTGATCATGGCGTTCGCGGCTGCGCAGATGACCACGACTGTCCTTTACGGTCAGTCCAGCGGCACCTACAACCATTACTTCCACACCTTCCTGCGGCCCGAAGACGTGTTCTGGTCGTTCGTCCAGGTGATCATCATCTCCGCGGTGGTGATGATCAATCACTGCTACTTCGGCTACAACGCCAGCGGCGGGCCGGTAGGTGTGGGCGAGGCAGTCGGCAAGTCGATGCGCGCCTCACTTGTGGTCATCCAGTTCGTGGTCCTGTTCGCATCGTTGGCGCTGTACGGCACCAACCCGAACTTCAATCTGACGGTGTAACCGACTATGACAGCACCTCTGAATCCCGATCGCCGCCCGCCCCTGAAACTCGCGGGCGGCATCCTCCTGCTCATACTCGCGTTGGTACTCACCTTGGTACTGATGCAGTTCCGGGGAAAGTTCACACCAGAGACCGAATTGACCATGCTGGCCAGTCGCTCCGGCCTGGTGATGGATCCGAATTCGAAAGTCACCTACAACGGCGTGGAAATCGGCCAGGTCAAGAAGATCCTCGCCGTCACTCCGGAGCGCGGCGAACCAGCCGCAAAGCTGGTGTTGGAAGTCAACCCGAAATACATCAAGCTGATTCCGTCCAACGTCAAGGGCGATATCGAAGCGACCACCATCTTCGGCAACAAGTATGTGTCGCTGTCCAGCCCGGCCAATCCGAGTCCGGCGCGGATCAGCAGCAGCGACGTCATCGACGCGCGCAGCGTGACCACCGAGTTCAACACGCTGTTCGAGACGGTTACCGGCCTTGCGGAGAAGATCGACCCGGTCAAACTCAACATGACGCTCTCGGCGACCGCCGAGGCGTTGACCGGGCTCGGGACCAAGCTGGGACAAGCCATCGTCAATGCCAATGTGGCTCTCGACAACGTCAACCCGCGACTGGGTCGATTGCAGTACGGTCTGCAGCGCCTCGCCGATCTCGCTGACGTCTACACCGCAGCGGGCCCGGATTTCTGGGACGCCCTGGACAACGCATTGACCACATCGCGGACCCTGAACAACCAGCGCGGCGACCTCGACGCCACCCTGCTCGCGGCGGCCGGTTTCGGCAACACCGGGGCCGACGTGATGGAGCGAACTTCCCCCTACCTGGTCCGTGCAATGTCGGACTTGCTGCCGACCAGCGAGGTGCTCAACACCTACAGCCCGGAGTTGTTCTGCATGGTGCGCAAGTATGCCGAGGTTCTCCCGAAAGCACTGTCGTCGTTCGGTGGCAACGGTTACTCGCTGGCGATGCGCGCCCCCATCATCGGGGCGCCCAATCCGTACGTGTACCCAGACAACCTCCCCCGGGTGAACGCTCGGGGTGGCCCGGCCGGCGCCCCGGGCTGCTGGCAGACGGTGACCAGGGACTTCTGGCCCGCCCCAAGCCTGGTCACCGACACCGGTGCGTCAATCGCTCCGTATAACCACTTTGAGCTTGGTCAGCCGATCCTCAACGAGTACATCTGGGGACGCCAGGTCGGGGAGAACACGATCAACCCATGAGTATCAAAGGTACGGCCATCAAACTTGGCCTCTTCTCCGTGGTATTGGCACTGTGCACGGCGCTGCTGGTGGTGGTGTTCGGGCAGTTGCGCTTCCAGCGCTACAACACCTACACCGCCGAGTTCAGCAACGGCAGTGGCCTCAAGAGCGGGCAGTTCATCCGCGCCGGCGGGGTCGAGGTCGGCAAGGTTGCGGGAGTCAAGCTGGCAGACAATGGCCAGCGAGTGATCGTCGACATGAAGGTGGACCGGTCGCTGCCGCTGTACCAATCCACCACCGCCCAGATTCGATACGCCAACCTGATCGGGGAGCGCTTCGTCAATCTTGAGCGTGGTACCGGCGAGGGTGCCGACCGGGTGCTGTCGGCAGGCGGGTTCATCCCGCTTGCCCGCACCCAGCCGGCTTTGGATCTCGACGCACTCATCGGCGGCTTCAAGCCGCTCTTCAAGTCCCTCGAGCCCGACAAGATCAACAACATCGCCACCTCACTGGTGACGGTGTTCCAGGGGCAGGGCGGAACGGTGGCCGACATTCTGAGCCAGACGGCGCAGCTCACGTCGACCTTGGCCGACCGGGATCGCGCGATCGGAGAGGTCATCACCAACCTCAACACCGTGCTGACCACCGTCAACAAGCACCAGAAGGAATTCGACTCGACGGTCAACAACTTCGAGATTCTGATCACCGGACTCAAGAACCGGGCAGATCCGCTGGCTGGGGCGGTCGCTGACATCAGCAATGCATCTGGCACGCTGGCGGGGCTATTGGCAGATGATCGTCCGCTGCTGCAACAGACGGTGGAGAAGCTGGAAACCTTCCAGACCCCCCTCGCCGACGATCCGGCGAAGCTGGACAAGCTGCTGTCGGACTATCCGCCCGCCATCAACTTGATCGGGCGCGCCGGTGGTATTTACGGCGATTTCTTCAACTTCTACCTATGTGATCTGACGCTGACCCTCAACGGCCTGCAGCCCGGTGGTCCGGTGCGCAACGTCCGGATCACCAAGCAGCCCACGGGGAGGTGCACACCGCAATGAGGACCCTCCAAGGTGACGACCGCGTCAAGGTCGGACTGATCGGCCTGCTGATCCTGGTGATGGTGGTGGCGGTCGGCCAGAGCTTCGCCAGCGTTCCCATGCTGTTCGCCAAACCCATGTACTACGCCGAATTCGCCGACGCCGCCGGTTCCATGCCCGGCGACAAGGTGCGAATCAGCGGGATGGACGTCGGCGAGATCAAGTCGTTGGAGATCGAGGGTGACCGGGTTCGGGTCGGGTTCATCCTCGGGGCGCATCGGATCGGGTCCGACAGTCTGCTGTCGATCCGCACCGACACCATCCTCGGCAAGCGGGTGATGGAGATCGATCCGAAGGGGACGCAGCCGCTGGCTGTGGGCGGAACCCTGCCACTGGAGCAGAGCACGACGCCCTACCAGTTGTATGACGCATTCTCCGACCTGACTACGACGACAGCCGGCTGGGACATGCAGGCCGTCAAGAAGTCACTGAACGTGCTGTCCGAGACATTGGACTCCGCCGCCCCGGAACTCAAGGCGGCACTGGACGGAGTGGCGCGGTTCTCCGACACCATCGGCAAGCGGGACGAGGAGTTCAAGTCGCTGCTGGCCCAGGCCAACAAGGTGGCGGCGGTTCTGGGTGACCGCAGCGAGCAGGTCAACCGGCTGTTGGTCAATGCCCAAGTTCTGGTTGCGGCGGTCAACGAGCGGGGCCAGGCCATCGACTACCTGCTGTCCAACGTCTCAGCGGTCTCCCGGCAGTTCGAGGGGTTCATCAACGACAATCCGAACCTCAACCATGTCCTGGAGCAGTTGCGGGTGATCAGCACGGTGTTGGAACAGCACAAAGACGATCTCGCGTACTCGATCACCACGGCTTCGAAGTTCATGGGTGCCTTGGCTGAAGCCATCGGTTCAGGGCCGTTCTTCAAGACGTTGGTGGTCAACCTTCTCCCGTATCAAATGATTCAGCCGTTCGTCGATGCGGCGTTCAAGAAGCGCGGCATCGACCCCGAGGAGTTCTGGCGCAACGCCGGTCTCCCGGCCTTCCGTTACCCGGACCCGAATGGAACTGCGCACGGAAACGGCGCTCCGCCGGCTTCACCGGACGTTCTGGAGGGCACCCCGGAGTTCCCCGGACCGGCCGTGCCCCCGGGCCACCCGTGCTCGTACACGCTGCCGGCAGGCAACAGCCCGACCCCGGGCAATCCGCTGCCGTGCGCGGACCTGGACATGGGTCCGTACGGCCAGGGTCAGTTCGGTCCGATGACCGGCGTCCAGACCTCGGCGCCCAACCCCGACGGGGTGGCGCCCAACCACGGTGTGCCCGCTGCAGCTGTGCCCGGCATGCCCGGTCCGTTGGTGCCCGGTGCGCCCGGTCCGGCGCTTGCTCCCGGTCCTCCCGGTGCTCGCACCGTTCCGATCGAACCGCCGGCCCCGGGTCCGGAAGCTGCCGTCGCCCCGCTCGACATGGGAGGGTCCTAGCCGGTGTCCGAAAAAAAGTCCACGCGAAACCTGAGGCTGACCGGCCTCTCGAAGACCTCGGCCACGGTCGGGGCAGTCGTCATCATCGCGGCGCTGATTGCCGCAGTTGTTGGCTACAACGTGTACAAGAAGGCCACGACGACGACGGTGACGGCCTACTTCGCCGACGCCTTGGCCTTGTACCCCGGTGACCGGGTTCAAATCATGGGCGTCAAGGTCGGCACGGTCGACAGCATCGAACCGGCCGGCGACAAGATGAAGGTTGTGCTGTCCTACGACAGCAAGTACAAGGTTCCGGCCAACGCCACGGCATCAGTGCTGAACCCGACCGTCGTCGCCTCCCGGGTGGTGCAACTGTCGCCGCCGTGGACCGAGGGGCCGGTGCTCGCCGACAACGCAGTCATCCCCCTGGAGCGCACCCAGGTGCCGGTTGAGTGGGACGACATCCGCAAGCAACTGGACAGGCTGGTCACTGAACTGGGTCCGACGCCGACCCAGCCCAAGGGTCCGTTGGGCGACCTTGTCGAGGCACTGTCGGCGAACCTCGACGGCAAGGGTAAGCAGATCAACACCACCTTCCGTGCTCTGGCGGACGCCATCGGCGCCCTCCACGACGGACAGGGTGATCTCTTTGCGGTGACCAAGAGTCTGGCGCTTTTCGTCAATGCCCTGCACAAGAGCGACAAGCAGTTCGTCGCGTTGAACAACGGGCTCGCCACGTTGACCACGTCGCTGAACAACGGTGACGAGGAACTGGCCACCGCCCTGCGTGACCTCGACGGATTACTGACCACCGCACGGAAGTTCGTCGATGACAACGGCGAGGTACTGGCCACCGACATCAACAATCTGGCCGCGGTTACCAACACGCTGATGCAGCCCGACGCCCGGAACGGCCTCGAGACAGCTCTGCACGTCTATCCGAACTTGGCCGCCAACATCAACAACATCTACCACCCGACACACGGATCGCTTGTCGCGGCACCGGCAATCGCCAGCTGGGCGAATCCGATGCAGTTCATCTGCTCGTCGATCCAGTCGGGTAGCAGATTGGGGTACCAGGAATCGGCTGAACTGTGTGCTCAGTACCTGGCGCCGATACTTGACGCCACCAAGTTCAATTACCCGCCGTTCGGGGTCAACCAGTTCTCCAGCGCGGCGACGCTGCCGAAGTACGTCGCGTATTCCGAGGAGCGGCTCCGCCCGCCGCCCGGATACAAGGACACCACGGTGCCCGGCATCTGGTCCCGGGACACGTTGTTCTCGCATGGCAACCATGAGCCCGGCTGGATCGTCGCTGACGGCATGCAGGGCGTCAACGTGAATCCCTTCACGGAGGCGATGCTCACTCCGGACTCGCTCGCCGCCCTGATGGGTGGCCCTGACCCCTCCTCGTACCCACCAGGTGGGCCCCGCGGCGGAGCCCCGTCGAACTCCTACGACCAGCTCAACCCACTCCCGCCGCCGTGGTATCCACCGGCACCGCCGCCACCTGCGCCGGCGCCGGGCGTGATACCCGGTCTGCCTCCGGCTGCCGAGCTCATAGGCGCGACGTCTCCGGCGGCTTCGGGTCCGGTCCTTCCTGCAGAAGGGGGTGGGCAGTGACAGTGTCGAGGAGTTTCTTCACGCGAATGAGGGCAGGTGCCGTGGCGAATCGGGGAACGCGGGCCGCGAAGCGCGGGATGGCCCTGGGAGTCAGTGCGATGGTGCTGACATCCTGCGGTTGGCAAGGCATCGCGAATGTGCCGCTACCAGTCGGGCCGGGTAGTCAGAAGGGTTCGCAGACGTATTACGTCCAAATCCCGGACACGTTGGCGCTGAACACCAATAGTCGGGTCCGGGTGGCCGATGTCTTTGTCGGCACTGTCCGCAAAATTGAACTCAAGGATTGGGTTCCGACCATCACCCTGAGCGTCGAACCGGGCATTTGGTTGCCGGCGAATGCCACGGCAAAGATCGGTCAGAGCTCTCTTCTCGGCACCCAGCACGTTGAGTTGGCCCCGCCGGCAAACCCGTCACCACAGCCGTTGAAAGACGGAGCCACCATTCCGATCTCGCGTTCGTCTTCCTATCCGACGGTGGAGCGGACGTTGGCCAGCGTGGCGACGGTGCTTCGTGGCGGTGGCATTCCCAACCTGGAAGTGATTTCGACCGAGGTCAACAACCTGCTGACCGGCAACGCCGAGCAGATCCGTGCCTTCCTGAACAAGCTCGATGTTCTTACCCGGGAACTGAACCAGCAGCGCAACGACATCGCCCGGGCCATCGAGTCGACCAATGATCTGTTCTCCTACATCGCGACCCGCAACACCACCATCGACCGGCTGCTGGTCGACTTGCCCCCGCTGGTCGAATATCTGGCTGGCGCGCGGGACCGGGTCACCGACGCGGTGCTCGCGTTGGGACGTTTCGGCAAGGTCACCGGAGACACGCTGTCGGCGGCCCAGGCCGATCTGCGGACCAACCTTGAGTTGTTGCAGCGTCCGCTGAAGCAGCTCGGCCGTGGTGCTCCCTACCTTCTGGACGCCCTGCGGATGGCGGTCACCAACCCCTATCCGCTGGACAACATTCCGAAGGTCATCCGGGGCGACTACATCAACCTGTCGCTGAACCTCGACCTCACTCTCAGCACGCTGGACAACGGCGTTCTGACCGGCACCGGGGTGTCTGGCATGCTTCGCGCGCTCGAGCAGTCCTGGGGCCGAGACCCTGCGACGATGATTCCGGACGTCCGGTACACCCCGCACCCGAACATGACCGACGGCGGCGGCCCGTTCGTCGTGCGCGACGAGTGAGGCGGCAGACACCATGATGCTCACCCGATTCATCCGGTCCCAGCTGATCATTTTCTTGATCCTGACCGTGCTCGCTCTGCTCGCCCTGGGCCTGTTCTACCTGCGGTTACCCAGCGTGGCCGGTATCGGTCAGTACCAGCTGAAGGTGGAACTGCCTGCGGCCGGTGGGCTGTATCGGACTGCCAACGTCACCTACCGCGGCGCGACGATCGGGAAGGTGACCGGAATCGAGCCCACCGAGAAGGGTGCGCTCGCGACGTTGAGCATCAGCGACAAGTTCAAGGTCCCGGTGGATTCCACGGCGAATGTGCATTCCGTGACCGCGGTCGGTGAGCAGTACATCGACCTGGTGTCCGAGGGTAGTCAGAATCAGTACTTCCAGGCTGGTCAGACGATTACCAAGAGCACCATTCCGCAACCCATCGGTCCCGCCTTGGACAATGCCTATAAGGCGCTCGCGGCGTTGCCCACTGACAAGATTCCCGGCCTGCTGGACGAGACTGCGCTCGCGGTCGGTGGGCTGGGCCCGACACTCCAGCGGCTGGTGGACAACACCCAATCGTTCGTCACGGAGCTCAAGAACAACATCACCGATATCGACGACATCGTCGACAACGCCCCGCCGATCTTCGACAGTCAGGTGGTCTCGGCCGATTCCATCTACACCTGGGCGGCGAACCTGAACAGCCTGACCCGCCAGGCGAAGCAACAAGATGCGGCGTTGAGCAGTGCGCTGCGTGAAGGTGCCCCCACCGCTGAGCGGTTGAACACCTTGTTCGTCGATGTACAGGATTCACTGCCGCAGACGGTGGCGAACCTGGAGATCATCATCGAGATGTTGAAGCGCTACAACAAGGGCGTCGAGCAAGCCTTGGTGCTCCTGCCGCAAGCGGCCGCTGCGGGCGAATCGGTCTCCGCTCCCTTCCCGGGCGAGGCGGTGATCTCCTTCGCATTGACCATCAACCAGCCGCCACCCTGCTTGACCGGTTATCTTCCGGCGCCGCAGTGGCGGCCATGTCCGATACCAGTGTCAAGCCGGTGGAGAATGGCCTGTATTGCAGGATTCCGCAGGAAACGCCATCGAACGTGGTGCGCGGAGCGCGGAACTTCCCATGTGCTGACGTTCCCGGTAAGCGTGCTGCTACCCCGAACGAATGCCGTAGCGATGAGCCGTACGTGCCCCTCGGCACCAACCCGTGGTACGGCGATCCCAACCAGATCGTCAACTGCCCGGCGCCAGGCGCACGCTGCGATCAGCCGCCGAAACCCGGATTGGTGATCCCCGCGCCGTCGATCAACAACGGCATGAATCCGCTGCCCGCCGATCTGCTGCCGGCACCCACCGCGCCGGTCAGTGATCCGGTATCGAAGCCGGGTTCGGGTAGCGTGCAGTGCAACGGACAGCAGCCCAATCCGTGTGACTACACGCCCGCCGGGCCGCCGGCTACAGCAGCCACCAATACGACGGCGACCTACGATGCCGCCACGGGCGAAGTAGTCGGGCCCGATGGCATGACGTACACGGTCAGAAACTCGACGAGCACAGGAGACGACGGATGGAAGGAGATGCTGGCCCCGGCCAGCTGACCCCACCCCCGCCACTCACGGCTGACGAGACGACCGAATCCGTTGCCGAGCCAGGCACGATACCGACGGCTGCTCAATCTGCGCCGCCGGAATCGCGGTTGGCAAGCGGGCGGTGGCTTACCGGACTGTGTTCGGCAGTCGCCATTGGGTCTCTTGCGCTGATCGCCGTCGGCGTGCTCGCACTGCTGGGCGGACGCCAGACGGCGGCGGCCACCCGGGGGGAGGACATCGCCGTCGCGGCTGCGAAGGAATGCATCGCCGCCACTCAGGCGCCCGACGTCAAGGCGATGGCCGACAGTCAGCGCAAAATTGTGGACTGCGCCACTGAGAATTTCGCTCCGCAGGCGAATCTGTACGGTGGCTTGCTCGTCGACGCCTATGAGACGGTGAAGGCACAGGTCAAGATCAGCGACATTCGCGCCGCTGCCGAGAAACACAACTCCGACGGATCGATCGATGTCCTGGTGGCAACCCGGGTCGCGATGTCGAACCTGGAGCAGCAGGGTCAGGAGATCAGCTACCGGTTGCGGGTCAAAATGGCACCGGACGGTGACACCTACAAGATCGACAGCATCGAGCCGGTGGGCAAATGATGCTCCCGCTCGAGGGGCGGCCCGCCGAATGGGCCGCGCGCGCGGGCGCCTGGTCCATCGACGTGCTATTCGGACTTTCCGCGATGGCATGCCTGCTGCTCGTCGGATGGTCGGCGCGCCAGGGCGGCTGGGTGTGGTGGTCCTGCACCGTGGCCGGCTCGCTGCTGTTCCTCGCGGTGGCACTGAACCGGTTGTTGCTCCCTGCTGTCACCGGCTGGAGTCTGGGGCGAGCCGTGTTCAAGATCGCGGTGGTCGACCGTAACGGCGAGCGGCTCGGTCCGTGGCGGCTGCTGGCCCGGGATGTCGCGCACCTGCTGGACTCCCTGCCGTTGTTCCTGGGTTGGCTGTGGCCGCTGGTGGACGTCCGTGGCAGAACGTTTGCCGATATCGCCGTCGGGACCGAGGTCCGGCAGGACATTCGCGCGCAGGTCGACGGTCGAGCACGGGCGACAGCCGTCGTCGCGGGTGCGGCAGCACTCGCTGGTCTGGCGGCGGTGGTGGGCTACCTGGGCATCTATCGCCCCGAATCGGCAGCGGCGCAGGCGCGACAGCAGATCGCCGTGGCCGGACCGAAGATCGTCACCGACATGCTCAGCTACACCGCGGCGACGGTCGCCGAGGACTTCACCCACGATCAAACCCTGGTCACCAATGCCTATCGTCCCGTGTTGGCGGAACAGCAGGACGCGGTGCGCGAGGCGGGGCCCGTCGACAACGATTACTGGGCGACGAACAGCGCCGTGCTGTCTGCGACATCGGATCGGGCATCGATGCTGCTGCTGCTGCAGGGCCAACGCGGAACCGGCTCGAAGCAGCGCTTGATCACGGCGTCGGTTCGAGTCGAGTTCGCACGATCCGGGTCGGGTCAGTGGCAGGTCGACAGCCTCACGGTGCTGGGTCCCTCCAGACCGCCGGCCGGCGAGTCGGCTCCCGCGAAGCCCGATGCCGAACCGCCAGCGTCTGGGCAGCCTTCCGCCCCCGGAAAGCCGTCGGCCAAGCCGTCGGTCAAGCCGTCGGCCCCTCCTGCTAGCGGCGGCGGCCGATGAGCCCGCGCCGCCGGATCACCCCCGATGACATGGTGCTGTGGGAACCCGTACCGCCGGCACCCCCACTGAGGCGACTTTCGCTGGTGACCGCAGTCGGTTCAGTGGCCCTGGTGGCGGCGTTGACCGTGAGTTGCTGGGTGTTCGTCCATGCGCAGAGCGAGCGGCGCACCGAGATCAAACGGGCCGCGGTCCTGAGCTTTGTGAGCTCGTTCATCACCCACTACACCTCGCCAGACCCGTTCAACGCCAACGACTACGCCGACAAGGTGCTGGCGCTGGGAACGGGAAACTTCGCGACGATGTACTCGGAGAGGATGAACGAGGTCGTCATTCAAGTGGCCCGCGCGGAGCGTGGTATCGGCGCTGTGCAGGAATTGGGGATCGAGAACTGGAACGATGACGGCAGCGCGAATGTCCTGGCCGTCACCACGATGACGACCACCATGCCCGACGGGAAGAAGATCGAGACCGGCAGTCGCTGGGTCGTCACCGCGATCAAGGAAGGGGAGCAGTGGAAGGTCAGCGACCTGATCCAGGTGCTGTGAGCGGCACGGAGTCCGAGCCGACCGAGGTTGCCGAGCCGACTGAGGCGGCCGAGAACACTGCGGCTGCCGAGTCCACCGAATCGGCTGAGGCCACCGACTCCACCGACTCCACCGAGACAGCCAAGCCCGCCGAGCCCAAGCCGCCCTCCGCCGCGCGGAAATGGTTCGCCCGCCGGGGTGCCGCGGTGGCCATCGTCGCAGCCGCGACGAGTCTCGTCGCCGCCGGCGCGTTCGCCGGCGCCACCGCTGAGCCCTACCTCATGGAACGGGCGACGGTCGCCACCAAACTGCGAATCGCCGAAACGGCGGCGGATGCCATCACCACCCTGTGGAGTTACACCCCGGAGGATATGGACTCGCTCTCCGACCGCTCGGCGAAATACCTGGGTGGGGACTTCGAAGAGCAGTACCGCAAATACGTCGACGCCATCGCCGCGACCAACAAGCAGGCCAAGGTCAGCAGTAGGACACAGGTCGTCGGTGCTGCGGTCGAGTCGCTGCGGGGCGGTGCGACGGCGACCGAGGCCACCGCGATCGTCTATACGAACACCACGTCGACGACCCCCCAGACCAGCAACTTCCCGTCCATGAAGTATCTGTCCTACCGGCTGGACCTCAAGCGCTACGGCCGGGA
>Ga0116181_1003646_pt1 | contig 11913 bp, 9 predicted proteins | sample AD_UKC075_MetaG_FD_89752 | JGI IMG/M metagenome (GOLD analysis project Ga0116181, IMG submission 89752) | Active sludge microbial communities of municipal wastewater-treating anaerobic digesters from USA - AD_UKC075_MetaG | ecosystem: Engineered > Bioreactor > Anaerobic > Digestate | place: USA...
GCCTGGATGTCATCCCGTGGGCCGAAACCCATGGCGGTGACGCGGTAGACGTATTTGGTGTCCGTGGTGGTCTTGTCACGGCTTGCGGCGCCTTGGTCGGGAATCAGCTCCACGATGTAACGTGGGGCCTTGGATGGGCGCACCCCCGTGGTTCCGGTGGCAAAGCTGCGCCCGGTGAATGTGCCCACTGGCACCGTACGGGCGGTATTGCCCGTGTCGGTGAAGTCCACCGTCAGCCATGCGGGTTTGCTGGCGGTAAGGGCGGGCAAGGCGCATAACCCCCATGTGCTTTGTCCGGCGGCGTTGGTCGAGGTGGATGTGCCGCATCCATCGACAAAGTTGGAGGTGGTGATTTTCTCTGCCTGCACGTACCGCGTGGCCGCGCTGACGGCCAACAGGCCAAACATGGCGGGGCGGGCGCCGCTGGCGGCGCCCGAGGTCAATTCGATTTCGGCGTCGATCAGCCCCGCTTCTGCGGCTTGCCAGGCCACTTGCATGTCCCGGTCGTTGCGCGCACCCCGCTCGGCCATCAGGGCGATCTGGGCACCGCCCACCCCCAGGATGGACACTACGATCAGGATCAGCAGGACGATGATGAGCGATGCGCCGCCTTGCGTTTGCACGCGCGCATGGTGTGTGGGTGAGGTCTTCATGAGCATGTTGTGCCAGCGCACTGGTCCTGGAAGTTACGCAGGTGGATGGTGAACGTCACGGCCTGGCGCAGACGGCCATCCGGCGTGGGCGTGAAGACCGTGCCGGGGTCGCTGCTGGATGACATTGCAGAGCCAATGGTGCCAGTGGCGGAACTCTTTGCGGGACCAAAGGGGTAGAAGGTCTGGGTGTCCATATCCTGGGTAGAGCCTGGCGCACCGCGCAAGACCATTCCGATGCGGATGCTGCGCACCCGACGCCAGTTGTTGTTGGTTTGCAGGTCGTCACCGGCTACCGTCAACTGATCGGCGCGCCGGAACTGGTTGGCCCGGATTGGCTCGGGATTGCCCGTGGTGTCGCCATCAAAACCATAAAGAACCTGGAAGTTCTCCACGCCCTGCACCAGAGGCTGTGTAATGGAAAACGGGGGCAGGCCGTTGGGCGATGTGGAGCACATCAGCGCCAGCTCTCCCTTGCTTTGGGCCACATACAGAATGCTGACCATGCGGTCATCCCGGTCGATAGGGATGGCAGATGTGCCGGTGGACTGGGTTCCGCCGCAGTTGATCATGGTGTTGTCGGGAGTGCCCGAACCGGGAAAGGTTTCTGAGGCCTGGTAACGCAGCACCAGAATGTCACTGCCATAGCCGGCACTTCCGGCGGTACGTGAGGTCCCCACTTCGGGCAAATCCGACTGGGAGGCGCGACTGGCGTTATTGATGCCGAAAACAGCAGGAGTGGGGTTGGTGCTGACGTCAGTTTCCCGTTTGCGCTGGGTGGTGGCCCACGCCACATCCTGGTAGCCCGCCTGCACACCCAGCCGCTGCATGATGTCGGTGGCAAACCGGGCGTTGTCCCTGAGCTGCGAGGCTGTATCGACTGTGGAGAAACCCCGTCGGGCTACTGTCAGTGCTGCCACTGCAGCGAGTGCAATGACCAGGCTGATAGCCATGGCCACCATCAACTCGACCAGGGTCATGCCCTGCTGCAGGCGTCTGGATTGCGGGCGCTGAGGCAAATGTGCGTTTTTCATAGGGTCAGTACGTTCGCAGGCGTCACAGGAAAGACGACGGACGGAGTAGTGTTTGCCGCACGGTCAAATGCCGAGGCTCCCGTCCGTGATTTGTCGGTGCTTCCCCGTGTCCAGCCGATCTTGATGACGGCAATGTCACCCGTGTTGGTGCATGTCCATTGTGGGAGGCCATTTGCATCGAAGGGGGTGCTGTCAAAACAGACAGACACCAGGGCTCCAGGCATCTCTGCACTCACGCGCGCCAGCCATTCGGTCATTTCTGCGGCGGCGATGGTGGTGGGCGTGGTGCATGCGGTCGCCCCGACACTGAGGCAGAAGGTGGGGGTGGCTGCCACCAGTGGGTCTGTATTGAAAGTGCCGAGATACGGGTTGTTTGCGACCACTGTCAATTTGCTGATTTCGTGGTTGCCGCGCATCTTTTCTGCCAGCTCACGCGCCAGGCCCGTACCGACAGACTGGAGCTTGGCTTCCCGGTTGGCCTGCAGTGCACCCGCTTGCAGCCCCACCATGCCCAGCATGCCGAAGGAAAGGATGACAATGGAAATCAACACTTCAACCAACGTAAAACCCTGTTCGGTTCTACGAGGCGGCAGGCGGACACTATCTTGTGGCATGGTGTTTGGGCACAGTTGGGGCTGGTGACTGATCATAAATTTTGTCGAGCAGTTGCAACATCCTGCGCCGTGCCGCTGGTCTGCTTTTTCGCGCCGCCTGGCGGAAGTTGCGCTGGCAAACGCATGCAGCCGGCCACTGCTGCACAGAAAGTCACATATTTGCCCTGGTGCGCCCGCGCATCCTGGGGGATGGGGATACCATTCGTGCCCCGAGTGGGCTGGAACAGGAGATGCTGCAATGAAATGGGAAGGCAATCGCGAATCCGACAATGTCGAGGATGTCCGTTCTGGCGGTGGTGGTGGGGGTGGTTTTCCCATCGGTGGCCGTGGCATCGGGATCGGCACCATCGTGATTGCCTTGCTGGGCGGCTGGGTGCTGGGCGTGAACCCGCTGACCCTGCTGGGTCTGTTGAGTGGAGGCGGGGGGTCTGCGCCGTATGTGCAGCAGCAACAGGCGCCACAGCGTCCTCCAGCCGATGACCGCATGGCCAAGTTTGTCTCCACGGTGTTGGCAGATACCGAAGATGTCTGGCGCAAAGAGTTTTCGAAGCTGGGCGGCCAATACCAGGACCCCAAGCTGGTGCTGTTCCGGGGTGCCACCCATACTGCCTGTGGTCAGGGGCAGGCGGCCATGGGGCCTTTCTACTGTCCTGCAGACCAGAAGGTCTATATCGACCTGGGGTTTTACGAAACCCTTAAAACCCGGTTGGGCGCACCGGGTGAATTTGCCCAGGCCTATGTGATTGCCCATGAAGTGGGCCACCACGTGCAGAACCTGCTGGGCATCAGCGACAAGATGGATCAGATGCGGGGCCGGGTCAGTCAGGCGCAATACAACGGCTTGAGTGTGCGGCTGGAACTGCAGGCCGATTGCCTGGCCGGGGTGTGGGCCAACCAGGCAGAAAATGCACGCCAGATTCTGGAAAACGGCGACGTCGAGGCGGCCATGAATGCGGCCGCCAAGATCGGCGACGATGCGCTGCAGCGCTCGCAGGGTGGGGCCGTGGTGCCGGAGAGCTTCACCCATGGCACCAGCGCGCAGCGCCAGCGTTGGTTCAGCACCGGGCTGCGCAGTGGCAGCCTGCAGTCGTGTGACACTTTTAATGCCAAGGCCTTGTAGCGAAATGGGCTTGTGCGGTCGTATTTGCTAGGTATTTTGCTATCTATTTTGTAGCTTCATCGTTTCTGTTGCGTCCGGTGCGACAATAGCGGGCTACATGACTGCATCTTTTTCCAATCTTTCGCTGGCGGAACCGCTGGCACGTGCCGTGGCCGAAATGGGCTACGAGAGCATGACTCCCATCCAGGCGCAGGCCATCCCCGTGGTTTTGACGGGCAAGGATGTGATGGGCGCAGCGCAGACGGGCACGGGCAAGACGGCGGCATTCTCGCTGCCGCTGCTGCAGCGCCTGCTCAAGCACGAAAACACCTCGGCGTCTCCGGCGCGGCACCCGGTGCGCGCACTGGTGCTGCTGCCCACCCGCGAGCTGGCCGACCAGGTGGCCCAGCAAATCAAGCTCTATGCCAAATACACCGGCCTGCGTAGTGCGGTAGTGTTTGGCGGCATGGACATGAAGCCCCAGACCCTGGAGCTGAAAAAAGGGGTGGAGGTGCTGGTGGCCACGCCTGGGCGCCTGCTGGACCATATCGAAGCCAAGAACGCGGTGCTCAACCAGGTGGAGTATGTGGTGCTGGACGAGGCGGACCGCATGCTGGACATCGGCTTCCTGCCCGACCTGCAGCGCATCCTGAGCCACCTGCCCAAGACCCGTACCACTCTGCTGTTCTCGGCCACTTTCTCTCCCGAGATCCGGCGCCTGGCGGGCAGTTATCTGCAAGACCCCATCACCATCGAAGTGGCGCGCCCGAATGAAACGGCGTCCACGGTGGAGCAGCATTTCTTCAGTGTGGGTGAAGATGACAAACGCCGCGCATTGAAGCAGATCGTGCGCGACCGTGGTATTGGCCAGGCTTTTGTGTTCGTCAACAGCAAGCTCGGCTGCGCCCGGTTGGCCCGCTCGCTCGAGCGTGAGGGTCTCAAGACCAGCGCGCTGCACGGGGACAAGAGCCAGGACGAACGGCTCAAGTCTCTCGATGCCTTCAAGCGTGGTGAGGTGGAGTTGCTGGTGTGTACTGATGTGGCCGCGCGCGGACTCGACATCAAGGACGTGCCGGCGGTCTTCAACTTTGACATCCCCTTCAACGCTGAAGACTATGTGCACCGGATCGGCCGTACTGGCCGTGCGGGTGCATCCGGCTTGGCCGTGAGTTTTGCCAGCGGTGGGAACGATGCGCGGCTGGTGGCTGATATCGAGAAGCTGATCAAGAAAAAGATCGAGCTGGAACCCTTTGCTTTCCCTGAGGACGAGCCACATGGCCGCTTCAACCAGGGGCGCCGGCTGTATGAGCATGAAGACGGTCGGCCTCCTCGTGCGCGGGATGACCAGCGCAGCCCTAGGCGGCCAGCGGCGGCACCACGCGACCCGTTCTTTGACCAGCCCTACCAGCCGGCAGCGGGTGAGGCGGTGGCTACCCCGAGCTGGGAGTCCAGCGCTCGGGGTGCATCACGTAGCCCTGTGTCTGCCAACATCAAGCCGAAACGCAAAGTGGCGGCGCTGTTCAAGCCTGAGGCTCCCAGCGCCTCCTGACGGAGTCCTCACTCGCCCATGCCAGGCGCCTGCGACTGCTCGCAGTGCACCTGGATGATCTCCCTCTGCGCCGGGTCCGCATGCCAGCGGCAGGCGCTCAGGCAGCCACCCCATACACATCCGGTGTCCAGCGACAGCAGGTCGGGGCGCATCAGCAGGCCTAACTGTGACCAGTGGCCGAAGGCGACGGTGTTGCCCTTGGTCTGGCGGCCGGGCGCATCGAACCAGGGCACCAGGCCGACAGGTGTGTCTTGCAGGCCCGCGCTGCTCTCGAAATCCATCACTCCCTCGGGCGTACAAAAGCGCAGGCGTGTCAGTGCGTTCACGATCACGCGCAGGCGCGCCGTGCCTGTGAGGGTGTCGTCCCAGGCGGCCGGGGTGTTGCCGTACATCTCCTGCAGAAAGGCATGCAGGGCATTGCTGCGCAGCACGGCTTCGACTTCCTGGGCCAGTACCAGGGTCTGTGCGGCTGTCCATTGCGGCAGCACACCGGCGTGCACTATCAGGCAACCGTGTTCCTGCATCGCCAGGGGCTGCTGGCGCAGCCAGTCCAGTAGGGCATCGCGGTCCGGCGCCGCCAGTACCTCCTGCATGGTGTCGCCCCGCTTGGCCCGACGCGCGCCATGGGCCAGCGCCAGCAGGCTCAGGTCGTGGTTGCCCAGCACCGTGCGGGCGCTGTGGCCCAGGCCCATTAGGCGGCGCAGCACCTGGGCGGACGCGGGACCGCGGTTGACCAGATCGCCCAGCAGGAAGAGGGTGTCGCGGCTGGGTGAAAAATCGAGGGTATCGAGCAGCCGCTGCAAAGCCGCGTCGCAGCCTTGTATATCGCCAATGAAGTAAAGTGCCATGGTGTTCATTTTCACTTCAGATTCATGGATTTCCTGCTCATCGCGCTGTTAACTCTGCTTAACGGCGTTTTTGCCATGTCAGAACTGGCGTTGGCCTCCAGCCGAAAAGCCCGCCTCACGGCGATGGCCGAATCGGGGGACAAGGGGGCTCAGGCGGCATTGGCGTTGCTGGAGAACCCTACACAGTTTCTTTCCTCGGTGCAGGTGGGCATCACTTCCATCGGCATGCTTAACGGGATTATTGGCGAGGCTGCATTCAGCGATGATCTGGCCCACTGGTTCCAGTCATTGGGCGTAACAGAGCGCGCTGCCAGCATCAGTGCCACGGCATTGGTGGTGACGGTCATCACCTTTATCACCATTGTTTTCGGGGAGCTGGTTCCCAAACGCTTGGGACAGCTGTATCCCGAGGTGGTGGCACGGCTGGTTTCTCGCCCCATGACCTGGGTGGCGCGTATTGCCAAACCGTTTGTGCGGCTGCTGTCATTCAGTACCCAGGCGGTATTACGTCTCTTGCGGGTGAATAACGACGCCGGCCGCGCCGTAACCGAGGAGGAAATTGCTGCCAGCCTAGACGAAGGGCGAGACGCTGGCGTGATTGAGCACCAAGAGCACCGCATGGTGCAGAACGTGTTCTCGCTGGACGACCGCCCCCTGACCTCTTTGATGGTGCCCCGCTCCGATGTGCAGTGGCTGGAAGCCGGGCATAGCGTTGCCAAATGCCTGGAGCTGCTGGGGGCCCATGGCGGGCAGGGTACCCATTCGTGGTACCCGGTCTGCCGCAGCTCGCTGGACGACGTGGTGGGCGTGATCAGCGTGGCGCGCCTGCTGGAGCTAGGCATCCACGAAACCGAGCCGATCGAGCGGTATGCCTTGCCTGCCACGTTCCTGCCCGAAACACTGAGTGGTATGGAGCTGCTGGAGCAGTTTCGTGCCCGTTCCGGTCGCATGGTGTTTGTGGTGGATGAATATGGTGTGGTGCAGGGCCTGATGACCCCGAGGGATCTGTTGGAGGCCATTACCGGAGAGCTGCAGCCCGGAGCCGCAGCCGACGCCTGGGCCGTGCAGCGTGAAGACGGCTCCTGGCTGCTGGATGGGTTGATGCCCATGGCTGAGTTGAAGTCGCGGCTGGACATCCGCGAACTGCCCGACGAGGACAAAGGCCGCTACAACACCCTGGCCGGGCTGCTGATGTCGGTGTCGGGCAAGATGCTGGAAACTGGAGCCCGTATTAGTTGCGAAGGCTGGATATTCGAAGTGGTGGACCTGGATGGAAAGCGTATCGATAAAGTGCTTGCGGTGCGTGAGGTGAATTCCACGCCATAAATAAATCAAAAAAAAACGCCGATCAATGGTGCACCAGTTAATGTAGTGCCGATTTTTGAAATATAATCGGCGCTTCTTAATCAAAAAATTATTTGCCATGACCAGCTATAAAGAGTTGCTGAAGCAGCGGGACGCACTGGAGCAGCAGATCCATGAAGCACGCAAGCGTGAGATTTCCGATGCCCTGGCCACGGTACGCGCCACCATCCAGGAATATGGCCTGACGCAAGACGATGTTTTCCCCGTTGCCCGTTCGCGCAGCACCTCTGCCGCCAAGGGCAGCAAGGTGGCCGCCAAATACCGCGACCCTGCCACGGGCGCTACCTGGACGGGCCGTGGCAAGGCGCCGCGCTGGATTCAGGACCAGGACCGCACCCTGTTCGAGATTCGCTGAAATAGCATTCTGAGCCTGCGCCGCGTTAATCCCGGCGTGGGCGCTTCGCAAGCCCGTAGTCCATAAGGTGCTGCGGGTTTTTGCTTTGTGGTGCGAGCTGCGATGCAGGCCTGCCAGAATGGTGAATATCCCACGTACGCAGGAGCTTGCCATGAGCACGAAACCATCGAACTCCATGCGCCCTATGCGCAAGACATTCCTGACAGCCTCGGGAAAGCAGGGGCAGTTCTATTCACTGCCAGCCCTGGCCAAAACGTGGCCCAATGTGAAGCGCCTGCCGGTATCCCTGCGGATCGTGCTGGAAGCTGTGATGCGCCACTGCGATGGCAAGAAGGTGACCGCCGAGCATGTGCGGCAGCTGGCTAATTGGGCGCCCCATGCGGCGCGCACCGACGAAATCCCGTTTGTGGTGGCCCGTGTGGTGCTGCAGGACTTCACCGGTGTGCCGCTGCTGGCCGACCTGGCCGCCATGCGCAGCGTGGCGGGCCGCCTGGGCAAAAACGTGGCCAAGATCGAGCCGCTGGTGCCGGTGGACTTGGTGGTGGACCACTCCGTCATGGTGGACTACTTCCGCACCAAAAAGGCATTGGACCTGAACATGAGGCTCGAATTCCAGCGCAACCGCGAGCGCTATGAATTCATGAAATGGGGCATGCAGGCCTTTGACACCTTTGGTGTGGTGCCGCCGGGCTTCGGCATCGTGCACCAGGTCAACCTGGAATACCTTGCACGCGGCGTGCACAAGGCCCCAGCCAAGGCCAAAGAGGCACCGCTGTACTACCCCGACACCCTGGTGGGCACCGACAGCCACACCACCATGATCAACGGCATCGGCGTTGTGGGCTGGGGTGTGGGCGGCATCGAGGCAGAGGCTGCCATGCTGGGCCAGCCGGTGTACATGCTGACGCCCGACGTGGTGGGTTTCGAGTTGCGTGGCCGCCTGCGGGAAGGGGTGACGGCTACTGACCTGGTGTTGCGGGTCACGGAGATGCTGCGCCAGGCCAAGGTGGTGGGCAAGTTCGTCGAGTTCTTCGGCGAGGGCACGCGCAGCCTGTCGCTGCCCGACCGGGCCACCATTGCCAACATGGCCCCTGAGTACGGCGCCACCATGGGCTTTTTCCCGGTGGACGAGAGGACGTTGGACTACTTCAAGGGAACCGGCCGCACCAAGGCAGAGATCGAGGCCTTCGAGGCCTATTTTCGGGCGCAGGGTCTGTTTGGTGTTCCCCAGGCGGGCGACATTGATTACTCCAGCCTGGTGCAGCTCGACCTGGGCGACGTCACCCCCAGCCTGGCCGGCCCCAAGCGCCCGCAGGACCGTATCGAACTGGGCCAGGTGGCCACGCAGTTCAGCAGCCTGTTCAGCTTGCCGCCGTCGAGCAACGGGTTCAACCAGCCTGCCGCCCTGTTGAAAACAAGGCATCTGGTTCACAGCAATGTCGACAGCCTGCAGCACCCAGCGGCGCCGCAAGCGCCGGCTACTCCCGTGGGCGCGCCACGCTCCGTGGTCGAGATGGAGGGGAACCGCTCCACGCTCGATGCGGCTCAGGAGGTCGGGGAAGCTGTGCCGCCAGCGCAGGGCAAGGACCTCACTGTGGGCAACGGTGACGTGCTGATTGCCGCCATTACCAGTTGTACCAACACTTCCAACCCCAGTGTGCTGCTGGCTGCCGGCCTGCTGGCCAAAAAGGCGGTGGAAGCGGGGCTCAAGGTACAGCCGCACATCAAGACCTCGCTCGCACCGGGCTCGCGCATCGTGACCGAGTACCTCACGGAAACCGGCCTGCTGCCCTACCTGGAAAAGCTGGGCTTCACCGTGGCCGGCTACGGCTGCACCACCTGTATCGGCAACGCGGGCGACCTGACGCAGGCGCTGAACGACACCATCACCCGCAACGACCTGGTGTGCGCGGCCGTGCTCAGCGGCAACCGCAACTTCGAGGCGCGTATCCACCCCAACCTCAAGGCCAACTTCCTCGCCAGCCCGCCGCTGGTGGTGGCCTATGCCATCGCTGGCACCGTGCTGCGCGACCTGATGACCGAGCCAGTGGGCAAGGGCCGTGGTGGGCGGGACGTGTACCTGGGCGACATCTGGCCCAGCGTGGACGAGATCGAACGGCTGATGAAATTCGCCATGAATGGCAAGGCCTTTCGCGAGAACTACTCCAAGGTCAAGACCGAGCCCGGCAAGCTGTGGGAAAAGATCAAGGGCGTGACGGGCGCTGCCTACACCTGGCCGCACAGCACCTACATCGCCGAGCCACCGTTCTTCGAGGACTTCAGCCTGCAAGACCCGCTGGCTAGCCCGCCTGTGGATGTGGGTGTGAAGGGTGCGCGCATCATGGCGTTGTTTGGCGACTCGATCACCACCGACCACATCTCACCCGCCGGCTCCATCCGGACAAGCTCACCCGCCGGCCAGTGGCTGCTGGCCAACGGTGTGCAGAAGGCCGACTTCAACAGCTACGGCGCTCGGCGCGGCAACCACGAGGTGATGATGCGCGGCACTTTTGCCAATGTGCGCATCAAGAACCTGATGCTGCCGGCCAAGGAAGATGGCTCGCGCGAGGAGGGCGGCCTCACCCTGTTCCAGCATGCCGACGGCGCCAGTCCCGAGAAGATGTTCATCTACGACGCGGCCATGCGCTACGTCGCAGAAGGCACGCCCACGGTGGTGTTCGCGGGTGAAGAGTACGGCACCGGCTCATCGCGCGACTGGGCGGCCAAGGGCACGCAGCTACTAGGCATCAAGGCCGTGGTGGCCCGCAGCTTCGAGCGCATCCACCGCAACAACCTGGTGGGTATGGGTGTGCTGCCGTTGCAGTTCAAGGGCGACGACAGCTGGCAGTCGCTGCGGCTCGACGGCAGCGAGCAGGTGGACATCATCCCGTCACCCGACCTCAAGCCCCAGAGCGAAGCCAAGCTGGTCATCACGCGGGCCAATGGCCAGCGGGAAGAGGTGTCGCTGATCCTGCGTATCGACACGCCCATCGAGGTGGACTACTACCGCAGCGGTGGCATCCTGCCGTTTGTGCTGCGCCAACTCTTGAACTGAAACCGCCTGCCTGAAACACAAAAGCCCTGGCCGTGAGGCCAGGGCTTTTGTGTTGTGTAGTGCTCAGGCTGGCGTGCTGCCGGGCTCGGCATCGTCCGCATCGGCAGCAGGTGCCTCGTCGTCGGCGTCCTTGCTCAGCTTCAGTTCCTTGGCCGCCTGCCGCACGGCGGCTTTGTCACCAGCGCCAGCGAATTTGCTGTACTTGGACAGCAGCGGCACCAGCTGGCCGTAGATGCGTGGGTTGCCTGCCATGCATTCCTGCTGGTCCAGAAAGTCCGACTCACCGGTGAAGTTGCCGATCAGGCCGCCAGCCTCGGTTACCAGCAGCGAGCCCGCAGCGGCGTCCCAGGGCTTGAGGCCCGTTTCGAAGAAACCATCGGTGAAGCCAGCGGCTACATAGGCCAGGTCCAGTGCGGCGGCGCCTGGGCGGCGCAGGCCGGCGGTGCGCTGCATCACATCGGCCATCATGTTCAGGTAGTTCTTGAAGTTGTCGCCCGGGCGGAAGGGGAAACCGGTGGAGATCAGGCATTCCTGCAGCCGGGTGCGCTTGCTCACGCGGATGCGGCGGTCGTTCAGGAAGGCGCCGCGGCCCTTGGTGGCGGTGAACAGGTCGTTGCGGCTGGGGTCGTACACCACCGCCTGCTCGATCTTGCCGTTCACGGCCAGCGCGATGCTGACGCAGTACACCGGGAAGCCGTGGATGAAGTTGGTGGTGCCGTCCAGTGGGTCGATGATCCAGACGTAATCAGAGTCCTTGGCGCCGTGGGCGTTGCCCGATTCCTCGGCGAGGATGCCATGGCCAGGGTAGGCCGTCAGCAGCGTCTCGATGATGATCTGCTCGGCTGCCTGGTCCACTTCGGTCACGAAGTCGTTCACCTGCTTCTGCGAGATACGCACCGACTCCACATCCAGCGCGGCGCGGTTGATGATGGAGCCAGCGGCGCGGGCGGCCTTGATGGCCACGTTGATCATGGGGTGCAGGTTGGGAGAAGACATATTGTGCGGAAGAGCAGGTAGGGCCCGTGGTGGGACGGGCGGGGTGGCCACGGGCGGACGATGCGCCTGGTGACCGGTGACAATAGCCCAATTTTACCCGCCGCCCGGTTGTCTGGCCTGCAGGCTGGCCAATACTTGGCCCACGACCCCTATGAAGACCCGTTTTGTCCTGATCGAGACCAGCCATGCCGGCAATGTGGGCGCCACCGCACGCGCCATGAAAACCATGGGTTTTGATGACCTGGTGCTGGTGCGTCCGCGCTGGGCCAACGTGCTGCGGCGCGAGGAAACCATCCAGCGCGCCAGCGGTGCCCTGGACGTACTGGCCAACGCCCGCATCGTGGACAC
>Ga0116181_1003648_pt1 | contig 11909 bp, 5 predicted proteins | sample AD_UKC075_MetaG_FD_89752 | JGI IMG/M metagenome (GOLD analysis project Ga0116181, IMG submission 89752) | Active sludge microbial communities of municipal wastewater-treating anaerobic digesters from USA - AD_UKC075_MetaG | ecosystem: Engineered > Bioreactor > Anaerobic > Digestate | place: USA...
TGGCAGGCTCATAACGGCACCCTGTACACCGATCTCGGGGCGGCCAACCAGATCGGCATGTGGGTGAACCGCCGCGACACCGGAACCACCATCACGGTCGCCTACCCGGACAACCCGGTTGCCCGCGAGTCGGTGGCGCAGTATGTGGATCTGATGAAGATGCTCTACCTGCGCGCCGTCGCCGGCAAAGTCGATGCGCTGTCCTCGCCCCGGATCCCGAGAGCGACGGTCTGACCGTGAGGGCGATCGAAACCCCGGACAACATCCTCGACTACGCCGACCAGGGCCTGTTCCTGGCGCTGCGGGCCACGGGCCAGGAATCCGTCGCGCAGATCGTCTGGGTCTACACCCATCCGGTCGACATGGAGCAACTCAGGCGGTTCCATGCGAACCTCGGCTACGGACTGCTGGGCCGCCGCGTCGAGCCGTCCCCACTGCCGTTCGGGCGGCACCGGTGGGTCTGGTCGCCGGGGCCGTCCGCACCGTTCGACGTCACCGAGACTCCGCGGCCACGGCGGCAACTCACCGACTGGGTCGATGAACGCTCCCAGGTCAGCGCCGACCCCGAAACCGGGCCGGGGTGGCACCTGGGCGCGGCCCGGTTCGACGACGGTTCGACCGCGGTGAGTCTGGTCGCCTCGCACTGCCTCGTCGACGGGATGGGCCTGATGCAGACCGTCATGGACGCGGTGCGCAACCAACCGCGGGACATGGGCCTACCGCGTGCCGGGTCCCGGTCGAAGGCACAGGCTGTCGCGGCGGACCTCCGACAGAGCATGCGCGACGTGCCCGAGGCTCTGCGGGCACTCCTCGTCGCGATCCGATTGGCGGTTCGGAACCGGCCCAAGGGCGCCCGCCCGAAGCCCCTACCCGTCGTGGCGGGCCACGGATCCCAGGAGATCCTCGCCCCGGGGATCGTGGCCTCGGTCGATATCGACTCCTGGGATACCAAGGCGGCGGAACTGGGCGGCAACAACCACTCGCTGGTCGCGGGCTTCGCGGCCAGGCTTGCACTGAACATGGGTCGGGTGCACGCCGAGGACGGCACCGTGAAACTGATCATTCCGGTCAACGAGCGGGCGGCCGATGACACCCGCGCCAATGCCGTCACGCTGGGCTACGCCAGCCTCGATCCGACCGGGGTGACGACGAGTCTGGCTGAGGCCCGCGGGGTGATCCGCACCGCACTCACCGCGCTGCGCGAGGGCCCGGAGGAGGCCTTCGAGGCGTTGCCGCTGATTCCCTTCGTGCCGAAGCGGGCCGTCGTCGGCGGTGCCGACGCGATGTTCGGGTTCGCCGCGGAACTGCCGGTGTCGGCATCGAACCTCGGTGACATCGACCCGACGGTCCTTCGGGCCGACGGGACCGAGGCGGAGGGCTTCCTGATCCGCGGGGTGGACGGCAGGGTGTCCCGGGAGGTGCTCGAGAGGCGACGCGGCTTCCTGACGGTGATCTGCGCCCGGGCTGGCGGTAAAGTCGTCCTGCCGGTCATCGCTTACCGTCCAGGTGCGGAGAACTCGAAAGATGCCCTGCACGAACTGGTCAGCCGGACGCTGGGGGAATTCGGTCTGACGGCGACGATCGAATAGCGGAGGATGCAGGTGGCCCAGCAAGCGCGTCCGACCCGAGGTCGGCTCATCGGGATGTTCAACGGTTCCGCCGACCGCCCGGCTGAGCACCGGTTGGAGTTTCTGGACCAGACCGCTCTTGAGTTGCATCGCGTCACCGGCCGCGGTCAGCTCATGCAGTGCGTGTGGATCTACGACCACCCGGTGGACGAGGAGGGACTGCGGCGTTTCCACCACAACCTCTACGAGTCGCTCGGCGGGCGGCTGATCGATCGTTCTCCGCTGCCGTTCGGGCGGCCACGTTGGGTGCGGCCGGTCGGTCCGCCACCGCCCATCCAGCGCGCTGGGAAGTCCAGGCCGCGGTCGGAGGTGATGGACTGGGCCGACGAGCTCGGTTCGCTGCCCATCGATCCGGAAAAGGGGCCGGGCTGGCAGTTGGGGGTGCTGCCACTCGATGACGGGTCCACCGCGGTCAGCATCGTGGCATCACACGTCATCGGAGACGGCGCCGGCGCGTTGATGGCGGTGTTCGAAGCGGTGACCGGCAGCATTCGGGACACCGGTTACGAGCCGCGGGGCACGCGCTCGCCCGCGCAGATCGTTCTCGCCGATCTCCGTCGAGCTGCGCGGGACCTGCCGCTGACCGGGCGCACGGTGGCCAAGGCCGCCAGGATGTTGCGGGAAAAGCGGAAAGACTTCGCCCGTGCGCGGGCGGCACAGGCGCACACCTCCGAGGGTGAGTACGTGATCGTCCCCTCGGCCGCCTTTCAGGTCGACGTCGCCGACTGGGACGCCCGGGCCGAGGCGCTGGCCGGCAACAGCTACTCGTTGCTCGCCGGATTCGCCGCGAAACTCTCCGAACACCTGGGGCGCCGCCGCGCCGACGGGGACGTCAGCCTGCTGATCGCGATCAACACCCGCGAGAGCCTCGACGACGACCGCGCCCTGGCCATGGCGTTCGCCAGCGCGAACGTCGACCCGACGAAGGTCACCATCGATCTCACCGAGGCCCGGTCGGCGGTGCGGGAAGCCCGCGAGAAGGCGAAGGTGGAGGTCGATCCCACCAGGGAACTGCTTCCGCTGATCCCGTGGCTGCCGAAGAAGGTGGTCAAGGGGATCGTCGACCTGATGTTCTCGTACTCCGAGGACCTCCCGGTGTCGTGCTCGAACCTCGGCGACCTCCCCGCGGAGTTGGCGCGGGTGGACGGCACACTGGCCGAAAGCGTGTTCATCCGGGCGTTGGACACCAACGTCACCGTCGGGGAGTTGCAGCGCTCACACGGCCAACTGGTCGTGGTGTCCGGCCGGATCAACGGCAAGATCTCGGTATCGATCGAGGCCTACCAGCTGGGTGCGGAGAACTCCAAGGACCGGTTACGCGCCATCGTGTCCAAAACTCTGGCGGAGTTCGGTCTGAACGTCGAGGTCAACTAGCGGAACCGGTGCCGGTCGGCGGGATGTCGCGGCCGGTGCCTTCCCCGCGGATGACGTGATAGGTGGTTTTCTTGCCGGACAACATTGCCGCGCGGCGGCTCCACATCCACTCTGCCGGAGGCGTGTTCGCCACGGTGCTCGCCGCCCATCTGGTCATCCTGCTCGCGGTGGGACTGGAGTCGTGGGACGACGGATACATCACACTCGCGTTGGCCAGGACGTTCGCCGAGACGGGTCACATCGGACTGACGCCGGTCTCCGAACACGTCGAGGGGGCGACCAGCCCGCTGTGGTTCCTGCTGATGGCGGGTATCTACAAGATCGGCATCACGAGCTTCGCCGGTTTCCACATCGCGTCACAGGTCGTCGCCGCGCTGTGCTCGGCTGCGGCGGCGGTGCTGTTCTACCGGCTGATCCAGCCGGCGGCCCCCACAGCGGCCTGGTGGATCACGGTCCTGGTGTTCCTGCTGGGTCCGATCCGCGCCGAGACCGGCAACGGTATGGAGATGTCGTTGCTGTGCCTGGTGGTCCTGGGCATTCTGCTGCTGCTCCGGGACGACGGCAGTCGTTGGCCCGGCGTGGCCGCCCTGGCCGCGCTGGTGCCGTGGATTCGGCTGGAGGCGACCGGCTATGTGATCGCCGGGGCGCTGGCCGTCTGGCTGTTCTCCTCCCCGCGGAATCGGCGCTCGCTGGTGGCGATCGTGCTGGCGTCCTTCGGTTCGGTGGCCGTTCTGGTGCTCGTTCGCTATCTGGTGTTCGGCACCGTTCTGTTCACGAACACGATGATCGCCAAGCAGATGCCGCCCTACTCTCCGCCCTACCCGTCTGCGGCGTGGTGGGGGCAGCAGGTCGATGGTCTGATCTTCGAGCCGGTGGTCACCGCGCTGCCGGCGGTGGTCGTCTTCATGATCCTGCTGCGGATGTCCGGACAGCGGCTGGGGGAGAAGTTCGCCGCCCTGAAGAGCCGCGCGATGGCGCGTACCGTGCCGTTGCCGGTCAGCTTCGGTCTGGCGTACGCGGTGGGTTTCTTCGGTTTCACCGCCGTGTTCGGTGCCAACGTCTTCACCCTGCCCGGTCGGATGGGCATGTCGGTGACGCTGCTGCTGGTCGTCGCCGCGATGAGTTCGGTGTCGCTTCCCGAATCAGCGGGCCGGAGGGAGGTGCCCCGGGGCGCCAAACTCGCGGTCGTCGGGCTCTTTCTGGTGCCGTGTGCGGGTCTGATCGCCTACGACACCATCGGGATGACCATGCGGGTCGCGCAACTGGTCACCGACGACGAGCGGGCCAAGGTGTACTCCTTCTCCGCCTTCCGGGCGAACGGCGAAGCCATGGAGCGGGTGCGGCGTCTGCTGGACCAGCCGCAGATCTCCGTCCTGCTCACCGATGTGGGCCAGCCCGGATTGTGCTGCAAGAACGTCGAGATCCTCGATTTCGGCCTGCTGGCCAACAGCGAGCTGACCCGGACGGGATGGGCGGGATTCCCCGAGTATCTCCGTGAGCAGAGTCCCGACCTGATCCAGTTGCACTCGTCGTTCACCCAGGAGTCCGGGATCACCCGCGACGAATACTTCACCAAGAGTTACGTCCCCGTCTTCGTCGACCTGTCGTTGTTCTACATGCGCAAGGACCACTACGCGCAGCTTGAGAACTCCTGCGTTTTCGGGCCGGCCCCGAAGTACTACTTCTTCACCGGGGGTGAGCCGCTGTCGTCGCAGAAGGGCGCCCCGGCGGACTCCGCGCTCCACATCGACAAGGACTATCTGAAGAGCCTGGGCCTCACCGAGTACTGCCGCCTGCCCTGATACCGGGCGTCGGGTTGCGACAGATGGCCGTGGCTCTATAAGTGACTGAGTCCGACGCCGACCATCAACACGCCGACGACGGCGATCAGGATGGCGTAGTCGCGGCGACTCCGTGCCAGGACCCAGGACCGGATGTTCTCCAGCGTGCGGATCGTCCGCTCCTTGGCGAAGACATACGTGATGATCGGGATCAGCAGGATCGAGTTCGCCACGGTGAGGAACGTGAACAACGCACCCACCTGGACTTCGGGGGGCTTGCCGGAGGTGGCGATGAGCAGCAGCAGCGCGATGTAGTCGACGGAGGGCAGCGATATCCCGATAGCCAGGAAGGCCGCGAACCACAACGAACTGCCGTGGGCCAGACGGGCGGCGCGGTTGGTGAACTTCTCCAGCAGTGTGGGTGCCGGCGGGGCGGATCCGGCATCGGTCCCGTCGGGCTGAGGTCCGCGGTTTCCCTTACTTCCCGGCAGCGGAATGTTGCTGGCCAGCACCGCGGCGACGATCAGCGCCACGGTTCCCACCCCGATCTGCACCATGGCGCCGGTGGAACCGCCCTGCAGAACCGAGCCGCGGTTGGCGAAGTACAGCACGGTCAGGCCCGCGGCGGCGCTGATCACAAAGCAGGTGCACAGAAAGACGAACAGCTGCCGGATGGGGTGCGGCCGCACCAGGAGCAGCCCGATCATGCCGATGCGGTTGGGTTCCAAGTTCAGTGCGAGGGCGAGGATCAGCACCGTCGTCCACACGGAACGCCACCCTACCGTTGCCCACCGCGCCCATCAGGGCGGTCCGCCGTGCTCAGCCGGTCGCGGCGTCGACAGGTTCGTCTGCCGCGGGTTTCTTCCGCGGGGTGATCGGTGGCGGCTCCCACTTCGACGGCCACCAGTTGGACTTGCCGACCAGGACCGCGGTGGCCGGCACGGTGACCGTCCGCACCAGGAAGGTGTCGAGCAGAATGCCCGCCGCGATGATGAAGCCGATCTGCACCAGGGTCGAAATGCTGGAGAACTGCAAACCGATCATCGACGCGGCAAAGATCAATCCCGCCGCGGTGATCACCCCGCCGGTCTGGGTGACGGTCCTGATCACACCGGAACGGATTCCATGCGGGGACTCCTCACGTATCCGGGATATCAGCAGCAGGTTGTAGTCGGCGCCCACCGCCACCAGGATGATGAAGGTCAGGCCGGGCACGCTCCAGTGCAGCGGCTGGTCCAGGACGAACTGGAACAGCACCACGCCGATGCCCAGTGCCGACAGGTACGAGATGATCACCGACAGGATCAGGTACAGCGGCGCGACCAGTGCCCGCAACAACAGGACCAGAATGACGAAGACCACCAGAATCGTGGTCGTCAGGATGATCCGGAGGTCGTGCTTGTAGTAGTCGCGGGTGTCGGCCAGCGTGACGGTGAACCCCGTCATCGAGATGGTCGCGTCCGCCAGGGTGGTGTTCGGCTGGGCGCTTTTCGCGGCTGCCGTGACGGCTTTCACCTGGTCCATCGCGCCCTCGCTGAACGGGTTCAGCTTGGTCTGCACCATGTACCGGGCGGTCCGTCCGTCGGCCGAGATGAAGATCGAGGCGGCCTTGCGGAACTCCTCGCCGGTCAGGATCTGGGCCGGAATGTAGAAGCCGGCCATCGACGGGGTGGTGGCCTCCCGCTTCATGCTCAGCAGGAAGGATGACGCCTGGTCGAGACCGACGCCGAGCCGCTTGGTCTGGTCGACGAGCAACTGAACGCCGTCGGCCACCTTGCGGCTGGCGTCGGCGAGGGCGTTCACGCCGAACTCGAGTTGAGTGAGTTGGGCCTGCAGGACCGACGGACTGCTGACACCGGCCGCCTGCAGAGCCTGGTCGACCGCATTGAGCGTCCTGTTCAGCCGATCGGCGGTGGCGCCCAGCGTCTGGTTGCCCTGAACCCCCTGGAGTTCACGGCCGAGTTCGGCGATCTGGTCCAGCGTTCCGTCGTTGCGGGTATCCGCCGCCCGCTGCAGGTCCTCGCGTGTCGCGACGCAGTTGGGGTCGGCGTTGCAGACCGGGCTGGCGTTCAGCGCGTTGAGCACCGGGTCGAGGTTCTGGTCGATCGTGGCGATCGCGTCACCCACATTGGCCCCGAGAGTGCCGCCGAGACCGTGAATCGAGCCGAGCAGCTTCTCGGCGTCGTCGAACTCCTGCAGGGTCTTGTTCCCGCCGAACTGGTTCTCCATCTGGGTGAGCACCTGCACGAGCACCCCGACCGTCCCGAGGACCTGCCCGAACTGGCCCCGGACCGCGCCGAGCACGTCGGCCACCTGATCGGCGCCGAAGGCCAGCAGGTTGAGGTTGCCGGTGTTACCGGTGATCACGTCGGCCGCCTGGTTGAGCGGGCTGCCGATGGCGCCGGCTTGAAACGACAAGCGGGCCTGTTCCAGGGACTCACCGGTAGGCCTGGTGATACCGCGCACCAGATCGATATCGGGCAGCTGGCTGACCCGCTGGGCCATCTGCTCCATATCGGCCAGTGCCTTCGGGGTCCGCAGATCGTTCGGCGAGTTGATCAGGATGTACTGCGGCAGACTCGCGTTCAACGGAAAGTGCGCACTGATCGCGTCGTAGCCGCGGATGCTCTCGCTGGAGGCGGGCAGCGACTTGCGGTCGTCGTAGTTGTAGTCCGCCAGTGCCGCGGTCGAGGCCAGGATCAACAGCACCAGCAGACTGGCCAGCAGGTTGGTCGTCGGATTGCGGACGATCCGGATCCCCGAACGTTTCCAGAACCGGGAGGTCAAATCCCGTCGGGGCTTCGCCCAGCCGCGTCGGCCGGCCAGCACGAGCAGAGCGGGCAGGAACGTCACCGCGCCCAGACAGCCGACGGCGATCGCCGCGGCCAGGGCCACCCCGACGGTGTAGAACACCGTCAGCGCGGTGAACAGCATGCCCAGGAATGTCACCGCGACCGTCGCCGCCGAGGCGGTGATCACCTTGCCCACCGAGTTCAGCGCGTTCCGGATCGCGTCATCGGAGGTGTCCCCGGCCCGAAGGTAGTCGTGGTAGCGGCTGATCAGGAACACCGCATAGTCGGTGCCGGCCCCGGCCAGCATGGCGGTCAGCAGCACGATGGTCTGCATGGACACGCTCAGACCGAGGGTGCCCAGACCCGCCACCACACCTTGGGCGGCAAGCAGTGACACGCCGATGGTGATCAGCGGGAGCACCATGGTCAACGGATTGCGGTAGACGATCAGCAGGATGGTGAGCAGAGCGACGACCGTGGCGACCTCGATCGTGATCCGGTCGCGCTCGCCGATGTCCTGGACGTCGTTGAAGGTCCCCGCCGGTCCGGTCGTGAAGGCGGTGACGTCCGATCCCGCCACCGTTTTCTTGACGGTGTCGATGGCCCGCTTGGTGGCGAGACTGGCCTTCGGGGTGCCGATGTCGCCGACGATGTTGACCGGCAGGAGCCAGGCTTTGCGGTCCTTGCTGACCAGGATCTCCCGCAGTGGCGGGATCGAGATGAAGTCCTGCAGTGCGGCGACGTCCTCGGTCTGCGCCCGCAACCGGTTCACCAGGTTGCGGTAGACCTCCTCGTCGGCCTGGGTGAAGCCCTTCTCGTTGGTCAACACCACCAGCAGGATGTTGTCGGAACTGGCTTCCTTGAACGCCTCGGTCATGGCCTTCTGGCTGACCACCGAGGGGGCGTCGGCGGGCAGCACCGCCGCCGGGGTCTTCTGCGCCAGCACCGCCAGGGACGGGAATATCATGGTCAAACCGATGGCCACCGCGATCCACAGGCCGATGACCAGCCAGGGCGAGCGCACCACGACACGACCGATCCAGCCGAAGACGCCAGCGCCTTCGGCGGCGGTTTCCGTCGCCGGAGGGGAGCGCCGAGCCATCCGAACTATGGTACGTACCTGCCACCCGGACTTCGGCATCCGCGCAGCAGGTCGTTCGGCCGGTCCGTGACGGAGCGGTAGAATTCCGCCAACAGCATCGATCCGGCCATCACCGGGGAGCTTCCGGAAGAACAGCCCGGCACACCGACAAGGGTGGGTCGGACTCAGTAGAACCGGGCGGGTGGCCCGTCACAGCCAGCAGTTGAGAGACGCGCGGGCCTCCCGCGCGTAAGCGGGGTGGTACCGCGGCGTTCGTGCGACAGCACGCCGTCGTCCCCGTGCCCGATCCGGCACAGGAGACCCGCCCGTCGTGACCTCGAACAGCTACCCGAAACCGTCCAGTGGATCCCCGGACTTCCCCGCCCTCGAACGGGAGGTCCTCGATTACTGGGCTGCCGATGACACCTTCCGCGCCAGCATCGCCCGCCGCGATGGTGCCGAGGAGTACGTCTTTTACGACGGGCCGCCGTTCGCCAACGGACTGCCGCACTACGGCCATCTGCTGACCGGCTATGTCAAGGACATCGTTCCGCGGTACCGCACCATGCGCGGGTACAAGGTGGAGCGCCGGTTCGGCTGGGATACCCACGGGTTGCCCGCCGAACTCGAGGTACAACGGCAACTCGAGATCACCGACAAAGCCCAGATCGAGCAGATGGGCATCGAGGCGTTCAACGAGGCCTGCCGCGACTCGGTACTGCGTTACACCAACGAGTGGCGCGCCTACGTCACCCGCCAGGCCCGCTGGGTCGACTTCGCCAACGACTACAAGACCCTCGACCTGCCGTTCATGGAATCGGTCATCTGGGCGTTCAAGCAGTTGTGGGACAAGGGCCTGGCCTACGAGGGCGTCCGGGTGCTGCCGTACTGCTGGAACGACGAAACTCCGCTGTCCGCGCACGAACTGCGGATGGATGACGACGTGTATCAGCGGCGCCAGGATCCGGCGATCACCGTCGGCTTCCGCATCACCGCCCCGGAATCCGACCTCGACGGTGCCTACCTGCTGATCTGGACCACCACGCCGTGGACGCTGCCCTCCAACCAGGCGGTCGCGGTGAATCCGGAGGTCGAGTACGTCGTCGTGGCGCACCCGTCCCAGGAAGGGGGACACCGCTACGTCCTGGCGCGGCCCCGACTGGCCGCCTACGCGCGGGAACTGGGGGAGGAGCCCGAGGTCCTCGCGACCCACCTCGGGGAGCATCTGCTGGGCCTGCGCTACCTGCCACCGTTCCCGTACTTCGCGGACGCGGAGAACTCCTTCCAGGTGCTGCGCGGCGATTTCGTCACCACCGAGGACGGCACCGGCATCGTGCACATGGCACCGGCCTACGGTGAGGACGACAAGGCGACCACCGACACCGTCGGCATCGTTCCGGTCACCCCGGTCGACGCCAGAGGCCGGTTCGATGCGAGCGTCCCCGACTACCAGGGCCAGCAGGTCTTCGACGCCAACGCGGCGATCATCCGCGACCTCAAGAACGGCACCGGCCCGGCCGCGTCGCACGCACCGGTGCTGATCCGGCACGAGACCTACGACCACCCCTATCCGCACTGCTGGCGATGCCGCAACCCGCTCATCTACCGCGCGGTGTCGTCCTGGTTCGTCAAGGTCACCGAGTTCCGGGACCGGATGGTCGAACTCAACCAGCAGATCACCTGGTACCCGGAGCATGTCAAGGACGGACAGTTCGGCAAATGGCTGGCGGGTGCGCGGGACTGGTCGATCTCACGGAACCGCTACTGGGGCACCCCGATCCCGGTGTGGACCTCCGATGACCCGGCGTACCCGCGCATCGACGTCTACGGCAGCCTCGACGAACTCGAACGCGACTTCGGGGTGCGCCCCGACAACCTGCATCGGCCCTACATCGACGAACTCACCCGGCCCAACCCCGACGACCCGACCGGCACGTCGACCATGCGCCGCATCGAGGATGTGCTCGACGTGTGGTTCGACTCCGGTTCGATGCCGTTCGGGCAGGTGCACTACCCGTTCGAGAACGCCGAGTGGTTCGACGGCGGGCCGGGGCGCGACGGCCACTTCCCTGGTGACTTCATCGTCGAGTACATCGGTCAGACCCGCGGCTGGTTCTACACCCTGCACGTCCTGGCCACCGCGCTGTTCGACCGGCCGGCGTTCAAAACCTGCGTCTCGCACGGCATCGTGCTCGGCAACGACGGCCAGAAGATGAGTAAGTCGCTGCGCAACTACCCGGACGTCAACGAGGTGTTCGACCGTGACGGCTCCGATGCGATGCGCTGGTTCCTGATGGCCTCGCCCATCCTGCGCGGCGGCAATCTGATCGTCACCGAACAGGGCATCCGCGAAGGGGTGCGGCAGGTTCTGCTGCCGCTGTGGAACGCCTACAGCTTCCTGGCGCTCTACGCTCCGGCGAAGGGCACCTGGCGTACCGATTCGCCGCACGTCCTGGATCGCTACATCCTGGCCAAGCTGGCGGATCTGCGCGACACCCTGACCGCCGCGATGGATGTCTGCGACATCTCCGGTGCCTGCGAGCAGTTGCGGCAGTTCACCGATGCCCTGACGAACTGGTACGTGCGCCGGTCCCGGTCCCGGTTCTGGTCCGAGGATCGCGACGCGATCGACACCCTGCACACCGTGCTCGAGGTGACCACCCGGCTGGCCGCCCCGCTGTTGCCGATGGCGTGTGAGGTGATCTGGCGCGGCCTGACCGGGGGACGTTCGGTCCACCTGACGGACTGGCCCGAGGCGGCCCCGGACAAGGGCGGGGTGCCCGCCGATCCCGCGCTGGTCGCCGCGATGGACCAGGTGCGGGATGTGTGTTCGGCCGGGTCCTCGCTGCGCAAGGCGAAGAAACTTCGGGTGCGGCTGCCGCTGCCGAAACTGACCGTCGCGGTGGACAACCCGCAGCAGTTAGAGCCCTTCGCCGGGCTGATCGCCGACGAGCTGAACCTCAAGGCGGTCGAGCTCACCGACGACATCGCCGCGCACGGCCGCTTCGAGCTGACCGTCAACGCTCGCGTCGCCGGGCCGCGGCTGGGCAAGGCGGTGCAGGACGCCATTAAGGCGGTCAAGGCCGGCCGGGGTGTGCTCAACCCCGACGGCACGCTCAGCGCCGGCGACGTCGTGCTGCAGGAAGGGGAATACGAATCCCGCCTCGTCGCGGCCGACCCGGGCTGCACCGCGGCGCTGCCCGGCGGCGCCGGCCTGGTGGTGCTCGACGCCACCGTCACCCCCGAGCTGGAA
>Ga0116181_1003652_pt1 | contig 11897 bp, 13 predicted proteins | sample AD_UKC075_MetaG_FD_89752 | JGI IMG/M metagenome (GOLD analysis project Ga0116181, IMG submission 89752) | Active sludge microbial communities of municipal wastewater-treating anaerobic digesters from USA - AD_UKC075_MetaG | ecosystem: Engineered > Bioreactor > Anaerobic > Digestate | place: USA...
AGGAACATCTTGCCCTGGCCGAACAGGTCGCCCACGATGTTCATGCCGGCCATCAGCGGGCCTTCGATCACATGCAGCGGCCGGCCACCCCTGGCGGCGATGGCCTGCCAGCACTCCTCGGTGTCGGTGGTGATGAAGTCGGTGATGCCGTGCACCAGGGCGTGGCTCAGCCGCTCGTCGACCGTGCCGGCGCGCCAGGCCAGGCGCTGGCTGTCGTCCTTGGCGGCGCCCTTGACGTTCTCGGCCACCTCCAGCAGGCGCTCGGTGGCGTCGGCGCGGCGGTTCAGCACCACGTCCTCCACCCGCTCGCGCAGATCGGCGGGAATGTCGTCGTACACGCCCACCATGCCGGCGTTGACGATGCCCATGTCCAGCCCGGCGCGGATGGCGTGGTACAGGAACACGGTGTGGATGGCCTCGCGCACCGGCTCGTTGCCGCGGAAGCTGAAGCTCACGTTGCTGACGCCGCCCGACACCTTGGCGCCAGGCAGGTGTTGCTTGATCCAGCGCGTGGCCTCGATGAAGTCGACCGCGTAGTTGGCGTGCTCCTCGATGCCGGTGGCAATCGCGAAGATGTTGGGGTCGAAGATGATGTCCTCGGCCGGGAAGCCCACCACGTCGACCAGCAGCCGGTAGGCCCGTTCGCAGATGTGGATCTTGCGCTCGTAGGTGTCGGCCTGGCCCTGCTCGTCGAAGGCCATCACCACGGTGGCCGCGCCGTAGCGGCGCAGCAGCGTGGCCTGGTGGATGAACTGTGCCTCGCCTTCCTTCAGGCTGATGCTGTTGACGATGCCCTTGCCCTGCAGGCACTTCAGACCGGCCTCGATCACGCTCCACTTGCTGCTGTCGACCATGATCGGCACGCGGGCGATCTCGGGCTCGCTGGCGATCAGCTTGAGGAAGCGCTCCATCGCCGCCTGGCTGTCGAGCATCGCCTCATCCATGTTGACGTCGATGATCTGCGCGCCGTTCTCCACCTGCTGGCGGGCCACGCTCAGCGCGTCCTCGTAGCGGCCTTCGAGGATCATCTTCGCGAACACGCGCGAGCCGGTGACGTTGGTGCGTTCACCGATGTTGACGAACAGGTTGCCCGCACCGATGGACACGGGCTCCAGCCCGGCCAGGCGCATCGGCGGCGGGGCAGGAATGGCGGTGGCGGCTGTGGTGTCGGTCATGGCGGAGCGGTCAAATGGCCTGCCGCGGCGCCCCGGCTCACCCGGGGCGCCTGCATTCAGGCGGTGGGTGAGCGCCGTTGCCGGGTGCGGGCTTGCACATCAGCCGCTGCACCGTCCCGAGCCTGGCGGCGGGCTGATCGCAGGGACCGGCCGGCCGTCGCAACGCTCCTCGGGAAAGCCCGCATTCTAGGTCGGGCAGGCTAGACTTGAACGCATGAGCCTGATCGCATCGGAGGCCACCGTGGGATGTGCCTTGAAGCTGCAGCCGATGACGGCGGCCGAGTTCCTGGCCTGGGACGCCACCCAGACCGTGAAGCGCGAGTTCGTGCGCGGCGAGGTGTTCGCGATGGCTGGCGGCGAGGACCGCCATGCCACAGTGGCGCTGAACATCGCCATGACCCTGCGCCAGCACCTGCGCGGCAGCCCATGCCGGGTCTATCCCAGCGACGTGAAGCTGCGTGTCGAGGCCGCCGACTGCTTCTTCTACCCCGACGTGATGGTCACCTGCAGCGCCGCCGACCTGCAGGACCGGCTGATCAAGCGTGAGCCACGCCTGGTGGTGGAGGTGCTGTCACCGTCGACCGCGGCCTATGACCGTGGCGACAAGTTCGCCAGCTACCGCCAGCTGCCGTCGCTGCAGGAGTACCTGCTGGTGGATGTGGGCGCGCTGCGCTGCGACCTGTTCCGCAAGGGCGCCGACGGCCTGTGGGTGCTGCACCCCAGCAACGCGGGCGAGCCGGTGCAACTGGCCAGCGTCGATCTGACGCTGACGCCCGACGCGCTGTGGGCCGACCTCGAACCGCCGGCCGAGCCAGCGGCCTGATCAGGCCGCCAGCAAGCCGCTGAACAGCGGATCCGCCTTCGACCGCGGCCGGTAGCTGCCCACGCGCCGGGCGATCTCGGCGATGTGCGCGGGCGTGGTGCCGCAGCAGCCGCCGACGATGTTGACGAAGCCGGCCTGGGCGAACTCGGCCAGCATGCGGCCGGTGACCTCGGGCGTTTCGTCGAAGCCCGTTTCGCTCATGGGATTGGGCAGGCCGGCGTTCGGGTAGCAGCTGATGAAGGTGTCGCCGGCCACCTTGGCCAGTTCCTCGATGTAGGGCCGCATGACCGCCGCGCCCAGCGCGCAGTTCAGGCCCACGGCCAGCGGCCGGGCGTGGCGCACGCTGTGCCAGAAGGCCGGCACGGTCTGGCCGCTGAGGATGCGGCCGGAGGCGTCCGTCACCGTGCCGCTGATGATCACCGGCAGCCGCTCGCCGGTCTGCTCCATCAGCTCGTCCAGCGCAAAGATCGCCGCCTTGGCGTTCAGCGTGTCGAAGATGGTCTCGACCAGGAACAGGTCGCAGCCGCCTTCCAGCAAGCCGCTGGCCTGCTCGAAGTAGGCCGCGCGCAGCTCGTCGAAGCTGACGTTGCGGGCGCCGGGGTCGTTCACGTCAGGGCTGATGCTGGCGGTGCGCGGCGTCGGGCCCAGAGCGCCGGCCACCCAGCGCGGGTGGTCGGGTGTGCTGGCGGCATCGCAGGCTTCGCGCGCCAGGCGGGCGGCGGCCACGTTCATCTCGCGCGCCAGGTGGCCCAGTCCGTAGTCTTCCTGGGCGATCGAGGTGGTGCCGAAGGTGTTGGTCTCGATCAGGTCTGCGCCCGCGGCCAGGTACTGGTCGTGGATCTCGCGGATCACGTCGGGCCGGGTCAGCACCAGCAGGTCGTTGTTGCCCTTCAGGTCCTTGCCGTGGTCGGCGAAACGCGCCGCCCGAAAGTCGGCCTCGCCCAGCTTGTAGCGCTGGATCATCGTGCCCATCGCCCCGTCGATGATGACGATGCGTTGCGCAAGCAGCGCCGGCAGGCCGGCGGCGCGGGTGTAGGTGGGGGCAGCGCGGTTCATCGGCAAATTGTAGAAGGGGGCTACATCGCCAGCGGCTGGGTCTCCTCGAACAGCGACGGCCGGAAGTCCACCGCCTGCGGCGGCGGCTGCTCGTCGGCCAACTGCGCCCACACCGCCAGCTGGGCCGCGGCCATCGGCTTGGCGAACAGGTAGCCCTGCAGCTCGTCGCAGTCCAGTTGCACCAGCAGGTCGCGCTGGCGTTCGGTCTCCACGCCTTCGGCCACCACCTTCAGGCCCAGGGCATGGGCCAGCTTGACCACCGCATCGACGATCGAGCGGGCGTCTTCGCTCTGCCCCAGGTCATGCACGAAGCTGGCGTCGATCTTCAGTTCGGCCGCGGGCAGGCGGCGCAGGTAGCTCAGCGACGCCTGGCCGACGCCGAAGTCGTCGATCGACACATGCAGGCCGGCACGGCGCAGGCGCTCGAAGCTGCGTTGCGTGACCTGCGTGTCCTCCATCGCCACCGATTCGGTGATCTCGCAGGTGAAGCGCCCCGGCTGCAGCTGGTGGCGCGCCAGCGCCGCCTGCAGGCGGTCGACGAGGTCGTCCTGGCGCATCTGGTCGGGCGAGATGTTGATCGCCACCCGCATGCGCAGCCCCAGGCCGCGCCAGACGGCGGCCTGGCGCGTGGCGTCGTCGATCACCCAGTTGCCGATGCTGCCGATCAGGCCGTGGCGCTCGGCCAGCGGAATGAACACGGCCGGGCTGATCATGCCGCGCCGGGGGTGGTGCCAGCGCAGCAGTGCCTCGGCAGCGGTGATCTGCAGGCTGCGGGCATCGACCTTGGGCTGCCAGAACAGCTCCAGCTGGCCGCGCGCCACGGCCTGGCGCAGGTCGGCCAGCAATTCGGCCTGCTCGCGCTGGTCGACCGCCATCTTCGGGTCGAACACCATGTAGTCGCCGCCGCCGGCCTGCTTGACCTGGCGCATCGCCGCCGCGGCATGGCCCACCAGGCGCGGCCGGGCACCGTGCTGCGGGTAGGCAGCCAGCCCGATCGAGCAGCTGAGGGCGGCGTCGGCGCGCCCGGGCACCGCATAGGGCCGGGCCAGGGCCCCGCAGACCCGGTCCGCCAGGTCACAGGCCTGGCCCAGGTCCGCCGGCAGCAGCAGCAGGAACTCCACCCCGCCAAGGCGCGCCACCGGGGTGTCGGGGCCGGCCAGCTGGCGCAGCCGGCGGGCGGCCTCGGCGATCAGCTCGTCCGCCTGGCGGTGGCCGTCGCCGTCATTGACCGCCTGCAGGTTGTCCAGGTTGATCAGCAGCAGGCACAGGCTGCCGTCCTGCGCGTCGCAGCGGGCCACCTCGGCGTCGATGACCCGGTTGATCTGGCCGCCGGACAGCAGCCCGCCGCGCGAGCGCGACAGGCTGTGCAGCAGGCGCCCGCGCTGGCGCACCAGCAGCGCCGAGGTCATCAGCAAGGCGATGACCACACTCAGCAACACCGGCAGCGCCCAGGCGGGCACGCGGGCAGGGGACGTCCACAACTCCATGCAACGGCATCGGCCGCGCAGGCGCCGGCTTGAGGGCCGGCGTGGCGCAGATTGCCGGCTTGGCCGGCTGGCGTGGCGCCACCGGCGAGGCGGATCAGTGCAGCAGCACCGGCTGCTGGGCCAGGGCGGTGTAGCCGGCGATGAAGTCGTCGATCACCGCCTGCAGAGTGTCGACGTCGCTGCCGGGGCGCTGCGCCACCAGGGCCTGCACGCCCTGCTGGAACTGCTCGGCCAGCGCGCCCTCGATGAAGATCTCCTTGCGGGCGAGCTTGTCGATCACCTCGAAGCCGCCGCGGCGCAGCGGGCCGGGCTCACCGCCGTCACCACGGTCGTCCGGCGGCAGGTCGAAGGACACGACCACATAGCTGTCCGAGTTGTAGCGCGTCTGCATGGGCTTCTCCTGACCCGGTACCTGGGGCCGGCAGCGGTGGAATTCAAGGCGGGGGCTGCCGCACCAGCTCCAGCTGGTCGCCCGACCGGGGCACGGTGAACCGCAGGCGCAGCGGCCAGCCGGCGTGGTCGGCTGCACCGCCGGCCGGTGCGGGCAGCCACAGGTCGATCTGCAGGCCCTCGGGCCGCGGCGGCTCGCGGCGCCAGTGCATGGCGGCACCGCCGTCGGCCTGCTGCTGCAGCTGCTGCAGTTGCCACAAGCCGGCCTGGCCCGTGGCATCGGCGACGAACAGGCGCAGCGCGTCCGGCGGCGCCTCGGCGGCGGCCAGGATGGCCGCCAGCTGCGCCAGCCAGCTCAGCCGGTCCTGCGCACCGGGCCAGGCCGGGTGCGCATGGCCGGGGCCGGAATAGCTGATGCGGCCGCCACCAGGGCCGGGCTCGCGCCGGAAGTTCGCCGCCCGCTGCCGGCCGCCGGCACGGCGGTCGACAAAACGCTCCGGCGCCAGGCCGTTGGCATCGAAGCCGCCGCTGCTGGCCTGGGCCAGCAGCGGGCGGCCGTCATCGCCCTGGGCGTCCAGCGTCAGCCGGTACGCGGTGCCGTCGTGCGCCCAGGCCAGCACCGCGCTGCCGGCGCGGCCGTTGTGGCGCAGGGCATAGAACAGCGTGGCCGGCGGCGGCACGCGGGTGGCGTACAGCGGCGGCGGCTCGCCGTCGGGCGCGGCCGTGGTGGTGGCATCGGCCAGTGGATCGGTGACGGCGGCCCGGGGCTCGGCGGGGGCGGTGGGCACGGGCAGGTCGGCAACGGCTGCGGCCGGCGGGGCAGCCGGGTGGGCCGGCGTGGCAGTGCGGCGCGGGGCCGGCGCCAACGGTGCCGCCGGTGCGGCGGCCAGCGCGGTGGTGGCCGCCGGCGCTGCCAACACGGCCGCTGCCGGCAGGCTGCGCAGCAGCACCGGCGCGCCGGTCGGCAGGCCGGCGCGGGGTGCGCCGGGCGCCAGCAGCGCCGCCAGCCAGGCATGCACCACCAGCACCGCCGCCGCCAGGGCCAGCACCGGCCAGGCACGCGCCGGGCGGCACGTCGGCGTGGCGAAGGGACCGGGCAGCGTGGCCATCGGACAATGCTGCCACCGCCCTCCAGCACCGGCAGGCGCCGCCCACCCCCCGTCCTCCTCCTCTCCGATGAAGCTCGCCACCTACCGAGACGGCTCGCGCGACGGCCAGCTGGTCGTCGTCTCGCGTGACCTGCGCACGGCGCACTACGCCACCGGCATCGCCACCCGGCTGCAGCAGGTGCTGGACGACTGGAACTTCCTGTCGCCGCAGCTGCAGGACCTGTCGGTCACGCTGAACCAGGGCCGGGCGCGGCATGCCTTCAGCTTCGAGCCGCGCCAGTGCATGGCGCCGCTGCCGCGGGCCTTCGGCTGTGCGATGGCGGCGCCCGCACCCGCCGATGCCGCGCCCGTGCTGCTGGGCGCTGCCGGTACCGGCCTGCGCGGCGCCTGCCAGGACGCCTGGCTGGGCGCCGCCACCTGGGGCCTGGCCGCCGCGCCGGCATTGGCGGTGGTGACCGGCGACATCGGCATGGGTGCCGACGCGGCCCAGGGCCTGGACGGCGTGCGCCTGCTGCTGCTGGCCAACGCCTGGCAGCTGCAGGCCCTGGCCGACGCCGAGGCTGCCCGCGGCGCGCCACCGCTGCAGGGCCTGCCCGCGGCAGCCTTCGGCCCGGTGGCGGTGACGCCCGACGAGCTGGGCGCGGCCTGGTCCGCAGGCCGGCTGTCGCTGCCGCTGCAGGCCACGCTGAACGGCCGCCGCCAGCTGCCGGTGGAAGCCGCGCCGGCCATGCCGCACGGCTTCGGCGCGCTGCTGGCACACCTGGCGATGACACGCGACGTGCACGCTGGCCAGATCGTCATCGGCGGCGCGCTGCTGACCCTGCCCGGTCTGCACGTGGGCGACCGCGTGGCCATCGACATGGACGGGCTGGACGGCACCAGCGTGTTCGGCGCGATCGACCAGCGGGTGAGCGGCCCGCAGGACACGTCGGCCGAGCCCGCGGCGGACGACGCCGACACCCCGCCCACCGCCGCCTGACCCGGCATGGCCGAGCTGCCGCGCGCGCTGAAGCACGCCACCGTCTGGCTGCTGCTGGGCACCGGCGTGTTCGTCGGCGTGCAGGCCTGGCAGCGCGCGCAGCAGCAAAGCCGCGTGACGCTGGACGGCACGGTGATCGAGCTGCGGCGCGGGCCCGACGGCCACTTCCACTGGCCCGGCCGGGTCAACGGCGTGGCGGTGGAGTTCCTGGTCGACACCGGCGCCACCGGCACCACCGTGCCCGAGTCCGTGGCCCGCGCTGCCGGGCTGGTGGCCCAGGGCACGGTGCGCAGCAACACCGCCAACGGCCCGGTGACCGGCTGGGTCGCCCGTGCCGATCTGCAACTGCAAGGCGGCCTGCACGCCGAGCGCCTGCCGGTGACGGTGCTGCCGGCGTTGCAGTCACCGCTGCTGGGCATGGACGTGCTGGGCCGGCTGCAGTTCAGCCAGGCCGGCGGCGTGCTGCGGCTGCAGCCTGCGCCGCGCTGACGGCGCTGACGGGCTGACGGGGCCGGACGCCCCGGCTACCATGGCCCGCAGTCCTTTCGACAACACATCCAACGGAGACCGCCCATGACCGACCCCAGCAAGACCTTCACCAGCATGGTGCCCGGCTTCGACTTCCTGCAGGGCCTGGTGAAGAACGCCGGCGCGGCCATGCCCGGCGTGGGCCAGTGGATCGCACCGACGCTGGACCCGGAGGAACTGGACAAGCGCATCAACGACCTGAAGACGGTGCAGTTCTGGCTGGAGCAGAACGCCCGCATGCTGGCCACCACCATCCAGGCGCTGGAAGTGCAGCGCATGACGCTGTCGACGCTGAAGACGATGAACGTGTCCTTCGGCGACCTGACCGAGGCGCTGAAGATCCGCATGCCGGCCGAGGCGGCGCAGGCCGCACCACCCGCGCCGGCCCCCGCACCGCCGCCGGCACCAGCACCTGCCCCCGCACCGGCCGCCGAAGCCCCCGCGCCCGAGGCGCCGGCCGTGCCGCCCGGCGTGATCGACCCGATGCAGTGGTGGGGTGCACTGACCCAGCAGTTCGGCCAGATCGCCGCCAGCGCCATGCAGGACGGCGCCACCGACGGCGCCCGCAACCTGGCCGGACAGCTGGTGCAGCAGGGGCTGGACGCCGCCAGCGCCACCTTCCGCCAGGCCGCGGCGATGCCGGCGGCGGTGGCGCAACAAGCGGCCGGCGCAGCGGCCAAGTCGCTGGGCCGGCTGGGCGGCGCGCAGCCGGCCGACAGCCCGGCGCCGGCGCGCAAGACCGCGGGCAAGGCCCCGGTGAAGGCCGCTGCCAAGACGGCCCGCAAGCCGGCCGCCAAGCCCCGCGCCGGCAAGACGCGCTGATCCGCACCCACGCAGCCATGCAACCCTTCGTCGTCGGCCACGCCACGCACCCGGACGGCCGCATGGCCCTGGCCCTGGCCGCCGCCCAGGTCGACGCCCGGCTGGCCGCACGCCGGCCGGCGCCGCAGCCCACGCTGGGCCTGCTCTACCTGACCGACGCGCTGGCGCCGCAGGCCGACGAGCTGCTGGCCGAACTGCAGCAGCGCTGGCCCGGCGTGCACTGGGCTGGCACCGTCGGCGTGGGCGTGCTGGCGTCGAGCGGGGACACGGCGGTCGAGTACATCGACGAGCCCGCCCTGGCGCTGATGCTGTGCGACCTGCCGCCGTCGAGCTTTCGCCTCTTCAGCGGGCGCCAGCCCATGCCCGCCGGCTGGGCACAGAGCGCGCTGGTGCATGCCGACCCGGCCACGCACGACCTGGACGACCTGCTGATCGAGCTGGCCGGCCGCACCGGCGGCGGCTACCTGTTCGGCGGCCTCACCGCATCGCGCAACCGCCGGCTGCACATCGCCGACGGCGTGTTCGAGGGCGGGCTGTCGGGCGTCGCCTTCCTGGCCCATGACCCGGCCGACCCGGTGCCCGCGCCGCGCCTGGTCTCACGCGTCACCCAGGGCTGCCAGCCGCTGGGGCCGATGCGCCGCATCACCGCGGCCGACGGCAACCTGGCGCTGGCGCTGGACGGCCAGCCGGCCCTGGCTCTGCTGCTGGATGCGCTGAACGTGAGCCTGCAGCAGCCGCAGCGGGCGATGGCCGCGCTGCGCGGCACCCTGGTGGGCCTGACCGACGACCACGACGCCGCGCTGGGCCAGGGCGGCCAGTTCGGCAGCGACACCCGGGTGCGCCACCTGATCGGCATCGACCCCGCGCGCCAGGGCGTGGCGGTGGCCGAGCACCTGGCGCTGGGCCAGCAGATCGCCTTCTGCCGCCGCGACGTGACCGCCGCCCGGCGCGACCTGGTGCGCATCTGCGCCGAGGTGCGCGACGAGGTGGCGGGCGACGACGGCAGCGCCCCGGCGCGCATCCTGGGTGCGCTGTACGTCTCGTGCTCGGGCCGCGGCGGGCCGCACTTCGGTGCGCCGTCGGCCGAGGCGCAGATCGTTCAACACGCCCTCGGCGACGTGCCGCTGATCGGCTTCTTCGCCGCCGGCGAGGTGGCGCGGCACCACCTGTACGGCTACACCGGCGTGCTGACGGTGTTCACCGACGCCGGCTGAGCGGCCCCCGGATGCCGCTGCCCCGCATTCCGCCCATCCACTGCCTGCAGGCCTTCGAGGCGCTGGCGCGGCTGCGCAGCGCCACGCTGGCGGCCGAGGAACTGCACGTCACGCCCAGCGCCATCAGCCACCGCATGCGCCAGCTGGAAACGCTGCTGGGCACGCGCCTGTTCGCCCGCGGCGACTTCACCCCCAGCGCCGACGGCCAGGCCTACCTGGTGCAGGTGCGCCAGGCACTGCAGGCCCTGGCCCAGGCACCGGGCCGGCGCGCACCGGCGGCCGGCACGGCGCGGCTGCGGCTGGCGGTGACGCCGACCTTCTCGCGCGCGATCCTGATGCCGCGGCTGGCCGCCTTCCGCCGCGCCTGGCCCGAGGTGGAACTGGTGCTGCAGGTGGCGATCCCGCTGCTGGACGTGACCGCCGAGGAAACCGACCTGGAAGTGCGCTTCGGCACCGGCCCGTACCCGGGCGTGGAGCAGGTGCGCATCCTCAGCGACGATGTCTGCCCGGTCTGCAGCCCCGACTTCCTCGTCGACGCAGGCCCATTCCCGGGCCACTTCGAGACGCTGGAAGACATCGAGCGGGCGCGCCTGATCCGCAGCCCGCTGGTGCCCTGGAGCGTGTGGTTCCAGGCCTGCAACATCGCCCTGCCCGAGCCGCGCGGCGGCGCGCAGTTCAACGACGTGGGCCTGATGCTCGACGCCGCCGCCGCCGGCTTCGGCGTGGCGCTGACCCGGCCCAAGTTGGCCGCCGCCTGGCTGGACAGCGGCCGGCTGATCCGCCTGTCACCACGCAGCGTGCCCTCGCCGTACCACCACTTCCTGTGCTGGAAGCCCGGCACGCTGCAGCGCTGGGAATGTGCAGCGTTTGTGGACTGGTTGAGCGCGTCGTTGCAGGGGTGAGTGCGCTGGATACGCCAAGAACTTCGAGGCATGGATGCGATGGCGACCCGTGCAGCGGCCAAGACAACCGGAACGAAAGCCGCACCGGAGGATGCGCTGGGGTGAAACATGCGGGTTCGCAAGCGGTGTGGGGGCGAGAGGCAATACTTGCCCCCGAGCCTCAGGCTTGAGGCCCGGGCTCAGCATCAAGGAGCGAGAACATGACGACGGTGCAAATCAACCTGCCCGATGAGCTGGCGCAGAAGGCGGCCAGCGCGGGGCTGCTGTCGGCGGAAGCCATGGAGGCGATGCTGCGCGAGCAGCTGCGTCGCCGCGCCGGCGAGGCGCTGCAGGCGATGTGGCAGCGCGGACCGCAGGAGGAACTCACGCCCCAGACCGAGCAAGAGATCGTGGAGGAAGTGCGCAAAGTGCGCGCCGAAAGGCGGCTGCGCGAGGCGAGTTGATGGCGCCCTCAGCGCGCCAACCGCCGCGGCTGGTGCTCGATACGAACGTCGTTGTCGCCGGGCTGCTGTGGAATGGACCGCCGCGGCGGCTGCTGGAGGCGGCCATCCCGCAGAGCCCCGAGGCGCTGCGCCGAGTGCTGGCCGACGTGCTGGAAGACGCCAGCAACGAGCTGTGACCGGCATCGCCCGCTTGGTGCTGCAGCGAGCGCAGCTGCACTGGATCGATCTGGACCTGCAGATGAACTGGTGCGACGAGCGCATCGAGGCCCACGCCCGCAGCGACGAGCGAGCCAGCAAGGCTGCCGCGCTGCAGGGGATCGGTCCGATCGGTGCATCGGCGCTGGTCGCTAGCGTCGGCGACTTCAAGCAATTCGACAACGCCCGACAGTTCGGCGCGTGGCTCGGCCTGGTGCCCAGCCAGAACTCCACCGGGGGCAAGGCAAAGCTCGGGCGCATCACCAAGCGCGGCGACGACTACCTGCGAACGCTGTTGATCCAGGGCGCGAAATCGGCGGTCATGACGGCGACCAAACGCAGTGACCGGATCAGCCAGTGGCTGGTGCAATTGAAAGAGCGGGTGGGCTGGCAGAAGGCGGTGGTGGCGTTGGCCAACAAGAACGCGCGCATCCTGTGGGCGGTGCTCACGCGCAATGGCCGATTCGACCCGAATCATGTTCCCGAAGCAGCGGCGCCGCACTGTGCGTTAAGCCAACGGCCCGTGCTCTGAAGAGTTCGTTCCCACCCGCAGACGCGAAGCGCAGATCGTCATCACAGGTCAGACCGGCGGCAGGCAAACCCGGTAACCCTCAACGGCGCAAAGCCAGACGAGCGAATGGGGTCCTGCTGAGCGGCTCGTATCTGGGGCCTCGGCGAAAACGCCGAAACAAGCCCGTCTGTAGATGTGCAGTCTGTTCCTTGTTGGTGCCGTCAAAGCGTGCTGCATTTGCGGGAGTGGGATTGAATCCAGGC
>Ga0116181_1003659_pt1 | contig 11881 bp, 8 predicted proteins | sample AD_UKC075_MetaG_FD_89752 | JGI IMG/M metagenome (GOLD analysis project Ga0116181, IMG submission 89752) | Active sludge microbial communities of municipal wastewater-treating anaerobic digesters from USA - AD_UKC075_MetaG | ecosystem: Engineered > Bioreactor > Anaerobic > Digestate | place: USA...
CCGTGGAATTTGAGATGCTGGAACAGGCGGCGATATTCGCCCGGCACGTTGCGATGGGCGATGAGCCGCATATACAAGGCCGAATACAGCAGACCCTGGGCCTGGGCCAGATTGTAACGGTCCACCAGCTGGTCGGCGGTAAAGTCGGGCAGTGCGGTCAGCAGGTGCCGATCCGGCAAGTCGGCGTAGAGCGCCTCGCGCAAGGCTTCCACTTCCAGCGCATAGCGCGGCGCGACCGCTTCGAGCACGGCCTGGGCCTGGGTTTCGCCATAGCCGCCGCGTTCGGCCGCCAGGGTAAAGACTTCGCGCCGCAGCGCTTCCGGTTCCAATTCACCCGTAGCCAGGGTGAATTCGGCAGCGTTCAGCGCCAGATGGGCGAAGCCGCGCACGATGCGGTAATCGGGCGAATCGCCTTCCAGCGCCCGCAGCGCTGCTTGCAACTCGCCGCGACTGCGATGCTGATGGGCGCAGATCAGGGTCAGGACCTGTTCGGCCCAGACGTATTGATCGTGCCGCAGGAAGCGCGGATAGACCTGCGCGCCGCGTTTGTGGGAAAACAGCAGATCGGACGGCAGCATCAGCGCTCGGTCGGGTCCGGGTCGGGTGGCGGCAGCGCTTCGAACAGCGCCAGGGTGGCCTCGATCCGCTCCGCTTTACGCTGGGCGTCGGGCGGCGCGCGACGGCGATCGGCCACCCGTTCCTCGCGGGTTTCGCGGGCGATGACCTCGTACAACACCGCCTGCTTGCCGACGCCGCGCCGCAGGATGCGCCCCAGTCGCTGCACGAATTCCCGCGCCGAGGCGCTACCGGACAGGATCACCCCAACCGAGGCGTCCGGCACGTCCACCCCTTCGTTCAGCACGTTGCTGGTGACGATGGCCAGATAGCTCCCGGCCTTGAAACGATCGAGAATGTCCTGACGTTCCTTGATCGCGGTCTGATGGGTCAGACAGGGAATCAGGAAGCGCTGCGAGACCTCGTAGGCGGTGGCGTTGTCCTCGGTGAAGATCACGGTCTTGGCCTCGGGATGGTTGGCCAGGATCATGCCGAGCGCCCGCAGTTTGGCTGGGGTGGCGTGGGCGATGCGGCGGGCGTCGCGGTGGGCGCGCATGGCGCGGCGGCCTTCGGCGCTGCGGGCCGACAACATCACGAAGCGATTCCAGCCCTCCAGTGTGCTCAATCCCAGGCGATTAGCCTGCAGGAAGGCATTGCGTTCGTCCAGCGCCCGCTGATAGGCGTCGCGCTCGGCTGGCGACAGATCGACATGCACCGGTCGTAACTGGAAATCGGCCAGCACGTCGCCGGCCAGCTGTTCCGGACGCTTGCGGTAGACGATGGGGCCGACCAGCGCGGGCAGATCGGCATCCTTGCCATCACTGCGTTCGGGCGTGGCCGTCAACCCCAGCCGGTACGGCGCCAGGGCGAATTCGGCGATGACCCGGTAGAACTCCGAGGGCAGGTGATGAGCCTCGTCGAAGATCAGCAGGCCGAACCGGTCGCCCAGCCGTTCGATGTGGCGGGCCGCGGAATCGTAGGTGGCGATCGTCAGCGCCTGCGGCTCGTGATAACCGCCGCCGATCAGCCCGATGTCGTGGTCGGGAAACGCCGCCCGCAGCAGCGCATACCACTGCTGCATCAGATCGAGGGTCGGGACGATGATCAGGCCATCGCGCTGCGCCCGACACAGCGCCAACAGGCCGACCAGGGTCTTGCCCGCTCCGGTCGGCAACACCACCACGCCGCGTCCTTTGGTGGCCCACCAGGCGTCCAGCGCTTCCTGCTGGTGGGCGTAGGGCGTCATTTCCAGCGCGCAGCTCCATTCTCGCCGCTGATAGCGCGGCGCCTGATTACGGGCCAGTTCGCCCTTCAACGGGCCGATGATGTCGCTGTAATGATGGGCCGGGGCGCGATAGGCATCGACCCGAGGGTCGTAGCAAAACCAGGTTTCCAGTCCGACCGGCAGTTCGGCGACGCCTTCCAGCAGCAGAGTCCCACGGTCGAAGCGCAACTGCCGTTCTGGGTCGGCGCGACCGGTGTGGTAATGGCCGGGAGTATCCTGGGTGTGCGATTTCATGCGGTCCGGGGAGCGGGTGTGGCGGTCGGCGGCGGTTATCGTATGAGTCTGACTTATGCCAAACTTTCGCCGCCATTGCCATCCCTATGGTCCAGGAGCATCGTGATTCGATGTTGGCGCGAGGCGGGCCAGGCGTTGCCGCACGAGATGGCCATGCCAAGACGTTTCCAGCCGCTCGTCTTCGGCCATGGCCAGAGCCAAGGCAGCACGATAGTAGCGGGCAGCTTCCGGCGCTGCGACCGCGAGCGAATCGGCTTCATCGGACCCTGCGCCGTAGTCGTCGTCCTCGGCCGGCAAGCCCGCGGTCGCGCGCGCCCGGGCCAAGGCCAGATCGCCCAACAACAAGGCCGTTTCGAAATCCGTAGCCGGTTGTTCCTGCTGGGACCCAATGTCGTCCACCGCGTCCCAGCGCCCAACCAGCGCCAGCGCCCGCATTGCTTCGCTGCGAGCGCCGTTGTCGCGGCTTTCCGTGGCGTCCCTACCAGAGAGCAGCGCCAACGCCTCCGTCACCGGCGCGGGGCTGGCCTGAGCGTCGCCGGATGCCTGCCAGGCCCGCCAGCGTAACAACTGGGCCCGCTGGACCAGCTGCCGTTCCAGCCGGACAACGGGTTGGCAGTCGCTCAGTCGCGCAACCTGGTCTTCCAATGCGACGAGGTCATGACGCCGAAAGGCCATGCGGCACAAGGCCCACCGATGGGTTGCCGGCGTCAGGCGGGGATATTCGTCGCGCCAGGCGGCCCAGGCCCGGTCGTGCCAGTCCTGAGCGGTGGTGAAATCACCTTGGCGATAGGCCAGTTCGCCGGCCAGAAAATCCAGCGGTGCGGTCCAGGGGCGGGCGTGGTCGGCCAGATAACGCCGCGCCTGTTCCAGCAGGGCGCGACAGAAGCGGGCCGGTTTGCGCTCCAGGCTGATATGGACGATGGCGGTCAGCGCGCCGAACACATCGGCCGGATCGGCCGCCGCCAGCTGCTCGCTGGCGACTTGCAGCAGGGCCGCCAATGCCAGATCGTCCTCGCCGGCCAGCCGCAGGCTGTAGCCTTCCCACAGCAGGGCCCGCGCCTGCGAAGCGGCCAACCCCAGGCTCTTGGCCCATTCCGCCGCCTGGCGCTCCAGTCGCGCCGCCTGGCCGTAATGGCCGAGGCTGCGAGCCTGGCGGGCCTGATCGCGCAGCTGCTCGAACGCCTGCTGGTCGGAGTGCATGGTCGGCGTCTGGCAATGACCGCTGCGCGCTGCCGAGAATCAGTGCAGCAGGGAGAACATCCGCCGACGATAGGTGCTGACCAGCGGATCCTCGTTGCCGAGCACTTCGAAGATGGCGATCAGGCCCTTGCGGCCGGCCTCGTCCTCGAAGCCGGGATTGCGTCGCATGATGTCCATGAACTGTTCCAGCGCGGCCTCGTAGTCTCCGGCCAGCACGTAGCGGGCGGCCAGTTGCCGCCGGGCGGCGAGATCGGTCGGATCGTTGCGCACGGTCGCTTCCAGGGTCGCCAGCTCCGGGCTGCCCTGCGCCAGATCGGCGAAGCGCAGCCGGGCCAACAGCCCGCTGGCTGGCTGCTTGGCGCGCTCGTCCTCGGGCAGGCCCTGTAACAGGGTCCGTGCTTCGTCACCTTGCCCCAGTTGTAGCAGCTTGTCGGCCAGATTCACCGTCCATTCGACGTTGGTGGCCTCCTTGAGCAGCGCTTGGCGTAGCAGTTCGACCGCCTGTTCCTGCCGGCCGCGCTCCCATAGCAACTCGACCCGCTCCATGATCGGATCGCCGGGGGGAGGGGCTGCCTGCAGGCGGGCGATCGCCTCGCGATAGGCCGATTCCGGCTGCACGCCGACCATCTGATCGACGATTTGACCCTGCCAGACGATCATCACGGTCGGCAGGCTGCGCACCCGGAAATGTTGCGCCAGGGCCTGTTCGTCATCGGCGTTGATCTTGGCCAGGATGACGCCGCCGCGGTATTCCTGGACCAGCTTGCTCAGCAGCGGGGTCAGCGTCCGACAGGGCTGGCACCAGTCGGCCCAGAAATCCACCAGCACCGGAACCTGTTGGGAGTTCTCCACCACCACCGTAGCGAAATTGCTTTGGTTGACTTCAAAAATGTAGGGCGATTCATTCATGATTGAATTTCCGCAAGGGCCGCGCCGGGTAGCGGCAGATATTGAATGGCAACCCTAAAGAAATATGGGCACGGACCCGGATTTCAACGGGCGAGCGCGGATGATGCCGGATCAGCGTTCCAGGTATTGTAACTTGTCGGGTTTGCCATCCCAGTCGGTCGCATCGGGTGGCGCATCCTGCTTGGTGGTGATTACCGGCCACTGTTTGGCCAATTCGGCGTTGAGCTCGAGGAAACTCTGCTGCTCGGCGGGCAGATCGTCCTCGGAGAAGATGGCGTGGGCCGGACATTCCGGTTCGCACAGGGTGCAGTCGATGCACTCGTCGGGGTCGATGACCAGGAAGTTCGGTCCTTCGTGAAAGCAGTCGACCGGGCAGACTTCCACACAGTCGGTATATTTGCACTTGATGCAGTTTTCGGTGACGACAAAGGTCATGGCGGATTCTCCGGGGGCCTGTAAACGAACGATTATCTTAACTGCGAACCATGGGGTTGGGCACTGTCGGCGCTCGGTCACGGTTCCGTCATCGAGCGAAACGGCAGGAATCGGCTGGCGTGTTCCTGGCGACGGCCGCTACTGGACTGGAGAACCGAGACATGTATGACAGGCGTTGGCGAGTATCGTTGCTCGTCGTGGCGGCGTGCGCGCTGCTGAGCGGATGGGCGGCCGCCGAGGACGAATCGACCGGCCGACCCTTCACGATGACCCTGCTTCACACCAACGACACCCACAGTCGGCTGGAACCGTTTCCACGCGACCGCGAACTGTCGGCCAGCGATCCGGGACCGCAGCAGGGCGGCATCGCCCGCCGCAAGAGCCTGATCGAACAAATTCGGGCCAATGCGCCGAATGTCGTACTGTTGGACGCCGGCGACTTTTTCCAGGGTACGATCTTCTACAACGCCTGGAAGGGTTCGGCCGAAGTCATGGGGCTGAATGCGCTGGGCTACGATGCGGTCACCCTCGGCAACCACGAATTCGATCTGGGGCCGGTCGAGCTGGGCCGTGCCCTGCGCGGCGAGCCGGTCGCTATCGCCGGCGTGCCCCATGACGCCGAGAAACTGCGGCCGCCGGTCGTCGCCACCAATATCGACGCTTCCCAGGAGCCGGCTCTGAACGGATTGCTTCGCTCCAGCGTGGTGCTGGAACGCGGCGGCGAGCGTCTGGGTATCCTCGGCGTCATCACCCCGGATGTGCCGACCATCTCCAGTCCCGGTCCCAGGCTGCGCTTCCTCGACTATGTCGGCAGCGTCCAGGCCGAAGCGGATCGGCTGCAAGCGCAAGGCATCGACAAGATCATCCTGCTTTCCCATACCGGTTATCCCGTCGATGTGGCCCATGCTCGGCAACTGCGCGGCGTCGATGTCATCGTCTCCGGCCACGATCACGCCTTGCTCGGCGATCCGGCCACGGTGGACGCGGTCGCGCCGGGGCAGGGCGCTCGGGTCAAGGGGCCGTATCCCACGGTCGTCACCGCCGCCGATGGTCAGCCGGTGTTGGTGGTCAGCGCCTACGAATGGGGGCGCTGGCTGGGGCAATTGCAAGTCGCGTTCGACCAGCACGGGGTGATCGAGCGCTGGCAGGCCCAGCCGATCTTCGTTCGTGGTTGCGTCTTCGTACAGGGTACGGTGGACTGCAGCCAACAGGTCGGGCCGGAAGACCCGACGGTCAAGGCCGAGGTAGCCCGCTACCGCGAACCGGTGGACCGCTTCGCCAGCGCCCACATCGGTCAGGCCGGCATCGCTTTCGATGCCGGCAACGGCGTGGCCAGCGTCCGCCGCCAGGAAATGCCGCTCGGTAATCTGATCGCCGACGTCATGCTGGCTGCGGCGGCGGCATCCGATCGGGCGGTAGCGGCGATCGCCAACGGCGGCGGCATCCGCGCCGGCATCGCTCCAGGCGAGGTCCGCTTCGAACAGGCCCTGGCGGTGTTGCCGTTCGGCAATACCTTGGTAACCGTGGACTTGTCCGGCGAGCAATTGGTAGCCGCGCTGGATCATGGCCTGACCCGCGGCGGCGGCGCGTTTCCGCAGGTGGCCGGTCTCAAACTCGTTTACTGCGCGGCTGAACCCTGCCCGCAGGCTTTGCGGCCGCAGGGTCGGGTTACGCAACTGACCGTCGACGGCCATCCGGTCGAGCTGACCGCCAGCTATCGGATCGCCGTCAACAGCTTCATGGCGCGCGGCGGCGATGCCTATCCCGTGTTCCGGGACGCCTGCGCCAGCGGTCGTTACTGCCGCGACAGCGGGGTGCTGGATCTCGATCTGCTGGTGCAGGAGTTCAAGAACCACTCGCCGGTGGTCCGCCAGGTCGAGGGACGGATCGTCGCGCAGTGAACAGGCGGCGGGCGTGTGTTCAGACTCGGCCGCCGAGATAACCCAGCTCCTCCAGCGTCGCCAAGATGCGCTCGGCTGCCTGGCCGGGGCTGCAATCGCGAGTGTCGATACGCAACTCGGGATGCTTCGGCGCCTCATAAGGATCGCTGATGCCGGTGAATTCCTTGAGCAACCCAGCTCGCGCCTTGGCGTACAAGCCCTTGCGGTCGCGGGCTTCGCACACTTCGAGCGGAGTGGCGACGTGGACCTCCACGAATCCGCCGAGCGGGGCGATCATCTCCCGCACCTCGCGCCGGGTGGCGGCGTAGGGTGCAATCGGGGCGCAGATGGCGATGCCGCCGTTCTTGGTGATCTCGCTGGCTACGAAGCCGATCCGCAGGATGTTGAGATTGCGGTGCTCACGGGAAAAGCCCAGCTCGCTGGACAGATGCTTGCGCACGATGTCGCCATCCAGCAGAGTGACCGCACGCCCGCCCAGTTCCAGCAGCTTGACCCGCAGGGCGTTGGCGATGGTCGACTTACCGGAACCCGACAGCCCGGTCAGGAAGACGGTGAAACCCTGTCGCTGACGTGGTGGATGCACCCGGCGCAGCTCTTCCACTACGGCTGGATCGGCGCACCAGGCGGGAATGTCCAGGCCATCCTGCAGGCGGCGGCGGAATTCGCTGTCGGAGAGGGTCAGCGCCGTTTCGCCCGCCGTCACCGTGTTGGTAAAGGCGTATTGCCCGCGCTCCTGCACATAGACCATCTCCGGGTAGAACAGGATCTGGATCGACAATTCGCGCCGATAGTGGGCCAGCAGTTGCTGGGCGGCCTCGTGCGGATAGAAGGCCGGTCCGGTCTGGGTCCGGTCGGGGCTGGCCTGGTCGCGGCTGACGATGAAATGGCTGCAGCCGTAATTCTGCTGGATGATGGCGCGCCACAGCGCCTCGCGCGGACCGGCCCATCGCGGCGCTAGATTGAGCAGGTTCAGGGCGGCAGTCTGCCCAGGATAGTTTGGCAACAGCTGTTCGTAACAGCGCACCCGCGCATAGTGATCGAGCCCGTCGGTCCCGGTTGTGCCCACCGTCGGATGCAGCAACAACGCCGCCTCGGCCTGGAGCATGGCGTGCAGGCTCAGCGCTTGTTGGGCGCGAAGCAGCGGCGCATCGGTCTGGAACGCGATGACCCGCGGCCAGCCTTGCTGGGCGAAGCGCTCGCGCAGTTGGCGGGGCGAGGCGCGCAGTTGGGGAAAATCGTAATGGACCGGTGAGGCGACGCCGTGTACCCGCCCGCCGACGTAGACGGGTCCGCTGCGATGCAGGAGCTGGAACACGCCGGGATGACGCTGGTCGGTGCTGCCGAACACCTGCTGCGCTTCGTGCAGCCGATCCGGCCGCCAGAGGTCGCCGACCTCCAGCACTGCGATCAGCACCCCTTCGGGATCGCGCAGGGCGATTGTGTCACCCGTGGTGATGCGCTGGGCGAATTCCTCGGACACATCGAGGGTGACCGGCATTGGCCACAGGGTGCCATCGCCAAGCCGCATCTCCGCTGTAACCCGTTCGTAGTCGGCCTGGTTGAGGAAGCCTTCCAGCGGTGAAAACGCCCCGTTCAACAGCAACTCCAGATCGCAGAGCTGGCGTGGGTTCAAGTCCCAGGAGGGATACTCGCGCGCCTGATCCTGATAACGGGCGGCGTCCCCGGCAGTCAGGTACAGTTCCTTGAGAAGACCGCCGTAAGGCTCGATCAGCTGAATCATGGTGCTCGCTTCGAAAGGGGACAGGCGTCCGCAGGTGGAGAATTCTTATATTCTCTGGTCGATAAGAAGCGAGTTACAAATAATTTTTTATTATAAACATAGGCCAGTTGTATCCACGGTCAGGGCAGCAAGGCCCGCAGGCGTTGCAACTCCGCTAGAGCCTGTTCGGCGCTCAGCGTGGCGGGGTCCAGTTCGGCCAGGGCGGTGACGACCGGGTGCGGATCTGCGCCAAACAGCGATAGCTGCGCCGTCGTCGCTGCCCGGCCCGGTCCCTCCCGCCGCAACATCTGTCGTTCCAGCAGACGCAAGCGCTGGCGGGCCTGCTGGATCACCGCCGGCGGCACCCCGGCCAATGCGGCGACTTGCAGGCCATAGCTGCGACTGGCCGGCCCGTCCTGAACGCGATGCATGAAAACCAGACTGTCGCCGTGTTCCACCGCGTCGAGGTGGACGTTGGCGATGCCGGGCTGCTCGTCGGCCAAGCGGGTCAGCTCGAAATAGTGAGTGGCAAACAGGGTGAACGCCCGCACCGTGCCCGCCAGATGCACCGCGCAGGCCCAGGCCAGGGCCAGACCGTCGAAGGTGCTGGTACCGCGCCCGATCTCGTCGATCAACACCAGACTCTGCGCCGTGGCGTTGTTGAGAATATTGGCCGCCTCGCTCATCTCGACCATGAAGGTCGAACGACCGGAGGCCAGATCGTCCGATGCGCCGATGCGAGTGAAAATGCGATCGATCGGCCCGATCCGCGCCCGCTCGGCCGGCACGAAGCTGCCGAGATGGGCCAGCAACACGATCAAGGCCGCCTGGCGCATGTAGGTGGATTTACCGCCCAGATTGGGGCCGGTGACCACCAGCATCCGCCGCCCTGTGGGGTCAAGGCGCAAATCGTTGGGGACGAAGGGTTCGGTCAAGACCTGCTCGACCACCGGATGGCGGCCGGCGTCGATCTCGACGCCGGGTTCGGTCGTGAGCTGCGGTCGTTGCCAGCGCAGGGCGGCGGCCCGTTCGGCCAGATCGCTCAACACGTCCAGCTCGGCCAGGGCGGCAGCGCTGGCCTGCAGGGCCGGCAGACGGGTGATCAAATGCTCCAGCAAGGCATCGTACAGGGCTTTTTCCCGCGCCAACGCCTGTTCCTGAGCACGCAGGGCCTTGTGTTCGAACGCCTGCAGTTCCGGGATGATGTAGCGTTCCGCGCCTTTGAGGGTCTGGCGGCGCAGATAGTCGGCTGGGACCGCCTGGGTCTGGGCGCGGCTGATTTCGATGTAATAGCCGTGGACCCGGTTAAAGCCGACCTTGAGGTTGGCGATGCCGGTGCGTTGTCGCTCCCGCGCCTCCAGCTCTACCAGATACTGATCGGCGTGTTCGCTGAGGCCGCGCAACGCATCCAGTTCGGTATCGTAGCCGGGGGCGATGACACCGCCGTCGCGCAAGACTTGCGGCGGATTGGCGATGATCGCCCGATTCAATTCTTCGCAGACGTCGGGATGGGTCGCGGCGCGGCGGGCCAAATCCTGCAACAGCGCGGCATCCAGCGGCGCGAGAAACTGCTGGACCGCAGGCAGGCGGGCCAGCGCGTCGCTGAGCGCCACCAAATCGCGGGGCCGGGCCGATTTCAGCGCCACCCGCGCCAGAATCCGTTCCACATCGCCGGTGCCGCGCAGCAGGCCGCGCAGATAGTCATAGCCGCCGTTGTCCAACAGTTGCTGCAGGCTGTCATGGCGCTGGCCGAGTACGGTCCGGTCGCGCAGTGGCCGATGGGTCCAGCGCCGCAGCAGACGGCTGCCCATTGGCGTCACGCAGCGGTCGAGCACTCCCAGCAGGGTGTGTGGGTGCTGGCCGCTCAGGCTGTGTTCCAGCTCCAGATTGCGGCGGCTGGCGGCGTCGAGGATCACGCTGTCCTCGTGGCGTTCGACCCGCAACCCGGTCAAGTGCGGCAAGGCGCTGCGCTGGGTGTCCTTGACGTATTGCAACAGGCAGCCGGCCGCGCCCAGCGCCACGGGCTGGTCGGCGCAACCGAACCCGTCCAGATGGCGCACGCCGAACTGTGTGCACAGGGCGCGCACGGCGCTGTCTCGATCGAAATGCCAGGGGGCTTGGCGGCGCAGACCAGGGTGTTGTCGCCAGGATGCGGGCGGGGTGACCTCCTCGCTGATCAGCAATTCCGCCGGCTTCAACCGTTCCAGTTCGTTGAGCAGCACCGCCTCGCCCTGCACTTGGGTGATGGCGAAGCGACCGCCACCCAGATCCAGCTGGGCCAGACCGTAGATGTCCTTGACCTGATGCAACGCCACCAGCAGGTTATCGCGGCGTTCGTCCAGCAAGGCTTCGTCGGTCAGGGTACCGGGGGTGACGATCCGCACCACCTGCCGTTCCATCGGCCCCTTGCTGGCTGCGGGATCGCCCAGTTGCTCGCAGATGGCCACCGACAGCCCCAGCTTGACCAACTTGGCCAAGTAGCTGTCCACCGCGTGGAACGGGACGCCAGCCATCGGAATCGGCGCACCGGCCGACTGGCCGCGGGTGGTCAGGGTGATATTGAGCAACTCGGCGGCGCGCTGGGCGTCGTCGTAGAACAGTTCGTAGAAATCGCCCATCCGGTAGAACAGCAAAATACCGGGATGCTCGGCCTTGATGCGCAGATACTGCTGCATCATCGGGGTGTGATTGGCCAGGTCGGCAGCGGGTTCTGGCGGTGGATTCCGATTCATAAGATAAAATTTTAACAAAAACCACCTGAGGATGGGCCAGCGGCCCGCGCAAGGAGAGCACGATGCTGAAGCTCGAACAGATCCAGAAGAACGCCGCGATCTCGGGCCTGGAGCCTGGACAAGTGGTGCGCGTCGTCACCACCGAACCGGTTGGCGACAACGCGCTGACCGTCTACTACAAGACCGCCGATGGCAAATTACTGGAGCGGATGCTGTTCCGCACCGACGAGGCCACGCTGGCGCTGGCCGAAGCCGGTCGCCCCTGGGCGTTCGATGCCCCCGGCGAGGCGTTCAAGCTCGCCGCCGAAGCCTACCGCATCAACCTAGCCTATCTGTTCGATCCGATGATGGCGGTTCACACCTCGAACGTGGAGCCGTTGCCGCACCAGATCACCGCGGTCTACGAGTCGATGCTGCCGCGCCAACCGCTGCGCTACGTGCTGGCCGACGATCCCGGCGCTGGCAAGACCATCATGGCGGGCCTGTTCATCCGCGAACTGTTGATGCGCGCCGAAGCCCAGCGCGTGCTGATCGTCGCCCCCGGCAGCCTGGTCGAGCAGTGGCAAGACGAGATGGACGAGAAGTTCGGCCTAGCGTTCACGCTATTCTCGCGCGAGCAGGTCGAGCAATCCCGCAGCGGCAATCCCTTCGATGATATTGATCTACTCATCGCCCGCCTCGACCAACTGGCCCGCGCTGAAGACCTGCAAGACAAGCTGCGCCTGGGGTACTGGGATCTGGTGGTGGTCGACGAAGCGCACAAGCTCTCGGCCAACTACTTCGGCAATAAGTGATCTAGCATAAATAACATGGACATTTCGGGTCATGATTGGAGACGGCGTGGCTTCAGTCGGTAGTTCCATTCACCGTGGAAGTCGTCACGTTCGAGGGCGAGATCAGCCAGCATTTC
>Ga0116181_1003674_pt1 | contig 11844 bp, 8 predicted proteins | sample AD_UKC075_MetaG_FD_89752 | JGI IMG/M metagenome (GOLD analysis project Ga0116181, IMG submission 89752) | Active sludge microbial communities of municipal wastewater-treating anaerobic digesters from USA - AD_UKC075_MetaG | ecosystem: Engineered > Bioreactor > Anaerobic > Digestate | place: USA...
CGCCGTCTCGGGGTCGGCGTCGACGGCGACCACCCGCAGACCCGCCTCGAGGAACGCCATGGCATCGGCCCCGATCCCACAGCCGAGGTCCCAGACCTCGGTCACGCCCGCGTCAACGAAGCGTCGTGCGCGCCAGCGGGCAACCGCGCGTCGGGTCGCCTGCTCCAGCCCGTCGCGGGTGAACAGCATCTCGTCGGCCCGGTCGAACTTGGCCGCGGCCTTGCGCCGCAGCACCGCCTGCCCGAGCGCCCACGCCGCGTCGTCGGCCCCGAAGCTGCGCCTCAGCCGCTCCCCCGCGCCCAGCGACGCCGGGTCGGCCTCGGCCATCGCCGCGGCGAGCGCGTCCTCTCTCAACCCGGCTACAGCAGCTCGCGGGTGTCCAGCTCGACGACGCGGTCGCCCAGCGACTCGAGGAGGGCGTGGCGCTCCTCGCGGCGCTTGCGCTGCTCGATCGGGTTGGGCACCGGCGCGGCCGCGAGCAGGCGCTTGGTGTACTCCTGCTGCGGGTTGAGCAGCACGTCCTCGCGGGTTCCCGCCTCCACGATCTTGCCGTACTGCATCACGACGACGCGGTGGGCCAGCGAGTCGATAACGGCCAGGTCGTGCGAGATGAACAGGCACGCGAAGCCGAACTGGACCTGGAGGTCGGTGAACATCGCGAGCACCGAGGCCTGGACCGACACGTCGAGGGCCGAGGTCGGCTCGTCGGCGATCAGCAGGTCCGGCTTGAGCGCGAGCGCCCGCGCGATGGACACGCGCTGACGCTGACCGCCGGAGAGCTCGTGCGGGTAGCGGTTGTACGCCGACCGCGGCAGCTGAACCGCCTCGAGGAGCTCGTGGACGCGGGCCTCGCGCTCCTTCCCGTTGCCGATGCCGTGGACGCTCAGCGGCTCGGAGATCACGTCGCCGATCGGGAACCGCGGGTTCAGCGACGCCGCGGGGTCCTGGAAGATGACGCCGATCCGCTTGCGCAGGCTCTTCAGCTCCTGACCCTTGATCGAGAGCAGATCCTTGTCGAGGACGCGCACCTGGCCGGACTCCGAGGGAATCAGGCCGAGCAGCGCGCGGCCGATGGTCGACTTGCCGGAACCCGACTCGCCCACCAGGCCGACGATCTCGCCGCGCTTGACGTCGAAGCTCACGTCGTCGACCGCGCGGAAGGGCTTCTTACCCTGCCGCTTGTACTCGACAACCAGGTTCTCGACCGACAGCGCGGTCTCCGCGCCCGCGGCCACCTCCTTGGGAGCCACGCCGAACTGGCCGTGGCCGTCGCCCAGGTGCGGAACCGCGGCGAGCAGCTTCTGCGTGTAGGGGTGCTTGGGGTTGATCAGCACCTCATCGACGGGGCCGCGTTCCACGATGTTGCCCTTGAACATCACCGCGACGTTGTCGGCCATGTCGGCCACGACGCCCATGTTGTGCGTGATCAGCAGGATGCCCGTGTTGAGCTTGTCCTTCAGCGAGCGCAGCAGGTCGAGGATGTCGGCCTGCACGGTCACGTCGAGCGCGGTCGTCGGCTCGTCGGCGATGATCACCTCGGGATCGCAGGTCAGCGCCATGGCGATGACGACGCGCTGCCGCATGCCGCCCGAGAGCTCGTGCGGGAACTGGCTGACGCGCCGCTCGGGCGCGGGGATGCCGACGGCGGCCAGCAGGTCGATGGCGCGCTGCCACGCCTCGCGGCCGAACGCGACGCCATGCACCTCCATCGACTCGGTCAGCTGCTCGCCGATCTTGATGACGGGATTCAGCGCCGTCATCGGCTCCTGGAACACCATCGCGACGCGGCGGCCGCGGATGGCGCGCAGCGCGCGGCCGGACAGCTCGCCGACGACCTTGTCGCCGACGACGGTGCGGCCGTCGATCCGGGCGGTCTTGGGCAGCAGGCCGAGCGCGGTGGTCGCGGTGACGGACTTGCCCGAGCCGGACTCGCCCACCAGCGCCATCACCTCGCCGGGCTCGACGGTCAGGGACAGGCCCTTGACGGCGTGGACGGTGCCGAACTCGGTGCGGAACTTGACGTCCAGGTTGTCGAACTCGAGCGCGGCGTTCTCGCCCGTGAAAACGGTCTTGGTCTCAGTCATGGCCTACTCCTCAGTCCATCTGCTGACGGGGATCGAACGCGTCGCGCAGGCCGTCGCCGATGAAGTTGACGCACAGCGAGATCACGAGGATGAACATGCCGGGGATCCAGAACAGCCACGGCCGGGTGGTCAGCGCGTTCTGGTACTCCGACACCAGCAGGCCGAGTGACGTGTCGGGGGCCCGGACGCCGAAGCCCAGGAACGACAGCGCCGTCTCGAGCAGGATCGCGGCCGAGATCAGCAGGGTCGCGTTGACCACGATGGTTCCCAGCGCGTTGGGCAGGATGTGGCGGACGATGATGCGCGGCGCGGGAGTGCCGAGCGCGCGGGCGGCCATCACGAACTCGCGCTCGCGCAGCGAGAGCACCTCGCCGCGCACCAGCCGCGCAAGGCCCGTCCACGACACCACCGCGAGGACGAGCGCGAGCACGACGATGTTGGCGCCGGCCATGCGGCCGAGCACCGCGGCGAGAACCAGCGTCGGGATGATGATGAACAGGTCGGTGGCTCGCATCAGGAACGCCTCGACGAGGCCGCGGAAGTAGCCGGCGATCGCGCCGACGACGGTGCCGATGATGGTGGCGAGGATGCCGACGGTGAACGCCACGAACAGCGACTGCTGGAGGCCGCGCATCACCAACGAGAAGTAGTCCTTGCCGATGGTGTTCTGGCCGAACGGGTGCTCGCCCAGCGACGGCGGGAGGAACTGGATGGTCGGTCGCGCCTCGTTGACGATCGGGAACGGCGTCACGTAGTCCTTGCCCCACCAGCCGGGGATGGGGCCCCACCCGATCGAGGTGAAGGCGATCAGCACGACGAAGACCAGCACGATGAGCGAGACCATCGCCGCCTTGTGCCGGAGGAATCGGCGCAGCACCAGCTGGCCCTGCGAATACGACCTGGTGTTGGTGGTCTCGACGTCGTCCTCGATGGAGTACTGGTCCTGGGGCTCGACGGCGGGGAGCGTGTTGTTCGGGTCACTCATCTCAGGCTCCTTAGCGCGCGATCCGCGGGTCGAGGAAGGCGTAGGCGATGTCGGCGACGAGGTTCATCAGCACCGCCGCGGTGCCGGTGACCAGGAAGAACGCCATGACGGGGGCCGGGTCGACGGTGTCGAGGCCGGCCTTGAACAGCGCACCCATGCCCTGCCAGCCGAACACCGTCTCCGTGATCACCGCGCCGCCGATCAGGCCCGCGAAGTCGAACGCGACGATGGTCGCCAGCGGGATCAGCGAGTTGCGGAACGCGTGGCGGGTGATCACCTTGCGCTCCGAGACGCCCTTGGAGCGGGCCGTGCGGATGTAGTCCTGGTTCAGGACGTCCAGCATCGAGGCGCGCGTGTAGCGGGTGTAGCTCGCGATCGAGATCAGCGTGAGCACGACGGTGGGGAGGATCAGGTGCGTCGCGGTGTCGATGAAGTGGCCCCAGAAGCCCGCCTCGAAGTTCGGCGTCGCCGACCCGATCGTCGGGATGGGGCGCGGCTGCAGCTTGATGTAGGCGGCCCAGTTGCTGAGCGCGAGGTCGGCGAGCGCCACGAGCGAGGCGACGACCGCCAGGACCGACGACGCCGAGATCGCCTGGCGCCGCGAGAACCCGCCCCAGGCGTAGCCGCTCACCACGGCAACCACGACGGCGATGGCGAGGCACGCGAAGAGCAGCAGCATGCTCGGCTGCTTCATCAGGGTGCCGCGCATCAGCGCGTAGCCGACGATCGAGACGATCGCCGTGGTGGCCACCGCGTTACGCACGCGGTGGTTCTTGAAGCCCGAGGTCATCACGATGATGATGGCCGCGGCGGCCAGCACGACGATGGCGTAGATCGGGAGGCCGATGGCCGGGCGGCGGAACCAGGTCACCGCGTCGAAGTAGAAGAAGGTGCCGGCGAACACGACGAAGGCGGCGCCGAAGCTGATCAGCCGGCGCTTCATGGGTCCGCCGATCGCCGCGGTGAGGATGAACGCCAGCACCGCGGCTATCACCACTATCGACGTCGGACTGAAGTGCGCGTCGACGATCCAGTTGTTGAACTCGATGGCGGCGTAGTGCTTGAGCAGCACCGCGGCCCAGAAGACGGGAAGCGAGAAGAAGACGAAGGCCATGAAGGTGACGGCGTAGTCGAAGCCGCTGTACTGCCGGATGGCGGTGACGATGCCGAGGACCACGCCGATCACGATGGCGAAGACGGTGGCCAGGACGACCAGCCGAAGGGTCGACCCCGCCGCGGCGATCACCAGCTCGTTCACGCCGCGCCCCTGGCGATCCTGGCCGAGGTCGCACTGCCCGATCAGGCACTTCGCCGCCCCACCCAGCCACGAGAAGTACCGCTCGTACCAGGGATTGTCAAGGCGCATGAGTTCGGTGCGCTGCTTGATGAGGTTGTCCCGGTTCGGGGCGTTCGACTCGCGGAGGTCCGACAGCGGGTCGCCCGAGTTGATCGTGAGCACGAACATCAGGAGCGAGCCGAGCAGGAGGACGACGAGGGATATACCCAGCCGTTTGGCGATATATCTGATCACTAGGAGGTCCTTCGGTTGAGCCGGCGGCCGCGCCGGCGCCTGGCTGATCATACGACGATTCCCACGTTTGGTGGGGAAACCCGGAGCCCGGAAAAGGGAAAGGGGCGGGCGGCAGTTGCCGCCCGCCCCTTCCGTTCGCGGGGCGTAAACAGCTAGATCAGCTGTTGACCCACTGCGGGGAGTTCCACGACAGGCCGCTCTGGGCGGCCGTCGGGCGCACGTTCAGCATCTTGGAATCGGAGCCCGCGATGCCGGGGTGCGCGTACAGCGGGATACCGAAGAGGTTGTCCCACAGCTCGCGCTCGATGATCTTGGTCTGCTCCAGGTGGACGTTGGGATCCAGGGTGGAGACCAGCGTGTTCCACGCGGCGTCGACGGCCTCGTTCGTGAACTTGCCGTAGTTCTGACCCTTCTTGGTGGCGTAGATGTTCTGGCCCGAGGTGATCTGGCCGGAACCGGCCCACGCGAAGAGCGCGACCTCGTAGTCACCGTTCGGCAGCGCCTTCTCGAAGAAGTCGGCAGCGTTGGAGTCGATCACGTTGAAGCCGGCGTCCTTGCAGGAGGCGGCGATGGCGGCGACGGTGTCGGCGCGGCGCTGGTTGCCCGCGCGGTAGCCGAGGCGCACGTCGATCGGGGTCTTGATGCCCGACTCGGCGACGGCGGCCTTCGCCTTCTCGATGTCGACCTGGTCGAAGCGGCCGTCATAGGCGGCATCGACGACGGCCTGGTAGTTCTCCTGGAAGGGGAAGACCTCGCGGGCGTTCATCACGACGGTGTCGGGGGCGATCGGCTTGATCAGCGTGTCGACGATCTGCTGACGCGGCACGCAGTAGGCGAAGGCCTCACGCAGCTTCAGGCCGCCGTTGGCGTCGGAGAAGGCGCTCTTGTCGCGGAAGTTGAAGTCCAGGTGCTCCCAGGTGAGGGTCGAGTACTGGTGCACGGTGACCGCCGGGCCGATGGCCTCGAGCTGGCCGACGGTGTCGACCGTCGCCTGCGGCGCGATGGCCTGGACGTCGCCGTTCTGCAGCGCCTGGACCTGGCCGGCGTCGTCGATGAACCGGAAGATCAGGTTTTTCGTGCCGGGCGGGTTGCCCCACCACTTGTCGTTGGCCTCGAGCGTCAGCGCGTTGCCCTTCTGCCATCCGCCCTGCTTGACCTTGTAGGGGCCGTTGGAGGGGATGTCCTCGGCCACGGGCAGCTCGCCCGGGTTGAGGGTCCAGCCGGTGTTCCAGAACTCGGCGGCCTTCTTGACCGTGTCGGCGTCCCTGTCGACGATCGCCTGGGCCAGCGCATCGGGCTCGAGGCCGATCTTCTTGGCCACGATGTGCGCCGGCATGGTGCCGCTGATGTTGATGCGCCAGTCGGGGTTCGGGCTCGTGTACTTCACCGTGAAGGACTTGCCGCCGATGTCGCCCTGCGGGCCGTCGGGGATGAACTCGGCGAAGGAGGAGCTCACGTGGTCGAAGACAGGCTCGGCCTTCTTGTCCTTGCCGTTGACGTAGCCGGGGGCGACGAACTCGGGGTTCTGCGCGGCCCAGTCGAGCAGGTAGTCGTTGATGGTCACCGGGGTGCCGTCGGACCACACGGCCGCGTCGTTGATCGTGTACTTGATCTCGAGCGGATCCTCGGAGAGCACCTCCATGGTGCCGAAGTCCTTGTTCTCGCAGATCGTGCCGTCAGTGCCGAAATACGTGAAGGACGAGATCATCTGGTCGCCGATGGCGGAGTTGTACGTCGAGTACGTGGCCGAGGTGAGGCCGTTGTAGCTGGACCAGTCGCCGGGGCCGGCGGTGAACTTGACCTCGCCGTCCTTGCTCGCGGTGATGCCGACGTCCTGCAGGCAGCCGGCGGGACCGGACTCCGTGGGCGGGGCAGCCGTGTCGGTCGGGCCAGCCGTGCCGGTCGTGGGCTCGGTGGTGCCGCCGGGCTCCTCTTCCGGGCTGGTGCAGGCGCCCAGCAGGAGGGCGCTGCTCAGCGCGAGGCCGATGACGGCCGTCGTTCGCCTGAACTTCATTGAGTTGACTCCTTGTCGTGAGACGACGTTGCGTGGCCACGTAAACGGCCAAGTGGTCAGCACGATAGCGAGTTCCCCATGCGTTGCGTTAGCGGGTCCCCCATAAAACGGGGCATCGTTACGCAGTTGTTGCGGAAACGACCACGGTGGAGACCGGGAGACCGGAGTTCGCGGAGATACCGAGGCCCGAGGGGGCGAGGCCCGCCCGGACGACCTCGCTGCCGACGGCCGCGATCATCGCGCCGTTGTCGGTGCAGAGCGCGGGGCGCGGGCGGCGCAGCTCGATGCCGACGGCGCCCGCGCGCTCCTCCAGCAGCGCCCGCAGCCGGGAGTTGGCGGCCACTCCCCCGCCGAGCAGGATGGTGTCGACGCCCAGGTGCTGCGCGGCGTCGACGGTTTTCGCCGTCAGCACGTCGCAGACGGCCTCCTGGAAGCTCGCGGCCACGTCCGCGACGGGCACGTCAAGGCCGTCGAGGCGGCGCCGCTCGACCCACCGCGCGACCGACGTCTTGAGACCCGAGAACGAGAAGTCGAATCGGTGCCTCTCCATGTCGTGCCGGGCGGTGAGGCCGCGCGGGAAGCGGATGGCCGTCGGGTCGCCCTCCTGTGCCGCCTTGTCGATCACCGGCCCGCCCGGGTAGGGAAGGCCGAGGATGCGGGCGACCTTGTCGTAGGCCTCCCCCGCGGCGTCGTCGATGGTGGCGCCGAGCTCGGTGATATCGGTGGCGATGTCGCGCACGTGCAGCAGGGACGTGTGCCCGCCGCTGACGAGCAGCGCGAGCGCGGGCATGGGCAGCTCGCCGTGGTCGAGCAGATCGACGGCGACGTGCCCGACGAGGTGATTGACGCCGTAGAGCGGCTTGTTCAGGTAGGCCGATAGCGCCTTGGCCGAGGCCAGGCCGACGACCAGCGCGCCCATCAGGCCGGGTCCGGCGGTCACCGCGATGGCGTCGACATCGGCGAGGTCGATGTCGGCGGTCGCCGCGGCGCGCTCCAGCGTCGGGACCAGCGCGGACAGGTGCGCGCGGCTCGCCACCTCCGGGACGACGCCGCCGAAGCGGACGTGCAGATCCACCGAGCTGGCGACCTCGTTGGCCAGCAGGGTGCGGCCGCGGACGATGCCGACGCCCGTCTCGTCGCACGACGACTCGATGCCGAGAATCAACGGCTCGCTCACCGGACTGCCCTCCTCGCGTCGGAGGCTCCGGGCGTGTCCCGCGCCTCCATCTCCCACATGCCGACGGAGTCGGCGTCGACGCCCTCGAGCGGGCGCTCCATGACGACGGCATCGGCACCCGGGCCGTAGTAGTCGGCGCGCGCGGCGATGGGCCGGAACCCGTGGCCGCGGTACAGCGCGATGGCGGGCTCGTTGTCGTGCTCGACCTCGAGCACCATGCGCGCGGCCCCCTCGCGGACCGCCCACTGCAGCCCCGCGACCAGCATGGCGCGGGCAAGCCCCAACCGCCTCCGGCTAGGGGCGACGACGATGCGGTGCAGGTCGACGACCTCGGCGAGCCGCTGGAAGCACGCGACCCCGACGAGCTCGCCGTCGACGCGAGCGACAAGCACGCGACGCCCTTCGCCGCTCAGCTCCGCGCGCCAGGACGCTTCCGACCATTGCGCGCCGAAGTGCTCCTCCAGCGCCAGGATCTGCGCGAGGTCGGTAGCCACGGCAGGCTCGACGATCATCGCGAGGCCCGCAGCCGCGGCAGCGCCGACTTGCGCGCCCCGGGCACCGTGGCGTCGGGCGCGCGCAGGTAGTACGGCTCCTCGCCCGCGGGCTCAAGAGTCCGCCACTTCGCCGCGAGCGTCCCCGGGTCGAGCTTCCGCTCGACGATCAGGTGGGAATGTAGCTGCGCCGCGAGCTGCTCAGGAACGGTCCCGACGACGGTGAGGCCGGGCAGGTGGTCGGGCGCACTCACCTGCGGGTCGCCCGCGGGCGACCCATCGGCGAGGTAACGCCGCCAGTACAGCTCCTTGCGGCGGGCGTCGGCGGCGACCACGAACTCGTCCGCGGCCCCCTCGTCCGCCCACTGGCGCGCGACGACGTCGAGCGAGCACACGCCGTGCGGGGTCCTCCCCGCCGCGTGCGCGAGGGTCCAGGCGGTGGCGATGCCGACCCGCAGCCCGGTGAAGGGCCCGGGACCCATGCCGACCACGAACTCGTCGACGTCGCGCAGCGCGACGCCGGCCGCGGCGCAGGCCTCGAGCACCGCGGGCATGAGCGCCTCGACGTGCGCGCGGGTGTCCTCCACGACGACGCGGGCGAGGGCCGCGCCGTCGACGGCCACGCCGACCGCGACGAAGGCGCTGGTGTCGATGCCGAGCGTGATGGTCATGGCCGCTCCCTAAGCGGGTCGAGGGCGCCGGCCCAGCGCGGGCCGATCCCGGTGAGGTAGACGGTGCGGCCGTCGTCGTCGAGGCCGCGGGCGATGTCGATCTCCAGCCTGTCCTCGCTCAGCCACTCGACGAGGCCCGCGCCCCACTCCACGAGCGTGACGGCGTCGGCGAGGGAGGCGTCGAGGTCGATGTCGGCCAGCTCGGCCGCGTCGCCGAGGCGGTAGGCGTCGACGTGCACGAGCGCGGGGCCGTCGCCGCGGCTGGGGTGGACGCGGGAGATGACGAAGGTGGGCGAGATGATCGCGCCGTCGACGCCCAGGCCCTCGCCGATGCCCTGCGTGAGCGTTGTCTTGCCCGCGCCGAGGTCGCCGGTGGCGACCACGACGTCCCCGCGGCGGAGCACCCCCGCGAGCGCACGCCCGAGCGCGCGCATGTCGTCGGCGGTGGGGACGTCCACGATCACGGGTAGGTCGCGGGCCAGCCACACGCCGTTCGGGGCGTCGCCGACCACCTCGAAACCGTGGTGGCGCCAGAACGCGATGAGCTCCGGGAACTCGCGGCGCGCGACCAGCCGCACGCGGCCGGCGCCCAGGTCCGCGGCGAGGCTGAGCGCCCCCTCCACGATCGCGCGGGCGACCCCGTGCCCGGAGTAGGACGGGAGGACCGAGACGCGGCGCAGCGTGGCCACCCCGTCGTCGAGGTCGACGAGCAGCCCCCCGACCATCTCCCCTCCCAGCTCGGCGACGACGCCCGCCCCCTCGGTGAGGGAGCGGGCGATGTCCGCCTCGGTGTCGGAGAGGGCGTCGGCCGGCGGGTCGACCGGGCGGCGCGCGGCGAAGGCCTCCCGGATCACGCGCAGCAGGCGCGGCGCGTCATCCGGGTGGGCCTGCCGGAGATACAGCTGGTTCTCGTCCATCGTCCCGAGATACTAGTAGCGGTCGCGGCGCTGGCGCGGGCGCTGCCCGTGCCCGCCCCGTCCGCCGCCGTATCCGCCTCGGCCGCCGCGCTGGCCGTCGGGGCGACGGCGCGGCTGCTGCTTCGGCGCGATCAGGGCCTGGTACTCCGCGTCGGCGATCGGCTCGCCCGAGGTGGGGCGGGCGCCGGTCGCGACGAACAGCTCGTCCGAGCTGGGCTCGACGGGGATGGCCTCGACGGGCACGCCCGCCTGGCCGAGCAGGCGGCGCGACATCTTGCGCTGGTGCGGCAGCACGATGCTCGCGACGATGCCCTCGTTCCCGGCGCGCGCGGTGCGGCCGGCGCGGTGCAGGTAGTCCTTCGAGTCGTGCGGCGGGTCGACCTGCAGCACGAGCGTCACGTCGTCGACGTGGATGCCGCGGGCCGCGACGTCGGTGGCGACGAGCACGGGGACGGTGCCCTCGCGGAACGCCGTGAGGATGCGCGCCCGCGCGCCCTGCGTCAGGCCGCCGTGCAGCGCGCCGGCCATCACGCCCGCCTCGCGGAGCTGGCCTGCGATGCGGTCGGTGCCCAGCTGCGTGCGGGCGAAGAGGACCGTGCGGCCGTCGCGGTTCGCGATCTCGGCGGTCACCTGGTTCTTGTGGTGCGGGTGCACCAGCAGCGGCCGGTGGACCATGGTGGTGACCGACGCCTTGCCCGAGTCCACCTCGTGCGTCGCCGGGTCGTGCAGGTAGGTCCTGACCAGCGAGGCCACCGCGCCGTCGAGCGTGGCGGAGAACAGCAGCCGCTGGCCGTCGCCCGAGGCGTCGAGCAGGGTCTGGACCGGGGTGAGGAAGCCCAGATCGGCCATGTGGTCGGCCTCGTCGAGGACCGCGATCTCCACCTGGCTGAGGTCGGCGACGCCCTGCTCCAGCAGGTCGATCAGGCGGCCGGGGGTGGCGACGACGACGTCGACGCCGCGCTCGAAGGCCTTGATCTGCGGGCCGTAGCTCATGCCGCCCGCGACCAGCGTGAGGTCGATGCCGACGGCCGCCGCCAACGGCGACAGGTTGTCGGCGATCTGCAGCGCGAGCTCGCGGGTGGGGGTGAGGATCATGGCGCGCGGGGAGCCGACGGGGCGGCCCTCGGCGAGCCTGGTCAGCATCGGAAGGCCGAACGCGAGCGTCTTGCCGGAGCCGGTGCGGCCGCGGCCGAGCACGTCGCGACCCGCGAGCGTGTCGCCGATGGTCGCGGCCTGGATCGGGAACGGCTCGGTGATGCCCTGGCCTGCGAGGACGCGGACCAGCGGCTCGGCGACGCCCAGCTCGAAGAAGCCGGAGGCCACCTCGCCCTGCACGGCCTCCGCGGTGCTCGCGGTCCAGCTCATCTGGTCCGACTCGGCGTCGAAGTCGTCGCGCGGCGCGCGGTCGAACCCGCGGTCGCCGCCCCGGTCACGGTCGAAGCCGCGGTCACGATCACGGTCGAAGTGGCGGCGCTTGTCGACGTGCCCGCGCGGCTCGTGGTCGCGCCGCGGCTCGAACTTGGAGGCGCCGGCGCGCAGCTTCGGCCGGTCGTCGCGGCGGAAGCCGCCGCGGTCGTCGGGACGGTCGTCGCGGCGGCGATCCTCGAACCGATCGTCGCGGCGATACCCGCCACGATCGTCGCGACGGTCGTCACGGCGACGGTCCTCGAACCGATCGTCGCGGCGATACCCGCCACGATCGTCGCGACGGTCGTCACGGCGACGGTCCTCGAACCGATCGTCACGGCGGTACCCGCCACGATCGTCGCGGCGATCGTCACGGCGGCGATCCTCGAACCGATCGTCGCGGCGGAAGTCGCGGCGGTCTCCCCCGCGGTCGTCCCGGGGGCGGTCGTCCCTGCGGTAGCCGCCGCGGTCGTCGGACGGGTAGCGGCGGCTGGCGCGCTGGTCGTCGCCGTGGCGCGGGGCCTGGCGGTCGTCGCGGGGGCGGTCGGCCTTGCGGTCGCCGTCAGC
>Ga0116181_1003675_pt1 | contig 11843 bp, 11 predicted proteins | sample AD_UKC075_MetaG_FD_89752 | JGI IMG/M metagenome (GOLD analysis project Ga0116181, IMG submission 89752) | Active sludge microbial communities of municipal wastewater-treating anaerobic digesters from USA - AD_UKC075_MetaG | ecosystem: Engineered > Bioreactor > Anaerobic > Digestate | place: USA...
ATCTGTGCTGGGGGCATGGGCCAGTCGGCGCCATTTGTGCACGACGTTGGCGTTGATGCCGTGCGAGAGCGCCACGCTGGCCACCGATGCACCGGGCTGGGCGCACTCGGCCAGGATCTGCTGCTTGAGCTCGGCGCTGTGGCGCCGACGGGTCTTGTTCTGGGCTTCGGTCATGGTGTCCACCTATCTGGTTTGGTGGACACCATCGTTGCCGCTTACGCCGCCGCCCTCAAGGGTGGGATGACCGTGCGCTTACGAATGAGGCGCAGATTTCGCGAATCTCCGAACATTTGATTGCCCCATTCGCCTCACGCCCCTCCCTCTGTAGCCTTTAGCAATCACGACCGAATAAGCGTATTGAGCCGACTGAGCAGCTTGGCAGGAACGTCTTGGCGGCGGTCGTTTGCGCGCACAGGCCTCTCGAAATGAGGATGGGTGTAGAGGGCCTCTCCTGTTCCTCGGATGTGCACGATTCTTCCTCCCAAATCGCGCCACATGCGCTTGAACAGGCGCGAGTCTGAAGTGTGAACTGCGTGTGCCATGGTTACCCCTTGTGTTCTTCTTCTTTGGACCGTTCCAGGCCGTTCGTAAAAGCCTCGGCCTGATCAAGAGCGCTCAGACGCTCGTCACTCATGGCCCAGGTCTCGTCATACTGGTCAGTTCCTGGCACCAAGGCGTCCTCAATGTAAGCAGAGAGCCCCAAGAGCTTTTCGGGCATCCACAGTTCGTACAGGCCACACCCGTGAATGCGCAGGCACTCATCTCGCATTGCAGCGAATGGATCTGAAACCCACTCCAGCAAACCGGGGAGCGGACCCAGAGGTGGGGCAGAGTAGTTCTCGCTGTTCCACGGTACTGAATGTGGCAGGTCGAGAGCATTAAGCAAACCTGGTCGGCTCCTCATGAGTACGATCCAGCGGTTGAAGAGTGCGTCACGCAGCAGGTTGTGTTCCTTCTCCACCTCGCGCAACTCGTCGGCCGTGGTCTTGCTGACCTTGAAGCTCCGGACCTTCATGGGCAGCGACTTTTCCCCACCCAACATGCGCAAGCTTCGCGTTATGTACTCCTTGGCGCGGGGACTGTTTGCTTTGCCCGCCAGGTCAGCCCGGATGTGAGGCAACTCTGTTCGGATCAGGTGCTCAAGAAAGGCGTCGCGTTTCAGAAAGCAGTCCTCGAGCTGGTACGACCAGTCGTAGTAAAGGGTGGACAGGACCGAGACGCTGATTTTCGTGGTCGTTATGTTGGGCATGGGCTGCTTCTTTCATCGTGTTGGTGCGTGAAAGTCAGTTTGAGCCCACGGTCGGCATGTGAAAAGCTTTGGTTCTACGGATTTTGGGAAAAAAGTCATCTGAATCAGGGCTGCCTTTGAGGCAAACCTTCGAGTCCGGGAGTGACGTTGTTCCCAAAAGGCCTGGAACGGTGAAAGAGACCCAGCAGGATGTTCTGTGCAGACCAAAGGCGATCAAGGGTGTACGTCACAAAACTCCAACCTGATTCGATCCAGGCCGCCTAGAAGGAGCCGGCAGTAGGTTCCTGCCCAAGACTTGCCGGCGTTGCCCGGAGCAAGAGATGAAGTTCCTCGTCGCCCATCGCGGAGAGCCCCAACCCATGAAAACACGATGGGACCTTCCATTATTTAACGTGCATGTTAGGATAACTAATCGTATGGTGACATCCGTTTAATCCCTGGGAAAAGGGCGCACATGACCCGAAAGCACCCCAAAGGGCCTATGCGCCTCTTTCTCGCACCAATCGCCGGTTCAGATCTGAGTGAGAAACGCGATGCGCGAAGAGAGAAAAGCTCAGTCAAGTCCTTGATCCATAACGGTTTTCCATTCACCAGCGGGTCAGTTAACCTACCAATCAAAATGGCACTTTCCCACCCACAACGCAAGCCAGAAGCGTCCAGCGGGGCCTTGAGCAGCCCAAATACCCCGTTTGAAAGTACATCCATCAGATTTGGTTCTGCGGTGTCCGCTGGCGGCCAGCGAAAGTCGCGCGCTCCCAGCTCAGTGGTGAACATTCGCCCGGCCGGCAAGGACCACCAGGTTGTGACCGTTTCTGGTGGCGGTCACACATATCGACGCACCCCGTGCGGTGGTTGTCCCTGGGTCGTGGCCAACTCGGGGAGCTTCCCGCCAGAGGCATTCGCCCATTCAGCCTCGACCGCCTACGACATGGCTGAAAATCGGTTTGCCTGTCATGAGTCCGGTGCATCCAAGCCCGCCACGTGCGCGGGGTTCCTTCTTCGCGGTGCAGACCACAACCTTGCCGTTCGTTTGGACAAGATTCGCGGGCTGGATTACGCTGATGTGGAAGAGGGTGCACGCAGCCTTCACGCCTCCTACCGAGCAATGGCCGTGGCAAACGGCTTGCCTGCGGACCACCCTGCCCTTGCGGCTTGCCGAGGCGAGGATGACTAGGAATGAGTTGCCCCTTTTGGACGCCCAGGTGCAGGTCAGCGCCTGTGGGACGACAGTTTGGGTTCACGGACTCGATGGTTCGACCGTAGGACGCTTTTCCAAGCGTTTTGGCATGGATGTCCACACCACGGCGAAAAAGCAGCTGGAAGGCCATCCTCAGTGCCTCCATTGCACGCATTCACCCCCCTCGTTGGAAGACTGGCTGGCCTTCGTTGAACTGATGGCTCAGCACCACGGCGTAGTGGTACCGGCGGGTTCCATCCAATTTCCCCCGCATAACGCGGATAGCCGCCCTCCCCTGCCCTCTTCCTTCCTCGCTGAGACCGAGCCAAAAAGCGGTACCAATGTCTAAGCCCTACTCCGACGTTTCACTGTTCTCGGCACTTGCTGCCGGCCTGGAGGGAGCGAAACCCGACACGCACCACAAGAAAAAGCGTGGCCGCCCTGTCGGCTGGCGAATGCGCTTGTTTCTGGACCAGCACTACCTAACCATCGAGGACTTCGCGTTCCTTCGCGCTGTGATCAGTGGCATCGACATCAACGATGCCTTTAAGCGTTATTACTCACATCTTTACTATGACGATCAAGGCCTGCTGGCGCTTCCAGACGGCATCTCCAAATCGACACACGCGGACAATCTGATCGGCGTCATCAACAAGGCTGTGCAGCACGAGCAGTACAGGGGCCTTCGCGTGGCTTTCAAGACGGTCACCGAACCGTTTGTTCCAGACATTGCGCCTGAAGAGACCAAGGTTGAAGTTCACATGAGTTTCGATCAATGGTTCGAGACCATCGATCCAGACATGTATTCCGAGCGGGAGCTTCCTGACCGCTATCAAGAGTTCCTGGAAGACAGTGGCGTCCTGGCTGAGAAGGTGCCCGAGATGAAATCCGTGCTGACTCGGAGCCAGCAACTTGAGCGCAAGTTAACCGCTCTCAACTCCCTTCAAAGCGAGTTGGCCAAGCCGCCAAAGCCGACTGACGGTGTAGGCGCTTGGCTGGCCGCATCTGTCAGTACGCTCCTTGCGAACACCCAGGTCAAGACGCTCGCCGACCTCGTTAACTTCATTGGTGAAGGAGGTCGCAAGTGGTCAGCCAACGTTCGAGGCCTCAGTCGAATCCGAGCCAAGCGGATTGAGGACTGGGTTGAATCCCATCAGACTTTCCTCGGCAAGATTGATAGGACATCCCCTCTTTGGCTTGCCAAGCGAAGCCTCTCAACTCAGTTGAGACCATTGGTTCGGCCTGAATTTCAACCAGGCAAACCACACACCGATTCGAGCAATGGCAATGCTCAGCAAGTCTCCAGTCCTCTCGCCCTTAGGGCAGGCATTGCCCCCCTTGAGTTGCTGTATGTCCCGGATGAACTGTCTGGTCGTGAAGGTCTTTTCCGGACAGCAGTGCCGAACATGTTTGGCGCGAATGACGACATGCAAGCCATCAAAACATGGCTGGCCACCTTCCTCTTTGCAGGCAAGCAAAACACGTTTGTTGCATATCGCCGTGAGATCGAACGCTACTACCTTTGGTGTGTCTCTGAGGCAAAGATAGCTGTGTCGAGTGCAGAACTGCGACACGCATTGGCGTATCAAGTTTTCCTCCGCTCAATCCCGCGCGAATACATTGGCTCGGAACGTGTCTCGCGCGATAGTCCCTTGTGGCGCCCATGGCGAGGCCAACTTGACGAGAGAAGCCAAAAGTTCGCCTTAGGCATCGTTGCTCAGTTCTACACCGCTGCCATAAAGAACAACTACCTGACGGGCAACCCCTTCCACTCGGTTCGTATGAGCATCACGCAACAGCGTGTATTGGACCCAAGTCGCTCGTTGACAGTGCAAGACAAGGAGTGGCTGAAATCGAAGTTGAAGGCTCTCTCTGAACGTAGCAAACGGCTACACGCGGAGAAGATGACCGACCCCGCACATTCAGGCGGGTTCATTTACACGGCGGCGCTGTTGAGGCGAACCATCCTCATTCTTCAGCTCGCCGTGAATACCGGCATGCGGTTGAGCGAGATTGCCAACTCGACCATTGAAGGCATACGTCCAGCCGTCGAAGACGGGCACGAGGTTGATGATCGATTTGTCATTACTGTCGAAGGCAAAGGCCGCAAGACGCGTGACGTCTTCATTCCAGCAGCCTTGTTCGAACTCATCCTGAGTCATCACCGTGATGCCAAAGCGGCCCTGGAGATGGTCGGAGCAGCTGCCCAGCTTCGCCTCGATGCACTCAAGGCCCACCCTCCCCTCGTTTGCGCGCTTCGTGCTCCTGTTGGACATGCCTCTGCGCTCATTGATGCAAACGCCATGATGGCAAATGACAACCTTGCTCTCGGCGCAAATGGCATCTACCGAACCTTGAAAACCTTCATTCGTTCTGCTTGCCGTGACGAGCTCAAACTTGCTGAGAAGGAGGTTGCCCTTGCAGAGACACGACTTGCAGAGTGTCGAAGCGACGCCAACCCCGAAGACATCGTCCAGCTAGAGTCAGCTGCACGGAAGGCCAAGATAAGCCTTGCATCATGGCAGCGCAGGCTTGACATCAGCACTCACTGGCTTCGTCATACCTTCGCCAGAGAGGTCATCAATGAAAGTGACAATGAAGACAAGGGGCTGGTTGCTGCACAGCAACTTCTCGGCCACGCCTCCATTGCCACCACAGCCATCTACGTAAAGCAGGACGCTTCCGACAAACTGCGTGCCGTGCGCAAGATCAACCCACTCGACCTTTGAGTGACAGCGGGACTTTCCACATAGAAAGTCGAAACCTCTATTGCATGCCCTGCCCTAGTTTGCGAGCATCCTTTATGCGCTGTTTTTAACTTTCCACGTAGAAAGTCACGACAGGGCAATAAAGGCCGGTTTTATTTGCAATCTGTTGGCCGCGTCACCGTGTCCATGAGGACGACACCTGCCTTGTCCCGATAGATGTTGCGCACATTGAAGCCAGCATCGAACAACTTGGTGAACTGTGCGGTCATGCAGATTTCGGCCCTGGATTCCTTCTGCCTGGTGGACCTCTCCGCCGAGCTGATTCTGCGCATGTCAGCAGAAGTATTCTCATCGAGAACGGTCTTGTGCCATGTCAACGTGAGCTTCTCTGAAGAAACTCGCTCAATCCGAACACCTGTAGGCAGGAGTTTGGGGTAATTCTTGTTCATCACGGCAACAACGCCATCCAAAAACTGTTGAGACTTTTCGCCTGAAGGCGGCATAGCGTTTGCAACAACAGCGCGCACAGCAATCAAAATCAAGACGCTCCAAAGCAGTCGTTTAAGAAGCTTCACACCTTATCCTTGTACCTTCTAACTGTCGCCCAACGTAACCACCTTGGGCATAGAGGAATGGTATCAGCGCCCCCCCTTGATGTGTTCGTGTTCGAATCCCTCAGAAGTGAGTCACACCCTATCCTGAAGCGTCATCGCCACGCGCCCTTCTATCAACGCATGTTCGGCCTTATGCAGCTGCTGCCAGGCCGATGAATGAAGTCAGCGGTGAGACTTCACACTTTCCATGTAGAAAGTCGAAGCTGGATAAAACCCTGATTGGCCTCCAGTTGCAGGCAGGGCAATTGCGTTGCGGCTCACTTGCCGCGAGGAAAGTCCGAAGACCCTCGACGGTGGCTCGCCCTGCACTCGTATGCCAATGGACAGAACTCGATGCCGCCACGAACTTTCCACGTAGAAAGTAGGTTTTGGCTTGGGCCCTGCCCTGCCCTGCCCTGTCGGGCCTCGACCTGCCATGACCTACCTTGGCGTGGCGTGGCGTGGCGTGGCGTGACAGCCTACGACGCGCATTCAGTTGTCGACGCTCTCGACTTTCCATGCGGAAAGTCACGGTCATCCAGGTGAGCTATGGCAAATGCAGAGCGCCCTACTGCCCATTGACGCCCCAGCCTTCCATGTCGCTGGTCATGATCGAAGCAACTTTCCACGTGGAAAGTCATTGCCAATGGAGCGTGAACGACGGATCTCGCTACTTCGGCGCCATGACGATTCCAGCCCTTCCAAGTCTGTCGGGATCAATTTGAGAACGGTTCAACCTGTTGAGGCGGTTTGTTTCTTCAACAGTCAGTAGCGCCAGTTCGTAGTGTGATCTGACAAACTCAACAAACTCTTGGTCACTCACTTGCCGGTTGATCTGCTCAATGGCCAGTCTGGTTAGGGCCCGATGCGGCTTTACATGTTCGATCAGGATCTTCGTGCCCGCTTTGTGTGCCGCCAGCGCAGCAACCGAGAACGGCGCATCTTCTCTGTGCCTGAGGTTGTTGATGTGTGAAAGGCCCGGGTAACACAGTCGCTGGCCGAGGATGTTGAGTATGCGTTCGGCACTGTGGATCGCCCCGCCGTTGTCAGTAAAACCTGCCCCAAGCATTTGATCCCTGAGACTCGCAGCCAGTCTGAACATAGCCACAAGTGTTGTTGGTTCGTACTTGAGTTGTGCTTGTTGCTTCAGTGCCTTCTTGTCCATGCCTCTGGAGATGCCCTTGAATTGCGTCTTTCCAAACATTGTCATGCATCAAGCTGATATGGGTCCACCTCGCCAGGAGCACTTCGTTCCTGTTCAACCTTGCAGCAACCAGACTTTCTACGTGGAAACTCACTTGAGCCAATAGCTCTCATGGACTGGGCCACCACAAGCCCTGGCAGCATGCTGCGCTCAAGGTTCGACTTTCCACATGGAAAGCGCTGGCGTTACATGAAGCGAGCGAAGTTGGCAGTTGAGATGGCTTTCTCGCTGCGCCCGGCTGTGGATATGGAGTCAAACAAACGCCAACTTTCCACGTAGAAAGTCTGTCGACTCGATGTTCGTGCTTGGTGTCTGCGTTTCATCGCAAAAGGTTTCCACGTAGAAACTCGTCTCATGCGAGTTGACGAGCGAACCCTTGGAGCCACCCTCTGGTAGCGATTTTTTGGCCTTTAGCAGTCCTAAGCTCTTAAAAACAAGTGTTGAACTGTATGCCCATACCGCGAAGCATCGACTTGCTTTTAAGTTCTTAGATGGATCTGTGTAGTCCAAAAATGCTGAAAAGTAGCGATGTTAGAGGTTGTGCAATTCCTGTTATTGACTATTCTGTCTTATCAGTGGAAAATAACCCTTAATAGCAGAAAGGCAAAATCATGGCGATCACCGTGCTTACCGTGGCGAACCAAAAGGGCGGCGTAGGCAAGACAAACACCTCTGTTCAACTGGCTGTGCAGATGGGTCTGCAGGGATATGGACCCGTGGTGATCATGGACACCGACGCACCACAAGGTTCGCTCAGCAAGTGGTTCAATCAACGAGAAGATGCAGAACCTCTGATGGCCGTAGTGGGGGAGGGCGAGACCCTCGAGGGCAAGATCAAACAGCTTGAAGAACACGGAGCGAAGCTGTTGATCATCGACACCGGACCGCGCGATCCTGAAGAACAGCCGATTCTTCGTGCAGCACTCCAGGCCTCGGACATCGTCCTCATCCCAACGAAAGTTGGCTGGCGTGACGCACAGGCCTGCGTGCCCACTGTCAACTTTTGCCTCGCAAACAACAAGAAGTTCGTATTCGTCCTGAACGAAGTCAAGCCCAACCTGGCACTGACCCCGCAATCAGTGGCGCTACTGTCGGAGTACGGGCCCGTTGCACCTGGGTTCATCAGTTCACGTGCCGCATACATCAACGCAGATGCCAACAGTCAAGCAGCCGTAGAGATCGAGCCCCGCGGGCCGGCCGCCCGCGATATTCAAAAACTCATCGACTACCTCGTTACCAAGTTGCCGGCATTTGCGAAGCCGCAGAAGGAGAAGAAGCGTGTCTAAGAAACCACCAACTTTTGCAGGCCGTTCACTTGCTGGAATAACCGTTCAGCGCGGCGAAGCTTTCCCCGCGGGAAAGACACCAGCTCCTACAACACCGCCCGCGCAAGCTGCGCCAAGCGTCAGTGCGTCCGATCCAGGAATTCCACAGCAAGCGAACTCTGTCGCCGTCCACATTCAGGAGTTCAGCCTTGGTGTGTGCGTCCCTGGAGCGATCGTGCGTGTGCCACTGCACATGATCGATGCCAATCCACTGAGTCCTCGGCGCAATTACACCGAAGACGTCGTGGACAAGATCGCCTTGTCGCTTCCGAAAGGCCAGTTTGATGCGGCGCACGGTTACCTCGAAGGTGGGCGTGTGAAACTCATCGACGGTGGTACACGGTTCAAGGCCGCGCGAGACAGTGATACGAGCTTTCTGGACGTCAAGTTTGAACTGCCGCCAGCTTCGAAGTTGGACCTGTTCAATCGTGCCCGGGACTACAACGAAAACCGCTCAGACACCACCCCGCTTGACTTTGCCTTGAGCCTGCGAGCGCTGCTGGAGCAGGGCGCTGTCGCTTCGCAGAAAGAACTCACCACAAGCGTCAAAGGTCCCAACGGCAAAGATCCCTTAACAGAAGTAGCCGCGAGTAAGTACCTGCGGATTGCGCGCCTGCCGACCAACATCCAACGGCTGATGTCTGGTAGCGAGCACACCTCCAACTTCTATGCCCTGTTCGAGGTCAGTGCGCTCTTCCCGAACGACTTGAACCCTGATCAGCTGGAAGAGCGGACTGTCATGGCAGGCGAAATCGTGGAAGAAATCAAGCTTCGCAGCTTGAACGTTCGCCAGATTCAAGCTCTGGTGAATGCCAAGCTCGAGGGGCCCAAATCGCGCGAGCGCAGTACAACGGTTCCCCTGACGATTGGCAACTACAAAGGGGCGATCAAAACCTTCGCGAAGAAGGGCCGATTTGAGCTTCAGGTCAATGGCTTGGAGCCCGACAAATTGAACGCTTTGCAGACCGAGATGGAAGCGACGATTCGACGCTTCCTGACGCAGTAAGACACGCCGATCAGACCTCATGGGCCACTTTGCGTGGCCCTTTTTATTGCATCGCTTGGTCTGCCCGCCAAGCTGTCCAGGCGTCAATGCCTTTGTCTTCTGGGTTTGGCAATAGACGCCCAAGTTCGTCCGGGTGTTCCCTCTGCAGCCATGTGCGGAGCATGGCTAGCGCACCAGCGTTTGATGCGTCCCAGCCACGCCGAAGTAGCAGCTTGGCCTTCTCACCATCTGTGCTCTGTTCAAACCGCTGGAACACATCGGCCCGGTAGTCCTCATCAGCAGCAAACAAGTTGGCCGTGAAGGTGATGGCCTGATGCCGTTCGAACGCCTTTGAGAGCCTCTCTAGGCGCTCCTGGGCCTCTCGCGCTGCACTCTGCGCCTTCACCTCTGCCTCAATTTTCTCGTGGTCCAACTCGTCATCAGAGCTGCCCAGGGCGATGTTCGAAAGGATTCCGTTGAAGTAGGCTTTTTTGGATGAAATCTTCTTGCCCGACGATCGCAGTTTGTCTTCTGCCGCTTTGAGGCGAATCAGGGCTTCAGCGACTTCCTCGTAGGACCTTGCTTCACTGATGTCTTTGATCTCTGTCTCAGTGTGGCCAAGGCTTTTCAGGGCTGCTAGAACATCATCAGGCCAGTGCAGAGGTAGTCCCAGTCCATGTGAGGTCTTCTGGACAAACTTGAACTGCAGCCTGGAGACTCGGGTGCCTGAGCGAATCTCCTTCAGTTCGATGGTGTAGTTGAGGGCCGCAACCTCATTTACCCGGCGGATCGCATCGAGAAGGACTCGACGCTTGAAGTCCCCGTAGTTCACAACTCTCTTGCCGGTCGCTGGATCGTCCACCACGTAACGGCTCTTGCCCATCAAAAGCTCAACCCAGGTCGCCGTAGGGAGCGGGGCCGTTACCTTGGCAGTCGTGGTCACGTAGCGCCAAGTATTGACGTAAAGCGCATAGCTGGGAGCAGTTAGCAAGCTTGCCATGACTTGCAGCGAAAGCGAAGCCCAATTGCTGGGCTCAAGCACGATATTCAGAATGGATGGGTCCATCGAAAAGCGGATCAACCCCCTTTGCAGTCCCTTGCCGTGGCCAAGCGAGGCCAGGAAGTGGCTTCTCATGTCCCATTCGACCTCGGAGTCTTCCCCCACGACATTCCATCGCAAGTCCATTTCGAAGAGCTTGTCCAGCTCTTCGTAGATGCGCTGGTAGTTCTTCCCCGGAATGTTGGCCAGGCGCGCAAGCTCAGTAATCCGCACATCGAACAGGGGGGAGATTCGGTCTGTCTTTATGCGCTCAACTTCAGCCTTGGGCCTCTTGCGGAAATTGAGTTGGACAACAAGAATGATGGCGTCGAAAAGACGCCGACTGTTCAGACTCTGGGCGTGCTCTGCTTTGACTGGTATGGCGTGAATTGCCGCAACTGCCTTGCGCATGGTGCGCAACGTCTCGGGAATGAGCAAGTCCTCTGTCGGGAAGAGGGCTGGCTGGGCATCCTCTCCAATCTCACGGTACCGCATTTCGAAGCCAGACTCACCGGCCGTGATGGGCGCAGTGTCTGGTTGTTCCGTTGGCTCGATGGCAGCTTCTGTTTTTTTCGGCACATCGGCATCTTAATCGATGGCAGTCATCATGATCTACTTGCCATCGATAGGACCAGTCTGCCACGAGTATGCAGAACTGCCATGGTTCGACTGCACTTCAAGCAGGGCCAGTATGCAGTTCTGCTTGTGCAGACCCCGTACTGCCATGGCGAGTATGCAGTTATGCCGAAAAAAACAGCTAAGTTATTGAAAATAAAGAACTATTTCGGATGGAACATTAGGGATGTTGATTGAAATGAAGAGACAACTGTGACGTGCCCACCCCAAAAAAGCGCCTTCAATGGGCCGGCAGAGCCTGATTGTTGTCCTGTTTGATTAAAAATTAAGCAGAACAACCATAAAACACACGCCCAAATATGGCAAAACCGCATACTCCAGGTGCTTTCGTCGTATGTTGACAGGCAGCAGAGGCATATTGCATACGTCGGCATAACGGCTGCGTATGAAATGGCTAAACTCACCTGGTGGTCGACGACTCTGAAAAACGCAAACTAGACGCGATCGTTGGTGCCGCTGTGCGAGCACTGGCCGAAAGCGGCGCTGACGATGCATTCGTCGGCGCGTTTGCTGCTTCCCATCGGGAAAAGGTAGCAACGATCCTTGGCCTTGGAGGCCAGAGACAGCAACAACCTCCGGATCTGCTTGAGCTGGTCACTGAGGCGGTGCAAAAGGCCATGATGGGAGCCCAGCCGGTGCCGAGAAAGCCGGCTGGTGCCAGTGCAGTCACGCGCGTTTATGTCACCCTCAACGGCAAGCCAACCTCGCTGTCTCTCGACAAGGATCGTGTGTCAAAGCTGAAAGAGGCGCTTGGACCGAAGGAGGCTCGCAAGGCAATCACGGAGCTTGCCCAGAGTGCGCCTCAAGGGGTCTCCTCGTTTTCAGTGCAATAAGTGACGGTACGAAAAGCTAGCACTGGCGCGGAGGTGGTGTTGGTAGATCGTTGATTTCATTGACTTTCCTGTTCACTTTCAAATCTGCGATTCG
>Ga0116181_1003676_pt1 | contig 11841 bp, 8 predicted proteins | sample AD_UKC075_MetaG_FD_89752 | JGI IMG/M metagenome (GOLD analysis project Ga0116181, IMG submission 89752) | Active sludge microbial communities of municipal wastewater-treating anaerobic digesters from USA - AD_UKC075_MetaG | ecosystem: Engineered > Bioreactor > Anaerobic > Digestate | place: USA...
AATAAGGGCGTATTATACAACATCAAGATGGCAAAAAAGAAAGCTCTGCAAACCGCATTATTGCAAGGGTTTACAGAGCTTTTTGTTCTTTTTTACTGCGAATAAAAGGAAGCTATCGCTTTTTTGTCAAGGATTATTTTAACCTTTCCCTCAGGCGGGGGTGAAGGATTTCTTCCAGCTGGGAAAAAGAAATAGCGAATTCCGGTTTACCTGCTGCATAAGGCGCAATCTCGTAAGACTGAAAACAGATAACCAAGGCATCAGCTGTGAAATAAAAAACCTGATCCTGGGCAATGGACTCAAACCAATAATAATCCAGCTCGAAATTGCTTTTTGCGATTTGCTCATTTATCTGTTCATTTAAGAAAGCAATGTAATTAACTTCTGGAGCAAAAAGGTCAGGGAGAGTGTACTGCCTGCCTGTTTCCAGATCAAAGTTAAAAGCAAACTTGTAGCCGATCCCGTGAGCTCCCCCTGTGAAATAATAATCCTCAAACAGAATGCTCAAGATATTGTCCCGGTTCCTCTTCACTAGGTAATTGAGATAGTAATCGTACGGTATTCGCGGGGGATCGGTTAATAGGCCTTCCCGATCGCTGAACACCGTCTTCTTGAGCGCTGTGACTTTCTCCTCAACAGCAGAGTTCACAAGCTTTTGTACATCAAGGGGTAGCCCATCAACTTGCGGATACTGCATCTGAACATTCAAATACTGATCGGTATAAGTTACAGTTTCGTTTTTAATCTGAAGCTGGTTTTCTGCTGCTTTAACGATCTCATACTGTCCATGGGCAGACTTCACGTCCAGCCGCAAGTGATCCTGAAGAAAATTCACTGGCACATAGCAGACGCTGTCAATTAGACAGGGCTCAGGCCACAGAAAAACTCGGTGGCCATTGGCTACGAGCAAGCCGTCTTTGAGGTTCAGATATAGCTCTTTTTGTGGACTTGTGAGGGTTATCTCCCCAGGAATGTAGTGGACAAGGTATCCCGCAAACTCAGCAACTTTGCGCAGGGGAAACATCTCTTCTCCGTGAAAGTAGTGCAGCTCTGCAGGATTGAGGAGAAGGCTTTCCGCTGCGCCAAAGCATGCACAAAGCATGAAAAGAGTAGGCAGCAAGAGGTAACGCTTCACGGGATAACCCCCAGTCATTTATTGATCGTCAGTATTATTATCATGCTTCCGCCGCTCTGCAAACGGGTAAACAGGGGTCAGATGCCTGCGAGGAGTTTCAAACTCCTCGTCTTCAAAATCATCGTACTCATCATCCCAAAAACCAGGGCCATCCCCAACTCGGTCAATGAAATCTCTGAGGTTTTGATAAACTTGAATTTCGGCAAACACATACCGCGCTTGAGCAAAGAAATAAAGGACAAATAAAACCACCAGCCCCTGAGTTGTTGTCAGGGAGAACCAGCGGACAAACAAACTGTTTGCCGCCAATAAAATCACTGCTTCACCAAGCACCCTGCCCATACTTCCCAAAAAAGAAAACAGTTCGGCACATCTTTCCCATTTTGTTGTTTGCTCTTCCAACAGCCTCCCTCCGTTCCTCAACTTGATTTAATCTTAACAGAATTTTTTTCCTCTGACAAGGCCTCAGGACACAGCTTGTATTTCGCAAAACGGCAGTATTTGCAGCTTTGTGGATTTGCAGGAAAATCCTCTTCAGCCTGACCTTGGGCCATCTGCCAAGCCAGGTCTAAAAGCTGCTCTTCCAACTTCTGCCAGTCATTGAAGCGCCAGGAAACTGTCTCGTCGGGAACCAAGTAGTGCAGAGCGAGCTCAACCTCCTTTGCTCCGACTATTTTTTGAACAGCATATGCATATACCTCAAGCTGAAGTCTGTAGTAATCAGTGAGCTGAGGCACATTCTGCGAAGTTATATTGTTGCTCTTAAAATCCACAACTTGCGGAATTGGTCCTAAAAGCAGCTTATCCACGAACCCCTCGAGAATAAACGGACCCAAAGACACAGCAAACTGCCATTCGGAGTGTGCGTTTTGTAATCTCTTGCAGAGCTCATTTCTCTGGTAGCGCTTCAGAACAGCAGAAAGCTCCTCCAGCTGCGTCAAAGTAGGCTCGAACCCGTAAGCTTTGAAAGCTGCCAGCAAAAGAGCAGCTGGGTCTGAATCGGGCATGCACTTTTCACAGGCCATGTGGAGAATTTGACCCCGCTGCCAGCCTGCAAGGCCCACCCCCTGCTCTTCTTCCAAAAGGTTTAGTGCAGCCTCGTCCACCTGCCAGCGGTAGGTGTAAAAGTAACGCCGGGGACAGGAGACGAAGTTGATAAATCCAGTTGCTGACAAAGGTGGATGGGTGGGACTGATCTGGTCTGGCTGAACCTTAACGTTAAACAGAAGAGGCAGCTCCTCAGCTTCAGTTTTAGGTGCGCTCTGCTCCTTGTGCATAACGGGAGCAGGATCAACGTTTCTGGTTATTCTAAGGACACCGCCTTCGTAGGGCAGCGGTTCTGTAACTTCTTCCCAGTCTTCCACATCGAAAATTGTGCCCAGCCACCCGAGCCAGCTTGTCTGAACAGCAATACCGCCTGATTTTGGATTTTCAGCACGGCTCGAAATGATCAGGTGATCACGAGCCCTGGTCAAAGCTACATACAAAATTCGCTTGCTCTCTTCAAACTCAGCCCTATCTTCTTCCGCCTCCAATTCCAGGTAGCGGCTTGGCTTTTCTACGTCTATGTCATTGCATCTCAGTGCCAGACTGCCGTTGCGGCAGATGAAAAAGATGCCACTGCTGCGCTTGATCCCTCGAGAGAAATCCGGCACCACCACTACAGGAAACTCGAGGCCCTTGGACTTGTGGATGGTCAGCAGCTTTACAGTATCATCTGCTTCGCTCTCTACCTGAGCCTCTCCTTCCCTTACCTCCTGCTCCAAAAACTGCTCAACCCGCTCGATAAGCTGTCCTGGTGTCATAAGCCCCCCCTGTCCGAAGCGCCTAGCCAGCTGAACCAGCTTTTCCAGGTTCTGCAGTTTTTGTTTGCCCAAAAAGTCTCCAACAATAGCAATTTTATAGCCTGTGCGGTCCAGAATCGTTTGAATCAGCTGATCTAAGGGCAGGCTGCGCATTTTGAGAAACTCCGGGAGCAGAGCGCGGGCTTCCATAAAGCCTTCAAGATCGCTGCCTGATAGTTCCGCTGGAACCTCCGTAAACAAACTGGCATCCAAAGAGTCTTCTCTTGTGAGCCAAAAGAGGGCTTCATCTGAGAGAGAAAAAAACGGAGAGCGCAGAATCCCTGCCAGGGCCACCTGATCTTTGGGGTTTTCTATCCAGCGCAGCATGTTCAGAACGTCCTGCACTTCCTGCCTTGCGTAATAACCTCCTCCCCCCAGCACGTAGTGGGGAATTCCGGCATTGGCCAGGGCATCCTGGTAAATGGAAAGATCTGTGGTGCTCCTGAAAAGCAGCGCAATATCTCCCCAGCTGACAGGCCTGCTTCCGCTCTTTGTTTCAATTGTCAACTCTTGTTCCTGGACCATTTTTTTAATCCGGCCGGCGATTTGCTCTGCTTCTGTTTCTCGTCCTTCTTCTGCTTTAGCCCCTTCTTCCGGGAAGGTCAGGAGAAGTTCTGGCTGCAGTTTTGTTTCTCTGTGGCTTTCGAGCTTTTGGTAGCTGATCTCCCCCGTGAAAAGTTTACTGAAAAAGTGATTGAAAAAATCGATTAAGGTTTTTGTGGTCCTGAAGTTGTCCAAAAGCTCGATTTTCTCTCCAGCTGCCGATTCAATCCGCTCCACAGTTTCGCCGAAGACAGCCACCTCAGCTCCCCGGAAGCGGTAGATGGACTGCTTTGGATCTCCCACCACAAACAAATAGTTCTCCCCTGCCCTGTAGAGGTTCTGCAGCAGCTTGTCCTGCAGGCGGCTTGTATCCTGATATTCGTCAATGAGCAGATATTTAAACTTCTTCCTATAGCGCTGGGCAAGATCCGGATGATCTTTCAGCAGCTTGTAAGCGTAAAGTTCCAGATCCGCAAAATCCAGCGCTCCCAGTTCCAGCTTTCTGTTGGCATATAGCTGATCAAGCTTTTCCACAAGCTGGCAGAAGTCGGAAATAACCTGTGCATTCCGCTGCTCTGCCACTTCACTGCCCAACTGTTCCAAAGCTTTTTGCAGCGTATCCACAGGCTCTCGCAGCTTACCACTCTTATTTACTATGCTGCCACTTCGCAGAAAAGCTTTTAAAGCTTCTCCATCTAAATCCAGGCAGTCACCTCTCAGGAGGCACTCCCTCAGAGGCGCAGCCTCTTTCCAAGCTGCTGCGAAGCTGGCCAGCTGCGCTTTGTTTTTTGGTGTAGTTCCAGGAAAAGTTAGAAGCTCTTCTCCTAACCCATTTGCCCTTTGTGCAGCTTGCAGCAAATGAGGCAGTCGCTCCTTTATCTCCCGCTGTGCTTGGGCACAAACCTCCTGCGGCGTAAGCGCTTCAGACCGCAGCTTCTCGTAGAGAGCTAAAAGATTGGCCAGAACGGTGTCTTTTGGAGACACCCTCAAAAGCAGCTCCAGGCCCCGTTTTTGCGGTGCCAATGCAAGAAGACTTTCTTCAGCTGCCTCCTGCAGCAGCAGTTTTCCTTCATCCTCAGGCAAAACCGAAAACAAAGGGTCCACCATGGCCAGATCTGGATTCTCCCGCAAGAGACGAGCGCAGAGGCTGTGAATGGTGCTGATCTGCGCTCCGGGCAGCGCCTCTTTCAGCTCAAGCCAGGCTGCTCCATCGTCTCCTGCTGAGATTTTCTCTTCAATCTTCTGCCTCAGCCGTTCTTTCATTTCCGCAGCTGCCTTATTAGTGAAAGTGATGGCCACAATGTTGGAAAAATCAGCGTTTCCACTTTGGAGGAGCCTCATCAGCCGCTCTACCAAAACCATGGTTTTTCCGCTGCCTGCTCCTGCCACCACACCCAGGTCCTTTTCCAATTCAATGGCCCTTTTTTGTTCAGGGGTAAATTTATTTTTCACCAAGGCTTGCATCCTCCTTTCTGGCCAGGCGCCACTTATTCTTACGGCAAACAGTCTTGTATTCGCAGAAAGGAGGACATTCCCCTACTGGCCAGACCCGAAAATCGCCTGAATTAATCCGCTCCAAGTACGTGCTGAGCTGCCCTCGAAACCACTCCATTATTTCGTCCCATTCACCTCGAAAACAGCTTTTTGCCCTTGAACTCATGCCTGTCTTGATCTTCTCTTCCTCTCGCCAAAAACCGCGGAACCTTGCATTTTTCAAACTGTAAAAAAGCGCGCCTATAGGCCTGCTGTGAGGTCCTAGAATCTTTTCTGCAGCCCAAAGGTAGACAGGAAGTTGTAGGCTTACGCCTGCTGCTAACTCTTCATTAGAAGGCAATTTGCCGAGCTTATAATCAATGACTAGAAAATCCCCTGTTGGCGAGGTGTCCAGCCTGTCAATGCGGCCCCGAATGCAAATTTTGCCCCACGGCAGCTCAAGCTCCAGGGGCTCCGCCATGGGAGACTGTCTCATACCGAAGGAAGCCTCTAAAGATCGGGGAGACATGCTGTAGCCTGCAGTCTGCTGCCTTTTCAGCTCTTGATCAAGGAAATTAACGAGAAGCTCCATAGCCTTTTCCTGCTGGATCCTCTCGAAAAAGTCCACTCTGTCGTCTGGCCAATTGACCTCTAGCAGCTCCTCCAGCTCAGCCAGATAAGCCGTCCGTTTTTCAACGAATAAAAATTCGCCCTTGTGTTTTTCGAGAAACTGCGACAAAACCTCATGGAGCACTGTGCCCAAATCTTTGGGGGACAGCTGGTCATCAAGCTCCGGAAGTGGTTTGAGGGTTAATATTTCAAGACAATAAAAACGAAAGGGGCATTTAGCATATGTTTCCAGCTGGCCGGTACTGTAGTGGTGATTTTTTAAAAATGGAAGTCTGGCAGCAACCTCTGGCCTGTCCAGGTAGCCGTCGAAGGCCGTCCACTCGGTGCTGTTCCTTTTTTCCAGGAGCGACCTTGCCCTGAGGATATTTCGGGCCAATTGCGGCTGCCTGCTCTGGAATTCTTCCCACAGGGCTATGTTCTTTGTATCCTGGGCATAGAAAGCAAGCTCCTGTTCTGATGCAATTTGAAGGTTAGTGGTGGGAAACTGCTGGGAGATGGGAAAAGTATGCTGTGGGAAATCCTTTCCTTCTAAAAGCTCGATTAAATACGGACTGGGCAGGATTTGCTGACCATCTTCATCTTGGATTTTATAAGAAAGGAGAAGGACTTGTCGAGCCCTGCTCACGGCAAGTTCAAATAAATCCCGTTCACGCCCTGCCATCTCAGAGCGGGTTCGCAACTTTATGCCAGCAGCAGAGAAACTCTGCCGCATTTTTTCGGAGAAAAACCAGTCCTCAGGCCAAGGAGTTGGATATTCGCCTTCCTCAAGCCCCAGCACTGCTGCGCCTTGCCAAAACAAACCTCTGGCCTCAGCAGGATTTACCAGCCTCACCCCAGTGCCCCGCTGAGGCGTGCGCAATGCGAGCTGTCTTGAGCTGCCCTCAATTGCCCTGAGGAACAACTGCTGAAACTCTGCAAGCTCCAATTCCTGGGGAAGGTAGCTGGCAAGTTCAGACAGTTCATCCAAGATCGATTTCAATTTGCTCAAAGCAAGAACCTGGGAGAGCCCTGCTGCCCCAGGTTCTGAGATCTTTGTTCTGCTTTTGACAAGCTGCCAAAGCTTCCCACACCGCTCAGCTATGGTCTGGGAGCCGTCAAGTTCCACGAGCTCTTGGAAGAGAGCCGCCGGCTCCTCTTCCTGAAACTGTTTTTCCACGATTTCCTGCCATCTGTCCCTGCCCCAGAAGAGGTTTGCTTCCCTGCTCAGCAGGTCCAGCACAGCACCAATTTCAGTGCCCAATAGCAGCCGGACGAGGCTCAAAACCTCTGTCCGCCGCCAATTGTTCTGCAGAAGCTCTAAAGCAGTTTTACAGGCTAGCACTGGCGGCAGCTGGGAGTTGTCAACCCTAACTGAAACCTCCGAGGGGATCCCCATTGCAGCTAAAGTTTCAGCCACCTGATTGCGGTACTTTTCAGGCTGCCTCGCGATTATGACCAGCTGCGAAGGCGGGATGCCTGCTTTGATCTGCTGTTTCAGCCAGCGGCAGGCCTCTTCCACCTCTTGCTTGAGGCTGGAAGCTGCATGAACCTGGACGTTTCCTGCCTGGAAATACTCGGTTTGCTGCTTTTGCTCGATCTCAAAACCGCCCCCAAGCTGCAGGGCCAAGGTTTCTGCCTCCTGAGGAGAAGCGCCAGCCAGATTAACGAGGACATGCTCCGTCCTCTGGCAGAGCAGGCGAAGGCACTCTTCCTGCAGGGCAGTGAAATCTGCAAAGCCGTCCACAACCAAATGAGTCCAAGAATGTGCTGCCAACTGTTCCTTTGCTAAGCTAAGGCTTAAAGCTTCGTCTGACAATTGCTGTTTCTGCAAATATTGCCAATAGGCGGAGTAAAGCTCGCAGACCTCTTGGGGAAGTCCAGGCCATCGATCAGCCGGACCCAGCCTCTCAGGCCTTGCCCCCCCATGGGCTAGTTCCGTCACAACTCTCGCAACTTCCCGCCAAAAGCCAGGGAATTTGGCCATGGCCTTTATCTGCGGCCAGTTGCCTTTCTGGGCTAGCTTCTGGAGCAATAGCTCCTGCTCCAAAGGGGACAATTGGCGCCTTGTGGAATTAAAGCGCCGGGCTAGTTCCGGGAAGGTTGCGAAGGTAACGCTGCTTTTCACGTTGCGGCGGGCCAAGGTCGTTCGCATCTGGCGGCACAAATCTGGTGTTGCCCCGAGGTAAAGGGCAGCTGCTGCTTCAGACAGGGCAGCTGCCAGATCAACAGAGCTTGTCAGTGTCCCTACAATAATCTTGCGCATGCTTTTCCTCCTTGCAGCTGCGTTACTAGCTGCTTGTGCGTTAAAAGGGTGAAAATTTTCTCCTGGGGAAATTTCATTCTTGTGGCCAGCATCTCGCGTGCCAAATGGTGGAAAGGAAGTTCCGGGTTCTGACAGTAAGCTTCCAGTTCCTGCCTCTCGTTTTCAGCAAGGGGCTCTCCTTTTGCAAGGAGCTCTGCGTTGAAAAACACGGGCACAGCCATCCCTCCCAGGCTTTCCACATGCTCTTTCGCTTCTTGCTGAATGGCAATGCCCATGGGATCTATGTCAGTCCAGATGTGAACAGGCATACCCTTGCAGAGGAGCTTTTTCAAAAGCAGCCGCTGCTCTGTTGCCAAATAACCTTCCAGCAGGATTGTAATCACTGCTTCATGCCACAGGCCGGAGCGCAAGATCTCCTCAAAACAATATTTTTTTTCAATCAAGACCAGACAATCGGCAGTTCGTTTGGTAATCCGCATTCCGCTCACTGTATCCTCAGTCAGGGTGATGAAGGGAAAACCTGCCCTGCCGCTGATTGGCTGCCTTTCGTAGACAGCACGGAAAGGTCCGGCGCAGTAAACTAAAGAGGTAAAGCTTTCCAGATTCAGCTCCCTGAGGCGGCAATCCAATAGAGCTTCGATTTCCCGGCGGAAGCTCGGCAGCTGGTTGCTGTCTCCCAGGTGCTGATAAGAAAACTGCTGTTGGGAAACTCTTTTCCCATGAGCCAGCTGTCTCTGCAGGAGGATCAAGAGCCGCAAAAGGGTAAGATATCGTCCCCAGTTTTCCAGGCTGGCAAGCTCCTTGCCTGTCTGAGGGTGAAAAAACCTGGGGGTGAGACCCGTCCGCAGGCAATTATACTGCTGGCGCAATATCTCATCAAGCTTTGTATATAATTCCGCGCTGCGTGCAGGATTTTGCGGCCAGTCTCCTTCCTTTGGCATAGGAGGTCTGGTATCGAAATATGTGGAAAGGAGCCCAATTGCTTCTTGCCTGGGCTCGTCCTGATCTAATTTCTTAAAGTAAGCTGCCAAGGGTTTATAAGCGTGTGCTTCTAGGTAGACTCTGCTTGTCTGCAGATCTATCTCGTCTTTGCTGACGTTTTTGGCTTCCACCTGAATTAAGCCATTTCGCAAAAGCGTTTCGATGACATATGCCAGCACTAAAATATCTGAACCGGCTTTAATGGTCAGGTTCACCAGCCTGCTGTTTGCTGCGCTTCCCAAAGGTTCTGGGCGCATGTCAGGATCTGGTTCTGCAGGTATTTCTTCATCTGATCCCTTAGATACACGCACCAATTCCCGCAGCACGATCTCCATAGTCAGCCGCTCGTCAATTCGTTCCTCGCCTTTCACTACCGCCAAAGGATCGTGGTCAGGGTCGAGAATCCCGGCTCTGCGGGAAGAGATAGGGATTCCAGTTACCTCAGCAGTGTAGCCGCATTCCTCGCAAGTTTTGATCCAGACTTTATCAGCCCGCCATTCTGCAGCCTTAGGGGGCTTGCTTTTCTTTTTCCAGGGGGAATTTTTATAGTATATTTGCCACGGCCGCTCTACTATGCTGCGCCGCCATTTGCAGGCATGCTGGGCCACGGCATCACCTCCTAATCGATAAGTGTGATTCCGCCCATGTAAGGACGCAGTGCATCAGGGACAGTCACGGTTCCGTCCTCGTTTTGATAGTTTTCCAGGATGGCTGCCACAGTTCTGCCAACTGCAAGTCCTGAGCCATTCAAAGTATGCACAAATTCCGGTTTTGCTCCCAGCTCCCTGCGGAAGCGAATCTGAGCCCTGCGGGCCTGGAAATCTTCAAAATTGCTGCAGGATGAAATTTCAACGTACCGGTTGTAGCTGGGGAGCCAAACCTCTAGATCGTATTTTTTCGCTGCAGCAAAACCAACGTCGCCTGTGCACATCATAGTCTGACGGAAGGGCAGTCCTAACCGTTTTAATACCTCGGAGGCATCAGCCACAAGCTTATCTAGTTCTTCATAGGATGTTTCAGGTTTGACAAATTTAACCAATTCAACCTTGTTGAACTGATGCTGGCGGATAAGGCCCTTTGTGTCCCGTCCGGCAGCTCCTGCCTCTGCCCTAAAACATGCTGTGTAGGCTGCGTAATAGATGGGCAGCTGATCACCATCTATAATCTCTCCCCGGTGGAGGTTGGTCACTGGCACCTCGGCGGTGGGGATGAGGTAGTAATCAAGGCCATCGCACTTGAACATATCCTCAGCAAATTTCGGCAGCTGTCCTGTGCCGATCATGCTGTCTTTGTTCACCAGGAAAGGCGGGAAGATCTCCTGATAGCCGTGCTCTTGGGTGTGCAGATCCAGCATGAAGTTCATCACTGCCCGCTCCAGACGCGCTCCCAATCCTCTGTAGACAGTGAAACGGGCGCCTGTGATTTTGGCAGCTTGTTCGAAATCCAAAATGCCTAATTTCGCGCCGATCTCCCAGTGGGCAAGGGGCTCGAAGTCGAATTCTCGAGGCTCTCCCCAGCGGGCAACTTCTACGTTTTCAGAATCGTCTTTGCCAATTGGCACTGAGCTGTGAGGGATGTTTGGAATATTAAGGAGCAGGTTCTGGATTTTCTCTTCAGTTTCCCGAACCTCTCCGTCCAGCTGTTTGATCTCCTCCCCAACCTGCCGCATCTGGTCCACTAAATCCTGGGCGTCTTTGCCGGCTTTCTTCAACTGCCCAATTTTTTCAGAGGTGCTGTTGCGAAGGCTTTTCAGCTGTTCAACTCGATAGAGCAGATCCCGTCTTGCCTCATCAAGCTGCCTGATCCTCTCGAGGACAGATGTGTCTTCTCCTCTTTTCTCCAATGCTTCTTTCACGATTTCGGGGTTTGTGCGGATTAATTTTAGATCGATCATTTCTTATCTCCTTCCAGCATCCACTTTTTTATTGGTATGTATCGAGGGGGTCCTGCCCCTAACTTGCTCTCAAAAAGGGTCACCTCATGCACAGGCACCAGAATGTTTTCTGCAACTGGCCCCAGAATGCTTTTAATATCACGGGGTTTCTGATTACGAAACCGTGCCAGGGTCAGATGTGGAGCAAAGGGTTCTTCCTCACCTAAAGCGCACCGAACCAAGCCTCCCAACTTCCCAAGCTCCTCTCTCCCCTCTCCTGGTCCCAGCCACAGTACTTTGGGTCTGGAATAAGTGCCGAAAAGCTCAAGCTTATCCAAAGCGAAGGTAAATGCTCCAGGCCAAGGGATCCTATCGAGTATGTTAATTATTCCTTCCAACTCGTTTTTTGTCCGTTCACCCAGAAAAAGCAGAGTGAGGTGAAAGTTTTCCGGCCTTGTCCAGGAGAGAGCTGGCAGTTTATCCTTTAGCTGTTTCTGCAATTGTGAAACTTGAGCCTTGATCTCAGCAGGCAAATCTATTGCAATGAAAGTCCTCATAAAACCCTCCTGCGGCCTTCGGCACTTTTAAGTTTTCGTTTATCCCTCATGCAGTTACTCTTTCCTTACCTGGAGTCTTTTTATGTAGGAGATTTGTCAAACTATCCCTAGTAAGGGAGATGTAAAATCTGTTTCTGAAGTGCCAGGGTTGCCTTAAACATAAGTTTCCATCAATAGGAAAAAGACTTGGATCTATTGACCCAAGTCACTTGCTTGCAACCTTGGTGGACCTGAGGAGGATCGAACTCCCGACCTCTGCGTTGCGAACGCAGCGCTCTCCCAGCTGAGCTACAGGCCCACAACAATTTCATTATAGCACCGGGAAAGCTGAACTGTCAATTAGCACCAAGAACCAAACAGAAAAAGCCAGGGTTAGCATCAGGTTCATTTTCTTCTGCCCTCGGATATAATGCTCTTCAAAACCGTATATCGTATCAAGTCTGCTGTTTATACGTTCTACCGAGGTGCGCATCTTATAAAGATTATCCCACTTGAAACTAGAACGCGCTATCGGTGTGAAAACACGACGGTCTACATCCATCTTTATCCTAATGCTATTTGCT
>Ga0116181_1003684_pt1 | contig 11825 bp, 13 predicted proteins | sample AD_UKC075_MetaG_FD_89752 | JGI IMG/M metagenome (GOLD analysis project Ga0116181, IMG submission 89752) | Active sludge microbial communities of municipal wastewater-treating anaerobic digesters from USA - AD_UKC075_MetaG | ecosystem: Engineered > Bioreactor > Anaerobic > Digestate | place: USA...
CGAGAGCGTCGTGGCCAAGACGCGGTAGAAGTTCGCTGGGGACAAAACTCAGCACCCGTGCTCAGCCGCCGCGGGTGAAGTGGCCGATCAGCGGAGCGTCCGGTGCGTGAAGCGTGAGTTGGTCGCCCTCGCGGCCGACGGTGAGCGGCTGGCCGGGGTCGATCAGCGGCGGGACGGCGGGACCGCCCGCCGATCCGGGCTCGACGCTCCAGACCCAGTCGTCGAAGCTCACCGACCAGACTTCCCGGCACAGCAACGACGACACTACGGTGTTCGGTCGCCCGCGGTGAGTATGTCAACTCGACTTGGCCCCACTAGCTAGGGCGGCTTGAGTTGGCCCCACCTGCGCGGGTGTGGGCGAGGCGGTAGCTGGTGGTGCCGGTTTGGCATCACCAAGGATCCCGCGCTGCGCGAAATGAACTTCGGCGGCTGGGAAGGCGAATCGAACCTGACCATGCAGAAGGCGGTGCTGGCCAAGCTCGGCACGGGGACGTTCACCATCCGCCAGATGCTTGAGGCGATCAAGGACACCAACCCGGTGCCCGCCATGCCAGCCGAGAACTGTGACGACATCAACGCCCGCGCGCTCCCGGCGATGGACGACATCGCGAAGGACGCAGCCGACGGCTCCGGCGGCAAAAAGGTGTTGGTCGTGACCAGCGGGATCACGATCGCCTGCATGCTCGACTCGATGGGGTCGGCCATTCCGGCAACCGGTATCGCCAATGGTGCGGTGAACCTGCTCGAGTACAACAACGGCACCTGGACGGTGAAGACGGTCAACGACACGCATTACGCCGGCTGACCAGCAGGAAAGGCCGCCCGCTCGGAAGCGGGCGACCCTTTCGCTTGCCATGCGCGCAGGGCCACTCCGGGAGCTGGCGGGGTCTGGACGCAACGCCGACCGTGGTTACCACCCGTTTCGGCGAGCGGGGCGGGTCGGCACGCGGGTGATCGCCTCGCGGTTCAGTGCGCGGTGAAACGCAGTGCCCTGTGGTCAGCCCTGCGACGGCTGGCCCGCCACGGGCAGGACGACCTCGTTTCGCCGCAGGAACCAGGGCTTCCAGGGCGGGTCGAACCTGGCACTGCGGGCCGGTCCGACAACGGTTAAGCCGGCGGCTCGCACCGCTGCGGTCAGCCGGTCGAGCTCCGCGCTGAAAGCCTCCGCACGCCCGAGCCCACTGAACCGCCGGGCAGCCGCAAGCTCGGCGGCGACTTCGCGCCACTGGACGCGGACGTCGAGTGGGGTGGGAAGCGTATCGAGGGTGTAGCCGGCCGGCATGACGAACGAGATCACGTACCGTCCGGGCCGATCACCTGGCGCCTGCAGGACGGGTGCGGTCATGGCGATCGGCTCGCCAGCGGACTGCTGCAGAACGGGTGTGGTCATCGCGACCTTGGCTTTGGCCTGGTTCGCGCCGAAGATGTAATCGGCCAGTACCCGGAAGCCGCGGTTGACGGCTGCCTCCATTGGTGCCTCGACCTCGGTCTGGGCGACCAAATGGGCTGGATATCGGCGCAACTCGAAGTCCGCGCGACGCTCCACCACCGCATAGGGCTGCTGCTCGGTCATAACCCAAGCGTGCACCCCTGCCCAATGCTGCCGGACCGGTTCAGCGCAGGATCCTACGCAGCCCCGCGGTGTAGGCGAGTCGACCGACCCCGCCGACAAGCGGGTCGAGGAACTTCGGCAGCCATGGGACAACGAGCGTTTGGGACCATTCCACGCGGGAGCCGGATTGCGTCGGCGTCACCGTCCAGCGCACCCGGCCGGCGATGACCCGGCCGGCCTTGGCCACTTCGACCACCCCGCCCACGTCACCGACGCCGTCCCCAGCGGGCGGACGCAGCAGGCGCACCTCCATCGGATCGTCGAATGCCAACCGGCCCCAGCCGGTGCGGGCCACGAACCGCTGACCCACGGCCGCCTCGCCGGTGTGGTGCAGCCGGGTGAGCGGGATGGCAGCGCTGTGGGCATCCCAGTCGACCAGTCGGGCAAACACCGCCCCGGCCGGCGCGCGGACGTCTCGGACAACCGTGAACTGAGCCATACCCAATCGTCGCCGTTGGGCCTGCCTGGTGGCGAGTGCGGTAGAAGGCCGGGGTGTGGCCGCAGTTGTACGGCAGCGCTGAACCGGTCGCGAGGAGCAGTGGCCCAGCGCTCAGGCGCCGGCCGCACCGAGCCGGCGAGCAACGAGGTCGGCGGCGGCAGCGCCTGAAGCCAAGGCGCCTTGGATCGAGGCGTCGGCGGTGTCGCCGGCGACCAGCACCCCGTCCACGTCGTCGCATGCGCCCGTCCGCCAACCCGAGGGGCTGATGGCCGGCAGCGCGTCCGGGATCTGGTGGACGGCGACCAGCGGCCAGTCAGTAGCCGGACGGCCGTAAAGCTGGGTCAGGTGCGCACGCACCTCCGCCTCGGCCGGGCCGTCGCCGTTCCACAGCGCGGACGCCTGCACCAGGTGTCGTCCGGCCGGTGCGTACCCGGGCTGCGCGTTGCTCACCTGGGCGGTGTTCACCACCGGGCCCGCGGCCAGACCGTCCACGTGCAGGAATCGGCTCTCGGTCGGCGGCTCCGGCGGAGCGAACCACCAGGTCGCGAGCCCGCGCAGGCGGGGCGCCGGCCGTCCGGTGAGCACAGCGGACGCCGCGGGGCCGGCCGCCACTACTACTGCCCGGGCGCTGAAGTTGCCCGCGCTGGTCGTCGTCGTCCAGCCCGCGCCGCGCTTCGTCAAGGCGTGCACGGCAACGCCCAGCCGCACCGGCCGCCGCAGCCGGTGAACCAGCTGGGCGGGCACAGCCGCCATCCCCTGCGCCGGCAGGCCGGGCGTGCCGAGGATGAACCAGCGCAACAGCCAGCGCACGAACCGGGCAGACGTCACGCCTTCGCTGTCGCCCAGCACGCCGGCAAGGAACGGCGCCAACACCTGAGCGCGCAGCGGGCCGCGCACCCCGGCCGCGTCCAGCGAACCGTCCATGGTCATCTCGGTCGTCGCAGCGATCACTCGGCGCCCGGCGACCGAAGGCGCCGCCCAGCGCAGCAGCGCCAACGCAGCCCCTGGATCGGCGCCGACCACGCTCGCCAGCGCCTTGACCGTTCCCCGCATCCGCAACGGGTCGGCCAGAACCTGGTCGCCACCGGCCGTACGCACGACCACCCCGCGTCCGAACCGACCCAGGGCGAGGCGCTCGACGTCCACGGCATCGCGCAACGCCGGGTAGGCCGGGTTGAGCACCTGGAAGCCACGGTCAACCCGGAAGCCATCAACCAGGTCGGTGCGCACCCGTCCGCCCGCGACGTCGGCGGCCTCCAGCACGACCACTTCAAGACCGCTGCGCTCAAGCCGGCGGGCCGCGTTCAGGCCAGCCAGGCCGGCTCCAACAACCAGCACATCGGCGTCGTCCATGCCGCTCCTCCTGGCCTGATGCCCAAACCGCTCCGCGGGCCGAGCATAGCGAGCCCCCGCGCATCTGGTCGCGGCTGCTTTGCGTTCAGCACCGTTCGGTCTCGACATAGTGTGCTCGCCGAGAATCGGTCTTGCGCTTCGCCGCTTGGCCGGCTGGCCCCGGCGGCGCCGTCCCGGCCTCTACAAGGCTGTGGCGTCACGGTGCATCCATGCGCAGCAGCCAGTCGCTGATCAAGGCGCCGGTGAGGCTGGGACGCTCGAGATGCGCGTTATGACCGGCTGCGTCCAGGACAACGTAGCTGGCGCGCGGGTAGTGATCGCGGAAGGACCAGCCGTCTTCAAAGCCCACGACATCGTCCTGGCGACCGAACAGGAACAGTGAGGGCGCGGTGAACGGCTCGGGGTGGATGGCCTCGGGCTCGGCGGACAGGCCGTAGCCGGCCTCGATGCGGTCGAGTACGGACGGATCGGCGCCACGAAGACCGGGAAGCACGAACTTAAGGAACGCCGCGAGGAGCTGATCTTTCGATCCTGGGCCGACAGCCAGGTTTCGGCGTCCATCCGGGACAGAAAGGTGACCGGCGCCGTGTACCGGTCGCCGTCGGGGCCGCGGTACCGCGCCCGGTACCGCCCGCTCGGCAACGGCGAGATCTCGCCGAACGTGCGCTTGTCCTGCCTTCGGCTCATATCGGTACCTCAGACTGCGATCGGGCGGCCTTAGCGCGGCTTGAGGAGCCGGTCGACGTCCTCGGGGCGGAGGCGCAGGATGCGCCTCCCGGTCATGAACGCGGGCAACTCGCCGGTGGCAATCCTCCGGCGCAGCGTGTTGCGGCTGATCCCGGTCCGCTCACAAGCCTGTGCGATGGTCTCGTAACGCTGGGTGGGCATGGCTACTCCTCTCTGACTCCTTAAGCCCTGCAACGGTGTCGATCCGGACAGGGAGGCGCCGGGAGCTTGAGGAGAAGAGAGCCAGCCGCACCCGGACAGGCCGGGACCATCGACGGCGCTATGCGTGAATGGCTGTCCCCCTGGACGACATCCAGGGGGTATCCAGCATAAGAGGGGTTGCGCCGGCGATACCCCTTTGGGTATGCCATTCCGTACCATTTCCGTGGGGCACACGTGGGGCAGCGTGGGGCAAACGTGGGGCACGAAGAGCCCCCGATGGCACTTCCTGGGTACACCTGAGCAGAGCCAATTCGGCCTAAAACCGCTAGTCAGATGCTGTTTGCCCTCGTCAGGGGCACATAACCAATGTGTGCGCGAGAGAGGAGTTGAACCTCCCGTGGGACAAGATCAAACTGGCCTCCCACTAGGGATTTCATTCAGTTCTTGAGCCGTCAGGCAGGGCTCGTGGGGCAGACGTGGGGCAGGAGTCACGGCGTGGGTGTCGGCAACGCCGGGCGGGACGTCGTGCCGAAGGTCCCGGCGGCGAGGAAGAGGTTGGCGCAGCGGATCCGGCGACTGGTCCGGGATCGGGCGCCGTTCTGGTCGGGGTCGGCGCCGTAACTGAGGTAGGAGACCTCGAAACCGCCTTGGTCGAGCGGGCGGATCCCGATCACCTCGGACAGCGTCCGGATATCGGCACCGGCATGCTTGGCCGCCGAGAGGTAGTTGTGATCGAGGGTGTTCTTCGCGCCCTCGTTGCAGCCGATGTCGCACTCCCCGCACAGCCGGCAGGTCAGCCGCGTGGCGCCGTGCAGGTTGCCGTACGCCGGCTCGGGGATCACCTGCTTGGGCGCCGGCTGGCCACCGGGAGGGGCGAAGGCGACGGCCAACGGCGGGTGGAAGGTCTCCAGGCCCAACGCCTGGGCCGCTTCCCGCAGCGCCTTGGCCTTGGGCAGGTCGGGGTACGGGGACGGGCTCGGGGTGAGCATCGCCTCCACCGCCTGGTAGTGGGGCTCCAGGTCGTCCCGGCTGATCGGCCAGTGCTCGTAGCCGCCACCGGGCAGCGGTGAATCGTGGACGAACCACCGCTCGTCCTTGCGTAGCAGCACGTTGGCGTAGATCAGCGACCCACCCCCGAGGCCGCTGGAAACGATCGCCTCGAGCTTGCGGAAGGAGCGCACCTCGAAGAGTCCGAAGAGGCTGTCCTTCGGTTCCCAGAAGGCCCGGCTCATCTCGTAGGGGTTGCGCGCGAAACTCCCCGGCGGATACGCCTGGCCGCGCTCCAGCACGACTGTCGAGCGTCCCGACTCGGCCAAGCGGTAGGCCGCCACCGACCCGCCGAACCCGGAGCCGACCACGACGGCGTCGCAAGTCTCGACTCCCCCGGCCGGACCGGCACCTCCCGAAGACACCAGCATGCCGACCACTCCCCCCAGTGCCGCACCCAGGTCGAGACTCCCGCCGCCGGCGCGCCAGGGCAAGACGCACTAATGCCCACGCCCAGTCTTGGGCTCCACGCGTCCGATCCTCGCCGGGGCGCAAGGTGTGCCAACTGTCCGGTGAAAGGAGACTTTGTTGCACGAAAGTGTGTTGAGCGAGATCCTTAGCACACCTTATGAACTTATAGTGCGGTAGCATGCCCCATGCGGTACGCATCAGAGTTCACGGCGGTCGGCAGCGAGACGCTGCCGTGGCAGCCGAGCTATGACATCGAAACCCTGTCTCGACGCAGGCGGGATGGCCTCCCCGCCCACTACGAAGCGTCCATCCCGGCTCAGATCGCCGAGGTTCGATTCGAGCTTCCGAGCGACCTCGCAGCGGACGCCGAAGATGCCGCAGCCGCCATCATCAAGTTGGACACCTACGTCTCGGCCCGGTTCGGCGGCGAGGACATCGCGCCGATGCAGTCGGTCCTGCTTCGATCAGAGTCCGCCGCGTCCTCCCAGATCGAGAACCTGACCGTCGGCGCTCGGCAACTCGCGATCGCAGAACTCGGTGGAGCGGCCAGCAAGAATGCCGAACTGGTTTCCAGGAACGTCCGGGCCATGAACGCGGCCATCCGGCTTTCCGACCACCTCGACACCGACTCGATCCTTGCGATGCACCACGCACTTCTGGCCGACCAGGACAGGAACGCCGGCCGCCTACGCACCGTCCAGGTCTGGATCGGCGCCTCTGGGCTCAGTCCTGCTGGCGCCACCTTCATCCCGCCCCAGGCCGGCCGAGTACCGGCCTGCCTGAACGACTTGGTGCGATTCCTCAGCCGCAACGACCTGCCCGTCCTCCTTCACGCAGCGATCACCCACGCCCAGTTCGAGACCATCCACCCCTTCACGGATGGAAATGGTCGCACCGGGCGGGCCCTGTTGCATGCGATGCTCCGCCACCGCGGCCTGACCAGCAGGGTAACCGTCCCCATCTCCGCCGGCCTCCTGACCGACACCCGGGCCTACTTCGACGCGCTGAGCGCCTTCCGCACCGGAGACCCAACGAAGATCGTCGAGCAGGTGTGCGATGCGAGCCGCCGGGCGGCCCGGCACGGTCGCTGGCTCGTCGACAGCCTCACCGAAGCCCAGGACGCCTGGTTCGGAGCCATCCGGGCCCGGGCCGGTTCAGCCGGACGGCGCTTGCTGCGGGTACTCATTGGTCAGCCGGCCGTGAACGTCGCATTCGTCGAGCAGAAGCTGGAGGTGTCCAGCACTGCCGCCCGTCGCGCGATCGAACAGGCCGTTGCCGCTGGCATCCTCACCGAGACCTCCGACCGAAAGCGTGACCGCGTCTTCCTTGCCGGCGAAGTCATCGACATCCTCGATGAATTCGCCGAACGGGCTGGACGACGGTCCTGATCCGGGCCGCCCGACGCTGGCGACCTCGTCGCGAGGTGGCGACCTCGGCAGTGGTACCGCCTAAAGCCGTGCGAACTCATCATTCGCCAATCGACGGTCTCGCCCGCACTCTTCCGAGCTCTCACCACGGCACCGAAGGCTCAGGACAAGTCGTCCGGCGGGCAGCCGCACGACTCCCGCACCATGAACGTCGGTTCCAGCCGCACCTGCCTGGGCTCCGTGCCCGGGTTCTCGATCCGCTCCAGCAACAGCTGCACCGCCATGGCGCCGATCTCGTCGACCGGCTGCGACATCGTGGTGAGCCGGGGCCGGAAGGAGTCCGCCCACGGGAAGTCGTCGAAGGAAACCGTGGCGATCTGCGGCGGGGTCAGGTGCCGCTTGCGCAGGGCCGCGATCGCCGCCACGGTGACCAGGTTGTTCCCCAGCACCAGTGCGGTCGGTGGCTTCGGCAGCCCCAACATCGAGTTCAGGGAGGCGGTGGTCTGCTCGAAGCTCTCGCCGCCGTACTCAAGGGGTGCCGTGTCTGGATCGAGGCCCGCCCGCTCCAAGCCGATCCGGAAGCCCGCGACGCGCTCGACGGTGGTGATGATGCCTGCCTGCGGCGCCAGCATGCCGATGCGGGTGTGCCCGTGGGTGACAACCAGGTGCTCCACCAGCCGGGCGATCGGCTCGACGTTCTCGACCCCGACCGCGTCCACCCGGGGCAGCGGCTTCGGCGGCACCCGGTCGATCAGCACCAGCGGCACCTTGCGCCGGGTCAGTTGTGCGTACGCCGCCTCCGGAGCGGCGGACGGTGCCAGCACGATCCCGTCCACGCGGTGCGAGAGCAGGTCGCGCAGCGCCCGCCGCTCGCGTTCGGGGGTGTCGTGGGTATCGGTCAGGATCAGGGAGTAGCCGCGGGCTGCGGCCGTCCGCTCGAAGGCGTGCACCACGTCACCGAAGTAGGTGTTGGAAATGGCTGTCATCGCCAGCCCGAGGGTGTGCGAGCGGCCCGTCCGCAGCGAGCGGGCGATCCCGTCGGCCGCGTAGCCGGTCACCTCGATCGCGTCGCGAACGGCCTTCTCGGTCTCGGGATTCACCTTTCGGCTCTTGTTGATCACGTGCGAGACGGTGGTGGCCGACACCTTCGCCACCCGCGCGACATCACTCATCGTGACCACGCAATCACCTCCTTGGTGCGGCAGCGAGCCCAGCTTCTTCGAGCGATCAGGGCGGAATCAGAACGATTCAAACGGTCGCTGCACCCTATAGCGCGCCGGTCGGTCGCGGCTACCACGCCTCCGGGCGGATCACCAGGTCGGCGCCATCGCGGTGACCGGCCACCAGTTCGGCATTCCGCTCATCGGTCTCCTGCACGTGGCTTCGAGCGTGCTCCGGCGACTTCCCGAAACGCTCGTGGCGTTCGATCAGCCGGCTGACCCGCAGGTCCTCGGCAGGGGCCTCCAGGAACCACACCTCGTCGAGGCAGGCACGCACCCGCCGCCAGGCGGCGTCCGGGTGCAGCAGGTAGTTGCCCTCGGTGATCACGACACTGCAGAGCCTCGGCACGGCGATGGCGCCGGCCACCGGGTCCTCGATCTCGCGCCGGTATTCGGGGGCGTAGACCACTTCGTCGATGTTGGTTCGAAGCCGGCCGAGCAGGGCCGCGAAACCGTCCGGGTCGAAGGTGTCCGGTGCCCCCCGCCGTCGGGAGCGATCATCGAGCGCGATCACCGAGGCGGCCAGGTGAAAGCCGTCCATCGGCACCACTACTGCCGTCCCGGGCGCCTGGGCGTTCAGGACGGCGCCGACAGCGGCGGCGAGGGTGGACTTGCCGGCGCCGGGGGCACCGCAGATCCCCACGATCACCCGGCCGCTCGCTGCCCGGTCGAGCAACCGGGCAGCGAGTTCGACGGGCGTCGAAGGATCGGTGGTCAACTGGCTACCTCTTCGTGGCCGACCGCGTACAGCATGATCTCCTCTTCGGAAGCCTCGGCGCGGCTGAGCTCCTTGACCATCCTGCCTTCGCGCATCACCATCACCCGATCGCTCATGCCCAGCACCTCGGGCAGTTCGGAGCTGATCATGATGATCGCCACCCCCTGCTCGGCCAGGTCGGCCATGGTCTGGTAGATCTCGGACTTGGAGCCCACGTCGATGCCGCGGGTCGGCTCGTCCATGATGAACACCTTGATGCCGAGGCTGAGCCAGCGGGCCAGGATCACCTTCTGTTGGTTGCCGCCGCTCATGTTCACGACCATGAACTCCGGCGAGGGTGTCTTGATGCGCAGGTTCTTGATCCACTGCTGCACCAGCGTCATTTCGTCCTGCAACCGCAGGACGCCGAAGCTGGTCAGCCGATCCAACCCCGAGACCGTGGTGTTGAAGTAGACCTGGAGCTTCAGCAGCAGGCCTTGCCGCTTGCGGTCCTCGGTCACCAGGGCGACGCCCTGGTTGATCGCATCCCGCGGCGAACGCGGCCGGAACGGCTTGCCGTACAGCTTCATCTCGCCGGCGGTCGGCTTGTCGGCCCCGAAGATCACCCGGGCCACCTCGGTGCGTCCCGATCCGGTGATGCCGGCGAAGCCGACGATCTCACAGGCCCGCAGCTGGAAGCTGACGTCCTTGGCCAGGTGCGCCTGGGCCAGGTGGGATACCTCGAGTACGACCTCGCCCGGCTCGCCGTGGCGCTTCGGATAGACGTCCTCAAGGTCGCGGCCGATCATCAGGTTGACCAACTGCTCCATGTTCACGTCAGCAACCTGCTTGGTGTCGACGTAGCGTCCGTCCTTGAGCACCGTCACCTCGTCGGCGAGCTCGAAGATCTCGCGCAGCCGGTGCGAGATGTAGATGATGCCGATACCGGACGCCTGCAGGCGGCGGACCACCGCGAACAGGTTTTCGATGTCGCGCTCGCTGAGCACCGCCGACGGCTCGTCCATCACCAGGATCCTGGTGTTCCGGTTGAGCGCCTTGGCGATCTCGACCATCTGCTGCTGGGCCACCGACAAGGAGCCGGTGAGCGCATCGACGGACAGGTCGACCTCGAGGCTGTCCAGCAACTCGCGAGAGCGCTTCTTCACCGTCGCCCAGTCGATCGTGCCGGCTTTGGTGGGCAGGTGGCCGAGGAAGATGTTCTCGGCGATGGTCATGTTCGGGGCGAGGTTGAACTCCTGGTAGATCGTCGAGATCCCCAGGTGCTCGGCGTCGGCGGGAGCCTTGATGTCGGCGAGTTGACCGTCGAAGAAGATCTCGCCCTCGTCGCGGGTGTAGGCGCCGGAGAGGATCTTGATCAGTGTCGACTTGCCAGCCCCGTTCTCACCCAGGAGAGCGTGCACCTGGCCTTCGCGGATGCTGAGATTCACCCCCTCCAGAGCCTTAACGCCGGGGAAGCTCTTGCCGATGCCCTTCATTTCCAGCAGGACGCGGCCTGCGGTCTGCGTGGTCATCTTGGGAACCTCACTTGCGGTGGGTGAGCTGGTCGACCGAGACAGCCGCGATGACCAGGACGCCCGTGATCAGCACCTGGTAGGTCGACTCGACCCCCAGCAGTTGCAGGCCGTTGCGGAAGACGCCGACGATCAGGGCGCCGATCAGGGTGCCGACGATGCTGCCGCGGCCGCCGAAGAGGCTGGTGCCACCGAGCACGACAGCGGTGATGCTGTCGAGGTTCGAGGTCTGGCCGGCCTGCGGGTCACCGACACCGGTCCGGGCAACCTGCAACAGGGCGGCGATCCCGTAGGAAAGGCCGGCGAAGGTGTAGACGCCCAGCAGGACGCGCTTGGTGTTGATGCCGGCAAGGCGGGCGGCCTCGATGTTGTCGCCGACGGCGTAAACGGAGCGTCCGGCCGGGGTGTACTTCAGCACGAACCAGGTGATCACATAGAGCCCCAGCATCAGCACGGTGCCGTTGGCGATCGCCGTGCCGCCGATGTTGAAGGTCTCCCCGAGGAAGGTGAGCTCTCGCGGCAGGTTGGTGATGGTCGAAGTCGTGTAGATGCGGGTGAGCGCATAGGCGATGTTCATCGTGCCGAGGGTCACGATGAACGCCGGCAGGCCGATCCCGGTTACCAGGCCGCCGTTGAGCAGGCCGAACGCCATGGCGACCACGAGGCTCAGCAGCACCGCGAGCAGTGGGTTCAGCCCTTTCTGCGCGGCGAAGCTGGCCATCAGGACGCCCGAGAGCGCCATCACCATGCCGTTGGAGAGGTCGATGCCGGTGGTGATGATCACCAGGGTCTGGCCGATGGCCAGCACGCCGACGACCATGACCTGCTGCAGGATCAGGGAGAAGTTGGGGCCGGAGAGGAACCGGGGGCTCATCACGGCGAAGAAGATGCTGGCCATCAGCAGCGCTGCGACCGGGCCGAGGATCGGCGATCCGAGAAGCATCTTCAGGAAGTTCGGACGGGCAGGCGCCACGCTCTGCACTGAGCTCATTGAATGGCCTTTCTTGGGTCGGATGGCGGCAACCCGGGGGTTGCCGCCATCCAGGGTTGGATTACTTGTTGCCCCAGCAGTTCGCCAGGCCGAAGGCGGAGTCCTTGCTGTCGACGCCGTCCTGCGCCTTGTCGGTGATCAGGGTGACGCCGGTGTCGGTGTAGCCGGACGGCTTGACGCCCTCCTTGGCGTACTTGACGATCGCCTCGACGCCCATTTCGGCCATCTTCAGCGGGTACTGCTGCGAGGTGGCCGCGATCTTGCCGTC
>Ga0116181_1003704_pt1 | contig 11777 bp, 10 predicted proteins | sample AD_UKC075_MetaG_FD_89752 | JGI IMG/M metagenome (GOLD analysis project Ga0116181, IMG submission 89752) | Active sludge microbial communities of municipal wastewater-treating anaerobic digesters from USA - AD_UKC075_MetaG | ecosystem: Engineered > Bioreactor > Anaerobic > Digestate | place: USA...
AGCACGACCGGGTAGCCGACGGACTCGGCCAGCGCAATCGCATCGTCGGCACTCGGCGCAAGCCCGGTCTCCGGCGTGCGGATGTGGTAGGCGTTGAGCAGCGTCTCGACCTGGTCCGGCGCGAGCCAGCCGGCTTCTTCGGGCGTGGCCGCCTCGTGCTCCACGCGGAAGGCCATCACCGCCTCCGCCGCCTGCATCACGGACTGGGCCGTTTCGTAATCGCGGTCTGCCTCCATGACAGCCTCCTCATCGCGAGTCCTGGCGTCGAGCCACTGCTTACGCCGCCACATCGCCGCCAGCGCGCTGCCCAGCCGCTCCGGGAAGCCGTAGTTGGGGATTTTGCGGCGGTGTAGCACCTGCATGGCGTCGTCGCCAGGCGTAAGCCCCATGATCCCGCCGAGAACCGGCTTGCGTCGCCCCAGCGCGCTGCCCCCGACCTCGCCGACGACTTCGGCGAGGCTCACCGGCTGGAACCAGTCCTGCGGTGCGGTAACGACCACCACCGCGTCGACCGCGTCGTCGTCGAGCAGCGCGTCGAGGCACAGCGCATAAGTCGCCGGGCCGGAGCCGGGCAGGATATCGACCGGGTTCTCAACGCTTGCGGCGGGCGGAACGCGGCGGCGGAGAAAGGCTTTCGTTTGCTCCGAGAGCGGCGCGAGGCGCAGCCCTTCCTCCTCCAACGCTTCGAGCGCGATAATCCCCGGCCCACCGGCGTTGGTCAGCACGGCAACGCGGTTGCCCTGCGGCAGCGGCTGCCAGGCCAGCGCGCGCGCCCAGTCCAGCATCTCTTCCAGTCCGCGAGCGCGCAGCACACCCGCCCGCCGGAAGGCGGCATCATACGCGGCGTCGGTGCCCGCCAGCGCCCCTGTGTGGCTGCTAACGGCTCTGGCGCTGCTCTGCCCGCGCCCGACCTTCAGCGCCACCACCGGCACACGCTCGGAGGCGCGCCGCGCCGCCTCAATGAACGCGCGGCCATCCGACACGCCCTCCAGGTACACCAGCACCGCCCGCGTGCGTTCGTCCTGCGCGACCGCCTCCAGCATCTCCGCCTCGGTAACGCCCGCCTGATTGCCGAGGCTCACAATGCGGCTGAAGCCGACCCCGGAGCCGACCGCCCAGTCAATCACGGCGGCGGCCAGCGCGCCGGACTGGGACACCAGCGCGATCTCGCCGGGGCGCGGCGAGCCGGTCACGAACGTCGTGTTTAGCGGAGTATGGGTGTCGATCACGCCGATGCAGTTCGGGCCGAGCAGGCGGATGCCGTACTGCTCTGCGATCTGCTTCACGCGCGCCTCACGCGCCGCGCCCTCCGGCCCGACCTCACGGAAGCCCCCCGTGATGATGATCACGCCCTTGACGCCCCGCTCGCCTGTCTCGATGAGCGCCTGCTCGACGTGCGGCGCAGGCACGACGATCACGGCGAGGTCGGCGGGGTCGGGCACAGTGCCAATGCTACGATACGCTCGTAGCCCGAGGATCTCCTCTGCGTTGGGGTTGACGGGGTAAACCGGGCCTTCGTAGCCCTGCTCCAGCAGGTTGCGCACGACACCGTAGCCGAGCTTGTTCGGGTCGCGTGATGCGCCGATCACCGCCACACCACGCGGGCGGAAGAACACACTCAGGTCAGAAGCGGGCATGATGCACCTTCCCTGTGGTAAGGATCAGAACCGGGCCGGTGCCGGGTCCGGCCAGGTCTTAGCTGATTATACATCTGCCCGGGCAGGAGCGATAACGGGCGGTCCTACGCCTCGCGCCTGCCGACGGTAGCAAAGTAGATCGCAAATTGAGACTCGCCGTCCACGCCAAGCACCTCGTTCACGGCGCGGTCGTCAAACGCGGCCAGCGCACACACGCCGCAGCCGATGGACTCGGCGGCCAGGTACAGGTTCTGGCATACATGCCCGGCATCGAGGTGCAAGTAACGGTAGCCGCGCAGCCCGTAGCGCCAGGTCATGCGTTCGGCGACGGCCACCCATGCGAACGTCACTGCGCTGTTGCTCACGTGCGGCTGGTCCAGGCAGGCGGCGGTGAGCCGCGCGGCAATATCTGGCTCCCGCGTGACGACGGCCAGCTTGTGCTGGAGCGCGGCGTAATGGTACAGGCCCGGCTCAACGCCCTCGACCCGGTTGATGAGCAGCAGCGTCTCGAAAGCATGGCGCGCCCCGGCAGATGGCACAGTCCGCAGCGTGACCGGGCGCGGGGTGACGAATTTCACACCCTGCGTGGCCCACAGCAGGTACGAAAGCTCCGCCAGTGTGAGCGGGTCGGGCGCGTAGCGACGGAGCGTGCGCCGCTTCTCGATCAGCTTGGGCAGGTCAACCGGCGCAAGCTGGACGGGGGCGGCTCGGGCAGGTCGATCAGTTCGGCGTCCTCGCCCGGCTCCCAGGCAAGCGGCGGCTGGGGCAGCCCCTGGCTCTCGCCGGAAGGCTCGTCGAGCGGCAGGCTGGTCTTCTTCATGAACTCGGTGATGATGTCGGGCATGGTCGATGGTCCTTTCACGTTGGAGGGCAGGGACAAACATCAACAGCGACTGTAGAGCAGTCCTTACGAGTGCTGCTCAAGGCTCTTTTCCAGATGCGAGATCAAGGTGTCGAGTTCCGTCTCCACCGTCGCCCATAAGATATCGTAGTCAACAGCAATGTAGTCGTGAATGAGTTTATTGCGCATACCGATGATCGACCGCCAGGGGATTTGGGGCAGATCAGCACGAGTCTCTTGGCTAACTCTCGCAGCAGCCTCACCAATAATCTCAAGCGCCCGCGTTAACGCAAAGGCGAACATTTCGTCGGAGTCAAGATCTTCTCGGCTCCGACCTGCTGCAAACGCCTGTGCTTTTCGAGCCGCATCAAGCATATCAAGCAGGCGCGTGCGGTCATGCTTGTTCATAGATGACCTCTGCTCGCCGAACCACGTCGTTGCGGAAATGCCGGCTCAGCGAACCCGCTGTATTGAGATCGACTTCTCGCCCAAGCAGTTCGCTGAGTTCGTGCTGGATCTCAGCAAACTTCAGGTAGCCCACTTGCACACCAGGTGCAAACTCAACAAGCACGTCGACGTCGCTTTCTGGTCCGAAGGCGGGCGTAAGTACGGAGCCAAACAGGGCGAGACGGCGGATACCGTGTCGTTTACAAAAATCGGCCAGATCAACTTGCGACCAGTCAATCGTCACGCTGCTCCCTCCTTCGCCATCAGTTCACGGCAGCCCTCAATCCCCCACTCAGATCTCCTCCAGCTCCGACTCGACCCGATCGTCGTAGGCCGCGCCGAGCCGCATGGTGACCGGGCCGGGCCGCCCCGCCCCGATGCGCTCGCCTGCGATCTCGACAATCGGCACGACCCCGCGCGTAGAACTGGTGAGCATCGCTTCCGACACACGCGGGAGCTGATCGACGTGCGGCGGGGTGAACTCGACCGGCAGGATAGCCGGCGCAACCTCCAGCAGGATGCTCCGCGTGATCCCCTCCAGCATCCCCTTCCCCGCCGTGTACAGCTTGCCATCGATCACGGCGTAGAAGTTGCTGCTCGTGCCCTCCGGGATGTAGCCGTCCTCGTCGCACAGCAGCACTTCATACATCCCCGGCTGCTGCTTGCGCAGTTCGCTTCGTACCTGGATGAAGCGCGAGTCCTTCGCGCCCGGCATCTCGCGCGAGACGTGCGCCAGCCCCACACGCACGCCGTAGGTGTAGATCTCGGCAGGCGGCGGCGCGAACGGCTCCAGCATGATAACGGTCGATTCCGGGTCGGCGTAGGGCACGGTCAGGCGGATGCGCGGCATTTCCAACCCGGAGGCGTCCACAGCGCGCCGAATGTGCTCGCGCAGTTCCTCATTGGTATGCGGGAAGGGCACGCCGAGCAGTTCCGCCGAGTGCCGCATCCGGTCGAGGTGCTGGTCAAGCCGCAGCACACGCCGGCGCGAGTACAGGCGAAAAACGCTGTACGTGCCGTGCCCGGTCTTCATCGTCGCCTCATCGAAGGAGGACGCCTCGACCGGCAGGCGGGTGAGTTCATGGTTGGACGTGCGGAAAACGACGATGTCAGATGGCATAAGGTCTCATCACGTGTGCTGGGTGGGTGTCATCAACGTACAGGTTTATCGTAACGCGGCGGCGGCACGTACGCACGTGCCGAACATCACTCGATGGGGTAGAAGGCCAGCACGATTGGCAGCGTCGTCCACGACTCGACAAGGTACGCCTCATCCCCCGCGACGAGCGTCAGCCCCGTCGAGCCGCCGCCGTCCAGGTTGAGCGCGGCGCCTACCTCGAAGTCAGTCTGCGTGGCGAGCCAGTCGCGCAGCGTGTAGAGCGACACGCCGCCCCGGTCGACGATCACAAACACCAGCCGCCCGGACGTGTCAAGCGCGACGGCAGTGCGCCGGTCGATCTCGTCGGGGAAGTTGAAGTCGGCAGGCTCAGCGCCGGGATAGAGCAGCACCGGGCGGCTCTGCACGGCCTGTTCAAGCGGCTCGCCGGGCACATAGGGCTGCATGGAGAGCGCGCGCAGCGTCACCAGCCCATCGGAGACACTCAGCATCCCACCGAAGCCGTCGAAGGATGTACCAACCGGCACGCTGTCGGCGACGAGCAGGCCGAGCGGCGTGTTCTCCGGCGTAAAGAAGCCGCCGTTCACGACGAGCGCCGCGCCCGTCCGGATCTGCCACGTCGAGATCGTCGCGGGGTTGACCGGGTCATAGTGGACGCGCATGGTGTACAGGCCGGGGTCAACCCGCACGAGCGTCGCCGATACGGCACCGGAGCCCATAGGGATGGACGTGGAGCGCATCTCCAGGCCGGGCTGGAGCGTCACCCAGCCGGGGTTGGGCGTCGGCGAGGGCGGCTCTGTCGCTGTTGGCGGGGGCGTCGGTGTGGGGGCAAGCGCGGCGGCGTTGCAGGCCAGCGACGCGGCCAGCAGCATGGCAAGCAGAAAGACAGCAGGCAGGCGGCGGATCTTCACGGCTCACACCGCTCCGCCGGGGAGATGCGCAAGGCAGACGCACTCGCCGGTGTGCTCCTCGACATGGTACACCCACATAGCGCCGGGCATACCTCCACTCGATATAAAGTGGATGGCAGGCTCGCGCATTTCGCGCCAGGGGAGACTGCCCAGCCTATCAATGGCCTCAGCAGCAGGCACAAACTCCGCGCGGAGAATCAGGCCGTCGGGGTCGTCGATCTGCAGTTCGCCCGCCCACTGCTCGACCTGCACGGCAAACGCCAGCACCTGCTGGCCCGTTTCGGGGTAAAGCACCTGAGCGGCGTAAGCCAGCCCGCCCAGTCTGACGACCTCCAGCCCGGTTTCTTCGCGCAGTTCCCGCGCGACGGCCTCGTGAAGCGGCTCCCCCGGCTTGACCCGACCCGCCGGGAGCGCCCACGTCGGAGCAGGGTCGTCCGGCCCCTGCTGCTGCACGAGCAGGACGTCGTCGCCGCGATACACGAGCGCGGCTGCGATCACTGTGACGGATGGTTGAGGTGACATGGCTTTCTCTATAGCTGGGTCAGGATGAGCGGTTCGCCACGTGTCACGACGACGGTGTGCTCGTACTGCGCGGCAAGGCTGCCGTCAGATGTGGTGAGCGCCCACCCGTCGTCACCCTTGTCTACGCTGCTTGCGCTGATCGAGAGGAACGGCTCGATGGTGAAGACCATGCCTTCTGTGAGCCGCATACTGGCACGCGGGTGGTAAAAGTTCAGCACTGAGGGCGGCTCATGCAGCGTGCGCCCGATGCCGTGACCGGGCAGGTTGCGGATGACCTCAAACCCGCAGGCCGCCGCCGTGCGCTCCACGGCCAGCCCGATGGCGTTGAGTTGCGCTCCGGCGCGCACCACCGCCAGCGCCTGCGCCAGTGCGTTCTGCGCGCAACGAGCCAGACGCTCGGCCTCGTCGGAGACAGGCGGCACGGGGACGGTTGCGGCGGTATCGCCATAATAACCGTCCAGCACGGCGGACACGTCGATATTGACGAGGTCGCCTTCCTTGATCACCCGGTCGTTGGGGATGCCGTGCGCGGCGACGTTGTTCAGGCTGATGCAGGTTGCGCCGGGGAAGTTGTACATCACCTGCGGGGCGGAGCGCGCGCCGTAGCGGGCAAGCGCCGCCGCGCCCACCTCGTCCAGTTCGGCGGTCGTGATGCCGGGGCGGACGTAGGCGCACATCTCACGGAGCGTCAGCGCAACAATCCGCCCGATCTCCTTCAAACCGGCAAGGTCCTGTTCGCTCTCAATCGTCATGGCGTGGTCCTGTTCGCAGATCGATATTCGGGGCAGAGTCTGCCGCAAGTTGGCACAGGCGGCAACCTGCCGCCCTACCGCTCATCCCCTTCGGAGCGGCGGCGCTTGCTCGCCAGCAGGCTGGAGACAGTGCTGCCTTCCGGCTGGCGGCGGGGCGTCTCGCGCCGGGGGGCAGGCTCCTGCGGCTTCGGCTGGCGCGGCGCGGAGGGTGCGGCAGGTTCAGCAGGCGGCGGAACGGCACGCGGCGCTGCATCAAGCTCGCGGCTGGCCCGCTCCTTCACATCCAGCAGGGAGCCGACTCGCGACGTGCCCCGCTCGACCGGCTGCGCCTGCTGCCGCCCGATACCCAGCCATGCGACCAGCCGGGCAAGGTCCGAGCGCGTCAGCACCAGCCGCCGCACAGCAATATCGAACGGGAGCAGGATCACCGCAAAGAGCAGCAGCCACGGCCACACAGGCTGCGAGGCCCGCTCCGCCCGCAGATCATGCACGAAGATGTCCGCCGGGTCTTCGACCACACTGCCGCCCGTCAGCCCGGCGATGTATTCAAGGTAGGCAGGGTCGCCCTCAAAGGAGCGATACTCCGGCGAATAGGCCAGCACCCAGCCGGAAGTCTGCGCAACCGCCGCCTCGCCCGTGTCGTCGTCCGCCCCGGCAACGCGCACGAAGTACGCGCCCTCCTCCTCCGACTCGAACACGCCCTCATAGCGACCGGGCGCGACCTGCCGCAGTTCCAGCGTTGTAGCGGAGAGGTCCGGCGCGACGACGCTGGCGGTCATATCCACCCCGTCGAGGTACGAGCCATCCTCTGCCAGCGCATCGACCGTGATACGGACCCGCTCGCCCTCCTGCCGCACCTGCACCTCGACGTTCTGGTTCGCGCCCTCGGTGATCGTCCAGCGCACAGCCTGTGACCAGAAGCGGGCGAAGTCCTCCCAGGCGACCCAACTGCTCGCCCAGCGCCCGGTCCCATCCGAGGTCCACGCGACCGCCCGCCCCAGCCCGTATTGCCACGCGGCGAGCAGCGGGTCGTCCATGTCGGTGGCGAGGATCTGTTGTGCGGCGGGCTTCATGCTCGCGCCGATGTAGCCGTAGAGCGGCGGCACCGCGTCGATGCCGGAGAGGATCGGGCTGGTGCTCGTCAGCACCGGTGCGAACTCGTGCTCGATGATGTAGGCGCGGGTGGCGACAATCGTCTCCTCGGTGAAGATCTCCGGGATGGAGTCCACATTGTTCGCGTGGTGGAAGCGCCCCCCGGCAAGTTCCGGCAGGTCCTCAAGGAACGCGCCGTACTGCTCGCCCTCTCCCGTAATGGCGATCACCGAGAGCGTGATGCCGTGCTCCTCATACATCTCCGTGACAAGCTCGCGGATGCCTGCCTCGGACGCGCCGCCGTCTGTCAGCAGGACGATGTGCCGGAGCTGGCTGGGGTCGTTCGGCAGCACGCGGCTGACGGCGAGCAGCCCGGCGTAAATATCCGTGCCGCCACGCGCCCGCAGCCCGGCCACAAGCGCCCCGATGCGGGCGCGGTCGTCAGCCGGCGCGAGCGGCACCACCCAGGCGGCATCGGTGTCGAACGAGGCCACGCCGATGCGGTCCAGCGGGCCGAAAAGCTGGAGCGAGCGCAGGATGGCCTCTTTCGCCAGCTCGATCTTCGGGAAGCCGCCGGGGCTGTAGTCCGCCATCGAGCCGGACGTGTCGATCACGTACACGACCGACATCTGCGGCAGGCGCTCCTGGTCCTTAAGCTGCATCTCGACCGGGAGCGTCTCCTCAATGGGCGTCTGGAAGTAGCCGCCGGGGCCGTAAGCGTTCGGCCCGCCGACCATTACCAGCCCGCCGCCGAGGTCGCGCACATAGGCCTGAATGACCTCCATCTTGCGCGGGCCGAGGCTGCGCGCGGGCACGTTCGTCATGACAATGCTCTGGTAGGCGGAAAGCGTGGCAAGGTCGGCGGGCAGCCCGGCCCCGCTGGTGCGGTCCACGAGCAGCCCCTGTGCCAGCAGCGCATCTTCGATGTTAGCCGACTCCGCCGGGTCATCCGTCACGACGAGCACACGCGGCGGCCCAACCACCTGCGTGAAGGCGGAAAGCTCGTTGTTCTGGTAGAAGATGTCGTCGCCGGTGGGCACCACCTGCACGCGGAAGGTGTTGAGGCCCGGGCCGGGTGCGGTCAGCGTGAAGGCATAGCGGTTCGGGCCTTCCACCAGTTGGATGCCCTGCTGGAGCAGCACTTCGCCCCCGCCGAGGATGCGCAGCTCGGCGGTCGTCTCCTGGCTGCTCTCGATTGTCACGCCGAGGTCGAACTGCTGGTTCTCGCTGAGGCGCGTGGGCGCGTTTACCTCGGTGACGAGCACCTCCGGCCCGAGCGTCGCGGCATACGGCACGGCCATAATCTGCACGCCGGAGGCCGCCGCCAGCCGCGCCGCCTCCTCGGCATCGCCCACGTTCGCCAGCCCGTCGGACAGGATCACCATACGGCGGGCCGCGCCGGGCGGGTACAGCGCCAGCCCCAGCCGGATCGCCTCGGCGAGGTCGGTGTGGAGCGGCAGCACCCGCGACTCAAACGGGCCAACCTCGCGGGCGGCGCTCATCGGGCGCTCGACGAGCGCATCTGAGCCAAAGACGATGATCGCCGCCTGGTCGGTCGGGCGCATGGCGCGGATGGCCTCCTGCACGACCTCGCGGGCCGACTCGATGCTGGCAGGCGGCATCGAGTCGGAGGCGTCGATCAGGAAGACCACGGCAAGCTGGTCGGCAGCCTGCACTATCTGCAAACCGGCCAGCCCCAGCACCAGCGACAGCACGATCAGCGTGCGCAGGACGAGCGCCGCGATCTTCCGCCCCCGGCCCCACGCGCCGCGCGGCCAGCCCAGCCACAGGATCAGCGGCAGGGCCAGCAAACCGATCAGCGCGATGGGGTTCGAGAAGGTCATACGTCTAAATACCCGCGATTCACGTTACAGGGCCGCTCAGCAGCCAGATTCTTTACAATAACGTACTGTTAATGCTCCACCGGCGGCCAGGGCTCGACGACGAAGCGATCAAATAGCACCGGCGACTCCAGCGCCTCGATAAGCTGCCCGGCAATATGCGGTAGCAGCGGGACGCCGGGCAGGTCCGAGAGCGGCACCCAGCGCACGCCCGTCTGATACAGGTCCGGCTGCGGCGGAAGCCGCGGCTCAGAGCCGTCGCGCAGCGCACAGCGAAACACCAGCCCGATCACATGGATGTTCGGCAGGTTGGTGTCAGTCCAATCCGGGCGGAACTCCCACGCGAGCAGCAGCGGCCCGACGTCCACTTCCGCCGCCGTCTCCTCGCGCACCTCCCGCCGTACAGCCGCCAGCACGCTCTCCCCCGGCTTGACGCCGCCGCCCGGCAAGTTGAAGTGATAGCCGTTCAGGTCGTCGTCGTACTCGACGAGCAGGATCTTCCCGTCGCGCACGATGGCGGCACTGGCGCGGATGCGGAAGCGCGAAGGCGGCGCTTTCGTTGGAACTTCAGCGTTCATAGTTTGCCCACAGATGTCACAGCTAGGCGCTGACTTCATCTGTGCTATCTGTGGATATCCCCCTCCTGTTGACGATCAAGCGGCCACGCCTGGCCGGTTACAATTACAGACTAATTCCGGCGGCCAAAATACAGCAGACGGCGGCGCGGCGGACCTGCACGCTCGTCATCGCGCCGGGTCAGCGCCGTACCCCGATGATACACCCACCACTCCACGAGCAACACAACCAGCGCGGCGACCGCCAGCCAGGGCCACAGCTCGCGCTGGCCCAGTTCATCGCCCTGCCCCGCCTCGCCGATAGTCGCCTCCCCGATGGTGATCGACCCGCGCGGCGCGATGTCGCTCTCTGCAGGGGCGAACACGTTGACGGCAAAGCTGCCCGCCGCCGTGACCTCGCCATCCGCCAGCAGCTCTACCGTGTAAACGCCCGGCTGCGAGGTCCGCGCAAAGGTCGGCGCGTCCGACTCGACCGGGAAGGCCTGCCGCGTGCCATCCGGGTAGGTAACGGCATAAGCCGTGGTCGCCGCCTGCGGGCGGATAACGACCGGCTCGCCCGGCTGGAGCACACCCGGCGCTTCAAAGGGCAGTGCGGGCGCATACCACTCCAGCAGGTTCGCCATCAGGATCGGGAAGGCGATCTGAAGCGGCAGGTCGGAGGCGTGCAGGTCGAACGTGAGCACCGCCACGCGCCGCCCGCCGGTTGTCCCCGCGAGCAGCAACGGGCCGCCCTCCGCCTCGGCGAGGGGCTGCGCCCAGCCCGACGTTTCGACCACGCGCGCCTCGCGAATCGCCACGTCGGAGAAGTCTACAAACGACAGGATCGGGTCATCCGCCTGCCGCCGCAGCCGTGTGTCCTCGAACATCCCGCCCACGGTGAACAGGTCCGTGCTCTGCGGCGGGTCGATGATGAGCAGGTTGGTGTCGGGCAGTTCGCCCGGCAGCCAGCCGTCGAAGATCACGAGGTCGAACGGCTCCTGCGGCAGGCTGCCCGGCGCAGCGCGGAACGCCTCGACAGTCGGGATGGCGGTCAGCACCTGCTCAAGAAACAGGTTGCCCTCCGAGACGAGCAGCACCCGCCCGCCGACCGGCGGCGTGTAGACCGCCGTCGCGACATCGTCCAGCGCGAGGTAATCCGCCGCCGTGCTCTCTGCCGGGCGAGTCAGCTCCGCGCGGATGATGCTCGCCTCCTGTGGCAGATCGGGCACACTGTGCGTGGCGACGCCCCCCGCAGGAACAACCAGCCGCTCGGCGGCGACGAGCACGCCGTCCACCTCAATGCTCAGGATGACCTCGGCGTCCTCCGGGCCGTAATTATCCACGCTGGCGAAAAGCTGCGGCTGCTCGTCGAGCGGGCGCACGGCCAGCGCGGAGATCGCCAGGTTATCCGCCGCCTGCCCGACAGGCACGTACTGCACCTCGGCGGGCACCGGCGGCAGGTCGGCGGGCAGCCCGCCGTCGGAGATGATAACGATGGTCGCCTCCTCGCGCCCGGCGATGCTCGCCCCGGCGAGCGTCAGCGCGGCGGACCAGTCGGCGAGGGCGGCGGTGGGCCGTGCCCGGTTGATGGCCTCGCGCAGCGTGGCGCGGTCGGCGGTCGGCGGGGTGAGCACCTGCGGCGTGTCGCCGACGGCAATCACCGTCATGACCTCGCCAGCGCCCAGGTCGCCGACGAGCGCACGGGCGCGCTCCTGCGCCGCCTCGAAGCGGGTCTGCCCGCCGGGCAGGTCGGTGGCGTTCATGCTGGCGGAGGCGTCGAGCAGCAGCGCCACGCTGCCGGACGCGACGCTCGGCACGGGGATGTAGGGCCGCGCCAGTGCAAACACCAGCGCCGCGAGAATGAGAAGCTGGAGGATCAGCAGCAGGTTCCGCCGCAGCTTCTGCCAGGGCGCGTTGGCCTCGCGGTCCTGCATAAGCCGCTGCCAGAGCATGCTGCTGCTCACCCGCACCTCGCGCCGCCGCAGGCGCAGCATATACAGCAGGATGATCGGCACGGCCAGCGCCGCCAGAGCCAGAAACGCCGGTGTCAGAAAGTTCATAGG